>ERZ773075.41-NODE-41-length-119181-cov-14.8218_pt1 | contig 119181 bp, 98 predicted proteins | sample MGYA00580614_ERZ773075 | MGnify/ENA primary metagenome ERZ773075 (study PRJEB29015, sample SAMEA2738021) | human oral metagenome | biome: human oral; feature: human-associated habitat; material: dental | place: China | collected 2043 ...
CGGGAGTTGAGGTCGCCGATGACGTCGCCCATGTACTCCTCGGGCGTGCGGACCTCGACGGCCATGATCGGCTCGAGCAGCGTGGGGCTCGCCTTCTTGGCGGCCTCCTTCAGGGCCATGGAGCCGGCCACCTTGAACGCCATCTCAGAGGAGTCGACCTCGTGGTAGGCGCCGTCGAGCAGCGTGGCCTTGATGTCCACCATCGGGTAGCCCGCGAGCACGCCCGACTGCATGGCATCGCGGATGCCGTGGTCGACCGACGGGATGTACTCGCGGGGGACGCGGCCACCGGTGACCTTGTCCTCGAACTCGTACTCCTCCTCGGAACCCGCCGGAAGCGGTTCGAGCGCGATGATGACGCGCGCGAACTGACCGGAGCCGCCGGTCTGCTTCTTGTGCGTGTACTCGTACTTGTCGACCTTCTTGCGGATGGTCTCGCGGTAGGCGACCATCGGGTTGCCGACGTTCGCCTCGACCTTGAACTCGCGGCGCATGCGGTCCACGATGATGTCGAGGTGCAGCTCGCCCATGCCGCCGATGATGGTCTGGCCGGTCTCCGGGTCCAACTCGACGGTGAAGGTCGGGTCCTCCTCGGCGAGCTTCTGGATGGCCACGCCCATCTTCTCCTGGTCGGCCTTCGACTTGGGCTCGACGGCGACCTGGATGACGGGGGCCGGGAAGGTCATGGACTCCAGGACGATCGGCTTGTCCATGGCGCACAGCGTGTCGCCGGTCGTCGTGTCCTTGAGGCCGATGACGGCGTAGATGTGGCCGGCGTGCGCCTGGTCGACGGGGTTCTCCTTGTTGGAGTGCATCTGGAAGATCTTCCCGATGCGCTCCTTCTTGCCCTTCGTCGAGTTCATCACCTGGGCGCCGGCGTCGACCTTGCCCGAGTAGACGCGCACGAAGGTGAGCTTGCCGTAGAACGGGTGGGCCGCGATCTTGAAGGCCAGGGCCGCGAAGGGCTCGGACTCGGAGGGCTTGCGGGACTCCGTCTCCTCCTCGGTGTCGCTTCCGGGCTTGAAGCCGCGGACCTCGCCGATGTCGAGCGGGGACGGCAGGAAGTCGATGACCGCGTCGAGCACGGGCTGGACGCCCATGTTGCGCAGCGCCGTGCCGCAGTAGACGGGGAAGGCCCGGCCGGCGACCGTCAGGGCGCGGATGCCCTCCTTGATCTGCTCGACGGTCAGCTCGCCGTTCTCCAGGTAGAGCTCGGTGAGCTCGTCAGTGCCCTCGGCGGCGGCCTCGACGAGCGCCTCGCGGTACTCCTCCGCCTTCTCCTGGTACTCCTCGGGGATCGGGCCGCGCACGACCAGGGCGCCGAGGGTGTCATTGCCCTTGTCGTCCTTGGCCGGGTAGGTCAGGGCCTCCATGGTGACGAGGTCGATGTTCCCGACGAAATCGGACTCGGCGCCCATGGGCAGCTGCATGACGATGGGGGTCGCGTGGAGGCGGTCCTTGATGGTGGAGACCGAGAAGTAGAAGTCGGCGCCCATCTTGTCCATCTTGTTGATGAAGCAGATACGGGGGACCTCGTACTTGTCGGCCTGGCGCCACACGGTCTCGGACTGGGGCTCCACGCCCTCCTTGCCGTCGAAGACCGCGACGGCGCCGTCCAGGACGCGCAGGGAGCGCTCCACCTCGACCGTGAAGTCGACGTGGCCGGGGGTGTCGATGATGTTGATCTGGTTGCCGTTCCAGAAGGAGGTGACGGCGGCAGAGGTGATCGTGATGCCGCGCTCCTTCTCCTGCTCCATCCAGTCGGTCGTCGAGGCGCCGTCGTGCGTCTCGCCGATCTTGTAGTTGATGCCCGTGTAGAACAGGATGCGCTCAGTCACGGTGGTCTTACCGGCGTCGATGTGGGCCATGATGCCGATATTGCGGACCTTGGTCAGGTCCGTCAGCACGTCGAGTGCCACGAGTGAAGTCCTTCGTTATTCAGTCGGTTCAAAGTGATGACGCCGGCCGGCCCCCGCCGGGGCGGGCCCGGCCGACGCGCCGCCGTCACCAGCGGTAGTGGGCGAAGGCCTTGTTGGACTCGGCCATTCGGTGCATGTCCTCGCGGCGCTTGACAGCGGCCCCCAGGCCGTTGGAGGCGTCGAGGATCTCGTTGGCGAGGCGCTCGGTCATGGTCTTCTCGCGGCGCTGCCGGGAGAAGTCGACCAGCCAGCGCAGGGCGAGCGTCGTGGCGCGGGCGGGGCGGACCTCGACGGGGACCTGGTAGGTGGCGCCGCCGACGCGGCGGGAGCGGACCTCCAGGGCGGGGCGGATGTTGTCGAGGGCGCGCTTGAGCACGGAGACGGGCTCCTGCTCGGTGCGCTCGCGCACGGACTCGAGCGCGCCGTAGACGATGCGCTCGGCGACGATCTTCTTCCCGTCGAGCAGGACGCGGTTCACCAGCTGGGTGACCACCTTGGAGCCGTAAACCGGGTCGTCGACCAGGGGGCGCTTGGGAGCGGGGCCTTTACGGGGCATTACTTCTTCTCCTTCTTCGCGCCGTAGCGGGAGCGGGCCTGCTGGCGGCCGCGCACGCCCTGGGTGTCCAGCGAACCGCGGACGATGCGGTAGCGCACGCCCGGGAGGTCCCTGACGCGGCCACCGCGCACGAGCACGATCGAGTGCTCCTGCAGGTTGTGGCCCTCGCCGGGGATGTAGGCGGTGACCTCGACGCCCGACGAGAGGCGCACGCGGGCGACCTTTCGCAGGGCCGAGTTCGGCTTCTTGGGGGTGGTCGTGTACACGCGGGTGCACACGCCGCGGCGCTGGGGCGACCCCTTGAGCGCGCGGGTCTTCACCTTCGCGCGCTTCGACACACGCCCCTTGCGGACGAGCTGCTGAATGGTAGGCACTGGGACTCCAGTTTCTTTCCGTCGGAGGCCCCTTGGCGGGGCACTGGTGGTGAGTCTGCCGCGACTGCGATCCCCCCTTCGGGCGCACGGAAGTCCGTCAGGGGCCGGTACGCCATGATGACGGGGCCGTGGCCGGGTCAGAGGATGACGCCCGGAGCTCCGACGGACGGAGCCCGCTGCCAGCGCGGGGCCGGCACAGGGAACCCGCAGGCGCGGGAACCGCCCTCTAGGATACGGCGCTGGCCGCTTACCCGTCAAAGGTTCTCCGTGTGCTCTCGCCCTCAGCGCACGAGGCGGGGGCCGGGCTGCGCGGCCCGGGGCTGGGGGTCACGCGATCCGGGCATGGGCCGCGGGTAATACCAGTTCCCGCCGTCGCTGAGACGGGCTCAGTGACGCGTTGGTCCGAAATGCGTCTGGGTTCGACGGTTTTGGCCAAATCCGGGCGGAATCGGGCAGACTCAGACGCGTTTTGGACCACCAAACCGGCCACAACGCCCAGAACGGAACGCAATACCCATAACAGGGATCAGGGCGGAATGCGCGGGGCCCGCGGGCTTGCGCCCGCGGGCCCCGGGTTCTCGCATTGGGGCAGGCAACGGGGCATTGGGGCAGGCAATCCGCCTACCCCAATGCGTGGTTCCCTACCCCAACAGGCAGTTACCTACCCCAACAGGCAGTTACCTACCCCAATGCGGCCGCTGCGGGTCGCCTACTCGGCGCCACCGCCTCGCGTCCCGTCCCCCTCGCCCGTGTCACGGGTGGGCGGCGCGGACTCCGGTCCTACTGCAGCGCGCGCCCGGTAGCGGCGGAGGGCCACCACCTCCAGGCCCAGCAGCGCCAGGATCAGCGCTCCGGCGACCACCCACGTGATGTACTCCCACGTGTTGCGCTCCACCTCGGGCTGCCCGTTCTCGTACATCCACGAGTTCGCCACCGTGTAGAGGATGTTGTGCGAGGCGCGGCGCATCTGGGCCAGCCCCGCATCGGACTGGGTGTTGACCTTCGCGATGTCGATGTCGAGCGTGGCGAGCATGAAGTCGCCGCCGTTGCGCACGATCTGGTCGGCGTTCTGGTAGCCGTACCCGGCGAAGTAGTCGGTGAGGACCATGCCCTGGAAGCCCCATTCCTGGCGGAGCACCGTGTTGAGCAACTCCGGGTGGGCGCCGGCGTAGGTGGTGCCGATGTAGTTGAAGGCGCTCATCACGGCGTGCGCCCCGCCCTGCTTGACGCCGATCTCGAAGGGCCTCAGGTACACCTCGCGCAGGGCCTGCTCGTTCGTCCAGGTCGCCAGCATGTGCGTGCGGTTGGTCTCCTGGTCGTTGAGGGCGAAGTGCTTGATGAAGGCGTACACGCCCTTGGCCTGCGCGCCCTGGATCTCCTCGGCGACCTGCGCTCCGGCCAGCAGCGGGTCCTCCGAGAAGTACTCGAAGTTGCGGCCCGCGTAGGCGTAGCGGTGGGTGTTCGTCGCGGGCGCGTACCAGCCCGAGACCTGCATGTCGTGCGCCATGGTGCCGATGGCGTCGCCGAAGGAGCGCGCCAGCTCCTTGTTGAAGGTCGCCGCGACCGACACGGCCGACGGCAGGCCGATGGACCCCACGCCCGTGAAGTTGTTGTTCAACGAGGCGGGACCGTCCACGTCGGAAACGCGCAGTTTGCCCACCGATGACACCGCCGGGGAGCCGTAGCCTCCCTTGGAGATCAGGGAGTTCATGTCATCGACCGAGAGCTGGTCGAGCAACTGGTCCCACTTCGGGTCGTCGTAGGCGAGCCCGTGCAGGTCCCCCAGCACCAAGCCGTTGCGGGCGTCCGTCGTCGGGCGGCGCACCGACAGGCCCGCCTCGTCGGAGTCAGGGTCGTAGTTCGACGTGGCCAGGAACGCGGCCTTGTGCTCGGCGGACATCTCGAAGCCGGTGGGGGCGGCCGTCGCCTCGGCGAGGTTGGCGAAGTGCCCGGCGCGCGACAGGTACGCGACATCGCCGGCGGCGTCGTCGAAGTGGTTCGTCGCGACAACGAGGTCGCCGTCATGGGTGTCCTCCGCGGAGTCGTAGACGGTGGTCTCCGCCACAGGGAACGACTGCTCGGCCAGGATCTCGTGGGAGTTCGACCGGATCGAGATGCGGTAGTCGCCCGCCTCGAGGACGTACGCCTTGGCGTCCTTGGCGTCGTAGGAGGCCAGGGAGTCCCGCGACCACGTCACCGGCACGGTCTGCGACTCGCCGGGCTGGAGCAGCTTCGTCTTCTCGTAGGCGATCAGGTTCGCCGCCGGCTTCTCAATGCCGCCGTCGGTGTAGGGCGGGTTCGAGTAGACCTGGACGACGTCCTTGCCCGCGACCTGGCCGGTGTTCGTCACCGTCACCTCCGCGCTCAGCACCCCGTCGGCGCTCTCCCGCAGTTCCGACATCTCCTGGGTGAAACTCGTGTAGGACAGGCCGTGGCCGAAGGGGTAGACGACTTCGCTCGCGTACTCGATGACGCCCTCAGCGGCGGCGGTCTCGTACCAGCGGTAGCCCACGTAGATGGAGTCCGTGTAGTTGACGAACGAAGGCTGGGTGAACGTGCCCTTGTTGAAGGGGTCCTCCTGGGCGAACTCAGTCATGTTCGTGTACTGGAAGTCGCCGAAGTTGTTGGCGGCGGGGCCCACCTTGATGATCCGGGGGAAGGTGTCGGGGGTCTTGGCCGACGGGTTGACCTCGCCGTCCAGGATGCGGCCCAGGGCGTTGAAGCCCACCTGCCCGCCCGGGATCGCCCAGACGATCGCGTCGATGTCCGGGTCGTCCTGCAGCTCGCCGAGCTGGAAGACGTTCGCGGCGTTGACGACGACGATGGTCTTCTCGGAGTTCTGCTTGGCCAGCGCGATCATGTCCCGCTCGGGGCGGGTGAGCTCCAAGTAGCCCTGCCCGTCCTGGAAGTCCGTGTACTCGGTGAAGTTGTCCGTGTACGAGAAGTAGGGGTTCTCGCGGGTCTCCTTGTTGACGTCGCGGGGCAGGTCGAAGCCCTCGCCGCCGCTGCGGGCGATGGCCACGACCGAGGTGTCGGAGAAGGTCCTCACGCCGCTGAGCAGGTCGTCGGAGTACATGTCCTGGGTCGGCTCGGGCAGCGACCAGTCGGCCTTGAACATGCCGACCTCGGGGCGCTCGGCGCGGTAGCCGGTGTACAGCGCCGACAGGTCGGAGTTCGTCGAGAAGCCCGCGTTCGCCAGGCCGTCCAGCAGGGAGGTCGTCGGGTTGTCGGCGGACAGGGATCCCGAGCCCGTCCCGCCGTAGATGGGGTTCGTCGAGCCCCACCCCCACACGTTGACCGCGGACCCCTTCTGCAGGGGCAGCGCGCCGTCCGTGTTCTTCAGCAGGACCATCCCCTCGTCGGAAATGTCGTTGCCCAGCCCCTCCACCTGGGCCTTCGAGGCGTCGGTGAGGGCCCCCTTCCCGGAGGCGAGGTCGAGGACGGTGCGGAAACCGCCGTACATCATCGACACGACGGCGACGACGACGGCCACGAAGGCGGCGACCCACACGGTCGACCGCGTGAGTTTGCGCGCGGGACGGTTCATTCCGATGACGGCGATGGAGACGACGACGGCGAGCGCCAGCGCGACGCCGATGACGATCAAGGGGATCTTGATCGTCTCAACCATCTTCCACACGTCATCCCAGTTGATGGAAAGCATGTCAGGTGTTCCTCTTTCAGACTCCACGGCACTATGGCAGGAAATGGGAAGCGCCTCGTCATCGCGGCCCCGCCCGGGCGGTGTCACCGTCGACGTGGATCAACGACCGGGCGACCGGGTGCCGAAACCCTCCACCACCCATTGAAGCGCCCGCGCGCCACGGATCCAACGATCAGCCACAATCTGTAACCAGAGGCGCACAATCTGCCTCCGGGCAGCCGCCGGACGGGCAACGCACAGCCGGCCCTGCACGAAGCCCCGAACACCCGCGAACCGGCGCAGCCGCCGGACGGGCAACGCACAGCCGGCCCTGCACGAAGCCGAGGACGGACCAGCCAACACGCTATGGCCCGCAGCCCCTCCCGAGCGCGGCGGACCGCATTGGGGTAGGAAAACGCTCATTGGGGCAGGCGATTCGCCTACCCCAATGCTCCGTTGCCTACCCCAATGCACTAAACATGCCCCAATACGGGCTCCGCGCGGCGCGAGACGGCGCCCCCGGTTGGCCGCGCGAGCGCATACGGTCAGCGCGCCCGGCGGACCGCGCGAGCGCATACGGTCAGCGCGCCCGTGCGGTCGACGGCCTGGGCCCGGCCCCATGCGGGGGCCGGGCCCAGATTCCCTGATCAGGCGTTCAGGTGCTCACTCGTGGAAGCTCATGCCGAAATCGATCGAGCCGAGCGTGTCGAGGAAGTCCTCGGACACCTGCCCGTCCTGGAAGTCCACCTCCGAGTAGTTGGAGTTGGCCAGGGCCTCCGGCGTGGGCTCGACGATGACGTCGTTGTAACGGGCCAGGCCCGTGCCCGCGGGGATGAGCTTGCCGAGGATCACGTTCTCCTTCAAGCCGACCAGCGCGTCCGACTTGCCGTTCATGGCGGCCTCGGTGAGGACCTTCGTCGTCTCCTGGAAGGAGGCGGCGGACAGCCACGAGTCCGTGGCCAGCGACGCCTTCGTGATGCCCATGAGCATCTGGCGGCCCGAGGCCGGCTGCCCGCCCTCGGCCGCGACGCGGCGGTTCTGCGTCAGGTAGGCCATGCGGTCGACGAGCTCGCCGGGCATGAACGAGGTGTCCCCCGGCTCCAGGATGGTCACGCGGCGCAGCATCTGGCGGACGATGACCTCGATGTGCTTCGCGTGGATGCCCACGCCCTGGTCGCGGTACACCTTCTGGACCTCGTCCACCAGCATCTTCTGGGCCACGTTGCGGCCCATGATGCGCAGGATCTCCTTGGGGTCCAGCTGCCCCTCGGTCAGGGGCGTCCCCGCGTCGATGTGCTGGCCCTCGGCCACCAGCAGCTTCTGGCGGCGCGACACCTCGACGACCAAGTCCTCCTTGGCGTCGTCGCGGGTGATCACCACGCGGCGCACCGAGGGGTCCTCGTCGTCGATGTGGACGCGGCCGGCGGCCTCGTTCATCTTCGCCTCGACCTTGGGCGCGCGCGCCTCGAAGAGCTCCTGCACGCGGGGCAGGCCCTGCGTGATGTCCGCCGCGGAGGCGGCGCCACCGGTGTGGAAGGTGCGCATCGTCAGCTGCGTGCCGGGCTCGCCGATGGACTGGGCGGCGATGATGCCGACGGCCTCGCCGATGTCCACTTGCTTGCCGGTCGCCAGGGAGCGCCCGTAGCAGGCCGCGCACGTGCCGACCTGCGACTCGCAGGTGAGCACGGAACGGCACGTGATCTCGCCGACGCCGGCGGCCACCAGCTCGGCGAGCTGGTCGTCGCCCAGGTCGGTGCCGGCCGGCATGACGACCTCCCCGGCCTCGTTCACCGCGTCGCGGGCGAGGTTGCGGGCGTAGGCGGTCGTCTCGATGAGCTCCGAGGGCTCCCACTGGCCGGCGTCGTTCTTCTGGGCGATGCGGATCTTCAGGCCCGCGCGCGTGCCGCAGTCGGCCTCGCGGACGATGACGTCCTGGGAGACGTCGACGAGGCGCCGCGTGAGGTAGCCGGACTCGGCGGTGCGCAGGGCCGTGTCGACCAGGCCCTTACGGGCGCCGTGCGTGGCGATGAAGTACTCGAGGACGGTGAGGCCCTCGCGGTAGTTCGCCTTGATGGGCTGCTCGATGAGCTTCTGCTTCGGGTCGGACACGAGGCCGCGCATGCCGGCGATCTGCTGCACCTGGGACCAGTTGCCGCGGGCCCCCGAGTTCACCATCCGGTACACGGTGTTGCGCTCGGAGAAGTTGTCGCGCATGTCCTGGGCGACCTCCTCGGTGCACTGCAGCCACAGCTTCACGAGCTCCTCGTAGCGGGTCTCCTCCAGGATGATGCCCGTCTCGAACTGCTCGACGATCTCGGCGGCCTTCGCCTCGTATCCCGCCAGGATCTCGCGCTTGCGCGGGGACGCCTGGATGTCGGAGAAGGCGATCGTGATGCCCGACCACGTCGACCAGTGGAACCCGGCGGACTTGAGGGCGTCGAGGCAGTCGGCGACCAGCACGTTCGGGTAGCGCTGGGTGAGCGTGTTGACGATGTCGCCGAGCTGCTTCTTGCCGACGACCTCGTTGACGAACGGGTAGTCGGTGGGCAGCTGCTCGTTGAAGACCGCGCGCCCCAGGGAAGTCTCGAGGATGATGTCGTCCCCGGGCTGCCATCCCTCGGGGGCCTCCCAGCCCTCGGGCGGCACGGTGCCGTCGGAGAAGCGGATGCGCGCGGTCGCGTTCAGGTCCAGGTTGCCCGCGTCGAAGGCCATCTGGGCCTCGGCCTGGCTGGAGAAGTACGGCACCACGGGGTTGCCGGCTTCGTCCACCTCAACCGGGACCGACGGGTCCGGGGTTGACGTCAGGTGGAACAGGCCGATGATCATGTCCTGCGACGGCATGGCCACGGGGCGCCCGTCGGAGGGCTTGAGGATGTTGTTCGTCGACAGCATCAGGATGCGGGCCTCGGCCTGCGCCTCCGCTCCCAGCGGCAGGTGGACCGCCATCTGGTCGCCGTCGAAGTCGGCGTTGAAGGCGCCGCAGGCCAGGGGGTGCAGTTGGATGGCCTTGCCCTCGATCAGCTGGGGCTCGAACGCCTGGATGCCGAGGCGGTGCAGCGTGGGCGCGCGGTTGAGCAGCACCGGGTGCTCGCGGATGACGTCGTCGAGGACGTCCCACACCTCGGGGCGCTGGCGCTCGACCTTGCGCTTGGCGGCCTTGACGTTCTGCGCGTAGTTCTTCTCGACCAGGCGCTTCATGACGAAGGGCTTGAAGAGCTCCAGGGCCATCTGCTTGGGCAGGCCGCACTGGTGCAGCTGCAGCTGCGGGCCCACGACGATGACGCTCCGGCCCGAGTAGTCGACGCGCTTACCGAGCAGGTTCTGGCGGAAACGGCCCTGCTTGCCCTTGAGCATGTCCGAGATGGACTTCAGGGGGCGGTTGCCCGGGCCGGCGACGGGGCGCCCGCGGCGGCCGTTGTCGAAGAGGGCGTCAACGGACTCCTGGAGCATGCGCTTCTCGTTGTTGACGATGATCTCCGGGGCGCCCAGCTCCAGCAGGCGCTTGAGGCGCGTGTTGCGGTTGATGACGCGGCGGTACAGGTCGTTGAGGTCCGAGGTCGCGAAGCGCCCGCCGTCGAGCTGCACCATGGGGCGCAGGTCCGGGGGGATCACCGGGATCTTCGTGAGCACCATGGACGCCGGGGAGTTCCCGGTGACCACGAAGGCGTTGATGACCTTGAGGCGCTTGATGGCGCGGGCCTTGCGGGGGCCGGAGTCCGAGGCGATGGTCTGGCGCAGCGCCTCCACCTCGGCGGCCAGGTCGAAGGTCTCCAGTCGCTTCTGGATGGCCGAGGCGCCCATGTCGCCCTTGAAGTAGGTCCCGTAGCGGGCGACCATGGAGCGGTAGAGGCGCTCGTTGCCCTCCAGGTCGCCGACCTTGAGGTTCTTGAAGCGCTCCCACGTATCCTCGAGGCCGTCGATGTCGGCGTCGAAGCGGCGGCGGACCTTCGCCATGTCGCGCTCGCCCTGCTTGCGGGCGCGGTCGCGCTCGGCGGCGGAGGCCCCCGAGGCCTCCATCTGGGCGATGTCGGCCTCGAGCTTCTCGGCGAAGTCGTTGATGGCCGCGTCGCGGTTGTTCTCCATCTGCTTCTTCTGCACCTCGAGCTCGGCGCGCAGTTCGGCCAGATCCTCGTGGCGGCCCTTCTCGTCGACCTCGGTGATCATGTAGGCCGCGAAGTAGATGACCTTCTCCAGGTCCTTCGGCGCCAGGTTGAGCACGTAGCCCAGGCGCGAGGGAACTCCCTTGAAGTACCAGATGTGGGTGACGGGGGCCGCCAAGTCGATGTGGCCCATCCGCTCGCGGCGCACCTTGGAGCGGGTGACCTCCACGCCGCACTTCTCGCAGATGATCCCCTTGTAGCGCACGCGCTTGTACTTCCCGCACGCGCACTCCCAGTCGCGCGTGGGCCCGAAGATCTGCTCACCGAACAGGCCGTCGCGCTCGGGCTTGAGCGTGCGGTAGTTGATGGTCTCCGGCTTCTTGACCTCACCGTGGCTCCACGTGGCGATGTCGTCGCCCGTTGCCAGGGTGATCTTCAGGCTGTCGAACGTTTTGGCGTCCAGCAAAGTTATCTCTCCCTATCAGATCGCATCGATGGTCGCCGCGGCGTTGGGACGGGCATCGAGGGTGATGCCCAGGTCCTCGCGCGCATTGAAGTCCTCGTCCTGGTCGCGCAGGTCGATGACGTTGCCGGCCGCGTCGAGGGCCTCGACGTTCAGGCACAGCGAGCGCATCTCCTGGATGAGGACCCGGAAGGACTCGGGGATGCCGGGCTCGGGGATGTCCTCGCCCTTGACGATGGCCTCGTAGACCTTGACGCGGCCCGTGGTGTCGTCGGACTTGATGGTCAGCAGCTCCTGGAGGGCGTAGGCGGCGCCGTAGGCCTCCAGCGCCCACACCTCCATCTCGCCGAAGCGCTGGCCGCCGAACTGGGCCTTGCCGCCCAGCGGCTGCTGCGTGATCATCGAGTACGGACCCGTGGAGCGGGCGTGGATCTTGTCGTCGACCAGGTGGTGGAGCTTGAGCATGTACGTGTAGCCCACCGAGATCGGGTACGGGAAGGGCTCGCCGGAGCGCCCGTCGAAGAGGCGCGCCTTGCCATCGGGGTTGGTGAGCACGTCGCCGTCGCGGTTGGGGTTGACGTTGCGCAGCAGGCCCGCCAGCTCGTCCGCCTCCAGGCCGTCGAAGACGGGGGTGGCGACGCGGGTGCCGGGGGCGGTGGCGATGCCGTCGGAGGGCAGTTGGCGGGTCCACTCCTCGCCGGCCTCAACGGCGCCCGAGGCGTCCCACCCCTGGTGGGCGAGCCAGCCCAGGTGGTACTCGAGTACCTGCCCGACGTTCATGCGCCCGGGCACGCCCAACGGGTTGAGGATGATGTCGACGGGGGTGCCGTCCTCCAGGAAGGGCATGTCCTCGACGGGGAGGATCTTCGAGACGACGCCCTTGTTCCCGTGGCGGCCGGCCATCTTGTCGCCAATGGTGATCTTGCGCCGCTGGGCGACGTAGACGCGCACTGTCTGGCGCACGCCGGGGTTGAGGTCGTCCTCGTCGTCGTTGAACTCGCGCACGCCGATGACGATGCCCTCCTCGCCGTGGGGCACGCGCAGGGACGTGTCGCGCACCTCGCGGGCTTTCTCGCCGAAGATGGCGCGCAGCAGGCGCTCCTCGCTGGTCAGCTCGGTCTCGCCCTTGGGCGTGACCTTCCCGACCAGGACGTCGCCGGCGGTGACCTCGGCGCCGATGCGGATGATGCCGCGCTCGTCCAGGTCGGCCAGGGACTCCTCGGAGACGTTGGGGATGTCGCGGGTGATCTCCTCCTCGCCGAGCTTCGTCTCGCGGGCGTCGACCTCGTACTCCTCGATGTGGATGGAGGTCAGGACGTCCTCCTCGACGACGCGGCGGGACAGGATGATGGCGTCCTCGTAGTTGAGGCCCTCCCACGACATGTAGGCGACCAGCAGGTTCTTGCCGAGCGCCACCTCGCCGTTGGAGGTCGCCGGGCCGTCGGCCAGGACGTCCCCGGCCTCGACGCGGTCGCCCTCGTCGACGATGACGCGCTGGTTCGTGCAGTTGCCGGGGTTGGAGCGCTCGAACTTCTCGAGGCGGTAGCTGTCGCGCCCCCCGGCGTCAGTGGACACCACGATGAGGTCGGCGCTCACCTCGGAGACGACGCCCGAGTGGGCGGCGAGGACCATCTCGCCGGAGTCGTGGGCGGCGCGCTCCTCCATGCCGGTGCCGACCAGCGGCGCCTCGGTGGTGAGCAGCGGCACCGCCTGGCGCTGCATGTTCGCGCCCATGAGGGCGCGGTTCGCGTCGTCGTGCTCCAGGAAGGGGATGAAGGCGGCCGCCACGGACACCATCTGGCGCGCGGAGACGTCCATGTAGTCGACGCGCTCGCGCGCGATCAGCGTCGGCTCCTCGCCCGCGACGCGGCACAGGACATCGCGCTCGGCGAAGGTCCCGTCCTCGGTGAGCGGGGAGGAGGCCTGGGCGATGAAGTGGGCCTTCTCGTCGTCGGCGGTCATGTAGCGGATCTCATCGGTGACCTTGCCGTCGCGCACGATGCGGTAGGGCGTTTCGATGAAGCCGAAGGGGTTGATGCGGGCGAAGGTCGCCAGCGACCCGATGAGGCCGATGTTCGGGCCCTCAGGGGACTCGATGGGGCACATGCGCCCGTAGTGCGAGGGGTGGACGTCGCGCACCTCCATGGAGGCGCGGTCGCGCGACAGGCCCCCGGGGCCCAGGGCCGACAGGCGGCGCTTGTGGGTCAGGCCGGCCAGCGGGTTGTTCTGGTCCATGAACTGGGAGAGCTGGGAGGTCCCGAAGAACTCCTTGATGGCGGCCACGACGGGGCGGATGTTGATCAGCGACTGGGGCGTGATCGAGTCGGTCTCCTGCGTGGTCATGCGCTCGCGCACGGTCCGCTCCATGCGCGCCAGGCCGGTGCGGACCTGGCCCTGGATGAGCTCGCCGACGGCGCGGATGCGGCGGTTCGCGAAGTTGTCGATGTCGTCGGTCTCGACGCGCACCTGGACGGCCTCGCCGCCGCGGGTCCCCGCGAAGGACGCCTCGCCCTGGTGGAGGGCCAGCAGGTACTTGACGGTGGCGACGATGTCCTCCAGGGACAGGGTCGACGCCCTGGGATCGGCTTCGATGGCCAGCTTCTTGTTGATCTTGTAGCGGCCGACCTTCGCCAGGTCGTAGCGGCGCGAGTCGAAGTAGAAGTTGTTGAGCAGGGTCTGGGCGGCGTCGACGTTGGCGGGCTCGCCGGGGCGCAGCTTGCGGTAGATGTCGAGCAGCGCCTCCTCCTGGGTGTTGACGGTGTCCTTCTCCAGGGTCTCCAGCAGCACGGGGTAGTCGGCGAAGGAGTCGCGGATCTCGGACTCCGTCATGCCAATGGCCTTGAGGAAGTGCGTGACCGACTGCTTGCGCTTGCGGTCGATGCGCACGCCGACCGCGTCGCGCTTGTCGATCTCGAACTCCAGCCACGCGCCGCGGCTGGGGATGACCTTCGCGCCGAAGGTGTCCTTGTCGGTGGAGCGGTCCGAGAGCTTCTCGAAGTAGACGCCCGGGGAGCGCACCAGCTGGGAGACGACGACGCGCTCGGTGCCGTTGATGATGAAGGTGCCGCGGGGCGTCATCAGGGGGAAGTCGCCCATGAAGACGGTCTGGGACTTGATCTCGCCGGTCTCGTAGTTCATGAACTCGGCGGTCACGTACATCGGGGCGGAGTACGTGTAGTCCTTCGTCTTGGCCTCCTCCATCGAGTACTTGGGGGACTCGAGACGGTGGTCGCGGAAGGACAGGCTCATGGTGCCTGCCACGTCCTCGATGGGCGAGATCTCGTGGAAGATCTCCTCAAGGCCCGAAACGTCGGGCACGTCGGTGCGGCCGTTCTCCTTCGCGGCCTCGACGCGGGCTTTCCACGCGTCGTTGCCCAGCAGCCAGTCGAAGCTCTCGACCTGCAGTCCCAGGAGGTTGGGGGCCTGGAGGGGCTCGCGGAGCTTGGCGAATGAGACGCGGGGCGTATGCTGTTTGGCGGTGCTGTTGGCAGCCAAAGGGGGTCCTTCCCTGCTTTTCCGTTGCGCGCATGCGCCTTCGGCCCATTACCTGACACCGCCGCCGCCCGCCAAGCGCCTGTTACGGCGGGTGGGTACGGGTCACCTCGGACACAATAAGGCGCAACCACTCATAGTAGGCACAACCAGGGGCCCTCTCAACAAGGAGGGCTGTCTGTGTTAGAATTCACCCTCCGCGAGCGCGCTCCGCACGCGCCACGCCCGGAAGGCCTCGCGCAGCAGCCACGCGGCCACCGCAGCGCACAGCTGGGCGACGACCACCGCCGCCAGCACCGCCGCGCCCCCGAGGAACGGGGACGCCCCAGCGCCGCCCCTGCCCGCGACGAGGCCGACCACGATGGCGATGGGCACGAACACCAGCACCGGTGAGACCACCACGAGCGCTTTAACCCGGGCCGGACGCGCGAGCAGGGCCGCCGGGATCGACACGAGGACCTGCACGAAGGTGAAGAAGCCGAAGGCGCCGTAGGCGTACACCGCGAACAGGTCCGCGTCCGCCCAGTACAGCACCAGCCCGACGGCGCAGGCCGCGACGAAGGCCACCAGGGCGCGGACCAGGAACACCAGGACCGGTCGGGGGGCTGCTTCGTCGTCCATCTTCTGATGATACAGACGCGAACGGGCGACGGCTAGGGGGCGTCGTGAGATCGGGCGGGGGCGCCCGCGCGGACCTGCTCCACGGACGGCGCCCGCTCGTCACCCTGCCGCGCCCCGGCGGCCACAGGAGGCCCGCGCGGACCTGTTCCGTGGGAGCGCCCGCGTCCCCGCGGCTATGGGATGATGGAAGGGCCTCCACGGCATCGACCCCGGATCAGCAACTGGTTCTGCTGGGGAGTCGCAGCTGGAAGGAGGTACTGGGCCATGGTGAGGAAACGCCCCCGTCGCAGAGCGGCGGGGACGGGACTGACGGGCAAGCAGAAAGCCCAGATCGCTGTAGCGGCGTTAGCGGCGCTGCCACAGCTGATCTGGGCTATTGCGGTCCTGGTCAGCGCATTGCGCTGACATCAGCTCCCAGTGAACTGGGGAGTCGGACAGGAAACAGCTGCCCGGCTCCCCTTCATTATGCCACATAACCCTACTAATAGTAGGGATGATCCACCCTCACCAGTGGCGCATACCACACGCGCCCGCCCCGCGGCGGGCCCCGGCGCGCGACTCCGCCGGGGAGGCGGTGGTGCCCCAAGCCGGGCTTGAACCGGCGACCGGCGGATTATGAGTCCGCTGCTCTAACCGACTGAGCTATTGGGGCACTGACAGTCTAGCGGCTCGTCCGGCCCCGCTCATAGTGGCGGCCGTCGGCACGACGGCGCGACCGGCCCTTCCTGCGCGCGACCCGCCCCGGACTCAGGCGTAGCGGCGGGCGATGGCCGTGGCCTCGGGCACGTAGGAGCGCCCGAAGAGGAAGCAGTGGACCATGATGATGTGCATCTGGTGGAGGCCCGTGCGCCCGCGCCACCCGTCGGCCAAGGGGGACGCCTCGTGGTACGCGGCGGTGATGCGCTCCAGGTGCGGGCACCCGAAGACAGCGAGGGCGGCCAGGTCCTCCTCGGCGTGGCCCCCCTGGGCGGCGGGGTCGATGAGCACCGCGCCGTCGGGCGTCCACATGACGTTCCCGCTCCACAGGTCCCCGTGGGTGCGCGCCGCGCCGATCTGCCCGGACGCGGCGGCCTCGGCGACCAGGCGCGGCTGGTCGTGGTCGAGCGCCCCCGACTCCAGGCGCTCGCACAAGCGCTTGACGAGGGTGCGCTCCGCCGCCGTGAAGGCGGGCGCCCCCAGGTAGGGCGCGATGCGCTCGCGCGCGTAGAAGCTCCCCCACGACTCGGCGGGCGCCGGCCAGGCCGCAGTTCCGTACGCGCTCCCCCGCGCCGCCGCCGTGTCCTTCCCCGCGGCCGGTGTGCCCCGCGGCGCGGGTTCTGAGCGCGCGGGCAGGGACAGGGGGGCCTGGCCCATCCACCCGTCGCCGCTGTGCCCGGGCGGGGCTGCGCCGAGGTGCGCGGCGCCCGCGGCGTGGGTGCGGGCGAGCGCCCTGCCGAACTCCTCCGCGGCCCCCGCGGTGGGCGCGGCGGCACGCAATCGCGGCTCCTCCAGCCAAGTGGGGCCGTGGGCGAGGACGGGCACGACCGCCGCCCCCGACGGCCCGGCCCCGGCCAGCCAGGCGAGCCCCGCGACCTCGTAGGCGATCCTGCCGGGGCGGCCGTCCGTTTTCCTGAAGGCGCTCACCCGTGCGCCCCCGCCGACCCGGCGGCCCCCGGTCCGGAGCGGACGGGCGCTACACAGTCCCCCGCCGCCGTGGCGGGCGTTTCCGCGCCGCCCCTCATTTGCTGAAACGGCGGCGGTAGGTGTCCCACAACTCCCGCATCTTCTTGCCGTCCGATTCGCGGACGAACACGTCGAAGGCGGCCGCCGAGGTGCCGGTCAGCGCGCGGACGGCGGCCGACGGCGAGGCCACCGAAGTGCCGTCGGAGAGCTCGAGCCCGCCCGAGTCGGTCACGGTGACGGAGTACTCGTCGCCGATATTGGGACGGCGCCACACGAACACGTCCCCGGGGGCGATGATCCCCGAGTCCACCACGTCAGCCAGGCGCACCAGCTTGGTGCGGCCTCCGGACTTCCCCTCCAGGTTGCGGCCCAGCTCCTCCTCGGTCATCCGCGTCAAGTCGACGTGGTCGGAGTCGCGGCGGATGTCCCAGTAGTCGGCGACGAGTTCCACGAGCCTGCCGTGGCGGTCCTGGAGCGCCTGGTCGTCCAGGGTGTCGGCCCCGGGGAACGAGGCGACGACCGTCTTCCCGATGCCCCGCGTGCTGCGCAACTTGTCGTTGATGGCGGACCAGTTGCCCGCCGCCCTCACGTCACGGGGCTTCATGGCGCTCAGCGCGAGGCCGCCCAGGCGCATCGACCACGCCTCGAGCGGCGTCTTCGGGTCGATGCCGTCGATGGGGGCGGGCGGCAGCGCCTGGATGGCCGTGGTCGCACGGGGGAGGGCGGGGATCCTCCCGTCGAGCGCCATGAGGGCGCGGTAGAGCAGGATCTTCCCGTCGGCCTTCTTCGCCAGGGAGGACTTGAGGCGGGCGACCACGCGCAGGCGCACGTCGTCGTCGACGGAGAAGATGCGGTCGGCGTGCTCCACGGGGCGCACGTCGTCGTCGAGGGCCCTCATCGCCCGCACGAGCCGCTTCTCGCGTTTGCCGGGCGAGACCTTGGCCATGTAGTTGGCGCCGTACATGCGCTCCAGGCGTTTGAGCAGGTCCGCTTTGCCCTCCTGCGGAACGTCCAGGCGCAGGACGCTCATCGCCGCGGGCTTCCAGTCGGAGGCCGGGTACTGGCGGAGCAGCTCGAGCCACACGCCCCCGGGCATGGTGGCATCGGTGGCCGAGGCGATCTCCCGGTACGCCCTGGCCGTGGGGACCAGCAGGTCGTCGATGAACTCCTTGCCGGTGTGCTCGCGCAGGTAGGGGGACAGCACTTTCGCCTCGAACTCGTCGATGAGGGCCCTGCTGGCGAAGTCGTGGGTGTAGAGGACCAGCAGGTGCGAGAAGAACTGGTCCGCGCTGTCGGGGCTGGCCTCGTCGAGGGTGCGGTCCCACAGGTCGCCGTAGGAGTCGCGGCTGGAGGGGCTCACGGCGGCCAGGACCCTCGCTTTGAAGATGTCGGCGGCCGTCAGCGAGACACCGCGGGTGTTGAGGACCCCGAAGATCCTGTGGGCGCTCTGGTAGGTGTCGGTCTTGACCTTGACGATGGACACGCGCTCACTGAGGAACTGGAGAAAGGACCAGAGGTTGTCCTCGTTGATCACGTCCTCGAGCGCGTCGAGGATGACGAGGGTGTTGGCGTGCATGTTGCGCTGGCCCTTTGTGGCCAGGGCGGTGGGGTCGCAGTCCCGCAGGGAGTCGATGTCCCCGTCGATGATGTAGCCCTCGAAGAAGTCGACGTCGCGGTTGCGCATCTTCAGGCGGGGGCGCTCCTCCAGGCCCCTGATGAGCCTTCGCGGGATCTTGAGGAGCTCCGTGATCTCCCCGCGCTGGGTCTCATCGAGGATGAGGTAGCGGATGACGGCGAGCAGGAGGCAAATGGTGGTGAGCCGCTGCTGGCCGTCGATGATGTCCTCGTCGATGGAGCCCGGGGAGGAGACGACGACGATGGATCCCAGGAAGTAGTCCTCCTCACCTTCGCGGCGCCACGCCTCCAGGAGGTCCGCCATGAGGGTCTCGACCTGCTCCGACTCCCACACGTAGGGCCGCTGGAAGTCCGGGATGCGGTACTGGCGGTCCCCGCTGAGCAGGCCGCGCTCCCCCAGCTTGCCGCCAATCGTCGTCTGCTCAACCTCGATCGACACTGCTGCGTCCTCCTGTGTTCCGCGCCCCCGCCGCGCCAACGGGAGCTGTGCTCTCATGGGGGGCGCCGCGGCCCCGCTTCCATACTAGGGCGAACCGCAGTGGCGGCGCAGCCCCTCTTCGACGGGCGGGATCCGGCTATCACGGCACACCGGATAGTGGCACACGTCTCGTCGGACACCGAGGCAATTCGCTTTCCAATATGGAAACTTTCCTATACGCTTTCCATTATGGAAACACACTTCGAGGGCGGCCGGGACGAGGCCGCAGAAATGCTCACCACACTGTCCGCGGACCGCCAGAGGCTCGCACAACAGATCCGCGTGCCGTGGGCGCTGATGGCGGCGTTCGGCGCACTGGGCGCCTGGTGGGTCGGCTCGGCCGCTTCCGCCGCGCCCGGAGCGCACTACGAACCGCCGACGTCGGGCTGGATGGCGCTCCTCGGCGCACTGGTCGTCGTCCACCTGGTGCAGCGCGAGACGGGGATCCGCTTCCGGTCGCTCGGTGCGCGCGCGAATTGGATGGTCGCGGCGATCGTGGTGGCGTGCCTCGCGCTGTTCAGTGTCTCGCTGGGCCTCGTGTCGCTCCAGCTCCCGTGGGCCGTCATCGCGACCAGCCTCGCAGCGTTCGCCATCACGACCTGCCTGTCCGGCCTCGCCCTGCGCAGCGCCGTGGAGAGCGCCCGCCGTGGCTGAGGCGCGCTTCGACGAGCTGGTCCACGCGCCGTTGCGCCTGCGCATCTGCGGACTGCTGCGCCACGTCGCGGGCCTGAGCTTCGCGCGCCTGCGCGATTCCCTCGGGGTCTCGGACGCCACCTTGTCCAAGCACGTCAAAGCACTCGCTGGCGCCGGCTACCTCGAATCGCGCAAGAGCGCGTCCCCGATGCGCGACGACTCGCGGCGCGTCGTGTGGCTCTCGCTGACCGAGGAGGGGCGGAGGGCCTTCGACGGCCACGTGCGCGCCCTCGAGGAGATCGTGGGCCCCGGGTCATGAGCGCCCCGGCGCGAACGGCCCCTGCCCGCTAAGGCCCGCCCATCCGCGCGGCAAGACCTGGCGCCGTTGAGCCCCTCCCCTCCGGCCGGGTGCCGCCTCCGCGCGGCAAGACCCGGCGCCGTTGAGCCCCTCCCCTCCAGCCGGGTACCGCCCCCGCGCGGCAGCCGACCACGCGCGCAGTGGCCGGACCGCCCTTCACTCCGACGAGTCCAGGAGCTCCCACGCCGTCCAGATGATGTCGATGACGTACGCAGTCGTCCAGACGCGTATTCCGACTTGCACCGCAGGAGCCAGTTCGACGCCCAGAACATTGGGCAGTGCCCAGACCACCAGTCGGGCGGCTCCGAATATTCCGGTGTGCCAGAGGAACTCGCTGAGGATCGTTGTACGGGATTTGGGCCGAGTGCGCCCCCCACCGCCCGCGGCCGGAGCGCCCTCGTCGGGCTCCGCACTGGTCGGCCCCGGCTGTTCCAACGACCGATCAGGGCGACTGCGCCTTGGCCGGGGCGCGGGACGGTCCGCGACGCCGAGGCGCCCCAGCGCGAGGGGCACCAGGAGCCCGCCCGAGGCGATGACGGCCGCGCAGACGACGCAGGCCAGCATCCAGCTCCCCTTCCCGTACAGGAAACCCGCCGCGGCGGAGCCGGCGAACTGGCCGACCAGGCACGAGGCCTCGTACATGCCCAGCCCCCTGCCAAGGCGCTCCGGGCCGACGGACTCGGTGATCGCGGACTGCTGCACCGGGACCACCAGGGACCAAGCAGTCGCTGAGAGCACCCACGCCGCGCCGATCCACAGGGGACTGGGCGCCAAGGCGAGGGCGAGGGCGAAGACCGCGCTCAACGCCGACCCGAGCGCCAGCGCCCGTCGGCGCCCGAGCGCGACGACCAGGCGGTGCAGGTACGGGGGGAGCACACTCATCATGACGGCGCCGGGCAGGAACACATACGCGATCTGGGTGATCTCGAGCTCGAAGCCGCGCTGCAGGTGGAGTATCAGCAGCAGGCCGATCGCCGATTCCGCGCTCATCGTCACCGCGACGGCCACGAGCATGGGGCGCAGAGACACCGCGGCCTCCCTGCGCTCCTCGCGCACGGACGCGGCGACGGGAGAGGACGCGCCCATCCGGGCACCCCCTTCACAGCGCCCGGACAGCAGGTTCCACGAGGCCAGGACGCAGCACGCGGCGACCCCCGCAAACACCCACTGGTATCCGACGACGGGCACTAGGACGACCGCTGGGACGAGGACGATCCAACCTCCCGCCTCCTCCGCGGCCATCAATTCGGCGAATGCCCCCGAGTCCACGCGGAGCCGTTCCCCCACGATGGCGCGGATACCGATCCACACGAACGCCCCGGCCGCACCGGTGACAAGCGCAGCGCACACCGCCAGCAGCAGGCCGGTCGATAGGGCGTAGAGCCCGCATCCGACCGCCCACGCCGCCGCGCCGACACCGGCCACAGTCGAGCGGTCCGCCCGGTCGACCACCGCTGCGGCGACAGGGCGCGCCAGGAAGGCGACGAGCTGCTCGACGGCGACCAGCACTCCCGTCTGCCCCGGGGAGAGCCCGAGGTGCGCGCCCGCGAACAGGGGCAAGACGAAGTCAACGACTTGCTCGGCGCCGCTGGCCAGGGCTGCGCTGTCGAGGACCCTGCGGCCCCGGCTCTTCTCCTCCAATGGAACCGCATTCGAAGGCATGCGTCCCCCACCTTTTGATAGCACGACTGAGTTACCAAGTTATAGTAGCACAGTCGCGATACGATAAGTGCATGCCCAAACTCATCAACCACGGCAGGCGCCGCGAGGAGATCGCCGAAGCGACATGGCGGGTGATCCACTCCTCAGGCATATCGGGCGTCTCCATCCGCACAGTCGCAGCGGAAGCAGGGCTCTCAACCGGCTCCATCCGGCACGTGTTCCCCAGCAGGGCCGACCTGATCACGCACGCGATGGAACTGGTGGGACTGCGCGCGCGGGATCGGATCTCCCGCCATTTCGAAGAAGCCGATCCGCGCGTCCGCGCCACACGGGTGATCCACGAGCTGCTGCCCCTCGACCCCGAGCGGCGCATCGAGATGGAGGCGAACATCGCACTGATCGCCGAGGCCCCGGCTAGCGACCAAGTGCGGGAAGCCCGCGACGCTTCCTACGCCGCCGTCAGGTTCGCATGCCGACGAGTGGTTGAGAACCTGCGTGGCGCCGCCCCCCCGCCCCCGGGCACCGACCTCGACAAGGACGCCTCGGCCCTGCACGCACTAGTGGACGGACTGGCCCTCCACCTGCTCATCAACCCCGATCCGAAGTTCCGCGAGAACGCCCTTCGCGCGCTCGAGGACGCCCTTGACGCCCTGTGCGAACAGCCCCCTGCCGACGCCCGCATGCGAGCGGATCACCGCCCCACCGCCCCAGACCCGCCGACACGAGAGAACTGACGGGGCCGCCGGAGCGGTTCGCGGAACACGACTCAGGAACAACACTGGCCCTTCGCGCTCAAAGGGGGCCTCCTGCTGAGCGCGAGAACCTGGTCCCGAGCCACAGGCACCCGCCGCACAGGACGAGCCCGACCGCTGCGGGGAGGAGGACCTTGGCCCCGGCCTCGCCCGCGAAGACCACGCTCCACAGGGACTTCGCAACGGCGATCAACGCCAGCACCGCCACGCCGAGCCAGACGTTCCTGCGCCACAGGGCTGCGGCCAACGCGGCCAGCGAAAGGGGGACGAGCAGCGTGAGGAGGACTTTCCCCGGCGTCCAGTCCCCCTGCAGGTACTGCTGCTCGAACTGCAGGAACTGCTGCACTTGTGGGCTCGCCTCCGTTGGCGGGGCGAACCACCCCATACTCGTGAGGAGCAACAAGACCGTCGCCATCACCCCCGCCCAGCTGCGTTTGTAGGAGAACCAGCAGAAGGGCACCAGGAACAGCGGTCGGATGTACCAGCTGAGTTGATTATGGTGCCGCTGCCACAACCAGTCCCAGAACTCCGGCACGGTGAACGCCGCGACGATGAACACGATGATCAACGCGGCGAACACAACGGCGAGGACCTTATCGCACTTCCTCAGCACTGCAAGCATCCCCACAGGCTAGCACCCCCACCGGGTGGCGGCGCGCCCTACGATCCGGCCCCCTGCCCCGGACATGCGGAAACTCCCCCGGGCGAACGCCGGAGGAGTCCTATCGGTATTCACTTCGAAGCGGGGCCCGAAAGGCCCTGGTGGTGGAGCTAGGGGGATTCGAACCCCCGACCTTCTCATTGCGAACGAGACGCGCTACCAACTGCGCCATAGCCCCAAGGACGGGGACCAGCATAGCACCTCCGCCCACTGAGCGCGAACCGGGATGGCCGCTCCCCGTCCTGCCGAGCCCTGCCAGCGATGGAGCTGGAACGGTCACCGCCAGGACCGGCAGGCGCCCCCATCACCGCCAGGATCGGCAGGCGCCGCACCGCCCGCGGGATGAGCCGGGCCCTCCCTGACGCGCCGCGCGCGGGGCGGTCCGCCAACCCACGACGACGGTGACAGGCACCCCCGCCCCGGGCGCGGAACCCGCGCGACCCCGGGGCGGCTTCGTCACTCAGCAGTCCGCCGCGTCACTGGGCGCGCTTGGAGTCCAGGACGGCCTCCAGGTTGAGGGCGACCGCCTGGTCGGCGACGACCTCCTCGGTGGAGCGCTTGCCGCCCTCGTAGGTGGCGGCGACGGGGCGCGCGGGCACGGAGGCCGCGACCTTGGGGATGCCGCGCAGGTCGGTGTCGGCGTGGACCATGCGGCCCGAGATGCGCCCGCGCATCACGTAGGTGGGGGCGGGGACGGGGACGACCGTCCACGTGCGCGACTGGGCGAGGGAGCGCGCGGCGCGCGCGGTCTCCTCCTCGGAGACGGGCACGACCTCCGCGTCGTCGACGTCCGTGTTGAAGACGAGGCCGGGGGCGCCCCCACCGGCGACGGCCCCGGCCCTTGCTGCGGGAACCACAGCGTCGGATCCGCCGGGAACCGCGGCACCCGAACCGGCGCCGACTGCTGCGCCGGCCCCGGCGGCCGCCGCGTCGGATCCGGCGGGCGCCTCGTCGGCCAGGGAGGGCCGGGCGGAGGAGCGCCCGGAAGCGGGCGGGTACGAGGGGGGCGCGGCGTCGCGGGCGCGGGGGGATTCGGATTCCGCCCTAGCCCCGGAGGCGCGCTGGTCGCCGACCCTGGGAGCTCCCGGAGCGGAGGACCCGCGCTTTTCGCCGTTGCCGGAGGCGCCCGGAGCCCCCGCACTGGACGACGCCCTGCGCAGGGAGCGCGCGAAAGCGGAGCCACTGGACGCTCCCTCGGCCTCGGCGGAGGGGGACGAGGCGCGGGGGGCGCCCCCGCGCAGCTCGCGCAGCAGTTCGACCTCCCGCTCGCCCTCGCGCTGGGAGCGGACTGCGGCGAAGCGGGAGGCGCCCAGGGAGGCCACGAGCGCTGCCCCAGGAATCGCCGTCCACACCCACGCCAGGTCGGCGGCCCACACTCCGACACCGAGGAGGACGGTCGCCAGCGCGAACACGGCGGAAGCGGCCATCCGGCGCTTGGACGCGGCGGCCTCGCTGGCCAGGCGGGCAGCCCGCTTGGCGCGCAGCCGCGCGATGTCGCGGACCGCGCGCGGACTCACGCGCTCAGTCGACCGGGGCGCTGCGCCGGTGCGTTCCATGGTGCCTCCACCTCGTCCTGTTTCCTTCGAGGGCGCCAGCAGCGGGCCTGTGGCCCGCCCGCGCGGCTCGTTCTTGTCCTCGGGGGCCCGGATCATCCTCAGCCCCGGTGAGAACCGGTCGAGTTCACGGGACTGGGTTATCGCGCTCCGGCGTGCGACCAGCGCCGGCACGGCCGCCACCAGGACGACGCACACCGCTGCGAAAACAAGTCCACCGATCTCCACTCCTCCAAAGGTAGGCAAATCGGCTGGCCGAGCGCGCGGCGGGCGGGCGCGTGTCGAGGATTGGACCCCACTTAACTTTTCGGATAATCGACAAACGCCACATTCACAACACATGCACCTCGCGCACCGTCCGCGAATGTGAGCGATCACTCATCTATTCCCCTGCCCCACTTGGCGACCACCAGGCCCCCCTCGGGCAGCGACTCCCGGTCGATGGAGAAGGCGACGTGGTCCGCCCATTTCCCCGCGATGTGCATGAAACGCCTGCGCATGCCCTCCTCGTGCAGGCCCAAGCGCCTGCACAGCGCCAACGAGCGCTCGTTCTCGGGCCGGACGCACACCTCGACCCTGTGCAGGCCCAGTTCCCCGATCGCCAGATCGATGACCATCGCGGCGACCAGGGCGCCCAGGCCCCGCCCCGACCACGACGAGGCGAGCCAGTAGCCCAGCATCCCCTGGCTCATCGCCCCGCGCTGCACATTCGACAGGGAGTACTGGCCGACCACCTTCCCATCCGCCTCGACCACCAGCATCAGGGTGCGCCCCTCTCGCTGCTCGCGGTCGATGCGGCTGCAGTACTCGGCGATGGCGGGGACGGGCTCGTCCGCCTCCGGCGGCATCGTGGCCTCCCACGGCGCCAGCCACTCGCGGTCCCCCCGCCTCACGGCGTCGATGCGCAGGTGGTCGCGGCCCAGAGCCGGGCGCACCACCAGCTCGCGGGGGTTCCCCGTGCGAGCGGAGGGGGAGGCTGGTCCGATGAACCCCCTCCCCACGGGGTCGGCCACCCTCAGCACCAGGCGCGCCGGACTGCCCCCCCACACTTTGCGCAGCAGGGGCATCAGTCCAGGACCAGACACTGCAGGCGGTCGCCCGCGCGGACGTTCGTCACGTCCTCGGGAACGACCGCGAGGGCGTTCGACTCCGCCAGGGCGGACAGCAGCAGGGCTGTCGGCGAGCCCATGACCCTCGCCTGGTAGCCCGAGCGGGGGTCCCCCGCCAGGCGGACGCGCACGAACTCGCGCCTGCCCCTGGGCGAGTACCACGTGCGGTCCACGGCGGCCCGCACGACCGGGCGGTTCAGCGACTTCCACCCCTGCATGTGGCGCAGGGCCGGGCGGACGAACACCTCGAAGCACACCTGGGCCGACACCGGGTCGCCCGGCAGGCAGAAGATCGGCGTCGCCGTCCCCCCGTCCTCACCGCCGACGGTGCCGACCCCCAGGATGTGGCCAGGCCACGCCGCCACGTTGTCGAAGCGCACGGTCCCCAGGGAGCCGAGCACCTCGCGCACCGTGTCGCCGCTGCCGTAGGATATGCCGCCCGTCGTGAGCACGAGGTCGGCGCGCACCAGCTGGTCCTCGATGGTCTCGCGCAGCTTGGCCCTCTCGTCGGGGACGGCCGCGACGCGGAAGGTCTGCGCGCCCGCGTCCGTGATCGCCGTGGACAGGGCGTGCCCGTTGGCGTCGAAGACCGTACCGGGGCGGGCCGTGCGGCCGGGCTCGACCAGCTCGTCCCCGATGGACAGGACCACGACGCGCGGGCGCGGGTGGACGAGCACCCGCGAGCGCCCCACCCCCGCCAGCAGCGCCACCTGCCGGGCGCCCACGCGGGCGCCGGAGCGCAGGACGACCTGTCCCTCGGCCACGTCCTCGGCGCGGCGGCGGATGTTCTCGCCCACGGCGGGCGCGGAGCGCACCCCCACCTCGGCGACGCCGTGGTCCGTGAACTCCAGGGCAACGACGGCGTCGGCGCCCGCCGGAACGGGCGCGCCCGACGCGATGCGGATCGCAGTGCCCGGCACCAGGGCCGCGGGGTCGACGACACCCGCGCGGATCTCCTCCGTGACGGGCAGGGTGACGGGGGCGTCCAGCGCCGCCCGCGAGCAGTCCGAGGCGCGGACCGCGTACCCGTCGCAGGCGGCCAGGTCGGCCACGGGCAGGTTGAAGGGCGCGCGGACGTCCTCGGCGAGCACGCAGGACACGGCGTCCGCCAACTGGACGTCCAGGGGCGGCTGCTGGTCGACTGCGGCGATGCAGTCCTGGTAGAAGTCGGCGACGCTGCGCATGGGCTCAGTCCCCGACCTTGGTCTTGAGGAACTCCTTGAGGGCGGGGCCGAGCGCCGGGTCCTCGAGGGCGAGGGCCACATTGGCCTCCAGGTAGCCCAGCTTGTCGCCGGTGTCGAAGCGCCGCTCGTCGATGACGACGCCGTACAGGCCGCCGCCCTGCTCGGCGGGCAGGTCGATCATGCGCGCGTAGCCGTCGGTCAGCTGGTACTCGCCGCCCGCTCCGGGCTCGATCTGCTCCAGGGCGGTGAAGACGGCGGGGTCCAGCACGTAGCGGCCGACGACCGCGTACTCGGACTTGACCTCGTCGAGCGGGGGCTTCTCGGTGACGGCGGTGATGCGCATGAGGCTGCCCTCTGCCAGGTCCACGCCCTCGGGGATGGGCAGCGGCTCGACGGCGGTGGAGGCGTAGGCGGTGGCCTGCTCGGGGGTGACCCGCAGCAGGGCGACGACGGTGCCGCCCAGCGCGCCTCGCACCTGGATCATCTTGCGCAGCAGCTGCGAGCCCGGCTCCATGAGGTCGTCGGGCAGCAGCACCGCGAAGGGCGCGTCGCCCACGTGCTGCTTCGCCTGCGCGATGGCGTGGCCCAGGCCCAGGGGGTGGCCCTGGCGGACCGAGTGGACGCGGGCGTACTGCTTGTACTCGTTGACGGAGTCGAGCGCGGCCCGTTTTCCGGCCCTGGCCAGGTCGGCCTCCAGGCCCGGCTCGGCGTCGAAGTAGTCCTCGATGGACTGCTTGCCCGCGCGTGTGACGAAGAGGACGTCCTCAATGCCGGCATCAGTGGCTTCTCTCACGATGTACTCGATGGACGGCCTGTCGACGACTGGCAGCATCTCCTTGGGAACCGACTTCGTGATCGGCAGGAAACGGGTTCCCCGCCCGGCCGAGGGGACAACTGCGTGGATTACGGTCTGTTTTTTGTCTGCCATACCCGCTAGAGTAGCGAACATGGGGGCAAAAGTGGATACGATCACAGCTAAGCAGGAACTTCGGAGCCAGATACGGGCGGCCCGGCTCACGCGGAGGCGCACCGGCGCCGACATCCCGGGCAGCCTGGAGACTGAGCGCGCCGGAATGGTGCGCTCCTTCGACGAGGCGTGGGCGCGCCTGGGCGGGCCGCGCCTGCCCGCCCTCTTCCTCCCGCTGCCGACCGAGCCGGACCTGACGTGGGCCGTCGAGGCGGTGCCCGAGTGCCTGCTGCCCGTCGTCACGATCGCGGGCGTGCCCATCAGGGATCCCGAGTGGGGGCTGCACCGCGCGGGCGAGGCGCTGGCCGCCCCCTGGCAGTGGCGCCCGTCCGATGGCAGCCACCCGCGCCGGCTCGCCGGGCCCGAGGGGATAGCGAGGGCCGATGTCGTCGTCATCCCCGCGCTGGCCGTCGACGAGTCGGGCACGCGCCTCGGGCAGGGGGGCGGATGGTACGACCGCACCCTGCCCCACCGCCGCGACGGCGTGCCCGTCCTGGCGTGCGTCTTCGACGACGAGGTGCGCGAGGCCGGCTCCCTGCCCCGCGAGGCCCACGACGTGCGCGTCGACGGAGTCATCACGCCGTCCACGTTCCGCCTCTTCGACGCCGTATAAGGGTCCGCGCGCGTATATCACCTGGTCACGATGTGAGGAAGATACCTTCGGCCCACCTTCCCCCGGCACGGAAGTCCTTATACCCTCGTTGGTGGTTCTTGAGTCCTCCGTCGGCGGCCTCAGGGGCCCGCAGCGCCCGCGGCGCCGCGCTCCCCGCGAGCGCCCGGCCGCGGCCATCCCGCCCCCGGCGGCCCACGCCGCCCGAACACGACTAGGAGTTTCCCAATGATCAAGGGCTTCAAGGACTTCATCTCCCGCGGCAACGTCGTCGACCTGGCCGTCGGCGTCATCATCGGCGCCGCCTTCAAGAACATCGTCGACGCCCTGGTCGACGGCATCATCAACCCCCTCATCGCGGCCGTCATCGGCAAGCCCGATTTCTCGGACGCCTTCATCCTCACCCTGAACGGCACCAACGTGAAGTTCGGCGTCCTGATCACCGCGGTCATCAACTTCCTGCTCATGGCCTTCGCCATCTACCTGTGCATCGTCGTGCCGATGAACAAGCTCGCCGCGCTGCGCACCGCGAAGGAGAAGGCGGAGAAGGACGCGGCCCCCAAGATCTCCGACGAGGTCCAACTGCTCACCGAGATCCGCGACGCCCTCAAGTCCTCCGGTTCCACCGCCGTGTGAGCCGACTCCTCCCGCTGAAGGCGCGCGGGGCCAGCCGAACGGCTGGCCCCGCGCACTCGTATCCGGCACCCGGCGACGGGGGCAGGAGCGGAGGACGGCCAACGGGTCCGAGCGCGGTCCCAGGCGCCCCCGGTGGGGGCACGGGAAGCGCCGGTGGGGGCACGGGAAGCGGGAGAGCGCCCCGGACGCCCTCCGGGCACGGCCTCACGCGCGCGGCTGGGCGTGGGGCGGCACGTCCTCCAGCAGGCGCCTGTCGTTCGCGCCATCGCCCCTGTCGGGGCTGTCGGCCATCGATCCGGGCCGCGTGTCCTCCGGGCGGACCAGGTCCTCCCACGATGGCGGGATCCCCTGCTCGATGAGCCTGCGGTCCACGTCGGACACGTGGCGCACCACCCGGCGGCGCCCCGGTGCGCGCCCGGGGGCGCTCCGCTCACTCATCGGCGTCCCTGTCGTCAGCCGCCCCAGTCGTCCCCGCGCCGTCATCGGAGCCGTCGTCGTAGTCGCCGTCAACGGGCAGCCCTCCCCCGTCGGCAGCGCCCCGGTCCTGGCCGCCCGGGACTCCGGGGGCCGCGGCGCCGGCCGCTGGCGCTGAAACGGGCTTCGTGCGGCGCACGACGTTGCCCAGGACGGCGTCCGACTGGAAGCCGCGCCGTGTGATGCCCAGGGCCAGGCGCAGTTCCTCCGCGGTCTCGATGTCGGAGCGCTCCACGCCGTCCGAGCGCACCCACGCGGCCATCTCGTCGAGTTGGTCGTCGGAGTAGGCGGCCAGGGGCAGGCCCTTGGCGATGGCGGGACGGGGGCCGCGGTTCTCCTCCGAGGCGCGCTCCTTCTTCTGGATGGCCAGGAGCATGCCCGTGGTCACCTCGTCCACGTTCCTGCGGCGTTTGCTCGCCTCGTCCAGCTCCTCGTCGAGGACGGGAACGGACCGGGGGGAGGCGCCTCGGGCGGGGGCGTCCTCCGCCTCGGGGGCGGCGGCGTCGCCCCAGGGGCCGTCCACGGGGCCCGCGGCGCCATAGGCGGCGTCCGGAGCGGGCTCCGCCGCGCTTTCGGCCCGAGCGGTCGCGGGCCTGGGGACCTCCAGGACCGGCAACGCGTCGTGCGCGCGGGAGTCGGCGACCAACGCATCGACGAGCGCCCCGATGGAGTCCGCCTCGCGGTCGGGGTCGATGAACAACGGCATCGACAGCGCCATGGCGACCCGCCACCCCTGGTCCTCGAGCATCCAGGGGCGCACACGGTCGCGCACGCGCACGCTCGGCTCGTCGCAGTACGCCTCGTCGTCGGTCATGACGGCGACCAGCAGGCGGTCCGGCACATCCGGGTGGCCCACGGCCAGCGGGATGCGGACGCCGCCGGGGATGCCGATATTGGCGATCGCCTGGTAGCCCCGCTCGTAGAGCTTGTCCGCCAAGTCGATGAGGAGCCGGTCGGGCTCCCCCTCCAGGACGGGCCACGCGTCCGCGCCCTCCCCGGAGTGCCCCTCGGCGATCTCCAGGAGGTCCACGAGCATGTGCACGCCCTCGCGGTGGATCCGGGAGCGGTCGATGTCGGCGCTGTGCAGGGACGACACCAGGGTGAGCTCCCCGCGCACGCAGCGCAGGACGTCGGCCATGACCCGTGCCCCGTCGTCCGTGGACAGGACCCCGAAGTCGTGGATGACGCGCCCGTGCGGCGTCTTGGCGAAGCCGACGGAGATGATGACCCGGTCGCGGACGATCCCCTGCGCCTGCCCGGGGCCGACGACGACGAAGGGCTGCACGGAGGCGGAGTCGAAGAACGCCGCCAGCCCCGGCTCGTTGGCGCGCAGTCTGTCCACAGCGGACCGGATCCGCGCGGCGTGGCGCTCTGAGAGGGCGATGACGGCGAGGGAGCGCTCAGGGGACTCCACCCCGTGGGCGAGGACCAGGTCGACGACCGTCTCGACCTCCGTGGTCGTCGTCTCGATCGCGTTGCCCCTCAGAGCGGGCATTCCCGTCCCCGCGCACCACACGGCGCCGACGGGGGCGTTCGAGGCGGTCCACGGCACCGGCACGCCGCTGTGGCCCAGCCCGTAGCGGGCGAGCAGCAGGGCCACCTGGTCGTTGAGCCGGTCCGGCCTCTGCTCGAGGCGGACGGAGGGCAGGACCTGGGCCAGGCCCGCGATCGCTCCCCCCTCGGCGCCCCCCGCCACGTCGGCGACGACGACCACCTGGCGCGCCCTGGCGATCACCGGGATGAGCTCGCCCAGGGGCACCGAATCGGCGCCGTCGATGACCGCCAGGTCCACGTGGTGGCCCGGCCGCACGCATTCGGGCACCAGCGCCGGGGACGTGAGGACCACGGGGATGAGGCGGCGCACCAGCGGGTGGGAGCAGATCAGTTCCGCGTCGGAGGGCACGTGGTCCTCGGCGGTGACGGCGTCGCGGAGCTCCTCGTGCTGGGCGGCCCGGGTCGCCAGCGCGGACGTGCGCAGACGGCGCAGCGACGAGATGGCCTGGGGGACCAGGCTGGCCACCTGGCGCTCGTCCAGGTCGCGCCCCTCGGCGAGCAGCGCGGACACCCGGGAGGGCTCCAGGCCCCCCAGGCTCGGGTCCGCGGCGAGCATGAGCGAGAGCAGGGAGGCCCACCACGCCAGGTCCAGCTCCGCGTCGATCATGGGGGCGCCTACGCCCCGCGCGGCGAAGTCCTCCGCCAGTGCCCGCAGGCCGAGCCCGTCGATCTCCTTCCACAGGGCCACCCGCCCGGGCAGCTCCCGGGCTCCCGCCTTGTCGGCCGCCCACTCCTGGACGAGTTCGGTGAGCTTGGCGACGTGGGTGCCCACGAGGTTGGGCTGCTCGGCGGCGAAAACGGGGGCGATGGCCTCCAGGTCGGCGCGGACCCGTGCCGTGAGCTCCTCGCACTCGCTGAGCTGGGCGGGGACCACGGGCCAGCCGTCGTCGCCGCAGATCTTGCGCCACGCGTCGCGCCGCTCCTGGACGCGGATGAGGGCGCGGTGCAGGTCGGGCACGTGGATCCCGGGGCGCACGTAGTCGCGCGCCTGCTTGACCAGGCGGTTGCGCTCACGGCGCTTCATGGTGATGCCGTGGTCCGAGCGCCACTGCTTCGAGGCTGTGGCGATCACCATGTCCGCCGCCGACCTCTCGAAGATCTGGGGCTGGAAGATGTCGACGGCCTCGGCGACCCCTTCGAACATGGCGAGCTGGAGCTCCCACTGCTCGAGCGTGTGGGCGTCGCGCGCGCCCGTCTCCCCCGCGACGGCGCTCATGTGGACCCGCAAACGGGGCAGCGACTCGGCGAGCCGCTCGACGCGCTCGAGGACATCGGCCACCTCCGCCTCGGAGGAGACGACGGCGCCCTTCCACGCCGAGTCGGGGTCGTCGCGCAAGTACCCCCGCTCGGAAGCGGTGTGCAGCACGGCACGGGCGCGCTCCCCCTGGTCGAGGGCGATCTCGTACAGGGTGTCCTCGTCGAGGCGGACCCGCGTCGAGGGCGCGTCCTCCTCCTCGGTGAGGTCGGTGAGGACCCGCAGGGCGTGGGCGGCGCTGACGCCGAAGTTCTTGTAGGGGCGGCGCAACGCGTCCGTGTAGGCCAGCAGGCTGGCGCGGGTCCCGCGCAGACGGGTCCGCATCTCATCCACCTCGCGCTGGTCCATGACGGGCGATGTGTCCTCCATCGCGGTGCGCACCTTGTCCGCCAAGCCGTAGGAATCGCGGCTGCGCCCGTCGAAGTCGGCGAAGATCTCGTCCACGCCCAGTTCCATGAGGCGGGCGCGGGCCCGGATCGTGTGCGAGGGCGACGCCCCGACGTGGAGCACCGAGCGCCCCGAGGCGGCGGCGTCCGCCAGGATCGCGGCGATGACGCTGGTCGCGTCGGAGTCGACGGGGGCGTCCACCACCAGCGAGTCGCCGGTGGCCACCGCCTCGACGGCGTCCTGCTGGGCGGGCGTGAGGTCGCCGATCCCGCGCTCCTTCCACGGGTCGCGGTCGCGGGGGTTGGGCGGGGGCAGGGAGACCGCGAGGGAGCCCACGGCGTCCTCATCGCCGGCGAGGGCCCGCACGAGGGGCGAGTCCGCGAGGCGGTCGAGGTCCTCGAGGTCCCGCAGCAGCGGCGTCGCGGGGTGCTCGAAGATGCCGAGGACCAGTTCGTCGCGCACCTCGACGCCGTCGAGGACGCCGACCCGTTCGCGCAGCAGCGAGAGCGCCACCGACGCGGAGAACCCGTGTGAGGAGCGCGCCCCGTCGAGGATGGCCTCCGCGTCGCAGTGCTCGCCGTGCTCGCGCAGCGCCGCCTCCAGATCCGGGTCCATCAGGGCGCCCGGCTCCAGGGTGATCATGACGTCGCCGCCCACGTCGTCGAGGCGCACGGGCTTGAGCAGGGCGGCGGAGCGGACCGTGTGGCCGTCGCGGTGCCACTGCACCTGCCCGATGGACAGGTGGACGCGCCCCACCCCGTGGCGGGTGGAGAGCTGGAGCGAGCGGGCCATCATCGCGCGGGCGCGCTCCATCGCGCGGGCCAGGCTGGCCTTCTCCCGGATGAGTGAGGACAGGCGCGTCGGCGCCTCCGTGTAGAGGCGGGCGAGGCCCCCCGGGTGCGCCTGGGTGATGGTCAGCCGCGGGACGCCCCGGCCCTCGGCGTCGGTGACCTCCACGACTTCCGCCCGCCAGCGCTCGACCGCCGCGGCGAGCGCACTGGCGGCGGGGGGGGCTTGGACGGGCGTTTCCCGCGGGGGCGCCTGGCGGTCCGCCCCACGGGGGTTCCGGCGCGAGAAGAAACTAGTAGCCACCCTTTCACCCTACGCGTCCGCCGCATCGGGCGCGCGCAGGCACCGCCGCAGTGCCCCACTTTGGGGGACGACACGCCGGAGCGGGAGCCGGCACCGCCGACTCCCGCTCCATGTGTGCCCCCGAGACGATTCGAACGTCCGACACCCGCTTTAGGAGAGCGGTGCTCTATCCCCTGAGCTACGAGGGCGCGCAGGCAGCGCCTGCCCGCCCACTGTAGCAAAGAGACGGGGCCGTGCGCGCACCGACCCGTCCGGTGGGCGCGGCGCCCTGCCCCGCGGGCCGTCCGGCGGACGGCCCGCGGGGCAGGGCCAGTCAGCGGCGCTCCCAGGAGGGGCGGATCTGCCCGGCCTTGCCCAAGTGGGTGGAGGGCACCACCATCACCGGGCAGGTGGAGTGCCCCAGGACGGTCTGCGCGGTGGAGCCCATGAGCACCCCCGCCAGTCCACCGCGGCCGCGGGTCCCCACCACCACCAGGTCCACGGCCGTAGAGAACTCGATGAGCAACGAGGCGGGGGAGCCGTCCAGGGCGTGCCGGGCGACGTTGATGCCACGGTCTCCCACCGCCTCGGCGATCGCCTTGTCCATCCCCTCGCGCACTTGGGCGAGCAGCGCCGAGTGGTCGATGCCCGTGGGCGTCCACGCCATGACCGCGGGGCCGACGGCGATGGGCACGGCCGAGATGGCAGTGAGGCGCGCGCCCCAGGTCTGCGCCTCCTCGACAGAGCGGCGCAGGGCGCTGGAGGGGGCCTCCGTGCCGTCGATGCCGACGACGATCCGCTCCACCGGCGTGAACTTCTTGCCCGAGGTGTGCCTGGGGACGACGACGACCGGGCATTTGGCGTGCGCGGGCAGGGCGGAGGACACCGTGCCGAGCAGCCGGTCCGCGAAGCCGCCCGAGCCCCTCGACCCGACGACGACCAGGTCCGCCTCCTTGGAGAAGTCGATGAGGACTCCCGCCGGATCCCCGGGCTGGATGGATCCGCCCGCGTTCTTCGCGCCGTGCTTCGTCGCATGGGCGACGGCCTCGTCGACCACCTGCTGCGCGCCCTTCTGCAGCGCCTCGTCGTCGAGCACCGCGTATCCGCCGTCGAGGGCGGCCGCGGAGTAGGACGCGAGGGCGTAGGTGCACACGCAGTGGATGCGCGCCCCTGTGCGCGCCGAGCGGTGGGACGCCCAGGTCACGGCCGCGATGCTCTCCGTCGAGCCGTCGACCCCGACCACGATGACTTCGGTGGAACCCATGATGTCCTCCTCGTGATTCCAGTCACTGACAATTGTGCCTCATTGCAGTGATTTCCGAAAGGGGACACAAGGCGCAGCCTCCCATCCCCGGCCGGCCCGGGACCGCCCCGCCGACGGGGAGGGCGCGGCGGGCGCCGACGGTCCCGGCAACGGAGCAGCCCCGTCCATGAGGAGGCGCGGGAATACGACGGGGCCCGTCGGCTGTGCCGACGGGCCCGCGGATCAGTGGTCCGGATCAGTAGCGCACGTAGGTCGCGCCCGCGCGCACCTCGGAGATCTTCGACAGGGCGCCGGGGACCGTCGCCTCGACCATCTGGCCGTTGCCGATGTAGATGGCGACGTGGCCGGGGTAGGACACGATGTCACCGGGCTGGGGGTTGGAGACGATCGTGCCTCCGGCGGTCTGCGCCGAGGACGAGTGCGGCAGGTTGATGCCCGCCGCCGCGTAGGCGTACTTGACCAGGCCGGAGCAGTCGAGGCCAGCCAGGGTCTCCCCGCCGTAGACGTAGGGGATGCCGGTCAGGGACAGCGCCACGGAGGCGATGTCGGAGCCCGCGGCGTTGACCGCGGCCTGACGGGAGTGCGAGGCCGACTCGGAGACGTCGTCACGCGCCTCGGAGCGCGAGGCGGCGGCGGTCGTCGTGTCCCTGGTCTCCTCCTCCGCAGCGGGAGGGGGGGTCTGTACGGGGGCCTCGGCGGTCGCGGAGTCCTGATCGGCCGACCACGCGATATCGGGGACCTCGACGGTGGTGACGTCGTCGATGGCGACGGTGGTGGCGTTCTGATTGGCGCTCTGCGTGTCGGACTGCCCCTGGACGGGGGCGGCGTTCGCGATGCCCGCGGCGACCGCGGTGAGGGCGACGCCCGTCACGGACGCGAAGGCAACCGCGCGGCTGGGATCAAGTTGGCGGGCTGCGTCAGCCAGATTGGTGACGGGGGCCAATGGGCGCCGCTCTATGCGGTGGCGCGCAGTGTGCTTAGCAGTCTTCACTCATGTTCTCCCTGTTATGCCTGCGAGGTCAGCTGTCGGATTCGGGCGGGACGCCCGGCTCGGTTCCCCGAGCTTCACCCCAAGGTTCGTGTGAACCGAATGTGGTTCCCCCGCGTTGGACCGAGGTGTACCGCGCCTCCCGCGGTCCAACTTCGGTTTCCGGAAGACGGGCTGGTCGTATCGACCAAGTGACACTTTACCCTGTCCGCCTGGAAAATGTCACATGGCGGTAACGGAAGATGGGACACACTGCCGGCCCCGCCTCCCCACAGCGCCCCCGACCCGCGCCCACGGGCGCCCGATAGCCCGGAATCCCGCCGTTCCACAGCGGATAGCGCCGCCGCCCGCGACCACTGGACCGACGGGCGGCGGCGCCTGGCGGGCGGACCGGAGGGGGCGGGGCGGGGCCTCAGTCGCCCCGAACGAACAGATGGGGGGACAAAGCCACAGGTATGGTCAGATATCCGATAACCGCGCCCGCCTCGTCGAGCGCGCTGATCCGGACCAGATCGCCATGGACAGAAAGGGCGACGCGGGCGCCTGGAGTGAGATCCAATTCAGCAAAAGATGTGAGCAATCCCTCATCCGCTTGGATGGGCTCGCCGATGCGGACGATCCTCATGGCGCGCTCCTCCGGGTTGCGCACTGCGAGCTCCACGGACTCGCCCGCCACCTCGAGGCCCGATCCGGGGACCGGGTTGCCATAGGGATCGACCACCGGCTCGTGCAGCAGTTCCGCCAGGCGGTCCTCGACGCGGTCGCTCATCACGTGCTCCCAGCGGCACGCCTCCGCGTGGACCGCGTCCCACTCCAGGCCGATGACGTCGAGCAGCAGGCGCTCGGCCAAGCGGTGCTTGCGCAGCACCTCCACCGCGCGCGCCCTGCCCTCCCGCGTCAGCTCGAGGCGCCTGTCCCCCATCACGTGCAGTAGGCCGTCGCGCTCCATGCGCGCCACCGTCTGGGACACCGTGGGACCGGAGTGGCCGAGGCGGTCGACGATGCGCGCCCGCAGCGGAGTGACGGAATCCTCCTCCATCTCGAGGATCGTCTTGAGATACATCTCAGTCGTGTCGATCAAGTCGGCCACAGCGGGCTCCTTCAAGGATCGCGGGGATTTGCTACAGAATAGGACGCCCCCGCCCAGGGCGGGGCCAACGGCGCCATACCGCTGAACACGCGGCGCCCCGCCCGCCCCGCGCCGCCCGCAATTCGCCAAACGCGTGTCATAAAAATCGGCGCGCGTTAGACTCGGCGCATGCAGGCCCTCCCCCCGATCCCCCCCGGACTCCTCCCCTCGGACGGGCGCTTCGGCGCGGGCCCCTCGCGGGTGCGCACGGAGCAGCTGGACGCCCTCAGCGCGCCCCTCGTCATGGGGACCTCGCACCGCCAGGCGCCCGTGCGCGGGGTCGTCGCCTCCCTGCGCGCAGGGCTCGCCGACCTCTTCGGCCTGCCCGACGGCTACGAGGTCGTCCTCGGCAACGGCGGCGCCACCGCGTTCTGGTCGGCGGCTTGCGCGAGCCTGGTCATCGACCGCGCCGCCTTCGCGGTATTCGGCGAGTTCGGGAGGAAGTTCGCCGCCGAGGCCGCCGGAGCCCCCCACCTGGCCGCCGCCATCGTCGACGAGGCGCCCGACGGCCGTTTGGCCACCGTCGCCCCGCGCGAGGGCGTGGACGCCTACGCGTACCCGCACAACGAGACCTCCACGGGCGTCGTCTCCCCGCTGTACCGGCCCGCCGCCGACGCCCTCACGCTGGTGGACGCCACCTCCATCGCCGGAGCCGCCCCCGTCGACCTCGCGGACGTCGACGCCTACTACTTCTCGCTGCAGAAGGCGTTCGGCTCCGACGGCGGCCTGTGGGTGGCCGTCCTGTCCCCCGCCGCCGTCGCCAGGACCGCCGTCTGCGCGGGGATGCCCGGCCGGTGGGTGCCCTCCATCCTCGACCTCGGCGCCGCCATCGCGAACTCGCGGAAGGACCAGACCCTCAACACCCCGGCGGTGGCGACGCTCGTCATGGCGGCCGACCAGGTGCGGTGGATGAACGAGTCGGGGGGCCTGGAGGGCATGAGCGCCCGCGTGCGGGCGTCCTCGGACCTCGTCTACCAGTGGGCGGAGGACAGCCTGGTGGCCCGCCCCTTCGTCGAGGACGCGCGCCTGCGCTCCCCCGTGGTGGCCACCATCGAGTTCGACCCCGCCGTGGACGCCGCCGCCCTGGCCGCCCACCTGCGCTCCCACGGCGTCGTCGACGTCAACCCCTACAGGGGGGTCGGCGAGAACCAGCTGCGGATCGCCACGTGGCCGTCGATCCCCACGCGCGATGTCGAGGCGCTGCTGGCCTGCATCGACTACTGCCTGGAGCGGGCCCTCTGACAGCGGGGCGGGGCACTGGCCCCAACCCCCTCACGCCACCGGTCCGGCGCCCGACCAGGCGCGCACAAGGCCCGGGACTACGCGGCACGGCGCAGCGCACAAGGGCGGAGCCATGCTGCTGCGGGCGGGCGGCGGGCCCTACCGGGAGCGCTCGATCCTGGGCCGCCGCCCCTCGAAGCGCAGTCGGACCCCCCAGTGGGCCACCGCCCACAGCCCGCACACGACGGCGATCCCCAGCGAGGCCATGCCCCCCACCAGGATCGACCACCGGGCCCCCAGGACCTGGCCGACCCATCCGATCAGCGGGGAGCCCACCGGCGTGGCCCCCAGGAACACCAGCGAGTACAGGGACATGACGCGCCCGCGTTTCTCCTCGTCCGTGTGGGTCTGGATGTACGCGTTGGCACTGGTGTTCGTCGTCAGCATGAAAAGACCAGTCGGGACCGAGAGCGCGGCGAACCACCAGTAAGTGGGGGCCAGGCCCAGGCCGATCTCCGCGAGGCCGTACAGGGCGGCTCCGCACAGGATCGTTCGTATGCGCGGCGCGCGGGCGGCCGCTGCCACCGCTCCCAGGATCGATCCGACGGCCATGAACGAGGAGAGGACGCCGAACTGCCCAGCGTTCTTGCCGAAGACCTCGGTCGCCATCAGGGCACTGGTCATCTGGAAGTTCATCCCCAGGGCTGAGACAACGAAAATGAGCAGCAGGATGACGCGGATGTCCGTGCGCCCGCGCACGTAGGCGAATGCCTCGCGCACCTGGCCCGGGGCGCGGGGGACGAACGGGCGCTGGACCAGCTCCCCTGCGCGCATGAGCGCCATTGTGAGGATCGGGATGAGGAAGAGGACGGCGGTGGCCAGGCTGACCGGCCCGACCCCGTACCATTCGATGAGGAGCCCCGCGACCGCCGGACCGATGAGGCGCGCGGCGTGGAACGCGGTCGCGTTCAAGGCGACGGCGTTGGCCATGTAGGTGCGCGGAACGAGTTCGCCCACGAAAGCCTGGCGCGCGGGGGTGTCGATGGCGATGATGACGCCCGACGCCACCGCCAAGGCGTACATGTGCCACACATTGCACACGCCTGTCAGGATCAGCACGCCCATGCACAGTGAGACGAGGCACACCCCCAGCAGGGAGCTCTGAAGGATCCTACGGCCCTTGACGCGGTCGGCCAATGCGCCCGCGAATCCGGACAGGCCCAAGATCGGCAGGAACTGGAGGGCTGTGACGATGCCGACCTGCGAGGAGTCGTGGTCGGTGAGGACGGTGAGGACGTACCAGTCCTGCGCGACCCGCTGGAGCCACACCGCCGTGGAGGACACCAACGACCCGCCGAACCACAGCCGGTAGTTGAAGAACCGCATAGACGCGAATGGGGATGCCACGGACGCTCCTTCTGCCGGCGCACACTCGTCGCCCGCTCCGGGGCCGCGGCCGGCCGTGCCATCCAGACCCCCGGGCCCAGGCGGGTCCCGTCAACGATACGACCACCGGCGGGCGACCGCCTCCGGGCGGCCGGCCCAACGGGGCGGTGTCCCACGATGCGGCCCCCGTCTGCGCACCGCTCGGACGGGGGCCGTGGGGGCGGGACGGCGCCCCGCGGCGCGTCGGCCGTCAGGCGACTCCGAGGAGCCGCTGGATGGGGCCGATCAGGAAGTAGACGACGAAGAGGGCGGAGACGACCCACAGGAGCGGGTGGACGCGCCTGGCCCTCCCCGTCGCCAACTGGACGAGGGAGTGGGTGACGAAACCGACTCCGATGCCCACGGACACCGAGTAGCCGAAGGGCATGAGGGCGATCGTCATGAACGAGGGGATCGCGACCTCAGGCGACTTCCAATCGATGTCGGTGACCTGGGTCATCATCAGGAACCCGACGAAGACGAGCGCGGTGGAGGCGGCCTCGGTGGGGACCAGCTCGACCAGCGGCGCCAGGAAGGTCGACAGCAGGAAGAGGACGCCCGTCACCACGGAGGCGAGGCCCGTGCGGGCCCCCTCGGCCACACCGGACGCGGACTCGACGTAGGACGTGTTCGAGGAGACCCCGCCCAGGCCGCCCGCGACGGCGGCGAGCGAGTCGATGACGAGGATCTGGCGCGTGCGGGGAGGGTTGCCGTCCTGGTCGAGCAGACCGCCCTCGGCGCCAACCGCGACCATCGTGCCCATGGTGTCGAAGAAATCGGCGAGCATGAGGGAGAAGACCAAGAGGACCACGGACACGGCCCCGAGTTTGCCGAAGCCGCCGAGCATGTCCACCTTGCCGAGGGTGTCGAAGACGGGCACGGCCACTGGGGAGCCCTTGAGCTCGGGAACCGTCTGCCCCCATCCGGTCGGGTTGGACTCCGAGATGCGGTCCAGGTGGGCGATGGCCTGGACGAGGACCGCCAGGACCGTGGCGGACACGATGGAGATGAGGACAGCGCCCTTCACGCCGCGCACGTACAGGACGATCATGAGGAACAGGCCGAACACGAACACCAGGGCCGGCCAGCCGTCCAGGGAACCGGAGACGCCGAATTGGACGGGGGTCGCCCCGGTGCGCACGATGCCCGCGTTGACCAGGCCGATGAGGGAGACGAAAAGGCCCAGGCCCACCGTGATCGCGGTCTTCAGAGCAGCGGGGACCGCCCGGAAGACCGCCTCGCGGAAGCCCGTGAGGACGAGCAGGAGGATGAGCAGGCCCTCCCACGCGATGACGCCCATGGCCTCGCCGTAGCTCAGGCCGGAGCCCAGGACCAGGGTGAAGGCGACGACCGCGTTGAGGCCCAGGCCCGCGGCCAGGGCGAGGGGGTAGTTCGCGACGGCGCCCATGAGGATGGTGACGGCGCCCGCGACCAGCGCCGTGCCCGCGGCGATCCCCTGGGGGGTGATCGAGCCGTCGTCGGGGACGGCGTTGCCCAGGATCGCCGGGTTGACCACGAGGATGTACGCCATGGCGAAGAAGGTGACGAGACCGCCGCGGACCTCTCGGCCCAAGGTCGAGCCCCTGGCGGAGATCTGGAAGAAACTGTCGAGTGCCTGTGCGACCGCGTTACGGGATGGGGCGGTCCTGTTCTGTGTGCTCACAGGCCAATCGTGCCCGTAACTGAAGTCACACCGCAAACACGACGCGCGTGATCTTCAATACCAGGTAACGTTACGCCTCCGGGGCGCGCTCCACGTCGATGGCCGAGTCGTTGACGCGCGGCGGGCGCACCGGCCACGCGGTGGCCCCCTTGGGCAGGTCCGTCTCCGAGTGGGAGCCGCAGGTGTGGTCGAGGCTGACGACGCTCCCGTCGTCCGTGGCCCACTCGTTCGCGCACACGCCGAACGCCATGCGCATCTCGCCGCTCATCTTGATGAGGAAACCGCAGTTGGAGCACGTGTTCTTGGGACGCCTGCCCGACTTGGGGCCGCGCTCGGAGGCGTACCAGCGGTTCGCCGCGTCCCAGCGCCCCTGCGGGGAGAGCACGCGGGGCCGCCCGAGCCCGAGATCCCGGACGATCGGCAGATCGGCGTCGTCGCTGGTGTCCTCCAGGCCCGGCTCGAGGCGCGCGTCCTCGTCCCGGTAGGCCAGGACGTCGTCGCGCGACACGTCCGAGGGGCGCAGGCGCTCCTCCCACGGCACCCACCGGGGCGCCAGGAGCGCCCCCTCGCGCGGGGCCATTCCGACCTCGCAGACGGTGGCGGTGCGCCCACGGGGCACGCGGGCGAGCGTCACCGCCCAGCACCAGCCGACGTAACCGGGGTCCGTCGAGGCGAAGTAGTGGGTTCCGAGTCGGTCCGCCTCCATCTTGAAACCGACGTGGTCGCCGACGGGGCGGGGGTGGGCGACGGCCTCGGCCGCCTCCCTGGCCAGCGCGACGGAGTCCGCCAGGATCGCGTCGGTCTTCGGGGTCCGCGTGCGCGGAGTGGTTCTAGGCATCGAAATCCTCTGCGACGGCGCGGAGCACCTTCGCGATCTTGTCAGCGTTGTCTGGGTACTTGCCCCGGCGCAGCGATGCGGACGAGGCGTCGAGGAGCTTGATCAGGTCCTCCACGACCGGGACCATGGCCCGGGGTTTGCGCCGCTTGGCATGGGCGACTGAGGGGGCCTCGGCCACGACCCGCACCGACAGCGCCTGGGGGCCCTTGCGGCCATCGGCCACCGAGTACTCGACCCGCGCGCCCGCGCGGGGGTGCGCGCCGCCCGCGGGCAGCGCCGAGGAGTGGAGGAAGACCTGGGAGCCGTCGTCGCCGGTGATGAAACCGAAGCCGCGTTCGGGGTCGAAGAACCTGACCCTACCGGTGGGCATGGCGTCCCCCCTCCTCTCATTCGTGGGGCGCGCGGCGCGCGGCCCCTCCCATCATAGGGCGGGCGGCACGGGGGCGCTCCGCAGCGCCCGGCGCCTGTAGCGAAACCCACCGGATCCCGGACTATTCGCCCATTCGCAGGACTGTTGTGCGCTCCGCCGCATATCGTGTACTGTGACATGTTCGCCCGCGACTCCTTGGAGGAAACGTGAAGCACCGGTTCCGCGCCGCCGCCGTCGGCGTGTGCGTTCTACTCATGGCACTGAGCGGTGCGACCGCCTTCGCCGCCTCCCCCGTCACCATCTCCGACACGGTCACCGACCCCGACGGGTGGCTGAGCGCCGACCAGAGCGCGCGCATCTCCTCCGCGGCGTCCAGTGCCCGCGCCAAGGGCCTCGACATCTACTTCGTGACAGTCCCGGACTTCTCGGGGAAGAACATGGGCGACTGGTGCAAGCAGTCGATCAAGCAGTCCGGCCTGTCCACCGCGTCGATCGCCTACGTCATCGCGTACAAGGAGCGCAAGCACATGTCGTGCGGGAACGTGGGCGAATCGACCATCAGCGACACGGACTTGACCGGGGCGCGCGCCGCCGCCGAGTCGGAACTGCGCGCAGCGGACCCCCTGACTTCCGAGGCGACCACGACTGCGGCACTCGCCTTCTACTCCTACGCGGAGTCGCACGCCTCCGCTTCCGCCGCCAAGACCTCGTCGTCGCGGACCTCCAGCGCGGGTTCGTCGTCCACCAGGGGCGGCTTCATGTGGGTCGTGGGCCTCCTGCTCGTCCTCGTCGGCCTCATAGCAGTCGTCGTCCTGGTCCGGAAGGCGTCGGGCAGGGGCCAGAAGATCGTCGCGGGCGCCACCGCCAGGGACGCCGAGCGCGCGCGCCAACTGGTCGACGAGGCGAACCGCCAGTTGCTGTCCGCCGACGAGCAGGTCCGCAGCGCCGACGACGAGCTCGCCTTCGCCCAGGCGCAGTTCGGCGCGCTCAGAACCCAGGAGTACGGGGCCTCCCTGCAAGCCGCCCGCGCCGCCGTCTCCCAGTGCTTCGCGCTCCAGCAGCAGATGAACACCGCCGCCTCCGACGCGCACAGGGCCAGTCTGGCCACCCGGATCATGGACGCCCTGGGCACCGCCATGAACGACCTGACGGAGAAGCAGCGCGCCTTCGCCTCCATGCGGGACGAGCGCGCCGATCTGCCCCGCCAGATCCGCGAGGCCCGCGAGCAACTGGCGGAGTTCGAGGGGCGCCTGGCCGACACGAAGGCGGAGCTCGCCTCCGTCAGCGCCCTCTACCCCGGGCAGATGGTGGCCTCCCTGCTCGACAACCCCGATCAGGCGCGCGCCCTCCTCGACTCCGCACAGGGCGCGCTCGACAGCGCGGAGGAGGCGGCCGCCTCCTCCCCCGACGCGGCCGCCAACGCCCTGGACACCGCGCGGCGAGCGATGGCGATGGCGAGCCACCAGATGGACGCCGTCTTCGCGGCGAAGACCGACCTCAGCGCCATCGAGGACACCCTGACCAGGGCGATCGCCTCGATCACCTCCGACCTGTCGGACGTCACCCGGCTCGGCGCCGACCAGGCCGCCTTCGCCCCCCTGGTCGCGGACGCGCGCAAAGCGGTCGACGACGCCCAGCGCGCGCGGAGCGGCACGGGCGACCCGTTGGGCGCGCTCGAGGCACTGCGAACGGCCGAGGCGACCCTCGACGCCGCCCTCGAGCCACTGCGCAGCGCCGAGGAGGCGCTCGAGCGCAAGAACGGGGCCGCATCGGACCGGATCGCCGAGGCGGAGGCCCTCGTCGAGCAGGCCGACCGCCACGTCCAGGGGCGCCGGGGCGCCGTCGACCTCGACACACGGTCCCAGCTGTCCCAGGCGCACTCGGCGCTGTCGAAGGCCCGCGCGGCGGCCGAGCCCACCGAGGCCGCCTCGCACGCCGCCACCGCCGCGGCGCTGGCCCGCCAGGTCCTCGCAGCGCCCGTCACCCCCTCCGCCCCTGCTTTCGGCGCCGGGACGCCCCCCACTTTCAACACCGGGACGCCCCAAAGCCGCGGCAACGGGAGCTTCACCGGCTCCACGCTGGGCGACTTCCTGCTGTGGTCGACGATCTTCGGCTCCCACGACCACGGCGGCTGGGGCGGCCACCGCCACGACGACCGCGACTCCTCATGGGGAGGCGGCTTCGGAGGATTCGGGGGGTTCGGAGGCGGTTCCTCCGGCGGAGACGACTCGCCGGAGATGGGCTGGGGCGGGAGCTCCTTCTAGCCGCTTACCGGCCCCCCCTCGCAGGAGCGGGCACCCGTCCGCGCGCCCCGGCCCCCGGCCACCGCGCCCCTCCCGCGGGCGCGGACCACTGACCACCGATAGATCCGACCCCGTCGCCCGCACCCGCGGGCGCACGGACCACCTCGGCCCAACCGGCCACACACGCCCCACGGGCACACAACCAAGGAGAGAACCATGGCAGAGAAGCAGTCCATCCTGGGACGCATCACACAGCTGGCGAAGGCCAACATCAACGCGCTCCTCGACCGCGCCGAGGATCCGCAGAAGATGCTCGACCAGCTGATCCGCGACTACACGAACTCCATCGCGGACGCCGAGTCCGCGGTGGCCCAGACCATCGGGAACCTGCGCCTGGCCGAGAAGGACCACGCGGAGGACGTCGCCGCCGCCGAGGACTGGGGCCGCAAGGCCCAGGCCGCCTCCACGAAGGCCGACCAGCTCCGCGCCGCGGGCGACACCGCCGGGGCAGACAAGTGGGACAACCTGGCGAAGGTCGCGATCGGCAAGCAGATCCAGTTCGAGGGCGAGGCCAAGGAGTCCGCCCCCATGATCGCCTCCCAGACGGAGGTCGTCGAGAAGCTCAAGGCCGGTCTGAACCAGATGAAGGAGAAGCTCAGCGACCTCAAAGTCCGCCGCGACCAACTGGTGGCCCGCCAGAAGTCCGCGCAGGCCCAGGCGCAGGTGACCGACGCGATCTCGTCGATCAACGTCCTGGATCCCACCTCGGAGCTCTCCCGCTTCGAGGACAAGGTCCGCCGCCAGGAGGCGATGGCCCAGGGGAAGACCGAGTTGGCCGCTTCCTCCCTGGACGCCCAGTTCGCCGAGCTGGAGACCGACGCCTCCCAGATCGAAGTCGAGGCCCGACTGGCCGCGTTGAAGAACAAGGACGCCTGAGCGCTCCGGCCCACGGGCAGGCGCCGCGCACAAGGGCTTGATCCCGCCCTTGTGCGCGGCGCGTGTTCCTTGAACCAGGGCGCGTTGCCCCAGGGGGGATCGGCCCGGGCAATGCCCTGGCGCGGGCCGACATCGGCGCCGGGCCCCCGCCAGGCTCCAGTCAGAGGAAGGCCAAGGGGTCGAAGTCGTCGATGTCGATGATGCGGAGCCTGGGCAGCCGCACCTGGAAGGCGTGGACGTCGTACTCGAGGTCGATGATCTCGAGGCCCCGGTCGACCAGGTCGTGCAGCTGGGAGGAGAGGAACTCCCGGAAGCACATCACGCCGACCCGGCGCCCCGCGTCGAGGAGGGCCTCGATCTGCGGGACGAAGTCGGCGTCGTGGCTGGCCAGGATCACGGATCCGCGCTCGAGTTTGACGATCGCGTCCATGGTGCGCTGCAGGCCGACGTCCACGACCTTCATGTCCTCGGGGCCCGACAGCGGGATGACCGCGTAGTCCATCGCCGTGAGCGCCTGGACGAACCCCATCGGCAGGTACCCCGACGAGCCGTTGAGGAAGAACAGGCCCTTCGCGCGCTGCCCCCATTGGTTGTGCGCCCCCTCCAGGACGCGGTCCCAGCGGGGCCTCTCCTCGGGGTTCGGGCGCCTGTCCAGCACTGACAGACCGAGGGTGGCGTCGATGTTCTCGCCGTCGACTACCAGATAGGTCGTTTCTTCCATAGACGTCTCCATGTGGATCACTCTACCCGATGGCGCGCCCGCCTATGCGCAGGTCGCACGGGACTCTGGGTGGGTCCGAAGGGCCGGAGCGCCCTGGCGCCCTTGCGGGCCCCTGAGCGCTCCGGCCACGGCCTAGCGGTGGGACGGTCACTTCACGTCGTCATCGACCCAGTCGAAGGTGCGCGTGACGGCTTTCTTCCACAGGCGGTAGGTGCGGTCGCGCTCAGCGGGCTCCATGGCGGGAGTCCAGCGCTTGCCTTCCTGCCAGTTGGCCGCGACGTCGTCGGTGCCCTTCCAGAAGCCGACGGCCATGCCGGCAGCGTAGGCCGCTCCCAGTGCGGTCGTCTCGATGACCTTGGGCCGCACCACGTCAACGCCGCACAGGTCGGCCTGGAACTGCATGACGAGGTCGTCGTGCGTCATTCCGCCGTCGACCTTGAGCTCCTTGAGCGGCACACCCGAGTCGGCGTTCATCGCGTCGAGGACCTCAGCGCTCTGGAACGCGGTCGATTCCTCGACGGCCCGCGCGATATGGCCCTTGTTGACGTAGCGGGTCAGGCCCACGATCGCACCGCGCGCGTCGGAACGCCAGTAGGGGGCGAACAGGCCCGAGAACGCCGGGACGAAGTAGACGCCGCCGTTGTCCTCGACGGTGGCCGCCAGTTCGCCGATGTCGGAGGATTTGACGATCATCCCCAGGTTGTCGCGCAGCCACTGCACGAGCGAGCCCGCCACGGCGATCGAGCCCTCGAGCGCGTAAACGGCCGGCTGGTCGCCGATCTTGTAGGCGACTGTCGTGAGGAGGCCGTTGTCGGAGAAGACGGGCTCGGTGCCGGTGTTCATGAGCATGAAGCATCCGGTGCCGTAGGTGTTCTTGGCCATGCCCTTCTCGAAGCACGCCTGGCCGAAGGTCGCGGCCTGCTGGTCGCCCAGGATGCCCGAGATGGGCGTGTCGACGAGGAGGCCGTTCTTGCGCCCGTAGCCGTAGATCTCGGAGGAGGACTTGATCGCGGGGAGCATCGACATGGGGATGCCGAAGATCCCGCACACGTCCTCGCGCCAGGTGAGGGTGCGGATGTCCATGAGCATGGTGCGCGAGGCGTTCGTGACGTCCGTGCAGTGGACGCCGCCGTTGACGCCCCCCGTCATGTTCCACAGGACCCAGGAGTCCGTGTTGCCGAACAGCAGATCGCCGGCCTCGGCGCGCTCGCGCGCCCCTTCGACGTTGTCCAGGATCCACTTGATCTTGGAGCCGGAGAAGTAGGGGGACAGCCCCAGGCCGCAGATCTGGCGGAAGCGGTCCGGCCCCTCGTCGCCCCCGAGCTCCTTGACCATCTCCGAGGTGCGCACGTCCTGCCAGACGATCGCGTTGTAGACGGGCTCTCCGGTGTTCTTGTCCCACACGACGGTGGTCTCGCGCTGGTTGGTGATGCCGACGGCGGCCAGCTGGTGGCGGTTGATCTCCGCCTCGCCCAGGGCCTCGGCGACGACCGCGCGCGTGGTGTCCCAGATCTCGAGGGGGTCGTGCTCGACCCACCCCGGGTTGGGGAAGATCTGGGTGAACTCCTTCTGGCCGACGGCGATGATCTCGCCGGAGTGGTTGAAGATGATGGCGCGGGTGGAGGTCGTGCCCTGGTCGATGGCCAGAACGAATTTCTCTTCGGTCATGGTCGGGTTTCCCTTCTTTCACTTCGTTGTGGACGGACTCAGGCCAGGCCCGAGGCGAAAACGATCACGGTCGCGATGATCGCGCCGACGATCGGACCGACGACGGGCACCCAGGAGTAGGCCCAGTCGGACCCGCCCTTGCCCTTGATCGGCAGAATTGCGTGGGCGACGCGGGGCCCGAGGTCACGGGCGGGGTTGATCGCGTAGCCGGTGGGCCCGCCCAGGGAGTTGCCGATGACGACGATGATGAGGGCGACTCCCAGGGGCCCGATGGCGGTGGTCGTGTAGCCGGAGACGTAGATCCAGATGATGAGGACGGCTGTGCCGATGGCCTCAGTCACGCAGTTCCACCCGTAGGAGCGGATCTCGGGCCCGGTGGAGAACACCCCGAGTTTGAAGGCGGGTTCGCACTGCTCGTCGAAGTGGCGCTTGAAGGAGAGCCACACGAGCACGGCGCCCACGAAGGCTCCGACGAACTGCGCGATGATGTAGACGGCGATGTTCACGGCGGTCACGGCGACGCCGGGCGCGAGTTCGACCGCGGGGTCGAACATGTGGCCGACGGCCTTCGCGATCGTGACCGCGGGGTTGAGGTGGCCCCCGGAGAGGTACGCGACGTAGACGCCCGCGAAGACCGCCAGGCCCCACCCCATGTTGATCATGAGCCAGCCGCCGCCCTTGCCCTTGGACTTGGGCAGCAGGTTGGTCGCGACGACACCACCGCCCAAGAGCAGGAGGACCGCTGTGCCCATGAACTCCGACATGAACAACTGCCCGGTGGAGGGCGCCGCCGCGCCGGCCATCGGGAGAAGTGTTGTGAACATTGTTCCTATCTTTCTTCGACGCTTCCTCGCATCGAATCCGTGGTGGTCGCCCACCTCCAACAGTTCACCGGCTGGCGTTGCCCTGGCCGGCGCCGACCCGGGTGGCCGCCGCCGACGTCGCAGTCGGCGCACATCCATCCGGGCGTGCTGGATATTCGTGCACTCAACGATTGTGACTCTCCTCATCCAAATGTGCAAATCAGCTGTTCACATGCCCCGGCTTCGCGCGGCTCCAGCCCACGATGGGAAACCGACGTGGCACACTGGACACTGTGACCATCCGAGATGAGCAAGCACACGAAGCCGCGTCCATGTACTACCTCCAGGGGCACACCATGGACACGATCGCGCGGACCCTCGACATATCCCGGTCCTCGGTCTCCCGCCTGCTGACCTACGCCCGTGAAACGGGACTCGTCCGCATCTCGCTGGCCGCCTCGCCCTCCTTGAAGGGGACCCTGGCGGGCCAGATCTCCGAGCTCTTCGACGTCCAGGTCTCGGTCGTGCCCACTTACGAGGCGGCCTCGGAGGTCGACCGCCTCCACAACGTTGCCCTGGCCGCCGCGGACCTGCTCATGGGAATGCTGCGCCCCGGCGCCGTCCTGGGCATCGCATGGGGGAACACGACCGCCGAGATCACCCGCTGCATGCCCAGCATCTACGTGCCCGGCTCGACGGTGGTCCAGCTCAACGGCGCGGCGACGGCCACGGAGTCCGGCATGCCCTACGCCGACGCCATCATCGCCCGCGCCGCCCGCGCCATCGGGGCGACGATGGTGAACTTCCCCGTCCCCGCGTTCTTCGACTACGTGGAGACGAAGCGCCAGCTGTGGCGCGAGCAGTCCATACAGACCGTCCTCAAAACCATCGACAGGTGCACCGTCGCGCTCTTCGGAGTCGGCTCCATGTCCTCGCGCCTGCCCTCCCACGTCTACGCCGGGGGGTTCTTGGACCCCGACGAGATCGCCGCCGTCCAGAAGGACGGAGTCGTCGGCGACGTGTGCACCGTGCTCATCCGGGAGGACGGCTCGACTGACATGGCCCTCAACGAACGCGCCTCGGGCCCCAGGCCCGAGGCCCTGCGCACGATCCCCCGCCGCCTGTGCGTCGTCTCCGGCGCCTCGAAGGCGCTGCCCCTGCTGGGCGCCCTGCGCACGGGAGCCGCCACGGACCTCGTCCTCGACGACCGCGCGGCCCGGGAGCTCCTCGAACTGGTGCACACCCGGGCCACCGCCCCGACCGCGGTCTGAGGGCCGACGAGGCGGGGGCCGGCCCAGCGGAGCGGGGATCCTGTCGGCTCCGCGCGCACAGCGGCGCGCTCCAGGGCAACGACGGCGTCGGCGCCCGCCGGGTCGGCTCCGCGCGCGGACAGCGGCGCGATCACCCGGGCGCGGGGGCGGGCCGACTCCGCCCGCACCGCTCGGCGCGCGACCGGAGGGGCTCGACGGGCGGGGCTCAGCCCAGGCGCTTGACCAGCGGGAAGGGGATGGTCTCGCGGATGCCCTGGCCGGTGAGGACCATGAGCAGGCGGTCGATGCCCATGCCCATGCCGCCGCACGGCGGGAAGCCCTGTTCCATGGCGACCAGGAAGTCCTCGTCCATGACCATGGCCTCCGGGTCGCCGTTGGCGGCCGCGAGGGCCTGCGCCTCGAAACGCTCGCGCTGGACGACCGGGTCGGCCAGCTCGGAGTAGGCGGTGCCCGTCTCGAAGCCGCGCACGTACAGGTCCCACTTCTCGGTCAGGCCGGGGCGGGAGCGGTGGTAGCGGGTGAGCGGGGAGGTGTCCTCGGGGAAGTCGTAGACGAAGGTCGGCGCCCACAGCTTGGAGGCGACGAGCTCCTCGAAGATGTCCTCGACGATCTTGCCGCTCACCGCGTAGTCGTCGACCTCCAGGCCGATGCGCTCGGCGTGCTTGACGAGGGTCTCGCGCGGCGTCTCCACCGTGACCTCCTCGCCCAGGGCCTCGGAGGTGGAGCCGTACAGGTCGATGCGGTCCCACTGGCCCGACAGGTCGTATTCGGTTCCATCCGCGAGGCGCACGACCTCCCCGCCCTCGGGCAGGTCGAAGGCGTCGCGAGCAGCCTGCTGGATGAGGTCACGGGTCAGGTCGGCCATGCCGTTGTAGTCCGAGTACGCCTCGTAGGCCTCCAGGGAAGTGAACTCGGGGCTGTGCGAGGAGTCCATGCCCTCGTTGCGGAAGTTGCGGTTCATCTCGAAGACGCGGTCCACGCCGCCGACGACCGCGCGCTTGAGGTAGATCTCCGTGGCGATGCGCAGGTAGAGGTCCATGTCGAGCGCGTTCATGTGCGTGGTGAACGGCCTGGCGGCGGCGCCCCCGTGGACGACCTGCAGCATCGGCGTCTCCAGCTCGATGTAGCCGCGCCGGTGGAAGTTCTCGCGGATGGAGCGGTTGACGGCGGCGCGCACGCGGATCATGTCGCGGGCGGCGGGGCGGGTGATGAGGTCGAGTTCGCGCCGGCGGATGCGCTGGTCCTCCGACAGGGTGATCTCCTTGCCGTCCTGCGTGGTCCAGGTCTTGGGCAGGGGGCGCAGCGCCTTCGAGGCGATGGCCCACGAGGCGTCGGGGGCGGGCAGCGCGGTGGGCGCGGCGTCGTAGGCGGCCCTCGCCTGCTCGGTGGGCTCGGCCGGGGTCGCGAAGACCGACAGCTCGCCGCGGCGCGAGGAGATGACGCGCCCGTGGACGAAGAGGTGGTCCCCCAGGTCCACGTCGTTCTTGTAGGCGGCCAGCGAGTCGGCGCCGACGGAGGCGGCGGAGAGCATCACCTGGATCTTCTCGCCCGCGCCGTCCATGAGGGTCGCGAAGCAGAGCTTGCCGCCATTGCGCATCAGGACGACGCGCCCGGCGATGCCCACGAGGTCCTCGGTCTCCTCGCCCGCCTCCAAATGGGCGTACCGCTGGCGGACCTCCGATATCGTGGAGGTGATCGGCAGCGCGACGGGGTAGGCGGGGGTGCCCTCCTCCATGAGGCGGGCGCGCTTCTGAGAGCGGACCTTGACCTGTTCGGGGGTGTCGTCCGCGGCGGCGTTCACGTTCTGGGCGTTTGCTTCACTCACGCGCCCATCGTACCGGGCGCCGGAGCCCCCGGCCGCCCTCAGCCGCGTTCCGCCGCCAATCGCACACGGTTCGCGGCCCACAGCCCCGTCAGGGCGGCGGAGTCCGACCAGGGGAACGCCAGGTAGTCGCCCGCCAGGACGACCGGCCCGCTCTGCTCGCCGCGGTAGCGGCGCACCAGGGAGGCCCGCCCGACCCGGCAGGTCGGCATGGCCGCGGGGATCCTCACGACACGGCTGGACGCCTGGTCCACGGCGGCCTCCAGGGAGGGGGCGAGCGCGCACAGGGACTCCACCGCGCGCCCGACGAGCTCCTCGTCGGACGTGCCCCGTTTGATGCACTCCCCGGCCGCCTCCCCGTCGAACATCACGGTGACGGCGTCGCGCCCGGGCGCCGCGTGCCCCGCGCGGCTCGACGCGCACAGGGCGGCGAGGTCGCCGCTCCGGCCGGGCGAGGCCAGCAGCCCGTAGGCGCCCCCCAGCTCGTGGTCCGCGAGACGGCGGCTGAGGGCCACCACCACGAGGAGGCCCGGGCTGTACGGTGTGGCGATGAGCTCCGCCTCCACGGGGGACGGGTCGTCGAGGAGGGCCGCGGCCCTGGGGCCGGGCACGGCCAGGACGACCCGGTCGGCCTCGACGGACGTGCCGTCGGCCAGGACCAGGGCGGCGCCGCGCGCGCCGCGCTCGAGGCGGGCCACTGGCGAGTCGTAGTGGATGGTGAGCCCCGAGGCGAGTGCGCGGGGCACCGCCTCGAGGCCGGGGTCCGCGGTGAGCGTCGTGAAGGGACGGGCGCCGTAGGCGACCATGGCGAGCGCCGCCGACGCGGAGGTGGTGGCGAGGTCCTGGAAGTAGTAGCCCCTGAACGCCGAGCCGATCACGGCGTCCGTGAAGGCCCGGCCGAAGCGCTCGGCGCACCACGGTGCGGCGGGAACGTCGATGTCGGCCCACTGGGCGGGGTCCGCTGGGTCGGCCCGCACCAGGCGCCGGACCTGGCCGGCCAACGCCCACCCGGCCCGGGCGGCGTCGCGCCAACCGACCACGCCCGCGCGCACCATCGCGGGACCGCTGGGCTTGTACGCCTTGACGGCCGAGTCGGTGATGATGCCGGCGCGCGAGCGGATGGGGCGCAGTGGCACTCCGAGGCGCTTGGCCAGGCGGGGGAGCACCCGGTAGGTGGAGGAGAGGAAGTTCGCGCCGACCTCGACTCCGCAGTCGGCGACGGACGCCGTCTCGATGCGGCCCCCCGCGCGGCTGGTCGCCTCGTAGATCTCCACGTCCTCCCCGCGCCGGGCGAGCGCGTCCGCGCACACCAGCCCCGCGATCCCCGCGCCGACAACAACTGTTCTCATGGGAGCATTCTACGTCACAGGGCGCTCCGACTGGCGCACTACGGATCAACTGGCGCACTGCGGTGCGAACAGCCCGCCGTTTCCCACAGTCGCACACAAGGGCCCTGGTTTTCGCAACACTTCCCGCACACAACGGCAGGATTCCGCCCTTGTGTGCGGGAGTGTATTGCGTAATTCCGCTCCTTGTGTGCGGGCCCCTGCGGATCCCGATGGGCGGAGGCGCGCGCCCTACTCCCCCGGCGCCGCGCCGCATTCGGCGAGGAAGCCCTCCACCTCGTCCAATGCCGGGGCGGCGCTGGCCCCTCCCCTCCGGGTCGTGGACAGCGCGGCGGCATGGACCGCGAAGACCAGGGCGCCGCGCACCCCCCTGCCCCGCAGGAGGGCCCAAGCCAGCGCCGCGGAGAAGACGTCCCCCGCCCCGGTCGTGTCGGTGGCCGCCACCAGCGGGGCGGGCACGGCGGCCCGCAGTCCCGGGGCGACGGCCAGCGCCCCCGCAGCGCCGCGCGTCACGACGCACATCGGGCGCATCCCGGCCAGCCGGGCGGCGGCCTCCTCCACAGTGCCGGCCCGCGTGTAGGCCAGGGCCTCGGCCTCATTGGGGGTGAACACGTCCGCGAGCGCCAACGCCCCCAGGTCCCCCTGGTCCCAGCGCCCCGTCGGATCCCACCCGCAGTCGGCCAGCACCCACGTGCCCTCCCGGCGCCAGCGCCCCACGGCCTCCGCGTTCGCGGCGAGTCCTCGCAGGTCGGTGAGCAGGGCGGCGGGCGCGGGGCCCCGCAGCGGCGGGAACTCCTCCGTCCCGAACGAGGTCATGGCCCGGTCCCCGTCGAGCGCCAGTGACACGGTCACCGATTGGCGCTCCACCGCCTCGAGCGCGTCCAGTCGGACCCCCTCCTGGGCGAGCAAGCCCCGCACCAGGTCGCCCGCGGCGTCCTCCCCCGCGTACGAGGCGAGGGCCGCGCGGGCTCCGAGCCGGGCGAGCGCCACCGCCTGGTTCGCGGCGCCCCCCGGGGCGAGGGCGCACCCGGGCACCCACTGCTCCTGCCCGGGGACCGGCGCGTGGCCGAGGGGGCCCATGACGACGTCGAGGAAGAGGGGGCCCGCGACGAGCACCTGTTCGTTCCCCTGCGATTCCAGCACTGATCCGCCTTCCTCTCCGCTCCCTCCCATGCTAGAGGACCCGGGCGCGGGGGGCGCCCGCGCGTCCGCGTTGACAGCGACGCCGCGTCGCAGTGTTCGATAGTGCCCATGAGAGTGAAAGTGATGGCCGACCTGGCGGGGACCACGACGCGGACGGTGCGCTACTACCACCGCCTGGGGCTGCTGCCCGTGCCCCCGGTCGTCGCGGGGCGCCGCGACTACGGCATCGAGCACTTGGCGCGCCTGCTGCGCATCCGGTGGCTGGCCGAGTCCGGGATCCCCCTGGCGAAGATCGCCCAGATGCTGCCCGAGGAGCCCGCCCAGGGGCGCAGCGCCATCGAGGCGGACCTGCTCGCCACACGGGCGCAGATCGACGCGCGCATCGAGGTCCTGCACCACCAGCGGGCCCGCATCGACGGTCTCGTGGCCAGGGTCCGCTCCGGCGAGGCGATCTCGCCCCTCCCCGTCGTCCTCGAGCGCTTCTACGACAGGCTCGAGGGCCTCGTCGAGGACCCGGCCACGCTGCCCATCGTCCACACGGACCGGCGCATGGTCCTGGCGCTGGCGATCTCGGGCCTCATCCCGGCCTCTCTGGGCCCGTTCATCGAGGGGCTCAGCGACGAGGACCACCGCGCGGTGGTCCGCATGTTCACCACATTCGCCAAACTCGACCGCAGCCGCTACCCCGGCGCCTACGGCGACGAGGAGAGGGAGCGCGTCATCGAGGATCTCGAGGAGACCGAGTGGGCCGTCCTCGAGCGCAACAGGGCCACCGCCCTCGCGTTGCTGCGCGACCTGCCCAGTGGCGGGCCCGGGCACCTGTTGTGGAAGCGGGTGGCCCGGCTGTCCAAGATCGGCTACCCCGAGCCCGACCAAAGGCGCGTCATCGACGACCTGGTCCGCCGCCTGCAGGCGGATCCGGAGTTCGGGCCCGTGCTCGAAGAGAGAACAGGAAAGGAATGGAGCATTGTCTGATCTCATAGAGGCCGAGGGCCTCATCAAGTGCTTCGGAACAGTCAAGGCCCTGGACGGCCTCGACCTGGGGGTCGCCAAGGGCCAGATCCACGGCTTCCTGGGCCCCAACGGCGCGGGGAAGTCCACGACGATCCGCGTGCTGCTGGGCATGTACCGCACTGACGGCGGCCGCGCCCGGGTCCTGGGGATGGACCCCGCCCGCGAAGCCTCCGCCATCAACCGCCGCCTCGCCTACGTGCCCGGCTCGGTGAGCCTGTGGCCCAGCCTCACGGGCGGGCAGGTGCTCGACACCCTGGCGGGCCTGCGCGGCTCGCGCGACCGCGCCTGCGAGGAGGAGCTCACCGAGCGCTTCGACCTGGACCCCACCAAGAAAGTGCGGACCTACTCCAAGGGCAACGCGCAGAAGGTGGCGCTCGTGGCCGCCCTGTCCGCGCCCGTGGACCTGCTCATCCTCGACGAGCCGACCTCGGGCCTGGACCCCCTCATGGAGCGGGTCTTCACGGATGTGGTCCGCGAGGCCGCCGAGGCGGGCGCCACCGTCCTGCTGTCCAGCCACATCCTGGCGGAGGTCCAGGACCTGTGCTCGCACGTGACGATCATCAAGGAGGGGCGCACCGTGGAGAGCGGCGACCTGTCGCGCCTGCGCTCCCTGGCCGAGACCGCCATCCGCATCGGCGTCGGGGAGTCGGACGCGCGCCGCCCCCGCCTCGTCGAGGCCCTGGCCGGGCTCGGCGCCCCCGTCCGCCCCACCGGCACCCGCGTGGAGACGCACGTCCCCTCCTCCCTGGTGCCCGAGGTCCTGGGCGTGGTCGCGGAGCTGGGCGCGGACGACGTCCAAGTGGAGCCCGCCAGCCTGGAGGACCTGTTCATGAGCCACTACTCGGGGGACGAGGGGGCGCGGTCATGAGCGCGTTCACGGGACTGCGGCGGTGCCTGGGGCTGGCGACGCGCCGCTACAGGTGGCAGGCGCTCGCGTGGATGGTGCCGCTGTGGCTGTTCCTGCTGGGCCACCCGATCGCCCTGCAGCGCACCTACCCTTCCTTCGAGGAGCGCACCGCGCTCCTGTCCCAGATGCGCGACGCGCCGGGCGTGCGCCTGCTCTTCGGGCCCCTCCCCGCCACCGGCGGCGTGGGGGAGTTCGCCAGTTGGGAGGACGGCGGGTACCTGCTGTGGTTCGTGGCGATCATGGCGATCATGCTCACGACCGCGCTGGCCCGGCGCGACGAGCAGGACGGGCACGTCGAGGTCGTCCTCGGGGCGGGCGCGGGCCGATGGGCGCCCTTCGCCTCGGCGACCGCGTGGGCGATGGGCGCCATGGCGCTCACGGGCGCGGGCCTGGCGGCCTCGCTGATCGGCGTGGACGCCGTCGTGGGCCAGACCCCCCTGCGGGGGGCGCTCGTGTTCGGCGGCGTGGCCATCGCCCAGGGCTGGGCGTTCGCGGGCGTCGCCCTGGTGGCCTCGCAGTTGGTGCGGGACGCCTCGGCCGCGCGGGGACTGTGTTTCACGGTTTTCGGGGCGGCCTTCGCCGTCCGCGTCGTGGCCGACGAGACGGGGGCCGCGTGGCTGCGGTGGCTGAGCCCCCTGGCCTGGCGGGATGTCGCCGGGCCCTTCGGGGCGGAGCGCGTGTGGGCGCTCGCCGTCTTCGCGCTCGTGGCCGCCGCACTGGTGGCGCTGGCGGCGCTGCTCCACTCCCGCCGGGAGCTGCTGGGGGCGGTGCTGGCCGACCGCTCCGTGTCCGCCAGGCGGTGGCGCGTGCGCGGCCCGCTGGGCCTGACCGCGCGCCTGGGCGTTCGGCGCCTGGCGGCCTGGGCCTTCGCACTGGCGCTCACAGCGGCGCTCTTCGGCGCGATGTCGGGCGGGCTGTCCGACCTGATCGCCAACAACCCGGCGAGCGCCGCCTACATCGACAAGATGGCCCCCGAGATGCGGCCCGTCGTCCAGTACACCACGTTGCTCACAGTCGTGATGGTGGCCCTCGTGGCCACCGCGGTCGTCCAGCGGGTGCTCGGCCTGGCCGCGTCGGAGGAGCGGGGGCTGTCCGAGGCGGTGCTGGCCTGCGGGGTCCCGCGCACGCGCGCACTCCTAGCGGCCGTGGCCGACGCCGTCGGCGCGGGAGTGGTCCTGCTCGTCGTGTCGGGCGCTGCGCTGGCGGCCGCCACGGCCACCCAGGTGAGCGAGGACCACGCTGCCGGCCGCGCGCTGGTCTCCACGCTCACCCAACTGCCGGGGGTCGTGGCGGCGGCGGGCATCGCCGCGTTGCTGGTGGGCGCTGCGCCCCGGTGGCGGTCCCTGGCGTGGGCGGTCATCGCGTGGAGTTCCTTCGCGCGCCTCTTCGGGGGCCTCATCGACATGCCGAGGTGGGCGCAGGATCTCAGCGTCCTGGGGCACGTGGCCGACCCGTGGGGGACGACGCACTGGGTGCCGCTGGTCCTCCAACTGGTGGTGGGGCTCGTGTGCTGCGGCGCCGGGCTGGCCGTCTACCGGAGGAGGAACATCCCGGCCTGAGCCGCCCCTGCCCGGAGGGCACGGGGACAGCAGGACCGGGCGCCGGGCCGGCTCCGAGCGGGTTGACCGGGGCCGGCCCCTCCTCATCGGCTCTTTGACGGAGAGGCAGTGCCTGCTCCTCGATGAGAAGGCCCACGCGCCGGGCGCGCGATCGACATCCGCGGTCTCCTGGCCCGCCTCGGAGGAGCAGGCGCGTAACGAGACGGCAACCGCCCTCGTCGCCGCGTTCGCTGATTCCAACTCCTTCCGGCAGACACGCCGCATTGCCGAGCTCATCGCTGGCCTCGGTTCCCTGACCACCGGCGAATGGCAGCAAGTGGACGCGGCCGCCGAAGCGAACCCCCAGATACCGAGCGCCGTCTACTTCAGCCACCCCAAGCGCCCGCCCATCGCCGAGCGGCTGCGCATGACGATGGGAGAGATCGAGTAGCACCGAACGAACACGGCGCCTGCGCCGGGCACGATGATGAGAGCCACTGCCTGAGCGAGCGCCGTCCGCTCCGAGAAGCGCCACTGCGCCGACGCGCGTTGCCGACAACCAGCGCGGGTTATCGGCACCGACGCGCGTTGTTGACATGAGCGCGCGTTATATCCCCCTCGCGGTGTCAACAACCCCCTCACGATGTCAATAACCCCCTCGCGGTGCCGACAACGCGCGCTCGTGCGGGTGGAGCGCGCCCACGTTCGCGCACCGCCCCCGCCCCTTGCCCTTGCCCTTGCCCTGGCCCTGGCCCTGGCCCTGGGGCCATCCTGCCCGAGCACCCGCGCACTCGGAGATCCGGCCAGAAATGAGAGCTACATCATACAGCGATACGTGCGCAGACATATCCGAAGAAGCGCATAATTCATACATACATGGTTTACATGTCATATCTGATTCAACAAAGGAGGCTGACATCATGACACCGCGAAATCCCGCGCAGTTCGGCCCCGGCGGGCGCGGATTCTTCGGAACCGTCACGGTGGGCACACGGGGACAGATCTCCATCCCCGCCCAAGCCCGCAAATCCCTCGGCCTGGAGCCCGGCGACCAGCTGGTGGTCCTCACCGACCCCGCCCAGGGCCTCGCCCTGGTCCCCCTGTCACTGCTCCTCGCCCAGCACGCCGGCACCAACCCCCTCGCCGCCCTCGTCCGCGACACCATGGCGGGCGGCAAAGTCCCCCCGCCCCCGTCCAGCCCCGAGGCGGACGACGGAGCGTCCGGCGCCGACAAGGCGGGCAGCGCGGCAACCGCACCGGCAGAAACGGGCGCCGCCGTGGCCCCCGCCCCGGGACCGGACGCCGCGCCCCCGACGGGCACCGGACCCGCCGACGCGGCCCCCGCCTCGTGAACCCAGCACCAACATCCGCACCCACCCCACCGCACCACCAGGAGTAGAAATGACCAGCCCAGCCATCCGCGCGGCGGATGTCACCAAGCGCTACGGCAGCCTCACCGCCGTGGACGGCGTGTCACTGGAGGTCTCCCAAGGCGAGATCTTCGGGATCATCGGCCCCAACGGCGCGGGCAAGACGACCTTCATGGAATGCCTTGAGGGCCTGCGCCTGCCCGACAGCGGCGATATCGACGTGCTCGGCGAGGACCCGGCCCACCCGACCAAGCGGTGGCGCGAGCGCATCGGCGTCCAACTGCAGACCGCCGCCCTGCCGCCCAAGATCACAGTCGACGAGGCGTTGGCCCTCTTCGCGTCCATGTACTCCGACCCCGCCGACCCCTCCGCGCTGCTCCACGAGCTCGGCATAGCCTCCAAAGGGCGCTCCTACGTGGACAAGCTCTCCGGAGGACAGCGCCAGAGGGTCTTCATCGCGCTCGCCCTGCTGGGCAAGCCCGAACTGGTCTTCCTCGACGAGCTCACCACCGCGCTCGACCCCCAGGCGCGCCTGGCCATGTGGGACGTGGTGCGCTCCATCCGCCAGGGCGGCGCCACAGTGGTCATGACCACCCACTACATGGAGGAGGCCGAGGCCCTGTGCGACCGCGTCGCCGTCATCGACCACGGGCGCCTCATCGCGCTCGACACGGTCCCGGGCCTCATCGGATCCCTCGGGAAGGGGACCAAGGTCCAGTTGCGCACCTCCCGCACGATCCAGCCCAGCGCGCTCGACGGCGTCGCGGGCATCAGCGACGTGGCGGTCGCCGGCACCGCCGTGTCGATGCTGTGGGCGGGCTCGGGGATCCCCCAGGCCGCCGTCTCCGCCATCGAGGCCACCGGCGCCACCGTGTCCAACATCCGCACCAGCTCCCCCGGCCTGGAGGACGTGTTCCTCGCCCTCACCGGCCGCGACATGCGTCAGGAGGCATGAGCCATGCGCACCTTCGTCCAACTGTGCCGCGTCACCGCGATGCGCGCTCTCCGCGAACCCGTCACCGTCATCTTCGCGGTCCTCTTCGCCCCCGCCTTCATCGCGTGCATGGGCCTCATCTTCGGCAACAGCCCGGCGCCCGAGTTCGGCGGCAAGGGGTTCCTCGAGGCGAACTTCACCGCCTTCCCGGGCATCGTCATCGCGATCACGGCGCTCATCATCGTCCCCGTGGACCTGGTGGCCCAGCGCGGCGCGGGCGTGCTGCGGCGCTTCCGCGCCACCCCGCTCAACCCCGCTCTCTACCTGGCCGCCGACGTCGTCTCCCGGATGGTCCTGGGCCTGGTGTCCTTCACGGCCATGTACGCCATCGCTGCCCTCGGCTTCGGGGTGCGGCCCGCGTCGGCCGGGGCCTTCGTGTCCGCCCTGGTGGCGACGATGCTGGGGCTCGCCGCGTTCCTGGCGCCGGGCTACCTGATCGCCGGGCGCTTCCGCAACGTGGGCGCCGCGCAGGGGCTGGGGAACATCCTCATGTACCCGCTGATCTTCACCTCCGGCGCGGCGGTGCCCCTGGCGATACTGCCCCCCGGGGTGCTCTCCGTCGCGAAGTACTCGCCAATGACGCAGCTCACCTACCTCACGCAGGGCCTGTGGGCGGGCGAAGGATGGGGGCAGCACTGGGCAGGCGCAGTGGTGCTGGTCGTCTTCGGCGCCGTCTGCGCCACCGCCGCAGCGCGCTTCTTCCGCTGGGAGTGAAGGAGCGGGCGGGGCGGCAACGCCCGCTCCCGCCCGTCCGACCGCCCGGTCCGGCAACCGCATGGCCGCCCGGCTCTTGAACCGGCGGCCGCCGCCCCTCTAGCATGTGGGGCATGAGTTCTCGGACCGAAGGCGGCCCCACCACGGGGCGCCCTCCCCAGCGCTGGGCGCGCATCGCCTGCTGGACGGCCTTCATCAGCGCCCTCCTGCCCGTGGTGTGGAGGATCGCGATGCTCTCCGGCGCCAATGTCGGATTCGCCCAGGCCGGCCTGTTCAGGTCCAACGCGGCCGGCACCGCCTACGTCCTGGGCCTCGAGGCCGTCCAGGTGACCGCCGGCGTCCTGTGCCTCGGGCTCATCCGCCCCTGGGGCGAGCGGGTGCCCCGCTGGGTGCCCCGCCTCGGCGGGCGCGAGATCCCCAGACTCTTGCCCCTCGTGGTCGGCGGGACCGGGAACGCCCTGCTCTACCTCATCAACGGCGCCCTGGTGGTCAAGTTCGGCGCCGTGTGGCTGGGCCTGGCCGAGGGGTGGACCCCCGCGGAGGGCATGAACCGCTGGCAGGTGGCCGTCCTGGTCGCAGCCTACGCCCCGATGCTGCTCCTGTGGGCCCCTGCCCTCACCGTCGGCCTCGTCGGCTACGGGCGCAGGCGCGCCCCGCATTAGGATTGGAAGCCCACCACCGATCGGAGCCCTATGAAACTCGCCATCGTCGGCGGGGGCGGATTCCGCGTCCCCCAGGTCATCGAGGTCCTCGCGCGCGCTCGCGCCGGCGCCGGCCCCCACGCCCAGTTGATCGTTGACCACGTCGCCCTCCACGACACCGCCCCCTCCCGCCTGCGCGCGATGAAGGCGGTCCTCACCGCCCTGGACTACCCCTGCTCCCCCGCGGTCAGCTCCCACACGGACCTCGACGAGGCGCTGGCGGGCGCGGACTTCGTGTTCTCGGCGATGCGGGTCGGCGGTGCCCGCGGACGCGTCCTCGACGAGCGCTGCGCCCTGGAAGAGGGGCTGCTCGGCCAGGAGACCGTCGGCGTCGGCGGATACGCCTACGCGCTGCGCACCCTCGGGCCCGCGCTGGACCTCGCCCGCGCCGTCCGCCGCGCGGCGCCCGGGGCGTGGGTCATCAACTTCACGAACCCCGCCGGCATCATCACGCAGGCGATGCGCTCGGTCCTGGGGCGCCGGGTCGTCGGCATCTGCGACACCCCCATCTCCCTGGTGCGCCGCACCTGCGCCGCGCTGGGACTGGACCCCTGCGCCGCCGAGCGGAGCGGCACGGGCACCGACTTCGACTACGTGGGCCTCAACCACCTCGGTTGGCTGCGCTCCCTGAGAGTCGACGGGGTGGATCTGCTGCCCGGCCTGCTGGCCGACGACGCCCGCCTCGACGCCCTCGAGGAGGCGCGGACCATCGGCGCCGACTGGCTGCGGGTCATCGGCGCGGTGCCCAACGAGTACCTCTTCTACTACTACTGCCACCGGGAGGCGCTGGCGGGGGTGGCCCGCTCGCGCACCCGCGGGGAGTTCCTCGACGCCCAGCAGGGGAAGTTCTACGAGGCGGTGGCCGCCGACCCCGCCCGGGCGGGCGCGCTGTGGGAGGCCGCCCACGCCCGCCGGGAGGCGACGTACATGGCGGAGGCGCGCAGTGAGGACGAGCGCGACGGGCGCCGCGAGGAGGACATCGCGGGCGGCGGCTACCAGCGCGTCGCCCTGGACCTCATGACCGCCCTGTCCACCGGGGAGCCCGCGCGCATGATCCTCGATGTCGGCAACGCGGACTCGGGCAGCGCGGCCATCGCGTCCCTGGCCGACGAGGCGGTCGTCGAGGTCCCCTGCGATGTCGACGGGGACGGCGTCCACCCGCGCCGCGTCGCCCCCCTCACCGGGGCGCCGCTGGGCCTCGTGCAATCAGTGAAGGCCTGCGAGGACCTGGTCATCGAGGCCGTGCGGCGCCGTGACGAGTCCCTGGCCTGGCGGGCGCTGGCGCTGCACCCCCTGGTCGACTCCGTGCGCGCGGCGCGCCGCGTCCTCGACTCCTACATCGCGCGCAACCCCCTGGTGGCCGCCGTCTTCGACTGACCCGGCGCGCACGGAGGGCCCTGGTCCTGTCCGACGAGGCCGATCCCGCCGGAGACTGACCCGGCGCGCTCGGAGCGCCCCACCCCGGCGGGCCCGCGCGCAGGAGCGGGCCTTCCGGCCGCCACGCGGCGGGGCTAGAGTGGGGCCATGGCACTATTCGCACGGACAACGACCCTATCCGCGAACTTCCCCGGCACCTACGAGCAGGTGTACCTGGCCGCCTTCGCCGCCGTTTACGCACTGGGGTACACGCCCGACATGGCGGACCCCAATATGCGCATGATCTGCTACTCCACGCCGACCACCGCTTTCACTTGGGGCGTGAACGTCACCATCGGCCTGGTCCCCCAGCAGGGCCAGGTCGTCGTCGAGATCACGGCGCAGTCGCTGTGGCCCATGCCCACCCTGGGGCAGGAGGGGCGCAACAAGAAGATCATCAACGCCGCGTTCGAGCAGATCAACGCTGCCCTGGCCCAGGGCGCCCCCCAGCCCGGGCAGCAGCTCCAGGCGGGCGCTGACGGCGCGCAGCCCTATGGCGGGGCCGCTTTCCAGCCCGGGCAGCAGCCGAACGCCGGAAGCGCGCAACCCCACAGCGGGGCAGCGCCCCACCCCGGGCCGCAACCGGGCGCGTAGGGGCTCCGGTCCCGCCGGGGCTGGGCTCTGGGGGACGGCAGAGCAGAATCCCGACGGCCGATCGCTGAACACGGAAACCGGTCAGTCCCTGCGCCACTGGGGCCGGGTGCGGGCGGGCTCCCAGCCGCGCCCGAAGAGCCGCTTGCGCGGCAGGAACTCCTTGGGGAACCACCCCCCGCGCCCCGCCTCGCCGTGCGCAACCGGCGAAGGAGACGTCTCGACGAACACGCCCCCGCCCCCACCGAGCACCACCCGCCACGACGACGGAGCCCCCGAAGAAAGGAACCCACTGACCGCCTCCGCGTACCCACTGCCCAACCACACCCACCACACAGGCACCACCGGCAAACCCAACACCACACCACTACTCCTGTCCGTGGGCGGCCAGTGGGCGGGTCCCGTCTCCGGGGCCCACTGCGCCAGCCCGCCGTCGTCAAGGCAGCCATCGACGACCTCACCCGTGGCCAGTTCGGCCCCGAGTGCGACCGCCATCTCGGTGAAGAACCCCCGGAACTCCTCCACACCCATCTTCTGCCCGACGGTGTCCAGCAGGACCGTGCACGTGACATCGAAGAAACCGCGCCCCCCGCGCACGCGCCCCCGGTCCCCCGGATCGAGGACCGCCGGATAGGAGAACGAAACCGCGCTGAGGACGCTGTCATTCCACAGGACAGCGCGCGCCTCGTTGAAATCCGGGCCCACCAGGTACTCGCACACACGCTCGTCCAGTGGGAGCCTGCGGCCATCGCGTTCGAACTCGCGCGGAAGCAAATCGGGATACCGCTGCGCGCACAACTCCAGGAGCCGTTCCACGGGCTCACCGGGCGCCCCGCCCAGGATCCCGTACCACGTCAGCACCAACGCGGGGCCCGCGGGCGGCAGACCCCCGCCCGCGGGGGCACTGAGATCGTAAGTCCGGTCCGCAGCAGGGTCGTAGGCCTGCATGTGCATGTCGAGCATCGCGCACGCCCTACCCATGCGCCCCGCAAGAGCAGAGAACCGCTCAATGAGCACCGCCGACCCGTCGCCCTCCACTTCGAGGCCGTCGAAGTCCTCACCATCGACTTCAACGGCGAACACGTGGGTGAACTCCCCCATCCCCTTGTCACGGGCGAACTCCCGCACGAAATCCTCAGTGCTCACAGGCGAGGCGCCCTCACGGATGGAGAACACACCGCCACCGAAACCCACACGGAAACCGCCCTCCAACGGAGTGCCCTCATCCACCTGCGCACCAGGACCGAAAGCCGCGCGCACATCCGCAACCGCCAGAGGACGGTACCCGTACATCTCGAAGAAAACAACGTAAGACACTGCTGACCCCTCACTCGCGTTCGCGCCCATCTGGCGCTGCGGTTGTCCGTCGTCCACCGGGTCCGAGCGTTGAACCGCCGCCCGGGCGACTGCGTCCCCTCCTCGCGGACGCGTTGGGGGGAACCGCCCTCCGGGCACCTCTATTCGATCATATGGTCCACCGACTCCCAGAAGTCGACGCCGAGTCGGCGCTCCCTGCCCGGGAGCCAGTAGTCGCAGCGCCCGGGGCTCTGCCCGACGATGTCGATGGCGAGCGGCCAAAGGGGGTAGCGGTAGAACATGTAGCACCCCTCAACGCGGGACAGCGTGCCCGGGTCGTCGACGCCGTCGAGGCAGTCATCACCAGCCAGTGCCCGGACCTCGCGCAGGGGGAGGATGCCCTCGTCCTCCAAGGCGAAAGGATGGAACCCGTCGTGGGTGCGCTCGTAGAATGCCCACCGACTCGGGCACGTGCTCCCACACGCGCCGCACGTTGTCCGCGTACCCGTCCTCGCCCGCCTCGGGCCACGAGGGCCGCAACGGATTGCCCCCCGTGAAGCACTCCTCGCGCCCCTTGCCGTCAATGAACGTGTAGACCACGAAGTACTCGCCGCCGTGGACCGCCAGCTCCGCGTCCACGCACCGCTCCCGCAAACCCCGCAAAGTCCGGGGCAAGTGCTCCCCCACAGTCTCGCCCATCACCGACACCATCAGCTCCACCCGCTCAGCAGGCGACAGCGCGGGCAGGGCCCGCCAGGAGTCGGGGACCACGGCGCCATCGGGCACAGCGCCCCTGATGAACCCCACCGGCCCACGCTCATCCGCATACCGCGCCACGCGCTCACGCCCCGTAGGGGGAAGCCGATGACGGCCCTTCAACCACGAGAACACACCCACTTGTCCACATCCTTCCAAAACCCCGAATGCCCCACAATTGCGGCGATCGTGTCAGATCCCGCGTTCGCCCCTTCGAACTCGGTTGCGATGGCGCCCGCATTGGGACCCAGCGTCGCGATCGTGGCGACCTCGACGACCATCGTCTCGCCGCTCAAGCCAATGCCGCCAAACCCAGTGACGACGAAAGAGACCCGCAATGGGCGCGGGCCCTGCCACCAGTCGCGCTCGCGCGGAACCGGCGGCAGAGCCCGACCGGGAAGTCGGAGCCACTCAGCCCCGCGGCGACGGAACTCAGCCCGCCACCACCCACCTGAAGAAACCCTCGCCCAGTGGCGCGCCCGGCAGCCCGTTCCCCGCGCGCGCCGCGGCCGCGCGGATGCGGGCCTCGATGCCGTCCATATCGGGGAACTGGCTGTCGTGGCACCGCACCGCGCGGACTTTCGCCTCCAAGTCGCACTCCTCGACGGGGACGACGTGGTTGACGGCGGGCCCGCCCTGGAACCACACCTCGTCCACGGCGTGCGCCTCGAGCCCGCCGCCCAGCAGGTCGCGGTAGTCGAAGGGGTTGCGGGCAGCGGGGTAGACGGCGTCGACCAGCGCCGCGCCGACGGCGCGGTGGTCGGGGTGGTTGGCGTAGATGGAGTCCCAGTTGTACTCCGGCGACAAGGACAGGACCAGCTGCGGGCGCCACAAGCGGATCTGGCGCACCAGGTCGCGCGTGAGGCGCGGATCCTCCTTGACGTGCCCGTCGGCGTACCCCTCCAGGAACACCACCTCCGCCACGCCCAGCGCCCGTGCCGCCTCGCACTGCTCGGCCCGGCGCCGGCCCCCCATCGAGGACTGGCCGTCGGCCTCGAACCCGCCCGCTCCCCCGTCGGTGACGACCACCAGGGTGACGCGGGCCCCTTGCCGGGCGAGGCGGGCGATGGTGGCGCCCGCGTCGACGTCGGCGTCATCGGGGTGCGCGTAGACGCCCAGGACCGAGGCGAACGCTTGGGCGCTCACTCGTCGACTGCCTTATTGGCGGCGTCCTGCGCGGCCTGGACCCCCTCGGGGACGCCGACGCGGCCCAGGAAGACCTCCTTGAGCTCCTTGTTGTAGGCGTCCATGGCGGCACCGAGTTTCGCGCCGAAGGGCGCGGTGATCGTCCCGGTGGGCTTGGTGGCCATGACTGTGACGTCCACGCCCTTGCCGGACCAGTACTGGGACCAGGAGTCCTGCGCCTCGGCGTTCGCGGGGAAACCGACTCCCACGGCGCCCAGGGCGCGCCCGCCCTCGGGGCCCGCCAGCCATTCGAGCAGCTTCTTCTGCGCGTCGGACTTCGAGGCGTCCGCGGCGTTGGCGACGGCGACCACCGAGTTGCCCACGGTCACCGCGCCCTTGGGGCCCTTCGGCTGGGGCGCCAGGCCCCATGTGAAGCCCGCGCCCTCCTGGACGTTCGCCAGGTTGTAGGCGCCGGACTGGAAGAGGGCCATCTTGCCCTGGAGGAACTGGTCGCGGCTGAAGTCGCCGTTGTCGTTGGTGTCGGCGGCGGAGGGGGCGACGCGGTCCTTGTTCACCAGGTCCACCAGGTAGCCGATGGCGGCCTCGCCCTCGGGGCTGGCGAAGGTGAAGCGCCCGTCGGCGTCCTGCAGCGACGCGCCGTTGGACCCCAGGTAGGGGAAGAGCATCGCCTGCCCGTCAAGGGCGGCGTTGTACCCGTACTGGACGACCGTGTTCGGGTCGAATCCGGGGTCGGCCGCGTTGCGGCCCGACGAGTCGAGTGTGAGGCGCTTGGCGATGTCGCGCAGGGAGTCGGACGACGCGGCGGGATCCCACGCGAGGCCGTCGAGCTCCTCGACGCCCACTCCCGCGCGGTCCAGCAGTTCCTTGTTGTAGTAGAGGGCCACGGAGGGGTCGGTGATGACCGGGGCGCCGTAGATCTGCCCATCGACCGTGTACTGGCTGACGGCGGTGTCCAGCCACGAGGCGCGCTCGGAGTCGGAGAACACCTCGTTCATGTTCACCAGTTTGCCGCCCTTGGCGTACTCCGAGTAGTTGTTCGTGTTGGACCAGAAGACGTCGGGGCCGGCGCCTGCGGCGATCTCGTTGCGAACGCCGGTGAAGTAGTCGTTCCAGGGCACGACCTCGACGGAGACGTCGATCCCCGTGGCAGCCTCGAACGCGGGCAGGGCGTCCTCGTACGCCTTGGCGGCCTGCTCGTCCCAGAGGCGGAATGTCAGGGATCCGCCCGCGCCCGACTGGCCGGTTGGCTGGCCGCCCGAGCATGCCGCCAGGGCCAGTGCCGCCGCGATCGCGGCGCTCGCGCCTGTGATACGTCGTTTCATGTGGGGTGCCTCCTTCAGGCGGTGGTGTTACTTCAATCCGGTGAGGGCGATGGAGCCCACGATCTGGCGCTGGAACGCGATGAACAGGGCGATGAGGGGGACCAGTGCGATAGTGGTGGCCGCCATGACGTAGGTCCAGTTCGCGTTGTACTGGCTCTGGAGGGCCGCCGTGGCGACGGTGATGACCTTGGGGCGCTGGGCGGCGATGATACGCGGCCACATGAAGGAGTTCCAGTGGCTGACCACGGTGATGAGGGTGAGGGTGGCCAGGATGGGTTTGGACATGGGCAGGACCAGGGACCACAGGATCCTCCAGGTCCCGGCGCCGTCCAGGGTGGCGGCGTCGATGAGCTCCTGCGGGATCTGCCTGAACGACTGGCGGAGCAGGAACACCGCGTAGGGCGAGGCGAAGACGAAGGGGATCACGATGCCCCAGAAGGTGTTGTTCAACCCCATTCTGGCCAGCATGAGGTACAGGGGGACCACCAGGACGGTGGCGGGGATCATCATGGTGGCCAGGAACAGCCAGAAGACCAGGTCCCTGCCGGGGAAGTCGATGCGGGCGAAGGCATAGGCGGCCATCACGGAGGAGACCAGCTGTCCTGCGACCATGACGACCACCACCGCCAGGGTCGTGGCGATGGCTCCGCCGAAGGCGATGCGCCCGCCCAGGACGGCGCCGAAGGACTCCAGCGAGAAGGGGGAGGGCAGGGCGAAGGGCGAGTGGGACGCGAAGTCCTTGGGGGACTTGAAGGCCGTCATGAAACTGAAGAGCAGCGGCGCCGCCATGATGAGGGCGGCGGCGGAGAGCCCCAGGTAGATGCCGAGGGCGGCCAGCGGGCCGCGCCGAGTGCTAGACGAACTCATAGGTGGTCCTCGAACGGAAGTAGAGGTTCTGGGCGAGGGTGATCGCCATGAGGATGAGCATCATGACCACGGCCATGACGGCGGCGCGCCCGAGGTTCCCGGTCTCGAACGCCTCTTGGTAGATCTTGTAGGCGAGGACTTCTGTGGCGCCGTCCGGACCGCCTTTCGTGAGCGCGTAGATCTGGTCGAAGAGGTTGAACACCGAGATCACGGACGTGACGGAAACGAAGAAGAAGGTGGGGCGCAGCAGCGGCATTTTGATGCGCCAGAAGATCTGGGAGGAACTGGCGCCGTCGACGGTGGCCGCCTCGACGAGCTCCTTGGGGATCGACAGCAGGCCCGCGATGAAGAAGAGGGCGGTGTATCCGACGTTGCCCCAGATGACGACGAAGGCGGCGGCGGGCAGCGCCCACGTGGGCGACACGAGGATCTCGAGGCGCTGGCCGGCGATGGCGCTGAGCAGGCCGCCCGTGGGGGCGAATATCCACGACCAGACGACGCCCAGGGCCAGCGGCGGGGCGATCCACGGGATGACGACGAGGGCGCGGAAGACGGTCGTCCCCTTGACGCCTTTGGTGAGCAGGTTCGCCAGGAGGAGCCCGAGGACGATCTGGGCTGGCACCACGAGGACGACGAGGAGCGCGGTGATGCCCAGCGACGAGAGGAAGCCCGGGTCCGACAGGACGGAGACGATCTGGGGGGCGCCCACGTAGGAGGGCTCGCCGATGAGGTCCCATTTGTGGACGCTGAGCCAGACGACGACCAGGATGGGCACCGCCATGAAGGCGAGCACCCCCAGTAGCGAAGGGGCGAGCAGCGCGTATCCCGTCAGGGTGTCGCGCAAGCGCCTGCGCGATCGTATTGCCATGCGTCCCCCCGCCTCGATGTCCAGATACCGCAAGGCTAGCCGGACCAGGGGCGGCGCACCAGGGGGGTTCAGGGGGTGAACCACTGTGAAACCCCGCCTTCGGCACCGCTACCGGGGGTTCAGGGGGTGGACCGCTGTGGAACCCCGCGGGGAGGGCCCTGCGCCAGTCGGGGCCGCGGGGGCGGCGCCCGGGCCCTACCCGGCGCCCTGGCCGGTGGGCCGACGGAAACCGCTGTGCGCGCAGACGAAGACGAGGACCCCCACCAGCATCGCCGCCCCGATGACGATGGGCAGGGCGGGCGCCACCCCGTAGAGGAAGGTGCCCAGCGTGGGGGCGACGACGTAGGTGAGCCCGTTGGTCGCGCCGATCAGGCCCGCCAGCCCGCCCTGCTCGTCGCGGCTCATGCGCAGGGTCGGACCGGCCGTGTATCCGGGCATCGCCGTGCCGATGCCGACGCCGATGATGGCGACGGAGGCGATCAGGGCGGCCAGGCCGGCGTCGACGAGGAGCAGCCCGAACCCGATGGCGGCCGTCAGGGCGCCGGCGCGCAGCAGTACTGGCGGCGCCCATTTCGACAGGGGGACGATGACGCTCTGGGCCAGGACCATTCCGACGCCCGCCGCCAGCAGGGCGCCCCCGGTGATGAGCCCGGTCGTGTCGGCGTCCAGGCCGAGCCGGTCCTGCACCAGGAAGCCCGTGACGACTTGGACGAGGCCGAGGGCGCTGAACATCCCGAAGCCTGCGACCAGGTAGGGCCACACGCGCGGGTCGCGCGGGCTGACTCTGGCGGGCTTGGCGATCAAGGCAGTGCGGGACTCCTTGCGCAGGGCCGCCGCGACGACCAGGAGGCCGATGAGCAGGAACACGGGGACGGCGTCGACGGAGACCAGCAGCGACAGGCCCGATAGCGCTCCGCCGATGAGCGCGCCCGCGATCGAGGCGAGCCCCTGGGCGGCGCCGACACCGGCCATGCCGCGGACGCGGGACTCCTCAGTGGTGGTGGCGTCGGCGATGCAGGCCTGCGCGGTGGGGAGCACCGCGGCCAGCGCTGCGCCGAAGACGACGCCCCGGACGATGACGAAGAGGGCGAACAAGGGGGCTCCGCTCAGGGCACCGGTGACGCCGAGGTGCGAGACGAGGGCGAAGACCCCCATTGAGACGGCTGCCACGGCGAGCGCGATCACGAGCACGGGTTTGCGCCCCATCGACTGGGAGCGCTTGCCCCACGCCTGGCTGGTCAGCACCACCATGAGCGCCGCGACGGAGATGGTGAGGCCGATCTGCCATTCCTTGAGCCCGACTAGCCGCGAGAGGGGCGCGATGACGGGGTTGAGGGTGGATTGCCCGACGTAGGTGATGAACACGGCGGCCAGGACGACTCCGACCTGCGCCTGGCGCCCCGTGCCGTCCGCGCCGCTCCGCGCTCCGTCTGGGGCCGCCGTCCCTGCGGCCGCGCCGGCCCCTGCCCCGGCCGTCTTCCCTGCCCGTGCGTCGGGCGGTGCCCCGTTCTCCTCTGCGGCTTCCATGAGTGTCACTTCCTCGACTGGTCCGGGGCGCCGACCTCCGGCGCCGTGCGTGCGGACCATGTGACCGAAGTCTATTCGAACAGTGTTCTAATTGCAATGGGCGGGCCTCCGGGCCCTGCAGCGCCGTCAGGCAGGTCCGCACCGGGGCAGGCAACACCGCACCGGGGCAGGCAACACCGCAGTGGGGCAGGCAACGGATCATTGGGGCAGGCAATTCACCTACCCCAATGGGCGGTTTCCTACCCCGATGAGGTTCAGCAGGATCGGCGGCCTCCTGCCCCGATGAGGTTCAGCGGGACCAGCAGTCTCCTGCCCCGATGAAGTTCAGCGGGATCGGCAGTCTCCTGCCCCGATGAGGTTCAGCGGGCCCAGTGGGCGGATACGGAGCGCCCGGCAAGCGCGTTGGGCGGGCCGTCGCGCCCAAGGGCGCCCATGGTGCGTTGGGCGGCTTGTCGCGCACGGGAATGCGCCGGGAGCCGCGCGGCCCCTACAGCACCTGGGAGTTCGGCGGCCGGTGGACCGTGCCGAGCAGCCGCAGCTCCAGGCCGTCCATCATCGCCTCGACGACGAAGCGGTAGTAGCGGTCGAAGGCGATGTCGCGCTCACGGGGCGTTCCGGCGAACTGGGCGATCATGTCCGCCGACAGCAGCGCGATCCCCGGACTGGCGGCCGCGGCCTCGGACAGGCCCTCCATCAGCAGCGCGTGGTCGGCGGGGACCTGGTCCCCGTGGAGGGCGCGGTCGTCCGCCGTGGCGATCGACATCATCGCGGCGTTGATGACGCAGGCGAAGACCAGGGCCGAGTTCCCACCGAATCCCGCCCGCTGGACGCTGGCGATCCCCGAGTCCACGACCGGCCCCAGTTCCGGCAGCGCCGCCGAGTGCATGAGCAGCCAGCGCGCCGTCCCCGGGTAGGCGGACAGGACGGGCCGCGCGGGCAGCAGGGCCCTGCGGAACCACTCGCGCCATTCCATCGCCTCCGTCGGCAGCCCCACCAGGTCGAGGACCCGTCCGACGACGCGAGCCGTCAGCGCCTCCCGGTTCCCCACGTGGTGGTGGACCACGGAGGCCGACACGCCCAGGCGCGCCGCGAGGTCCCGCATCGACCACCCCTGGATCCCCGTCCCGTGGGACATCCCCAGCGCCTCCTCGACGACGGCTTCAGGGGTCAGCCCGGCGTGGTAGGACTCCCTGCCCCGTCCGGCCCCGCTGCCGTGACGCGCCACAGTCGCCGCCTCACGCGCCCGACGAGCGCAGGCCGAGCTCGCGCGCACGGGCCGATCCCTCCGGGACGGCCCCCGGGTCGTCCCCCGCCTCGACGACGCGGTTGTCCGCGTCCACGAACACCACCGACGGCGCCATCGTGCGCGCCTGCGACTCGGGGACGTGCGCGTAGGCCATGATGATGACCAGGTCGCCGACGGACACCAGGTGGGCCGCCGCGCCGTTGAGCTGGACGACGCCGCTGCCGCGGGGGCCCGCGATCGTGTAGGTCGCCAGGCGCGCCCCGTTGTCGATATCCGCGATGTCGACCTTCTGACCGGGGACGATGTCCGCGGCGTCCAGCAGGTCCTCGTCCACCGTGATGGAGCCCACGTAGTGGAGGTCCGCGCCGGTCACCGTGGCGCGGTGGATCTTCCCGACCACCATCTCGCGCATCATCTCGCTCACGCGCCCGCCTCCTCGCAGACCAAGGGCAACTCCATATTGTCGATGAGGCGCGTGCCCCCCACGCGCGCTGCCACCAGGACGCGGCACGCGCGCAGTCCGCCCTCGACGACGGTGGCGGGTCCCGGGTTGGCCGCCACCTGGGGGGCGGCGCTCCCCGTGCCCGCCAGCACGTCGAAGGTGCCGTCGTCCACGACGGCGATGTAGTCGATGGCGATCCCGCCCTCCGCCTCGATGCGCTCGCGCGCCGCCTCCACGGCCAGCGCGGCCCCGGCCCCTCCCCGGGCGGCGGCGACCGCCAGCGACAGCGCCTCGGGCAGCGCCCGCGCCCGCGCGCGCTCATCGGCGGCCAGGTAGCGGTTGCGGCTCGACAGCGCGACGCCGTCGTGGTCGCGCACGATCGGGACCGGGTGGAGGCGCACGGGGACGTCGAGGCCCTCGAACACCGTCCGCAGGACCGCCAGCTGCTGGGCGTCCTTGAGGCCGTAGAGCGCCACGTCCGGGCGCACCAGGTTCACGACCTTCGTGCACACCAGCGCCACCCCCGCGAAGTGCGTGGGCCTGGACGCGCCCTCGAGGACGCGGGCGACGGGACCCGGGTCGATGGTGGCGCGCACCGGCGCGGGGTAGACGTCGGCGGGGCCGGGCGCCCACACCAGGTCGGCGCCGACTCCGGCCAGGGCCTCCATGTCGGCGTCGAGCGTGCGCGGGTAGGCGTCGAAGTCCTCACCGGGCACGAACTGGGTGGGGTTGACGAATATGGAGACGACGACGTGGTCGGCGAGCGCGCGGGCTTCGCGGACCAGTTGCAGGTGCCCTTCGTGGAGGGCCCCCATCGTCATCACCAGGGCGCGGGCGCCCCCCAGCGCCCCCAGGGCGTCGGCGAGTTCGGTGCGGGTCCGCACCAGGCGTGGACGGGTAGTCATAGGCCCATTGTCATCCGGCGCGGCCCGCCGGTGCCAATCGAGTCCGGCTTTTCACTACTGGAGCAGGGCAGCCAGCAGCTCCGTGGCCCGCCGCTCGTCGAGCAGGCGCGCGTCCTGGAGCAGGGCGACCAGCGCCCGGGTCATCGACACGTAGGTGTCGAGCTCCCCGCGCAGGCCCGCGCTGGCGCCGAGCGCCCGCACGTGGGCGGCGACTGTGCCCGCGTCGGCGCGGGGCACGGGCCCCGAGATGCCCGCCACGCCCTCGGTGAGCGCCCTGTCCAGGGCCGCCTCCAGCAGGGGCCTGGCGTAGCGCGCCGGGTCCTCGACGCCCGCCGCGCCCAGGATCCGCATCGTCTGGTTCGCGATGCCGGCGATGGAGTTCGCGCCGTGTGTGAGGCCCGCGTGGTAGAGCGGGCGGCGCTCCTCATCGACCACCACGGGCTCGCCCCCCATCTCGACGACGAGCGCCTGCGCGATCGGGAGGAAGGGCGCGGCGCCGGTCACCGCGAAGGGGGCGCCCACCAGCCTGCGCACGTCCACGCTGGTCCCCGTGAAGGTCATCGCGGGGTGGATGGCCAAGGGGATGGCGCCCTGGCTGGCCGCCCCGTCCAGGACCGAGACGCCGTGGGCACCGGAGAGGTGGATGACGATCTGCCCCGTCTGCCAGGCGCCCGACCGGGCGAGTCCCGTCACGAGGGGGCGGATCTGGTCGTCGGGGACCGCCAGGACGACCACCTCGCTGCGCTCGACGACGACCGGGACCTCCTCGACGGGCACGCCGGGCAGCATCGCGTCCGCCCTCTCCCGGGAGGCGTCCGAGGACGCGGAGACGGCGACGATGCTGTGCCCCGCGGCGCGCAGCGCGCTGGCGATGACGGGCCCGACGTGGCCCATGCCGATGACGCCGACGCCCAGCCGGCCGGCCCGGGCGCTCACGCCCCCTCCCCCTGGGGCGCTGCCGCGTGGTCGCGCGCGGCCAGGGCGCGGCGCATCCACTTCTCCGGCGGCTCGGCCTCGCGGCGCACCCGGGATGCGTCCTCGAGGCGCTTCCACAGCAGCTGGGCGCCGCGCCGGTCCACGTGCCTGGCGGTGTGGGACACGACCCCGGGGACCAGGTCCGCGCGCACGGTCGCCACGTCGAGGCGGCGCTCGACGGGCCCTTGGAGGATGTGCGTGGATTGGATGCGCGCCAACGGGATCAACGCGCAGCGGCGCGTGAGCCACCCGTCGCGGATCACGAAGAGCGAGCCGGTGAGCGCGTAGGCGCGGCGCCGGCGCACCAAGGGGTCGACGAGGCGCGCGCGGCGGGGCACTCGCGTGAAGTGGGCGCCCGCCCCGGCGTGGGTCGGGGCGAAGACGGAATCGACGAATGCCGCAGGGTCGGGGACCCCCAGGTCCTGGACGACCATCCAGACGGCCAGTTCCGCCTGGGCGCGGCTCCCCACCGGCAGCAGCACCCGGGCGCTCACCAGCTCGTTGTTCCCGCCGTTGTTCTCCTTGCCCATCTTGACGGAGTTGCCCGCCTGGGTCATCGTGACGCGGTACCAGCCCGTGAGGCGCCACAGCAGGGGCTGGCGGATCTCGATGGCGTGGATGCGCCCAGGCGGGATCGTCTGGTTCCGCGAGTCGGTCAGGCCCCTGCGGATGCGGATCCCGTCCGGGCTGGCGGCCGCCGTGAAGGCGAACTCGGCGTTGAAGCGCCCCCACAGCACCGACCCCGACCCCACCACCAGCGGCACCACCGCGAACAGCGACGGCGCGGCCACCGCCCCCCGCGCGGCGATCGCCCACGCGGACGCCGCTACCACCGCCACGAGGACGACGAGCAGGACCATCATCGGGACCGTCAGCAGGAGCGAGCCGATCAGCGGACCGGCCCCGACCTCGTAGAGGACGTTCTCCGGGGCAATGGGGGCGGAGGAGGTGAAGGCGCCGCGCCTGGCTGCGCCGCGGGCGGCCTCGGCCTCCAGGGCGCCGGACACGCGGCCGGGGGAATCGGCGGCCGGGCGCGCCGGGGCACCCGGTTGGGCGCCCTCCCCCGCCGGACCGACCTCCAGACCCGCCGCGAGCGCCAGGATGTGGGCGCGCAGCTCGTCGAGTTCGGTGGCGCGCAGGAAGCCGATGGTGAAGCTCGAGCCCGCACCCCCGGCGACCTCGATGCTCAGCCTCCCCAGCCCCAGGATCCGCCCGAGCAGCGGCAGGTGGATGTCGACGGACTGGATGCGGTCGAGGCGGGCGTGCCGGTTGGTGCGGAAGACGATCCCGGACCGGAACCAGACGGCGCCGCCGTCGACGGCGTAGGCGGTCGCCCGCCACTGGAGCCACGAGTAGAGGCCGCTGACCACCAGGACGGCGATGACGACGGCGACCGTGGCCATGAGAACGCCCCGCAGGTGGAACGCCTCCGCGATTCCGTTCAGGATCTCCCAGCCCGAGGGGGCGCCGCTGCTGTAGGCGCTCACGCCCCGGTACGTGATGATGGCCACGAGCGCGGCGATCACCTGCCAGGCGTTGATGATGGGGGACACCGGGTGGACGCGGTGCCAGGCGTCGGCGGCGACCCCGTCGGCCGTGATCGAACGGGACTCGGCGCTCACAGGCCCATCAACTCCGCGCTGCCGCGCTTGGCGAGGGCGTCGCGCAGGCGCGCGGCATCGGCGGCCGGCACGCCGTCCAAGGTGGCGTCGGTGGTGGCCGAGGCCGTGGAGAGCTTGATCTGCGCGATCCCGAAGAAGCGGGCCACCGGGCCCTGCGCGATATCGACGTACTGGATGCGCCCGTAGGGGACCATCGTCATCGAGCGGAACATAACGCCCCGCCGGATGATGAACTCGTCGGGTCCCTCTGCGAAGCCGATGGCGCGGACCTGCCGGGGAACCAGCCAGCACAGCCACGCCAGGAGGCACACGGGGGCCGCCTCCCACCGCCACAGCCCCGCCTCGTCCGAGGCGAGCGCCGCGACCGCGATGCCGGCGGCGAGGGCGGCCAGGAACACTGCGCAGGTGGCGAGCCGGACCTTCGCCAGCGCGCTGGACACGGGGGTGAAGGAAATGGAGTCGGGGGCCATCAGATCGGCCATTGGAGTCCTTTCGCGTTGTGCTCTCCCTGAATTATCCACCACGTCGCTACCATCCACCTACCTCACAGGAAATATTCAGGATGTTCGTGAAGAATACTCCCATGACCGCACCCGCCCCCGAAGCAAAACTCCTCGTCGTCGATGACGAGCCCAATATCCGCGACCTGCTCGCCTCATCCCTCCGCTTCGCCGGTTTCGACGTCTCCACCGCCGAGGACGGCTCCTCCGCGTTCCACGAGGCGCAGGCCGTGCGCCCCGACCTCATCGTCCTCGACGTCATGCTGCCCGACATGGACGGCTTCACTGTGACGCGACGGCTCCGGGACGCCGGGCTGACCACGCCGGTCCTGTTCCTCACCGCGCGCGACGACATGCGCGACAAGATCCAGGGCCTGACGGTCGGCGGCGACGACTACGTCACCAAGCCCTTCGGCCTCGAGGAGGTGGTCGCCCGCATCCGCGCGATCCTGCGCCGCACGATGGGGGGCGACGACGAGGACGGCAAACTGCGCGTCGGCGACCTGGTCATCGACGAGGACGCGCACGAGGTGAAGCGGGCCGGAGTCGACATCGACCTGTCCCCCACCGAGTTCAAGCTGCTGCGGTACCTGGTCATCAACGCCGGCCGCGTCGTGTCCAAGATGCAGATCCTCGACCACGTGTGGGAGTACGACTGGGACGGCGAGGTCGCCATCGTCGAGTCCTACATCTCCTACCTGCGGCGCAAACTCGCCGTCGAGGGGGCCTCCGGGGAGCTCATCCACACCAAGCGGGGCGTCGGCTACATCCTGAGGGCCGAGGATTGAGCGAGAGGATCGGCCTGGCCGACCGGATCGAGCGGGCGTGGACGAACAGGCCGCTGTCCGCGCAGCTCGTCGTCCTCATCACCGGGCTGCTCGCGGTGGGCCTGACGATGAGCGGGACCGTGATGATCGGCCTCCTCCAGCGCCACCTGATCTCCCAGGTGGACGCGCAGCTGACCTCCGACGCGGCTCTCCGCCTCTTCAACCAGACGGGGGCCGCCGCCAGCAACGGCATGGCCTCCACGGTCCCCACCGCCTACTACCTGCGGCTCCACCACCCCAGCATCGATCCAGACCAAGTCACGTTCTACCCGGAGACCACCGCGGCCTCCGGCACGCCGATCCTGCCCGAACTGCTCGGACCCGGGGAAGCGCGCGCGGGCACCGGGGAGTACACGCAGGCGGTCACGGTCGCCTCGAGCAAGGAGGGGCACCCGTGGAGGGTCGTGGCCACCACGATCGAAGTGAAAGGGGCCACCCCGTCCACGGGCGTCCTCACCATCGCCCTTCCCCTCACGGACGTCCAGCACACGCTGCGCACGACCGCCGCCTACTTCTCCATCGCTGCGGTCGTGATCGTCTTCGCGGGAGGGTGGGTCGGCCACTGGCTGGTCCGGCGCTCCCTGTCCCCCCTGCGCTCCATCGAGTCCACCGCGGGCAAGATCGCCGCCGGGGACCTCACCCAGCGAGTGCGCCCGGGCCCGCCCTCGACCGAGGTCGGCTCCCTGGCCCTGTCGCTGAACTCCATGCTCACCCAGGTCGAGCAGTCCTTCGAGGCGCGCCAGGCCTCGGAGAAGAAGATACGGCGCTTCGTCTCCGACGCCTCGCACGAGCTGCGCACACCGCTGGCCGCGATCAGCGGCTACTGCGAGCTCTACTCGATGGGCGGGGTGCCCGCCGAGCGCGTCGAGGAGGTCATGGGGCGCATCTCCTCCGAATCGACCCGCATGGCGGTCCTCGTCGAGGACTTGCTCACCCTCGCGCGCCTCGACGAGGGGCGCCCCCTGGAGTTCACGGACATCGACTTGGTGAAGATGGCGGACAACGCCGTGTTCGACCTGCAGGCCCTCGACTCGACGCGCACCGTCGGACTGTCCTCGCTGGAGGGCCGCCGGGCACCGATGTCACTGGTGGTCTCCGCCGACCGCGACCGCATCGCGCAGGTGTTCACCAACCTCATCGGCAATATCGTCCGCTACACGCCCGCCGGCTCGCCCGTCGAGATCGCCCTCGGCACGGCGGCCGACTACGCCGTCGTGGAGTTCCGCGACCACGGACCGGGAATCGCGGACCGCGACCGGTCGAGGGTCTTCGAGCGCTTCTACCGCTCCGACTCCTCCCGCAACCGCAGGTCGGGGGGGTCCGGCCTGGGACTGGCGATCGTCTCGGGCATCCTGGGCGCCCACCACGGCAACGCCGCCCTCACGAAGACGAAGGGCGGCGGGCTGACCGTCCGCATCGAGCTGCCGCTGCCGCGCCCCCAGAACGAGGCAATGGTCACCGGAGATGCTGACAGCGCCGCAACGGTCTAGCATGGCTCGGGTATCCCCTGACAAGGAGGCTGTCCATGGGTGCCCACGCACCTCAATGGCTGCTGGGGTCCTTCGTTGAGGCCATGCAGCAGATCGGCGCGACCGCGCCCACGGACGAGCTCGCGGCGGAGGCGCGCGACCTGGCTGAGCGCTGGTCCGCCGAGGGCCGCGCTCTGCACGACCTGCACCGGCTCATCAAGGTCCTCACGCACATTGACGAGATCTCCCTATCCGCCCACGACCCCGATCTACTGCGGATCGCCGCCTGGTACCACGGCGCTTTCCTGAACAGGGCCCTCGAGGTCAGACTCGGGGGCTTCGAGGCGCAGTTCGCCTCGGCCCGGTGCATCGACCACGCCCACAACCGGCTCACGGAACTGGGCGTCTCCGAGGAGGTGGTGGCGCGCATCGACGAGCTCATCGCGTTCCTCACGCGCCACCGCGCCCCCCGCACCGACTTCGACGCGCAGGTCCTCGTCGACGCGGATCTGGCGGTGCTCGCGTGCAGCCCGCAGGACTACAAGAAGTTCCGGGAGAAACTCCGCCTCGAGCTCCACGACCTCGATGACGTGCAGTTCCTCAAGGCGCGCTGCGCCCTGGTCAAGCGCCTGCTCGGCTACGACCGCATCTACCAGTCCCCCCTCGGCAACACCTGGGAGAACGCGGCGCGGGCGAACCTGGAGGTCGAGCTGGCGCGGCTGGAGGACGCGAAGGCGAAACTGTGCCCCGGCCCCGACGACGAGGCGGACGCGGACGACGCGGACGACGAGCCCTACGGCGCCGACCGCGTGACGACGACCGGCACTCTGGTCATCAAACGACGCACGCTGAAGAAGAACCCGTGCCCCCCTCCTCCCGAGGAGGCCACCGGCACCGGGATCCTGCCGGTCAAAGCGCCCGAGCCCGCCCCGGACGCCGACGAGCCCGAGGCGACCTCCTCCCTGGAGAGCGCCGTGGAGAGCCTCGACCTGCCCGCGACCCCGGCGGACTGACGGACCAGGGCGGGCTGACGGGCAGCGGCCGAGGCCCGGCGCGCAGTCCGTCCACGAGCGCGGATCAGCGCCTGCGCCCATCCACACGCCCACCGGCGCGAAGCCGAACATCAGCGCCTGCGCCCGTCCACATCACCGCAGATCCACAGGCACGCGCAACTGCTCGTGTTTATCCACATTGCCGCAAGCTCTTTTTCATATCGCTTCGATGCGGATCATAGCCTTTCGTTAACGCACCCAACCGGGGTGCCGAACGATAGGAAGAACAATGAGCACCTACATGGTCGATTCCGCCCAAGTCGCGGCCTCAGCCACCCAGATCACGGCGACCGCGGGGCAGATCCGATCCGAGGTCCAGGCGATGATGGCGCAGCTGGTCGCCCTCGGCGAGTCCTGGTCGGGCGGCGCGCAAGCCACCTTCCAAGGGGCGGTCGCCCAATGGCAGGGCGCCCAGGCGCAGGTCGAGGCGGCGCTGGACGCCATCTCCTCACAGCTCCAGACCGCAGCCGCCCTCTACTCCGGAGGCCCGCTCCACGGCCCTTTTCGCGGGCTGAACGCGGCCGCTGCACCGCCCCGGGCGGATACGGATCCGCATTGGGGCAGGCAACGGGGCATTGGGGTAGGCGAATTGCCTACCCCAATGGGCGGTTTCCTACCCCAATGGGCGGTTTCCCAGCCCAATGCGGCGCCACTTTCTGCGACGAACGGCGGCCTCCTTTCCAATGCCACTTCCCCGCGCTCAGAATAGGGTTGCGGCGCCTTTCCGAGCGCGGGGAAGCGGTCCCGGATGAGGAAACGGATGGGGGCCGGCCCACTGCGGGCCGGCCCCCATCCGTTGAAGGGCGGACGATCAGTACATGCCGCCCATGCCGCCGTCGTCGGCGCCGCCGGCGGGAGCCGGGGGCTCGGGCTTGTCAGCCACAACGGCCTCGGTGGTCAGGAACATGCCGGCAATGGAGGCCGCGTTCTGCAGGGCGGAGCGCGTGACCTTCACCGGGTCGGAGATGCCCTCGGCCATGAGGTCGCCGTACTCGCCGGTCGCGGCGTTGAGGCCGTGGCCGTCAGGCATGCCAGCGACGCGGTCGGCGACGACACCGCCCTCCAGGCCCGCGTTCTCGGCGATCTGCTTGAGGGGCGAGACAACGGCCAGGCGGACGATGTTCACACCGGTCGCCTCGTCGCCCACCAGCTCCAGGGAGGCCAGCGCCTTCTCGGCGGCCTGGATCAGGGCGACGCCGCCGCCGGCGACCAGGCCCTCCTCGGAGGCCGCGCGGGCGTTGCGCACGGCGTCCTCGATGCGGTGCTTGCGCTCCTTGAGCTCGACCTCGGTGGCGGCGCCGGACTTGAGGACGGCCACGCCGCCGGCCAGCTTGGCCAGGCGCTCGGAGAGCTTCTCGCGGTCGTAGTCGGAGTCGGAGTTCTCGATCTCCAGGCGGATCTGGGCGGTGCGGGCCTCGATGGCCTCCTTGTCGCCGGCGCCCTCGACCAGGGTGGTCTCGTCCTTGGTGACGACGACCTTGCGGGTCTGGCCCAGGTCCTCCAGGGTGGCGTTCTCGAGCTTGAGGCCGACGGTCTCGGAGATGACCGTACCGCCGGTGAGGATCGCCATGTCCTGCAGCATCGCCTTGCGGCGGTCGCCGAAGCCGGGGGCCTTGACGGCCACGGACTTGAAGGTCCCGCGGATCTTGTTGACGACCAGGGTGGCCAACGCCTCGCCCTCGATGTCCTCGGCGATGATCGCCAGGGGCTTGCCGGTCTGCATGACCTTCTCCAGGACCGGGACGATGTCCTTGACGTTGGAGATCTTGGAGTCCATGAGCAGCACGTAGGCGTCCTCCAGGACGGCCTCCTGGCGCTCCTGGTCGGTGACGAAGTACGCCGACAGGTAGCCCTTGTCGAAGCGCATGCCCTCGGTGGTCTCCAGGGTGGTGTCGAAGGAGTTGGTCTCCTCGACGGTGACGACGCCCTCAGAGCCGACCTTCTCGAAGGCCTCGGCGATGAGACGGCCGATCTCAGTGTCGTTGGCGGAGATCGACGCGGTGGCGGCGATCTGCTCGGAGGTCTCGACGGGCTTGGCGTCGGCGTGCAACTGCTTGACGATCGCGTCGACGGCCTGGTCGATGCCCCGCTTGAGGGCGATCGGGTTCGAGCCGGCGGCGACGTTGCGCAGGCCCTCGTGGACGAGCGCCTGGGCGAGGACCGTCGCGGTGGTCGTGCCGTCACCAGCGACATCGTCGGTCTTCTTCGCGACCTCCTTGACCAGTTCGGCGCCGATGCGCTCGAAGGGGTCCTCCAGGTCGATCTCCTTGGCGACGGACACGCCGTCCTTGGTGATCGTCGGAGCGCCCCACTTCTTGTCGAGCACGACGTTGCGGCCCTTGGGGCCCAGCGTCACCTTCACGGTGTCGGCCAGCAGGTTGAGGCCGTTCTCCATGCCGCGACGTGCGTCCTCATCGAACTTGATGATCTTGGTCATTGGGTGTGTTTCCTTCCGCTTCGCGGATCGGGGCCGGTGCCCGCGACGGACGGTCTGCGGCGTGGGCCGCCGACCTCACCGGACCGGTGGTTCTGTCACTCTCCCATCGGGAGTGCCAGGAATGATTCTGGCACTCTCCCCCTGTGAGTGCAAGGGGAGGGGCGCGGCGCCGCCCCCGCTGCGCTCAGGGCGAAACCGCGGGCACTCACTTGGCGGGTTTGAAAGCGGTGACCGTCGAGTCGTCGACCGTGACGATCAGGTCGGAGCGCGCCAGCAGGGCGTAGCTCGCCGGAGGGGCCGACACCCCGGGGATCTCGGACACCGGTTTGAGAGTGTGCGCCGCCGGGTCGATGATCGCCGTGATCCCGTCGCCCGCGAGGACCGGTTCCAGGATCCCCGCCTCGACCTCGACGCCGAGCGCCACTATGGCCAGCGCCTTGCCGTCACCGGAGGCGACGCAACCCGTTTGGGACGCGTTGGCGCGCGAACCCAGGTTCGCCAGTTTCTGCATGTCCTCGCCGAACCTGTTCGTGGCGTCGGCACCGATGTGCATGCCGGTGAAGCGCAGGGAGTCGCTGTACTCGAGAACGAGCACCGTGTCCGTGAGCTTCCCCTCCAGGGCGTTGTAGAACAACTTGGAGAAGTTGTTCGAGGAGCGCGTCCCGTTCCCGCAGGGCATCGGCATGCCGGTGCCCACGTCCACAGTGCCCTTCAGCTGGCCCTGGACGTCGTAGTAGTCGAAAGTCGATGTGTCCTTCGCGAACCCCTTCCCTTCGAGGGGGTCCTTGTCGCCGACGATGACGGAGGCGAGCCAGCCCGCGGTGCGACTGGGTTCCACATCCGTCTGGAGCGGGTACAGGGCCTTATCGCGCAGCGAGAGGATCCAGAACTTCGACGTGGCCCCCTCCGCGATCTTGGCGGTGGTCTGCTCGCCCGTCTTCGAGTAGAGGGTGCAGGTGGGGTGGGTCTCGGTAGAGCTCTTCCACTTGTCCCCCTCGGACACGGAGCACTGCACCGAGACCACTTCCCCGGGCCCCTGCGGCGCGTCCACGACGGCACTGTTCTCATCACTGGCGTCGTACCACGTCAAAGGTGTTTGCTCGCCGTCCTTCGCTGCGATCAGGACGGGCACCGACGCCCTCCCCATCTCCACGAGCACGTGGTCCTTCCCGATCCACCGCACCGTGGGATCCTCATACGACGAGAGGGCCTTTTCACCACCCTGCACGGGCTGCGCCCACTTCTGCTCGGGCTGGTCCCCGGAGACGTCGAAGCCCTTGGCGGTGAACGTCCCGTTCTCGACCCCCAGGAGCACCATGCGGTTGCCCTTCACCGCCACCACGGGCTGGAACGCGGCCGCCACCGATGAACCGGTCGAGAACAAACCCGAGAGGTTGAGCGTCCACGCCTGCTGCCCCCCATTGTTCCAGCCAGTGGCGAGGTCGTAGTCCTTCGGGCCGCCGCTCATCCTGGCGAAGGCGAAGATCCCGGCGCCTGCGGCGACGACCGCGACCACGGCCGCGATCGCGATCCACAGGATGATGGCCTTGGACCGGTTCTTCGGCGCGGCGTAGGGCGCGCCCACCATGCCCGGGCCACCGGCCCCGTAAGCCCCCTGAGCGCCTGCGCCCTGCGGGTACCCCGCCTGACCGGCCCCCTGGGCGAAACCACCCGGCGCGTACCCGCCCTGACCGGCCCCCTGGGCGAAACCACCCGGCGCGTACCCGCCCTGACCGGCCCCCTGGGCGAAACCGCCCTGCGGGTACCCGCCCTGACCGCCCGCCTGGGCCGAGCCGTCCGGCGCGTAGCCTCCCTGGCCTCCGCTCCAGCCCTGGGCCGCTCCCGGCTCCTGGGGGGCCGGCCCGGCCTGCGCCGTCCCGTTCCCGGCGGGGCCGTTCGAGGAGAACTGCGTGGCCGGGGCGTACTGACCGCCCGGCCCCTGCTGCCCGGCGGCCTGCGCCATCGCCTGGGCCAGCCAGTTCCTCAAGTCGGGGTAGAGTGACGGATTCGTGGCGAGCGCGCCACGCAGATCCGGCCTCTTGATGGCGATGTCCTGCATCGTCTCGGGGGTGATAGTGGGATCGGCCGCCATCGCGGCCGTGTACATCGAGGGATCCAAAGCCTTGACCTCCGTAGTGCGCGAGGCCGCCGGACGCGGCCCCCGAATGTGTTATGGAATGCGCACTAGTATCCGTCAAGTCCGACCGATTGACAAACATCGCCGTCCCACCGCGCAGATCCGGGAAAGGGGCGCACCGGGCTCAGCGCAGGACGACGACCACGTCGGGGCTCCCGATGCCGTCCATCCTCTGGACGTTGTCGATGCCGAGCGTCGCCGCGACGTCCTTGGCCGTGGCCTCCATCCTGGGGTCCTCGTAGTACACGGTGGAGACCTGGGTGTCCCAGCCGGTCGCGTTGGCGGCCGAGGTGCCCGCGTACCCCGCGGCGTTGAGCTTCTGGGTGTTGCTGGCCGCCAGGCCCTGGGTGCCGGTCCCGTTGAGGACCTGGATCGCCGCGTTGTGGTCGGGCGTCGGCGGCGCCTCCGTCGTAGTGGTCGGGGACGGGGACGGCGTGGGCTCCTGGGACGGAGTCGGTGCGGACGAGGGGGCGGCGGTGCCGCTCTGCTGAGCGGGCGTGGTGGGCGACCCCGTCGTCACGGTCCCGACCGGCTGCCCGTTCTGGCGGTTCGCCAGAAAAGTCGCAGCGGCCCAGCCCAGGGCCGGAACAACGATGAGGATGACCAGGAACGGCCACACGTTCTTCCACCTGGACGGCTGCGGGCGGTGCATGCCGATTGGCATGTCCTCGCCCGCACGATCGAATTCATCCCGAGGATACTGTGAGCTCACGATGCCAGCCTAACGAAAAATCTGCCGCAGCGGCACGTTTGCGCAGGGCGAGGCGCTTCCCACACCCCGTTTGAGGCGCTTTCCCAGCGTGAAGACGATCGACGTGTCACACCGCACTGGCGCGCTACCCTGATCGCATGGACGCTTACAACCCCAGACCACTGTCAGAACTGATCGACCCGGGCTGGGCGCGCGCCCTGGCGCCCGTCGAGGACCGCGTGCACCGGATCGGAGAGGAGCTGGCGCGCGCCGCGGCCTCCGGAACCGGCTACCTTCCTGCGGGAACGGACGTGCTGCGAGCCTTCACGTACCCCTTCGACCAGGTGAAGGTCCTGATCGTGGGCCAGGATCCGTACCCGACCCCAGGGCACGCGATGGGGCTCAGCTTCTCAGTGGCCCCCGGCACCCCCCTGCCCCGCTCCCTTGTCAACATTTTCACGGAGCTGTGCGACGACCTCGGAGTGCCCCGCCCTTCCTCGGGCGACCTGTCGCCGTGGAGCGAACAGGGCGTGTGCCTGCTCAACCGCGTCCTGACCGTCCGCCCGGGGTCACCGGGCTCGCACCGCGGAATGGGCTGGGAGGAGGTCACCGCCTGCGCCATCGACGCGCTCGTCTCCCGTCACGACGGGGCGGGGTCGCCCGCCCCGCTGGTCGCGATCCTGTGGGGCCGTGACGCCCAGGCGCTCGAGGCCCGCCTCGGGCGGACGCCGTGCGTGAAGTCACCGCACCCCTCCCCGCTGTCGGCGAGACGGGGGTTCTTCGGGTCGAAACCGTTCTCCACCGCCAACTCGCTGTTGGAGGCGCAGGGGGCGTCCCCGGTGGACTGGCGCCTTCCGTGACGGGCCCCGCGCTCGACGGCGCGGGGGCGGCCCCTGCCGAACGCGCCCTGGCCCTGGGGGCTCCGCATGTGGAGCCGGCTATCGGACTCGAACCGATGACCTGCTGTTTACAAGACAGCTGCTCTACCAACTGAGCTAAGCCGGCGGCGACCGCACTGGGCGGCGCTGCGCGGGGCGGGCGCGTCCGGGCTCCCCGGATCCGCCCCACCACTGGCGCCCGCAAGGGGGCGGGGCCAGTGCGAGGACCGTCGCACTGGTCAGGCGCGGACGGGCGGGCGCACCCGCGCGACACGCACTAGTGTGCCACGGGTGGCGGCGCGGGACGAATCGGGGGCCGTGCGGCTCCGCGCCCGCCGTGCGCCGGGCGTCATTCCTCCGCTGCCGCGTCCTCCTGCTGGGCGCCGCTCTGGGCGGCGGGGCCCGCGCCCCCCGAGCTCTGGGCGGCGGTGTCCTCCTGGGCGGCGCTTTGCGGGGCGGAGTCGTCCGCGCCCGGCGTGAAGGCCTGGTCGATGGACTGCTGGAGTTCGGCCGCCGAGGTGAGCGGGATCATCCGCGCGTGGTCCTTGACGAACTCGGGGGTGCCCAAGGAGGAGCCGCGTCCGGCCACGTTCGCGCCCTGCCACGCGGCGGTGGACGCCTTCAGGTAGTCCTCGCTGACGTTCAAGGGGAAGGTGTCGACGACGCCCTGGGGGACGCCCGTCTCGGAGGCGATGGTCTTCACTTGGCGCCACGAGGCCTCCAGGTCTTGGACGACTGTCCCGTTGGACGCTTGGAACTGAGTGCGGAAGTACGCCAGCAGCGCGTGGTGGAAGGCGGTCCAGTGGTCGGGATCCTTCTGGGCGACGACCAGGGAGGCGCTGGTGGCCGCCTTCTGGTACTCCATTCCGACGGTTGTCACCGACTGGATCTCGATGTTGTAGCGCCCCTGCTCGGCCCACTGGGTGAGTTGGGCGCCGATGGCGGCGTCCGTGTCGGCGCACGCGTGGCACGAGTAGTCGAAGTACTCGGTGAGGGTGGGCAGGGACGGATCGGCCTGCCCGACGCCGTTGGGCCCGACCACAACGGGGCGCCCGTCGGCGTAGTCGCCCAGGACGGAAGCGGGATCGACGTTGCGGGCCTCCTCGATGATGGCGCGCTGGCGCAGGATCACGTAGGCGACGGAGGCGACGACGGCAAGGACCACCACCGTGACGACGGAGATCACAATGATGCGGGTTCGCCTGTCGGCGCGCTCCTGGGCCTGGCGCATCTGCTGCGCCTTGAGGCGCACCGCGTCCTTCTTGGCGGACTTGTTTCCCATGAATGACCTTTCTACCGCTCGATACGGGGACAACACTACCTAGTAAGCGGGCTTCACGCCGTATGCGCCCAGCCGCCTGTGGCGAGCGTCCAAGTGCCGATCATGATGGCGGCGCAGACCAGTACGACGCCGAGCCGGGCCCAGGGGGGCCGCAGCCACCGGTCGCAGCCGAGGGCGAACCCCTTCTTGAGATCCCGCGTGAAGGGGGTGAGCCAGCACAGCACCAGGGCGCAGGCCGCCAGCGCCCAGACGATGGCCGCCCTGTCGGGGTCGGTGAGCCACGGATCGGCGCTCACGACCGGATCCGCCTCGGTCGCCATCCGCACGGGCCACTCCCACAGCGCCCTCCCCTCGATGGAGTAGGAGACGAACCCCCACAGCAGGTAGGGGACGGTCCCTCCCAGGAGGACGCCCGCCGCCAGTTGCGCGAGGCAGCGCACCATCAGCAGCGGAGCCATGAGCACGGCGGCGGGGCCGTCGCTGGAGCGGGGCCCCCCGTGCCTGCTGCGGCGGCCGTCGACCCATCCGGCCAGCGCCCCTCCCAGCGAGACAGCGGTGAGCACTGCGCCCACCAGCAGGGTTCCGCCGAGGCCCATCGCCAGGGGCGCCACGGCGAACGCCGCCATGACCGCCGCCCCGGTCAGCCAGGGGGTCTTCGGGGGGCCGGGATCGCGGGGCGCGGCCCCCCAGGGGGGAACCGGCTGGGCGCCGCCCGGGACCGCCCCCGCCCACCCAGTCGCCTGCGGGGCCGCCGGGTAGGGGCCCTGCCCGGCGATGGGCGCCCATGGCCCCGTCTGGTAGGGGACGTGCGCGGGCATGGGCGCGTATCCGAGTCCGGCGCCCGACGGCGGCGCGTAGGGCTGCGGGGGGACGGGGAAGGCCGGGGCGCCCGCGTGCGCCCCGGGCGGGTACACCTGCGTCGCGTCGCCGTCGTAGCCGCCCGGTCCCCCGGGCCCGCCGCCCGCGCCGGAGCCCCAAGGGGGGTAGACCTCGGTGGCCCCGTCGCCGTAATCCCCATCGGAACCCAAAGGGGAGTAGACCTCGGTGGCCCCGTCGCCGTAATCCCCATCGGAATCCAAAGGGGGGTAGACCTCGGTGGCCCCGTCGCCGTAATCCCCGTCGGAATCCAAAGGGGGGTAGACCTCGGTGGCCCCGTCATCGTGATCCCCGTCGGAATCCAAAGGGGGGTAGACCTCGGTGGCCCCGTCGTCGTGATCCCCGTTCCCGTAGTCGGCCCCCGCCCCTGCCCTGTCCTCGCGCAGACGCCAGGAGTGGCTGGCCCCGTCCCACTCCCACGGGTCCTCCCCATCGGCCCCCGCCCCGTCGGCGCCGGAGGCGCCCTGAGCGGCGCCGACCATCCCCTGCGGGCCGTCGCCGACTGGCCGCGCCGCGCCGACGGGCGGGCGGGCGGACCCCTCGTCCCATTGGGGGGGCGCCGCGATCTCCTGCGGGTCCGAGGACAGCGGGACCGTGCGCTCCCCTGTGTTGAGCAGTTCCGCCCAGTTGACGCTCACGTAGTCGAGCTCGCCGGGCGCCCACCCCGCGGCGCCCATGAGGTCCCCGACGACCAGGGAGGGCGAGGGCCGCCCTTCCGGCTCGGTTCCCAGGCCCGCGCCCAGGGCGGCAGCGATCCGCGGGCTCAAGCCCGCCAGATCCGGCTCGCCCTGCATGACGCGCAGGATGGTGGCCTTCATGTCCCCGCTGCCGAAAGGGGGCCTGCCCGTGGCGCAGGACAGCAGGGTCGCGCACCACGCCCACCAGTCGCTGTGGCGGCTCGGCGGGCGCCCCGCGAGCAGTTCGGGAGCCGTGTAGCCGGCGGTCCCCGAGACGAGGCCGGTGCTGGTCAGGTGCTCGTCCTCGGCGCCCATGGCGATGCCGAAGTCGATGAGGACGGGCCCGCGCTGGGAGCAGATGATGTTGGAGGGCTTGATATCGCGGTGGATGACGTCCGCCCGGTGGACGGCGGCGATCGTCGATGCCAAGTGGTAGGACAGCGCCGCGACTCCCCTCATGGGGACCGGACCCGATTGGACGACCTCGGCCAGGGTGGGGCCCGCGACGTACTCGGAGACGACGAAGGGCTGCGAGGCGTCGGTCTCCGCGTCGACGATGTGCGCGACGAACGGGCTCCGCACGGCGTTGACCGTCCGCGTCTCGCGGCGCAGGCGGGTGCGCGCCGCGTCGGAGGAGGCCAGGGCCGGGTGCAGCGCTTTGAGGGCGACGGCAGTGCCGCCGCCGTCCTCCGCCAGCCACACGGTGCCCGCGCCCCCTGTGCCGAGCCTGCGGATCAAACGGTATCCGCCGAGGTCCTCTCCTTCTTCCACCCGTCCAGATTACAAGGGGTGCCGCACGTTTCCAGCGAATCACCGTCCGCTCCCCGGCGGCGGCCGGACCGACCCGGCGGGAACACCCCCTGTACACGCCACCGCACCGCATGGTATTTTCTCAGTGGCGACATCCCCGGAACGGTCCGGGGGCGGAGCCGCGTGGGCGAAGACGCTCCACGGACACCCACAACGGATCGTCCGGCACGTACCTGCCGGTGGGAAGGAATCGCATATGGCAACCGTCACCTTCGACAAGGCAACCCGCGTCTACCCGGGTTCCGACAAGCCCGCCGTCGACCAGCTCGACCTCGAGATCAAGGACGGGGAGTTCCTCGTCCTGGTCGGCCCCTCGGGCTGCGGCAAGTCCACGTCCCTGCGCATGCTCGCAGGACTGGAGGACGTGAACTCGGGCCGCATCCTCATCGGCGACAAGGACGTCACGGACGTCCCCCCGAAGAACCGCGACATCGCGATGGTCTTCCAGAACTACGCGCTCTACCCGCACATGTCGGTGCGCGAGAACATGGGATTCGCCCTGAAGATCGCCGGCACCCCCAAGGACGAGATCAACAAGCGCGTCGAGGAGGCCGCTAGGATCCTCGACCTGGAGCCCTACCTGGACCGCAAGCCCAAGGCCCTGTCCGGCGGCCAGCGCCAGCGCGTCGCCATGGGCCGCGCCATCGTGCGCAAGCCCCAGGTCTTCCTCATGGACGAGCCCCTGTCCAACCTGGACGCGAAGCTGCGGGTGCAGACCCGCACGCAGATCGCCTCGTTGCAGCGCGAGCTCGGCGTCACCACGGTCTACGTCACCCACGACCAGACCGAGGCGCTGACGATGGGCGACCGCATCGCCGTCCTCGCCGGCGGCCTCCTCCAGCAGGTCGGCACGCCGCAGGAGATGTACGAGCGCCCCGCCAACGAGTTCGTCGCCGGCTTCATCGGCTCCCCCGCCATGAACCTGGGCACCTTCACGGTGGACGGCGAGTGGGCCAAGCTCGGCCCCGCCCGCGTCCCCCTGTCCAAGGCGACACGCGCCGCGCTGACCGACGAGGACGGCGGGAAGATCAAGATCGGCTTCCGCCCCGAGGGCCTGGACGTCGTCCCCGAGGGCACCGAGGGCACCATCCCCGTCGAGGTGGACTTCGTCGAGGAGCTCGGCTCCGACGCCTACGTCTACGGCCACCTGGCCGGCGCCAAGGAAGACGAGAGCCTGGGCTCCGGGGCCGAGGGCACCGGCAAGCAGCTGATCGTCCGCGTCCCCCCGCGCACCGCTCCGGATCGCGGCGGCGTCGTCCACGTGCGCATCCGCGAGGGCCAGCAGCACAACTTCTCCGCCTCCACCGGCGAGCGCCTGCCGGAGTGAGCGGCACCGGAGGGAGCTGACGGGAGTCGGGTCCCGGCCCTGCGGACAGCGGGGCCGGGGCCCTTCTCCGTGCGGCGCGGGGGCCGCCGTGCCGCTGCCCGCCGTTGTGGTGTTCGCCGCGACCCCGTCCGCGGCCCGCAGGACGTTTTACCCGGGCCACCGCCCGGTGCGACAATACGGGCATGCCTGAAACTATGGAGATCACGGCGGCGAACGTCGACCCCGCCCTCCTCGACCTCCCGTGGGACACCCCCCTCCAGGAATGGCCCGACTCCATCCTGGCCGCCCTGCCGCGCGGCATCTCGCGCCACATCGTGCGCTTCGTCAACCTGTCGGGCCGGATCCTGGCGGTCAAGGAGATCGGTCCCTCCGTCGCCCACCACGAGTACGACATACTGCGCGACTTGGCGCGCCTGAACGCCCCGTCCGTGATCCCCACGGCCGTGGTCACCGGCCGCAAGTCGCCGACCGGCGAGGAGCTCAACGCGGCACTGGTGACCGAGCACCTCACCTTCTCCCTGCCCTACCGCGCGCTCTTCTCGTTGAGGATGCGCCCCGACACCGCCGCGCGCCTCATCGACGCGCTGGCCCTGCTGCTGGTGCGGCTGCATCTGCTGGGCTTCTACTGGGGCGACGTGTCCTTGTCCAACACGCTGTTCCGCCGCGACGCGGGCGCCTTCTCCGCGTACCTGGTGGACGCGGAGACCGGCGAGCTCCACCCGCGGCTGACCGATGGGCAGCGCGAGTACGACGTCGACCTCGCCCGCACGAACATCATCGGCGAGCTCATGGACCTGCAGGCCGGCGGCTACTTCCCCGACGACGCCGACCCCATCGAGATCGGGGACCGGATCTGCGGGCAGTACAACCTCCTGTGGAACGAGCTCACCGGGGAGGAGACCATCAGCCGGGGCCAGCGGCGCTACAAGGTCTCCGAACGCATCGGCCGCCTCAACGACCTGGGTTTCGACGTCGCCGAGCTGCGGATGACCTCCGACGCCTCGGGCGAGCACCTCAGCATCCAGCCGAAGGTCGTCGACGCGGGCCACCACCACCGCAAACTCATGCACCTCACCGGCATGGACGTCGGCGAGAACCAGGCCAGGCGCCTTCTGGCGGACATCGACTCGTGGCGGGCCACGACTGGACGCACCGCCATGCCCATCGAGCTGGCCGCCCACGAGTGGCTCACCGACGAGTTCACCCCGGTCGTCACGGCGGTCCCCCCTGCCCTGGCGGCGAAGCTCGAGCCCGCGCAGATCTACCACGAGTTCCTCGAGCACCGCTGGTACCTGGCGCAGCAGGCGGGCCACGACCTCCCCCGCGACGAGGTGATCCGCTCGTACATCGACACGGTCCTGCCGGGCAAGCCCGACGAGGCGGTGCTGCTCGACCCCGGCGAGGCCGACGCCCCGGCCTCGGCGGCGTCCAACCCCGACCTGTGGTGACCGCGCCTACGGCACCCGATGGCGCACAATGGGTGCGCCCAGCAACACGACCTGGAGGAACCATGACGCCACTGCCCCGCATCATCGCCCACCGCGGCGCGAAGTCCTTGGCCCCCGAGAACACGATCGCCGCCTTCGCCAAGGCGATGGAGGTGGGCGCGCGCTGGTTCGAGTTCGACGTGGGCGCCATCGGCGACGGCTCCCTGATCGTCATGCACGACGACACGCTGGACCGGACGACGACCGGTGCGGGCCGCTACGACGGCCTCGCCTTCTCAGACATCCGCAAACTGGACGCGGGCCGCTGGTTCTCCGGCACGTACCGTTTCGAACGCGTCCCCGAGGCCGCTGACGCGATCGAGTTCGGCAACACCGCGCAAATGGGCATGCACCTGGAGGTCAAGCCCTGCCGCCGGAATCCGCTCCTGCGGGAGCGCCTCGTCGAGGCACTGGCCGTCGCCGTCGGCGCCGCGGCTGACCCCGCGCACTTCGTCGTGTCCTCCTTCGACCACGACCTGCTGGCCGCGTTCCACGAGGCGCGCCCCGACGTGGCCCTCGGCTGGCTCGTCGAGCGCGGCCAGGGCCCCTCCTCGTGGCGCGGGGGCGCCGAGGCACTGGGTTGCGCGGCAGTGCACCCTCCGCTTGAGGGGCTGACCGAGGCGGAGGTCGCGGACATGCGCGCAGCGGGCTTCGACGTCAACGTCTGGACCGTCAACGACGTCGAGTGCGCCCAGCGGCTGGCCCAGTGGGGCGTGACCGGCGTGTTCACGGACGTCCCGCAGGACTTCCCGGCCGACGCCCTGGCGCGCCTCTGACCGGCGCCACCCACCACCCCGGGCGCGCCGACCGCCCCGGGGCTGGCCCGGGGGGCGGTCATGTGCTGGGGCCGGGAGGGCCCCGCTCAGCCCTGGCGGCGCAGGTAGCGCTTGGCGACGTGCTTGGCCAGGGAGAGCTCCGCGATGGAGTCGACCAGCATGAGGGCGCCGACGACGCCCGCGAACCGGGTCCACCCGGAGCGCGGTGACGAGGCGCGGGCCGCCGTCACGACCAGGCCCGTGCCGATAATGGCTTCCGCGCCGACGGCGGCGTGGATCAGCCAGGGGCGCTGGACGGCGACGGACTCGTAGGAGTTCCACAGCGGTTTCACAGCGGATTCGGGCTCGCCGAGCATGATGTCGACGCTGCGCCCGATCGCGTTGGAGATGCCGCGCGCCAGGTGCACGGTGACGCCCTCGACCTCGGAGGCCTCGGTGGCCCCCAGGAGGAATCCGGCGACCCCGGCGGGCAGGCCGAGCGCCTTGACGACCTTCCACACGGACTCCTCGCCGCGCGTGGTGGCGGTGGCCCACAGCGCAACCGGATCGGCGCCGGGGACGGCCGCCGCGATGGCCTCCAGGTCAGGGCGGTCGCCGACCAGGTCGATGACCTCGTCCGGCAGTTCTGAGGCCTTGGCGCGGGCACCGGGGACGATCACCGTCTCCATGCCCCAGTTGTGGCTGACGATGTGCTCGATGTGGTCGTCGGTGACCAGCAGGACCTGGAACTCAGAGTCGGACACGGAGAGGGTGACCAGGGGGAGCTCCCCGAAGTTCCACCCCTCCTTCCCGTGGGGGAGCTCGGCCAGGAGGGCGCGGTGGCCGTCGTCGAGTTCGAGGTCGCCCAGGTCGACGCCCTCCAGGGCGGCGAGCAGCGGGACGGAGGAGGCGGGTGTGCGTCCTATCTCGACGATGCGGGTCGGCGCCCCTTCTCCGTCGGCGCTGGGGGCCCCGTCGTCCGAGGCGGTGCGGCCCAGGGGGGAGTCGCCCTGGGGAAGGTGGTCCGCGGTGACGGAGCCGATGCGCACCTCTGCCTTGAAGAGGCCTGCGATGTCCTCGGCGAGCCCTTCGAGGGCGGGGCCGGCCTCGACCTGCTCGGAGCCTGCCGGGACGGTGGCGATGCGCTCCCCATCGGTGGCGACCGTGAGGCTGAGCATGTGCGGGGTCGAGGCGAACCATTCGAGTTGGGCGAGCACTCCGCGTTCGTGCAACTCCTCGCGGACGGCGTTGGGATCCAGCTCGTCGCCGATTATCATGCCTTCCGCGCGCGTCCATTCCTGGGTCATGGCGCCTATCCCTTTCGCTGTTGCGGCGCCCTCATCGCGCCGCGGTTGATCCTATTGTGGCGCATGGCGCCCATGGTTGGCGACTACTTGCGCGGACCAAATCCGACACAAGGTGGGACAGTTTCTGAAAGATTCGGACCATGAAACTAATGTCAGACGAATAATCCGGGGCCGGGCGGTCCGCGGGCCGACTCGCAGGACCCGCCCCAGCCGCCGGGGCGCGGGCAAGGGCGCAGCGCCGGGCGCAGAACCGGTGGAGCCCCACGCCCCGGCGCTGAGCGCCTGAGCGGGCCCACCCCCCTCATAGTTGTTCGGTGCCGCCCCATTCGACCGCGGTGAATCCCGCGCGCGGGGGCGGGGGCGTGAGGGTTTGCGGCTGGACAGCGGTGGAGGCGTCGGCCTCCCGGATCGTCATGAACACCCGGATGAACGTATCGGGGACGATCTGCTCGCCGGAGGCGTCGGTGAAACCGTAGGAGGCGCGCTGCGTGTAGGCGCTCGCGTCAAAAGACACGAATGTGTACTCGTGAGAGCGGATACGGGGCGCCCAGTAGGTGATGAAGTCGGCGGCCTCCCGATCGCTGAGCCCGAGCTGGGCGAGCTTGTCTTCCAGGAAGGGCACCGCCTCGTCGCGGGATACGACAAAGCCGCTGTCGGGTTCGGGCAGCGCCATCGTCGCATCCCAGAAGAGGGAGGGATACTCGCGTCCGGACGCATCCGTGAGCGTGCCGTCGGGCGCGGCATCGACGGTCCACGAGGCTCGGGTGCGCCCGTCGGCAGAGGCGGCCTGGTCCGGGGCCGGGTACACGGTGTCGAGGGTCCCCTCCAGATCCAGCGCCACCGTTACCGCCTGCTCCTGCTCCGGATACAGGTACAGCACCGGCTTGTACGCTCTCTGATCCTCCATCGCGTGGGAGACCACGAGGAACAGCACAACCGCAGCGCACAAGGCCACAACCACGAGTAGTACCTGCAGTATTCTCTTCACGGCATCCCCCTACTTCTGATACGCCCGTCGTTGGATCGTCGCTTGCCGCTCCGGCAGTTTTCTCATCATAGGGTCCGTGTTCGCCTCGTTTCAAGCCCCTCACAACGGATGACAAACCTCAGCCCACGCCACGCGCCCGCGAGCGATGATCACATGTTGAGTGATACACCGCACGCTGTTATCCTAACCTGTTGCGCGGCGCTCAACGCACGAGCACCGCATCCCGAAATGAAAGCAATACGCCATGTCAATTCCATTGATCGCAGCGCTCGTCATCGGCGGTGTCGTCCTGGTCGCCCTGTTCCTGTGGGCGAGCTTCGTCTCCGCCTCCCCCGGCGAGATAAAGGTGATCTCCGGGCCCCGCGGCCAGAGGGTCCTGCACGGGAAAACGGGGTGGAAGGTCCCCCTGTTGGAGCGGGTCGATTCCATGACCGCGTCGATGATCTCGGTCGATGCCCAGACAACGGACTTCGTCCCCACGAACGACTACATCAACGTCCGCGTCGACGCCGCCGTCAAAGTCCGGATCGCGACTGACGACCCCACGCTCTTCCGCGCCGCCACGCGCAACTTCCTGTACAAGGAGACGCGCGAGATCTCCGAGGAGGTCCGCGACACCTTGGAGGGGCACCTGCGCGCCATCATCGGGCAGATGAGGCTCACGGACATCATCACGGACCGCGCCGCCTTCTCCGAGCGCGTCCAGGAGAACGCGAAGCTCGACCTGGAGGAGATGGGCCTGGAGATCGTCGCCTTCAACATCCAGAACGTGATGGACCAGAACGGGGTCATCGACAACCTGGGCATCGACAACACGGAGCAGATCCGCAAAACCGCGGCCATTGCGAAAGCGAACGCCCAGAAGGAGGTCGCGCAGGCGACCGCCGTAGCCGAGAAGGAGGCGAACGACGCCCAGGTCGCGTCCCAGCTGGAGATCGCCCAGAAGCAGACGGACCTGGCCAAACGCCAGGCCGCGCTGAAAGTCGAGGCGGACACGGAGAAGGCGAAGGCGGACGCCGCCTACGAGATCCAGTCCCAGATCCAGCGCCGCGACATCGAGCGGGAGACCGCCCAAGCCGACATCGTCAAGCAGGAGCAGCAGGCCGTCATCAAGGAGAAGGAGGTCGTGGTCGCCCGCCAGGCCCTGCAGGCGGAGGTGAACGCGAAGGCGGACGCCGACCGCTACGCCGCGGAGAAGAAAGCGGACGCCGCCCTGTACACGCGCCAGCGCGACGCCGAGGCCGAGGCATTCGAGCGCACGAAGAAGGCCGACGCCGACAAGCAGGCGATGCTGGCCGAGGCCCAGGGCATCGAGGCGCGGGGACGCGCTGAGGCGGCCGCCATCGGGGCGAAGCTCACTGCCGAGGCCGAGGGCCTGGAGAAGAAGGCGGTGGCGATGACGAAGATGAACCAGGCCGCGGTCCTTGAGATGTACTTCCGGGCGCTCCCCGAGGTGGCCCGCGCGGTCGCCGAGCCCCTGGCCAACGTCGACTCGATCACGATGTACGGTGAGGGGAACAGCGCCCACATGGTCGGCGACATCACGAAGTCGATCACCCAGATCAACGCCGGCCTGGGTGATTCGCTGGGCTTGAACCTCCAGCAACTGTTCTCGGCCCTCGTGGGCGCGAAACTGGTCTCGCCCACTATCGCCGACGCGGTGGAGGAGGGCGTGCGCGGGGCGGCGGAGCCCCAGGAGCCGTCGCCGAGCGCCTGAGCGGGCCGGCCCGCCCGACGGAGGCCACTCCGCCCGGCCCGCCACTGCGGGAGCCGGGCCCGCGGCCCTTCCATTCGGGCCTGCCGCAACGCCAGCAGTGCCCGCGTCCCTCCTGCGGACGCCGCAACGCCAGCAGTGCCCGCGTCCCTCTCACCGGGGTCGCGGGCACTGGTGTGTCAGGGTTGTGGGCTCATAGTTCGGCGCCGCCCCATTCGACGGCTGTGAAGCCAGTGCGCGCAGGCGCGGGATCAAGCACCTGCTCGGGCACCCGCGTGTTGGCACTGGCCGCACTGATCGTCATGAACACCCGGATGAACGTGTCCGGCTCCACCACCGACCCGTCATCAGCGGTGAAGGTGTAGCGCGCCGCATCCCGGTAGGCGCCCGAGTCGAAGGACACCAGAGTGTACTCGTTGACCCGCATCCGCGGCGCCCAATACGTGATGAAATCAGCCGCCTCCCGCTCATCAAGCCCCAACAGCGCCAGCTTCTCCTCCAAGAAGCCCACCACATCATCCCTGGCCACCACGAAACCCGACTCCGAGCCTAAGTCCGCACCCGTGGGCCCCTCCCAGAACAAATACGGGTACACGCGCCCACCCCCATCGCGCAGCACACCATCAGGCCCAGCCGTCACACTCCACGACGCCAGCGCCCTGCCATCAGCGCCCACACCCTCCACAGCCACCGGATACGAATCCGACACCACACCGTCATACGACAACCCCACACCCAACGACACAACCCGCTCCGGATACAAATACAACACCGGCTTCTTAGGCGCTGCCCGCTCCCTGCAACCTCCGAGTGCGACGAGGACGATGGCAATGGCACCGATGGCGGCGAGTGCGCGTTTCATTGGGATCAGCTCCTTGGTTCTCACCGCTTGCGCAGATGTTGTCATGGGATCGGCGCGCCGGGGCGCGGGTATGGGAAGGGCCCACCGGGGAAGCGCGCCCCGATGGGCCCCGAGCCCTCCCGGCGCGGCCGTGCGCGCTGGGAGGGCTGCGGTGTTTCAGCGCATCTGGGTGCCGACGGAGCCCAGGCGCTGGCAGGCCTCGACGACGCGGGCGGCCATGCCGGCCTCGGCGGCCTTGCCCCAGGAGCGGGGGTCGTACTGCTTCTTGACGCCGACCTCGCCGTCGATCTTGAGGACGCCGTCGTAGTGGCGCATCATGTGGTCGACCACGGGGCGCGTGAAGGCGTACTGCGTGTCGGTGTCGACGTTCATCTTGATGACGCCGTTGGCGACGGCCAGGGCGATCTCGTCCGCGGTGGAGCCGGAGCCGCCGTGCATGACGAGGTCGAAGGGACGGTTGTTCTTCCAACCGACCTTCGCGGCGACCTCCTCCTGGATGGTGCCCAGGATCTCGGGGCGCAGCTTGACGTGGCCGGGCTTGTACACGCCGTGGACGTTGCCGAAGGTGAGGGCGGTCAGGTAGCGGCCGTTCTCGCCCAGGCCCAGGGCCTCGACGGTCTTGAGGGCGTCCTCGGTGGTGGTGTAGAGCTTCTCGTTGATCGCTCCGACGACGCCGTCCTCCTCGCCGCCGACGACGCCGATCTCGATCTCCAGGATCGTGTTGGCCTTGACGGACAGGGCCAGCATCTCCTTGGCGATCTCGAGGTTCTCGTCCAGCGGCACGGCCGAGCCGTCCCACATATGGGACTGGAAGGTGGGGAGCTTGCCCTCGGTGACCTGGCCGGCCTCGATCTCCAGCAGCGGGCGCACCCAGGAGTCGATGTTCTGCTTGGCGCAGTGGTCGGTGTGTAGGGCGACGGTGATGCCGTAGTTCTTGGCGACCTCGTAGGCGTAGGCGGCCAGGGCGAGGGACCCGGTGACGCGGTTCTTGATGGTCGAGCCGGAGCCGTACTCAGCGCCGCCGACGGACACCTGGATGATGCCGTCGGACTCGGCCTCGGCGAAGCCCTGCAGGGCGGCGGTCACGGTCTGGGAAGAGGTCACGTTGATCGCGGGGTAGGCGAACTTGCCTTCCTTCGCGCGATTCAGCATCTCGGCGTAAACCTCGGGGGTTGCGATAGGCACGGTATAGCCTCCTAATCAAAGCGACAGATCTGTCGTAGCCAATTGTGTCACACATGGGCCCCGTCACGCGAGGATGGAAGTCCCAGTGGCACCGGGCTGGGCACTACTCGGACGAGGACGCCGTCTCGACGACCGCCGTGGCCGGAGCGGGCGCCAGCCGACCACCGGAGGCCAGCCCCCATGCGAGCAGGCCGCCGAGCACGACGACGACCGCCAGCAGGCACGCGACGGCGGCGCCGAGCGGGGCGTTCTGGGACGCCCCCGGCGGGAGGTGCTGTGGTACGCGCGCAGTCATGGTCCTCCTTCGCGGCGCCGCGCCCCGGGGCGCGGCATTGCGGAATCCCATTCACATCGGTCAGCCCCTGCCGGAACGAGATTCCTCGTGGTCGTTCTGGGCCTGAGACCATAGTACCACCTCCTCTAACCATCCGGTCAGCGTTGGTCTGCGGGCATCCTTTCAGCCGTGCTGGGAGCACCACGCCCACATGGCGATGGCCGCGGCGTGGCCGACGTTCATCGAGCGCGTCGATCCGCGCTGCGTGATCGCGACGACCGCCGCGCAGGCGGCGAGCGCCCCTTCGCTCAGCCCCCCGGACTCCTCGCCGAAGAGCAGGCAGGCGGGCGCGGGCAGGGCGAGGCCCTCCAGGGGCACGGAGCCGGGAACGTTGTCGAAGCCGACCAGCGCCAGGCCCTCGCGGCGGCAGTGCCCGGCCAGCGCCCCCGTCCCATCCATATGGCCGACCTCGATGTACCGGTCGGTCACCATCGCCCCGCGCCGGTTCCACCGCCTCCTCCCCACGATGTGGACGCGGCGCGCCCCCAGGGCGTTCGCCGTGCGCACTATCGAACCGATGTTGAAGTCGTGCCCCAGGTTCTCGACGGCCACCTCGAAGGGGAGCGCCCGCGAGGCCACGTCCGCGCGGATCGCCTCCATCGTCCAGTACCGGTAACGGTCCTCGACATTGCGGCTATCGCCTTCGGCCAGCAGGCGCGGGTCGTAGCGCGCCCCTTCGGGCCACTGCCCGGGACCTCCCGGCCATGGGGGGACTCCCCTGGTCACAGGGCCTGCGACTTGCCCCTCGTTTTCCCTGTCGTTCATCCCCACCACACTAGCGCCCGCCTACACTTGGAGTATGACCGCATCAGCGAACCACACCAAGCCCCTGACCGACCTCCCTCCCGTGTCGGCGTGGCTTTCCGACATGGACGGCGTCCTGGTCAAGGAGGAGCGCGCCCTGCCCGGGGCCTCGCAGTTCCTCGACGCACTGCGTTCCAAGGGCTACCCGTTCCTGGTCCTCACCAACAACTCCGTGTTCACCAACCGGGACCTGTCCGCCCGCCTCGCCCACTCGGGCCTCGACATCCCCGAGGACAACATCTGGACCAGCGCGAACGCGACCGCCGCGTTCCTGCAGCAGCAGTCCCCTAACTCCACCGCCTACGTCATAGGCGAGGCCGGGCTGACGACCGCGATCCACTCCGCGGGCTACGTCATGACCGAGACGGACCCGGAGTACGTGGTGCTCGGCGAGGTCCGCTCCTACGACTTCCACGCCCTGACCCGGGCGATCCGCCTCATCGAGGGGGGAGCGAAGTTCATCGCCACCAACCCCGATGTCTCAGGCCCCTCCGACGAGGGCACCCTGCCGGCGTGCGGCTCGATCGCCGCGATGATCACCGCGGCCACCGGCAAAAGGCCGTACTTCGTGGGCAAGCCCAACCCCGTGATGATCCGCGCGGGCCTGAACAAGATCGGCGCCCACTCCGAGCACGCGGCCATGGTGGGCGACCGCATGGACACGGACATCCGCGCGGGCGTCGAGGCGGGCCTGCGCACCCACCTGGTCCTGTCCGGCTCGACCTCGGTCGACGAGATCGAGAACTACCCGTACCGCCCCTTCGGCATCCACGAGGGCATCGGCGAGCTCATCGAACTGGTGGGCGCGGCCATCGGCTGAGCCCCGAGCGGCCCCGCACGATTTGGAGACACCATGACCAACGACTCCCACAAGGCGCGCCTGGCCGCCCTGGTCCGCGAGCTGTCCGTCGTCCACGAGAAGGTCACGCTGGCGTCCGGCCGCGAATCCGACTTCTACGTGGACATGCGCCGCGCCACGCTGCACCACGAGGCGGCGCCCCTGATCGGGCACGTCATGCTGGACCTGCTGGAGGAGTCCGGCTTCTCCGTGGGCGAGGACTACGGGGCCGTGGGCGGCCTGACGATGGGCGCGGATCCGGTCGCCGCTGCGATGCTGCACGCCGCGGCCTCGCGGGGCCTGGATCTGGACGCCTTCGTGGTGCGCAAGGCCGCGAAGGACCACGGCATGAGGCGCCGCATCGAGGGCCCCGATGTCACTGGGCGCCGCGTGGTCGTCCTGGAGGACACCTCGACGACGGGCGGATCGCCGCTGGAGGCCGCCCTGGCGCTGCGCGAGGCGGGCGCGGAGGTCGTCGCCGTCGCCGTGGTCGTCGACCGGGCGACCGGGGCGGCGGAGCGCATCAGGGCCGAAGGCCTCCCCTACTTCTACGCGCTGGGCCTGGGCGATATCGGCCTGGCCTGACGCCCGGCCGGTTGCGGGCCCGCGCGGGACGTCCGCCCCCCAGTCTGTTCGGGATACCAGGACCTGGTTCTGCGGACCGGTGGGCCGCTCCTCGTGCGGAGCGGCCCACCAGTTTGTTGTCATGTGAGTACGGTTCCCTTTTCGCCCGCTGCTCCCTGTTACGCACACAAGGGCCGGATATACGCAACACGTTGTCGCACACAAGGGCTTGATTCCGCCGTTGTGTGCCGCGCGGTGTTTCCTTATTCCCGCCCTTGTGTGCGACACCGGGGAGGGAAGGGCGCCAAGGAGGGACGAGGGGCGGAACCTCGGGGAAAAGAACGGCTGGGTTTCCAGGGAACCGCGCCTGCCCCGCGCCCGCACACTTTTGGATACACACGGGGGCTCCCAGGTGGGCAGCCCGCAACGCGCCTGAGCCTCGGAGGGCGAAGGTCCGCGGCGGCGCACCTGCCCCCGCCAGCGCCATTGGGACCGGGGGGGAGAAGGCACGCCAACGGGCGGCGGCGCACCTGCCAGCGCCAGCACTCCCACCTGGGGGGCGAAGGGGGGCGGCGGTGCCCCCGGGTGGTCCAAAATGCGTCTGGGTTTCGGACCTTTCCGGGGGATTCCCGAGTGGCTGTTCCAAAATGCGTCTGAATCTGGGCGAAATCGCGGGAATCGGCCCGAAACCGTCGAACTCAGACGCAAAATGGAACACCTCGCCCCCGCGCCGCCGAAACACGGCGAAACCCAGACGCATTTTGGACCATTACGACACCCGGACAGCAACCCACCACATCACCACGACGGCGAAGGCCGCAACGGGCCCGCCGCGCGCGAGCGGGTCCTCCGGCTTCCTCAAACATATTCGGCACGAAGCGCAGCGCCTCGGGGGCGAACGGGTTCCATGCGGGAAGGGCGCGCACGACACCTCCGTGAGCCTGCTGCCCCCGCCCGCGTGGTCCCTGGCGGCGCCCTGGACCCCGACGCGGTGGCCCGCCACTGCTGCCCCCGCGACCGCGTGGTCCCTGGGCCTGACGGGCAGCGCCCCCGGGTGGGCCGTCGGCGCTCACATGTGCGGCAGGAAGCGCATGGCGCGCAGGACGAGCGCCCGGGGGGCCAGTTTCATGGCGGCCATCGCGGCCTTGTAGGTGAGTGTCGGGGTGGTTTGGACGCGCCCGGCGCGCACTGCCTGGAGCGCGTCGGCGACGACCCTCTCGGGGGTCGCGACCGCCAGGCGCCCGCCCAGGTCGATGCCCGCGTTCGCGAAGAAACTGGTCGCGACGGGGCCGGGGCACACGACGGTGGCGCTCACGCCGGTGCCCGCCAGTTCCTCGGAGAGCCCCTCGGTGAAGGCCACCACCCACGCCTTGTGCGCGGAGTAGGTCCCGCCGCCCGTGCGCGAGGCGACCGACCCGATATTGAGGACGGCCCCCCGCCCACGGCTCCTCATCGAACGCGCCGCGTGGTGGCTGAGGACCATGACGGCGCGGACCATGACATCGAGTCCGCGCTCCTCGTTGGCGACGGAGTTATCGACGAAGGCCCTGCCCAGCCCGAAGCCCGCGTTGTTGACGAGCAGGTCCACCGGCCGCTCGGGCCCATCCCCGGTCCCACCCGCGCTCCCGCGTGTTCCACGGCAGGCGCCTTCTGTTCCACGCGCGCCGCCTGGATCCCCGTCCGTTCCACACGGGCCGTCCTGCCCCCCGACGTCGAGGCGCCGGGACACCGCGGCCACCCCCTCGGGCGTCGACAGGTCGGCGGCGATGACCTGGGCGCCGACCCCGGCGACATTGCGGAGTTTGTCGGCGAGCGCCTCCAGGACCTGCTCCCGGCGGGCGACGAGCACCAGGTCGTGCCCCCCGGCGGCGAGTTGCCAGCAGAATTCCTCCCCGAGACCGGAAGTGGCTCCGGTGACCAGCGCTGTTCCCATGGGACCACGATAGGCCACCGGAGCCGTTGCGCCAGCGCGCTACCGGCGGGCGCGTCCGATCAGGTGGGCGGCCCCTCCCCCGGCCAGGGCGGCGGGGATCATGAGGAGCAGCAGCCAGTACGGGCTCCACGAGCCGCCACCGCCGTGGCCCACGGCTGCGGCCGCGGCCCCGGGTCCGCCCGGATTGGAACCGGATCCGCTACTCGCGTGCGCGGCGTCCACGCCGCTCTGGGGGCCGTCCGCTCCCGACTGCGCCCCCGATTGGGCGCCCGACTGGGCACCCGTGGCGCCTGCTGCGCCCGTCGCAGCCGTCCGCCGCGCGGCTGCAGGGGCTGAGGCGGCGCGGGAGACCCGCCGGGTGGTGGAGGAAGCGGGTTTGATCCCTGATTTCACCGGGGCTGTGCCCCCCGCCCCGCTCCCCTGCCCGCCGGAGGGCTCCTGCGCACGCGGGGCCCGGTCGTCCTGCGAGGGCGGTGTCCCCGGGCGGGCCCGGTCGTCCTGCGAGGGCGGAGCGCCCGGCACGGTGGGGGCGGGCAGCGGGGGCGCCGGGGAGGGTGTGGCGCCACCGGGGCGCCTGGCCCCCTCGACGGTGACGGTCAGCACCTGCGGGGCGGCCAGGACCCTGCCCCCGCTGGAGGCCCCCACTGCGATGTGGTAGGTGCCCGGAGCGGAGAACACCCAGTTCCCGTGCATGTGGGTGGACGAGGTGGTGTGGATGGCCGACTTCGACGGGTCGCGCGAGTCGAAGTGGACGGTCGGCCTCCCTCCTAGCGATCCGCTCTGGAAGAACGCCGCGTAGGCGCCCGCCGGGCCGTCGAGCAGGCGCACGCCGATGTCCACCCCGTCGGGCAGGCCCGCGTAGTCGACGCCCTCGGTGGAGAACCCGGGCCAGACGATGTCGGAGTTCTGGGTCTGCGGCAGCACGTAGGAGCCCGCGCCGACGGCGCCGAGCACGTCGTAGCCGGGGTCGGACAGCGACTGGGGGCGCACGTAGTAGGCGTTGGGGTGGACGGCCAGCGTCACGGAGGGCAGCGAGCGCAGCACCGAGGCGCGCGCGGCGGTCCGGGTGTCGTCCTTGACGGCCATCGCGTAGGAGGGCCTCCCGTTCCCGTCGGCGCCCTGGGTGACGCGCAGGTCGAGGTGCCCCCGTGAGAGGGTGACGGGGACGGTGAGCAGATCCGAGGGCGCGGGATCCGGGGCCGGGACAGGGGGCGCGGTCGGCGGCGCCGTGGGCGCCGGATCCGGGGCCGGGGTGGGATGCGGCGATGGCGATGGCGATGGCGATGGCGATGGGGACGGGGACGGCGCCGCCGTGGGCGCCGGATCCGGGGCGGCCGTGGGCTGCGGGGACGGGGCGGGTTCGGGCGTCCCGCGCAGTTTCAGCGACACCTCGGTGCCGAACTCGTCAGAGACCGTGAGGTCCTCGACGCCGGCGGAGGTGAGGGTCGCGTTGGATCTGGGGTGGGGGCGCAGGGTGACCCGCATGTACATGGGCTGGTCCTTGCAGACCCCCAGGTCCTGCTCCTTGACGTCCGCGCCCCCGGCGCCCAGGGTGCCCTCGACGGCGCACCAGGGCGTGAAGTCGCCCTTCTCCTCGAAGAACTCGATCTTGTAGGCGGCGCGGAGCTGCGGGTCGCGGGCGCGGATGGCCACCGTGTGGGCCTCGGCCCCCTCCGCGCGCGTGTACCGGACGGAGACCGCGCCGTCCACGACGTCGATCGAGGCGGGGTTCCACACGGGGGAGGGGTCGGGATTGTCCTCGGGGGCGATCTGCGCGGCGCCGTCGGTCACCGTGACGGCCTGCTGGTCGCGCTGGGAGTATGCCTGGGGCGCGGAGATCCAGCGGGCCGCCGCCCCCGCCTCGTCGGGGATGTAGACGGCCTGGACGCTCGCGTCGGCGTCGCCGAGGAGCTCGCGCGCCGTCGCCGCGCCCCCCTCGACGGGCAGTTCCGTGAGGAAGTAGCCGTTGACGGTGAGCCACACGCGTCCGGTGTCGGAGGGGTCGCCCGTGGAGAAGGACATCTCGGTGAGGTGCTCGTCTCCAGGGTGCTCGCGCCCGGCGTAGGGGGCCAGGGTGAGGGAGGGCCGGGCGTCGGAGCCGTCCGACCGCTCGGCGCGCGCCGCGCTGTAGGCGGAGCGCACGTCCTTGATCCTCCCCTCCTTGGGGTCCTCTCCCCCGACCTGCCACACGAGGGGGGTGATGGGCGAGGTGTAGAGCGCGGTCCCGTCGGCGGCCCTGGCTGTGACCATGAAGTTGGCCGTGTAGCGCCCGGGCTGGGTGAAGGTCGTGTACAGGTGGGTGTGGCGGGGGTTGTAGACGCTGCGGTAGGCGGTGTCGTGGCTGGAGAGGAAGCGGTATACGGAGTCCCCGTTGTCGATGAACATCTCCATGCGGCCGGGCCCGTCGACGTTGACGAGGTCGAGGGTGTAGGTCCCGCCGTCGAACTCGTCGGGGGCGGCCCATTCGGCGCTGGCGTCCGCGCCCAGGCCCGCCCAGATGGGGGTGTTCCCGGGGCCGGGGTTCTGGGGCGCGGCGTTGAGGACGGTGCCCTCCCCGCCCAGGAAGGCCAGGTCCGCGCGGCCCTTGGGGATGACGAGTTGGGATTTGGCCTCACCGCCCGCGGCGTCGCCGGTCCACGCCTTGGGCAGCCACAGGGCGGTCCTCTCCATCGGCGTGGTGATGGTGTTGAGGGAGAAGGACTTGGTGTCCGCGTGCCAAACGGGCACGGGGGCGTCGACGTGCTGTCCGGAGACGATCCAGTCCTTGTCCTGGTCGGGGCCCGCCGAGGCCGGGGGGGCCGCCAGGGGCAGCGCGGCGAGGGCGAGCACGAGGGCGATCGCCCCCGCTGGGGAGGTTCGTGTCATGGGATGCCTTTTCCAATCACATTGTTAATGAGAATCATTATCTATACAGGGGGCCCCGCGCGCAAACCGCGCGCGCCCAGCCCTACCCTGGAGCCATGAGAATCGCGACCTGGAACGTCAATTCGATCCGCGCCCGCGCCGCCCGGGCCACCGCCTTCCTGGAGCGCTCGGGCACCGACGTCCTCGCCATGCAGGAGACCAAGTGCACGCCCGCGCAGTTCCCCGCCGAGGCCTTCGAGGAGGCCGGCTACCACGTGGCCGTCCACGGGCTCAACCAGTGGAACGGAGTGGCCGTCGCCTCGCGCCACCCGATCCTGCGCGTCCACGACCATTTCCCCGGCCAGCCCGCCTTCGGCGACCCCGCCGTCGTCGAGGCGCGGGCCCTGGGGGTCGTGATCGACGTCTCCGGCGCCCTAGAGGGCGCCCCCGGGTCCCCCGCGCCGGCGGAGCTGACCGTCTGGAGCCTGTACGTGCCCAACGGGCGCGAGCTCGACCACCCGCACTACGCGTACAAACTGGAGTGGCTGGCCGCCCTGCGCGCCCAGGTGCGCGGATGGCTCGACGCCGACCCCGCCGCCCTGGTCGCCCTGGTCGGCGACTGGAACGTCGCCCCCCAGGACCAGGACGTGTGGGACATGGCGGCCTTCGAGGGCGCCACCCACGTCTCCGCGCCCGAGCGCGAGGCGTTCGCCGCCTTCGCGGAGGACGGGTGGATCGAGGCCACCCGCGCCCGCACCACCAACTACACCTACTGGGACTACCAGAGACTGCGCTTCCCCAAGAACGAGGGGATGCGCATCGACTTCGCCTACGCCTCCCCCGCCCTGGAGGCCCGCATCACCAGCGCGAGGATCGACCGTGACGAGCGCAAGGGCAAGGGCGCCTCGGACCACGTCCCAGTGATCCTCGACGTGCGGTAGTCTGCGGAGTAGCGCACCGGGATCCTCCCCGGGCGCCGCCCCCCGGATACGGGTGCCGGGGGAACTGCGCAACAGGAAATAGTTCCCTAGGATTCATCTCATGGGCAGACCATCGAAGAAGACACTGTGGATCGCGGGAGCGGCCACCGCGCTCGTCCTCGTGACGGGAGTGGGCGCCGCCGCCTACGCGGCCCACTACGCGGACATCGGGCTCCCCCGCGCCTCCGTCGCCGGCGTTTCCGTCAGCGGCCTCACCCACGACCAGATCGCCGAGGCCGTCGACGCCCGCGCCTCGCAGGCCGTGCTCACCGCGACCGTGTCCGGGACGACCACCGAGCTGCGGCTGGCGGACCTGGGCGTCACCGTCGACGCGCAGGCGAGCGCGGACCAGGCCCTGGCCGCCAACGCCTCGATCATGGCGCGCCTGACCGCGCCCTTCCACACGACCCAGACCCCCCTCGTCTACTCCCTGGACGAGGACGCGCTGGCCCGGACCGGATCGGACCTGGCGCTGGCCGCGGGCCCCGCAGCCGTCGAATCGGGCGTGTCGCCCGACGCGGACCAGGGGGCGTTCGTCGCCACACCGGGCCACGCCGGCAAAGGCATCGACACCGCGGCGCTGAAGGAGGCCGCGACTGCGCTCGCCGAGACGCTGGCGCCGTCCAGCGCCGAGTTCACCGCCACCGACGTCGAGCCGACCATCGCCTACGCGGACGCCGTCTCCGCCGCCGACGCCGCCAACCGGCTGATCTCCCCGGAAGTGAGCGTCACCGACGGCATCGACACGTACACCGCGGAGGTCGGGGACAAACTCAAGTGGGTGTCGGTCACCGCCCGCAACGGGGCCCTCCAAACGCCCACGATCGACCGGGCGGGCGTGTCCGCATGGGTGGAGGCGACCGCGGAGTCCACGAACGTCGGGGCCAAGAGCGCCATCGACAACGTCGACCCCCAGGGCAACGTCCTGGTCCGCTCCTTCCCGGGCTCGGACGGCCTCGAGGTCGACAACGCCGACGAGGTCACTTCCGGGATCGTCAGCGCGCTGGAGTCGTCCTCCGACTACGAGGGGGACTTCGACTACAAGAAGACCACGGCCCCGACCAAGACGATGCCGGCCATGCCCGGCTACGAGTCGTACGCGTACCCCGCACACGAGGGAGAGAAGTGGGTGGACATCAACCTGGCGAGCTCCACCCTGACCGCATACGAGGGCCAGACCGTCGTGCACGGGCCCGTGGACATCAACCACGGGGGCGTGGGGCACGAGACCGTCGTCGGCACCTTCCACGTCTACCAGAAGCACGCGGCGCAGGACATGGGCTGCACGCCCGAATGGCCCTACTGCGCGCGGGGCGTCCCGTGGGTGTCCTACTTCGAGGGCTCCTACGCGATGCACGGGGCGCCGTGGGTGGCGCGTTTCGGCATCGGGTCTGACGCCTCCAGCCACGGCTGCATCAACATGCCCGTCGAAGAGGCGCAGTGGATGTACGACTGGGACGAGTTGGGGACCGCGGTGGTCACCCACTACTGACTGATGCGGCGGGCCCCTAGCGCGCGCCGGGGCCGCCCGCGCGGCCATCGGCCATGGAGAGCAGGCGCTCGTTGAGCGCCGCCCAGTTGTCCTTGTGCCACTGCCCGAAGGGGCGGTCCCCCAGGAAGACCGCGCTGGCCCCCCGCGCGCGGTCGACCCACATGAAGGAGCCGGACTGGCCGAAGTGCCCGAAGGTGGCGGGGCTGGCCGTGAGCGCCGTCCAATGGGGCGATTTCTCCCCCCGGATCTCCACGCCCAGGCCCCATTGGCACGGCGAGTGGCGCCCGTAGCCCGGCACGACGCCCGCCAGGGCGGGGAACTGGACGGCGGCCGCCTCGGCCCCGAGGTCGGCGGGGACCAGGGACGGGCGGGTGAGCTCAGCGGCGAAGAGCGACAGGTCCGCGGCGCCGCACACCCCCGAGTGGGCGGGCGATCCGGGGACATCGGCGCTGGCCATGCCCAGCGGGCCGAAGACCGAGCGGGCCACCCAGCGCCGCAGCGGCATCCCCGTCGCCTCCTCGACCATGCCGCCGATGACGTCGAAGCCCGCGTTCGAGTAGATGCGCCGCTTCCCGGGGGCCGCCACGGGCTCGCGCGAGTCCAGGGGCAGCCCCGAGGCGTGGGCGAGCAGGTGGCGCAGGGTCGCCCCCTCCGGGCCGCCGGGCGAGTCGAGCGCGAGGGCGCCCTGGGACACGGCGACCAGCGCGGACCAGGCGACGATCGGCTTCGTCACCGAGGCGAGCGGCCTGGCGCGCGAAGCGTCCCCCCACGACGCAACGACGTCGCCCCCGACCCGCAGGACGAGGGCGACATCGAAGGGGAAGTCCACCGGGCTGCTCACGCCGTGGCCTCGGGGGCTTCGCTCATCTCGTTGGTCTCGCTGATCTTGCGCAGGATCCGCGCGTAGACCTCCGCCACTTCCTCGGGCACCGAAGCGCCCAGGCGCAGCACGTAGTGCGCGGGCAGGTGCAGCAGTTGCACGCACACCGCCAGGAAGTCGGAGACGAACTCGCGGGCGTCGATCGGCTCGTCGGCGTAGCGGGCCGAGACGACCGACCCGTACCAGTAGCGGATGAGGATCTTCGCCAGCGTGCGCGGCTTGGTCCCGATATCGACGCGGCTCTCCTCGATGAAGGCGATGATCATGGAGGTGAGCGCCTCCTCCATCTGGGCCGTGCGGTACTTGTAGTGGACGTGGGCGGGATGGGACTCCGAGGAGGCCTCGGCCCACAGGACGCAGTCCAAGGCGATGGCGTTGTCCGCCTCTGGCATCATGGCGAACCGCATTTCCCCGACCGCCCAGTCGACGAAGGATTCGGCGGTGATGCCGCCCTCCTCGAAGCCCCCTTCCACGTCCTCGTTGATGGACACCCTGAAAAGGGCGTTCATGTCCTCGTGGCGCTGGATCGCCGCCCGCAGGATCGCTTCCTTCGACGGGAAGTGGTAGACGACCGCGGGATGCGAGATCCCGACCCTGCGCCCCAGGTCCCGCAGAGAAAACCCGTTGTAACCGCGCTCCGCGATCAGCACCATCGCCGCCGAGAGGATGGATTCGCGAGTCGCCTGGCCAACGGAGTAGGCTCCGCGGGGTTTCCTCTGCGCCGTCATATCATCTCCTGCCATCTTCGGGTTTCGCCTTGGACGGCTTGCCACTACGTACTATTGCCAGCTTAACGCGAACTCTCAGGGTTCCACAACATTCATGGTCAGCCCGTCGAGATCATCGTTAACGTCTACAGTTACAGTGTCCCCGTCAACGACCCCTCCTGCAAGCAACAACGTGGCGAGTCGGTCTCCTACTTCGCGCTGGATCAGGCGGCGCAAAGGCCGCGCGCCATAGGCGGGGTCGTAGCCGACCCGTGTGATCCACCCCTTCGCCGGTTCGCTGACCGTCAGGGAGATGCGTCGCGAGGCCAGTCGGCGGGCCATTGTGGCGACCATGAGGTCGACGATCTGGCCGATGTCCTCGTTGCTCAGCGCGTCGAAGGTGACGATCTCGTCCAAACGGTTCAGGAACTCCGGGCGGAACGCCGCGCGCACCGCCTCCATGACCGCTTCCCTGCTCCGGTCGGCGTCCATCCCCGGATCCGCCAGGAACTGCGAGCCGAGGTTGGAGGTGAGGATGAGGATCGTGTTCCTGAAGTCGACGGTGCGGCCCTGACCATCGGTGAGCCGTCCGTCGTCGAGCACCTGCAAAAGAATGTCGAAGATCTCAGGATGGGCCTTCTCGACCTCGTCGAGGAGGACCACCGAGTAGGGACGGCGCCTGACGGCCTCGGTCAGCTGACCGCCCTGCTCGTAGCCGACGTACCCGGGAGGGGCGCCCACCAGGCGCGCCACCGCGTGCTTCTCCGAGTACTCGGACATGTCGATCCGGATCATGGCGCGCTCGTCGTCGAAGAGGAACTCCGCCAGGGACTTGGCCAGCTCCGTCTTCCCCACGCCCGTGGGGCCCAGGAAGAGGAAGGACCCGGTGGGCCTGTTGGGGTCGGAGATCCCCGCCCGCGAGCGCCGCACGGCGTCGGAGACCGCTTTCACAGCGTCCTTCTGCCCGATGAGCCGCTTGCCGATCTCGGCCTCCATGTGGAGCAGCTTCTCGGTCTCGGTTTGCAGCAGGCGCCCCGTGGGGATGCCCGTCCACGCCTCCACGACCTCGGCGATCTCCGCGGGGCCGACCTTCTCGGCGATCATCGGCTCCTGGGCGGCGGCCGAGGCCTCTGCGAGCGCCGCGCGCTCCTCCTCGGCCTGGATCTGGCGCTCGACATCGGGGATCTCGCCGTTCTGCAGGCGCCCCGCCTCGTCCCAGCGCCCCTCGCGCACAGCCAGGTCGAGCTGCGTGCGCAGGTTGTCCAGCTGGACGCGCAGGTCGCCGACCCGGTTGTGCCCGGCCTTCTCGGCCTCCCACCGGCTCACGAGCGCGTTGAGCTCCTCCTGCTTGTCCGCCAGGTCGGCGCGCAGTTTCGCGAGGCGCTCGCCGGTGGCCTCGTCCTTCCCGTCGGGGTCGGACTCGGTGAGGTAGGACTCCTCCATCCTCATGCGGTCGACGCCGCGGCGCAGCTCGTCGATCTCGACGGGGCTGGAGTCGAGTTCCATGCGCAGGCGGGAGGCGGCCTCGTCGATCAGGTCGATGGCCTTGTCGGGCAGCTGGCGCCCGGTGATGTAGCGGTTCGACAGCTGCGCGGCGGCCACGAGCGCCCCGTCGGAGATCGTCACCTTGTGGTGCGCCTCGTACTTGGGGGCGATGCCGCGCAGGATCGCCACCGTGTCCTCCACGGAGGGCTCGCCGACGAACACCTGCTGGAAGCGGCGCTCCAGGGCGGGGTCCTTCTCGATGTTCTCGCGGTACTCGTCCAGGGTGGTGGCGCCCACCATGCGCAGCTCGCCTCGGGCCAGCATGGGCTTGAGCATGTTGCCGGCGTCCATGGCGCCCTCGGAGCCGCCGCCCGCGCCGACGACGGTGTGCAGCTCGTCGATGAAGGTGATGACCTCCCCGTCGCTGCGCTGGATCTCGGCCAGGACGGCCTTGAGCCGCTCCTCGAACTCGCCGCGGTACTTCGCCCCGGCCACCATCGACGCCATGTCTAGCGCGATGAGGCGCTTGGCCCGCAGGGACTCCGGGACGTCCCCGGCGACGATGCGCTGGGCGAGGCCCTCGACGACGGCGGTCTTGCCGACGCCGGGCTCCCCTATGAGGACGGGGTTGTTCTTCGTGCGCCGCGACAGCACTTGGACGACGCGGCGGATCTCGTTGTCGCGCCCGATGACGGGATCGAGTTTGCCCTCGCGGGCGACCTCGGTCAGGTCGCGCCCGTACTTGGCCAGCGCTTCGAAGGACCCCTCGGGGTCGGGGCTGGTCAGGGGCTCGGGGCGCAGCTGGGCCAGGGCGGCCGCCAGGTCCCCGGCATCGACGCCCCCCTCCGTGAGGATGCGCCCGGCCTCGCTGTCCGAGGCAGCGGTCGCGATGAGGAGGTGCTCAGTCGAGACGTACTGGTCGCCGGCCTTCGCGGCGCGGTCGCCCGCGTCGGCGACCACCGCCATGAGGGCGCGCGAGGTCCTGGGCTGCGCGGCGGCGCCCTCGGTGCGGGGCAGGGCGACCAGGGCGTTCCTGGTCCGCGCGCCGATCCGGGCGCGGTCGGCGCCCGTCTTCTCCAGCAGGGAGGCCGCGATCCCCTCGGGCTGCTCGAGGAGTGCGGCGAGCAGGTGGGTGGGCTCCACTTGCGGGTTGCCCGCCGCGGCGGCGGACTGGAGCGCGGAGGCGATGGCCTCCTGCGCCTTCGTGGTGAACTCTGTGCTCATGTTGTCTCCTTCGGATGCACCGCATCCACATGTGCGCCGGTCTGCTCCGGCGCGTCCTGCTGAAGTCAACGAACGTAAAGTTGAGTCTATTCCGCTCAAGTTCCGGATCCGCAGTGGCACGGGCGACACCCCGCCCCCGGCCGGATGCGCGAAGGGCGCCCGGCGTGGCGCGCCGAGCACCCGCGGGGCGCCTAGGAGGAGGGCGGGAGCCACGCCGGGCCGTCGAAGCCCCGCTGGCGCCCCCCGCCCCCGTCCCCCGGGGGCGCCGAGCCGCCCCCGGGCGGTCCGAAGCACTCGCCGGCCGCGCGGAAGAGCTGCAGGGTCGTCGCCAGGGCGCACATGCACTGCTGGACCAGCTGGGCGTCGGTCGCCCCGTACTCGTAGTCGCTGTTGACCTCGGCCACCAGCCGCAGACCGCCTTTCGCCTCGCGGTGGAAGTACGCCTTCGGCCACAGGTACTCGCGGTGCCAGCCCTCCAGGAACAGCAGCAGATCCGCCTCGTACTTGGCGGGGATCGTCTCGCTCATGAAGGCGATGATCGACAGGACCTCCTGCGAGTCCCCGAGGAAGCGGAAGCAGAACAGCTGCCCCTCCCACATCCCGCGCAGGTCCCCGTCCTGGTCGATCTCCCAGTCCCACCCCTCGCCGTCGAAGAGCAGGCCGACCCTCTCCTGCGAGATCGGGCGGACCATGTCGAAGCGATGAGCCTCGAACTCGGAGTTGCCCGTGCGCACCCCGCCGCCGGAGGCGCTGGGCTCGTACCCCCACGGATCTATGGGCCCCTGAGCGCCGTCGGGGCGTTCGGAGTCGTTGGGATCGGAGCCGCCATCAGCGTCCTTTCTCCAAAACCATCCCATGATTCTTCCTCTTAACTCCCTATATCGATATCGCGGGCGAGCTCGCTGAAAAAGTCCTGTGCGAGCGCGATGGCGTTCGCGATCTGGCGCACCAGGTGCGCATCGGTCGCCCCGCACTGCCAGCCGACGACGGTCTCCGCGACCACGCGCACCGTCCCGTCGTCGTCGATGCGGTGGGAGCACTTCGGCCACGGCCTGGTGCGGTGCCATTGCAGGATCGACTGGCGGACGGCCTCGAGGGCGCTGATCGGGACGGGCTCCTTCCAGATCGCCACGATCTGGAGGACCTGCCGGTCGCGCCCGGCCAGGATCAGGAAGTAGGGGCTGCCGCCCCACGTCCCCGTGAGCTCGCCGTCGTCATCGACGCTCCACGCGAGCCCCTGGGAATCGAGGAGGCGTTCGAGCCGGTCGTAGGTGACGGGACGGACGCGGTCGGCGGATGCCGCGGGCCGCGCCGACGTGGCTTCTTGTCGCATCACTTCCCCTCCCTGTCCTCAGTGGTGTAATCCGCCTCATACACCTACATCAACAGTAGCCCAGAATCCGCAGAAAACCAATGGTTCGCGGACACGAGGCGAACACCCGCCCCGGCACGGCCGACGACCCCGCCACTGACCGCCGGCCAAAACCCCAGGTCATGGGCGGAATGCGCCAGTGCCCGAGCGCAGGCGGAGCGCGTTCACGCCGCGCCGCGCCGCGCATAACGTGACGACGAACACAGATGAGTTGGGGGCAGGGCGCGTCTACTCTCCTCCTGTTCCCCCTCCCACTACCCCCCGCTCGGCGCCGGGGCCCGCCGGCCCCTCGCCCTCCGATGGCCCGGGCGGCCCGGACTGGGCGCCCTCCGGGGACTGGGGCCCCCCTTGAGTCCCAGCCGCCGGGGGCTGGGGCCCCTGCGGAGGAGCCATCCGCGCGCCCGGGGGCGGGAAGGCAACGCCGGGCGGGGCCTCCACGACGCCGGCCCCGGGGGGCGGCACCGGCACCCCCGCCCGCGGTCCCGCCGATCGCGCCACCGCGCGCCGCAGGAGGACCTCGAAGGGGCCGCGCGGGAATCCGACGGTCTCGAGGCCGAAGCACAGCACCAGAGTCGCCACCCACACGAACGCTGCGATCACGGCGCCCCACGCGTCGGGGACCGCGGGAACGCCGGCGAGCCCCATGCCGCCCAGGAGGACGGCGAAGAGGATCGTCTGGCTGAGGTAAGCGGTCATCGAGCGCTTGCCGACCGCGGCGAGCACCCGCCGGATCCCGCGGGGCTCCCCGACCCCCGCGAAGAGCGCGAACAGTGCCAGCCACGCGCACGCCCCCGCGATCCCGGAGACGTGGAAGAGGACGACGCTCCACGCCGGCACCGGCAGCGCCATCCCCGACGCCCCCAGCCCGTAGGGGAGCGCGCCGACGACGCCGATCAGCATGCCCGCGCCCGCGACCGCCCACAGCAGGCCCCGGTGCCGGTCGGGGCGCGACAGGATGTCCGTCTGCCCCAGGCGCGCGCCGATCATGAACGCCGGGACCACCATCGAGATGAGCACCGTGATCAGGGCGGCCATCGCCCACTGGACGATGGAGTTGGGCACGTAGTAGACCGAAAGGGAGGCGTGCGGGTGGACCACGGAGCCCAGATCGCCCAGGCCCGCCTTCCAGAAGCCGACGCCGGTCAGACTGCACGCGCTCACCAACCCGATGGCGCACCCCCACACCGCCATCCACACGTTCCTCTTGCGCGCGACCACTCCCGCGAAGAGGACGGCGACGATGCCGTAGGCGCCGATGATGTCGCCGGCGAAGACGATGCCGTGCACGAATCCGAAGAGGATCATCCACCATCCGCGGCGGCGCACCAGGCGCGCCGCGTCGTCGACGGCCTCCTGGCGGACGAGGGCCTCCCATTGCGCGGCCACGTGGGGCGCCCACGACGCGCGCACCTGGGGATCCACCGACTGGTGGGCGGCCTCGACATCGCGCTCGATGCGGCGCCGCACCATCGTCGCGACGCCGAAACCGAAGAGGAGGGCGAAAAGCGGGTACCCCCGCCGGTCGACGAGCGCGGTGCGGATGAGGATCCACCAGCGGTCCGCGGAGGAGGGGCCATCGGGGGAGGCGGGGAAGTACCGCAGCCAGTAGGGGACGTTCGCGAGCGCGATGAGCAGCAGCATGAAGCCGCGCGCGACATCGGGCGCGGGGTAGCGCACGGAGCGCCCGCCGGTGAAGGACAGGGAGGACATGGATGAGGGCCTTTCAGTTCCGCCCGCCGCGCTACTGGCGCTGGATTCCTGACATCATGATGTCCACTTGGATATCACGGCGCCGCTTGTTCGCCCTCGCGACCAGCACGATGCCCAGGATCAGCACGCCCACGCCGGTCACCCCCACCACCGTGGACCAGATGAGGCTGTTGCGGGCGCTGCTCTCCAGAACGCCGCCGGAGAAGGGCAGTCCGATGAACGTGGCGGTGTCGGACGCGCCTGCGCATTCGACCGTGTACGAGCCAGGCCGCAGCCCCTCAGCGGAGAACAGGCTCCCAGAGCTGTCCTGCTTCTGCATCGCGTGGGATTGGCCGGCGGAGTCGGTCAGGGAGCACGCCGTCGCGGTGTCGGGCGGTACGACCTGCAGGAAGTACCCGTCCTGGGATTCCAGAGTAACGCCACCGCCATTGGACAGCCGTTGAACCCCGGAGGCCGCGTTCGAGAACTCGTCGGTGATCGAGGACACGGCGGTGGAGAAGAAGACGACGGGGGCGACGATGATCATGAGCACCAGGCCCAAGACAATACACAGCACGCCGGGCACGCGGCTGGGGAGCTGCGGCGGCGCCGCGTAAGCCGCGGGGACCGCCTGCTGCCCGTAGGCGGACCCGGACTGCTCCGGGGCGGCCTGCTGCCCGTACTGCGGCCAGGGCGTGGCGGGCTGGCCCGCGGACGGGGCCTGGTTCCCGTCGTCGGGTGCGGGAGTCGACATGGATCCTCCTCGGAACGGGCTCATCGGAGCGGGAGTGCTGGCGCCAGCATAGTGGATTCTGTCGGGCCCGTCACCGTTAGCCCCAATCCATGCGCGCCGCGCGACCCCGTGGGACGCGCACCGCAACAACAGTACCTTGACAGGGCAGCACCGGCGTTGATGGGATAGCGCCCATGCCAACGCCTCACGCACCCGGTACCGGCGCACTGATGTCCCCGTACTCCCACCCGGCCGACACCGTCGCCGCCGACCTCGGCACCGACACCTCCCGCGGTCTGAGCCCGCAGACCGCAGCCGACCGCCTGTCCGCCGACGGGCCCAACGAGCTCCCCTCGAAGCCCCCGGTGCCCGCCTGGAGGCGCTTCCTCAGCCAGTTCAACGACCCGCTCGTCTACCTGCTGCTGGCCGCGATCACCATCTCCACCGCAGCCTGGATCCTGGAGGGCGCCGAGGGGGCGCCGGTGGACTCCATCGTCATCCTCGCCGTCGTCACCCTCAACGCGGTCCTCGGCTTCGTCCAGGAGAACAAGGCCGCCGACGCCGTCGCAGCCCTGTCCGCGATGACCGAGGCGACCTCCACCGTGCTGCGCGACGGCTCGCTCCTGGTCGTCCCCTCCTCCGAGCTGGTGGTGGGCGATGTCCTCGTCCTGGGCGAGGGCGACCAGGTCGGCGCCGACGCCCGGCTGCTCTCCGCCGCCGCCCTGCGCGTGGTCGAGTCCTCCCTGACCGGTGAGGCCGACGCCGTCGTCAAGACCCCCGGGGCCGTCGGCGCGGACACCGACCTGGCCGACCGCACCTGCATGGTCCACCGGGGCACCTCCGTGGCCCAGGGGACGGGCCGCGCCGTCGTCGTCGCCACCGGCGCCGACACCCAGATGGGCGCGATCGCGCGGATGCTCGACTCCGTCGAGGAGGAGGACACGCCCCTGCAGAAGGAGATCCACGCGGTCTCCAAGATGCTGGGGATCGTCGTGGTCGTCATCGCGGTCGTCGTGGTGGGGACCCTGCTGCTCCTGGCGGCCGACCGCACGCCCGACACGATCGTCCACTCCCTGCTGCTGGGGGTCTCGCTGGCCGTGGCCGCCGTGCCCGAGGGGCTGCCCGCGATCCTGTCGGTGGTCCTGGCCCTGGGCGTGCAGCGCA
>ERZ773075.43-NODE-43-length-118090-cov-22.3213_pt1 | contig 118090 bp, 86 predicted proteins | sample MGYA00580614_ERZ773075 | MGnify/ENA primary metagenome ERZ773075 (study PRJEB29015, sample SAMEA2738021) | human oral metagenome | biome: human oral; feature: human-associated habitat; material: dental | place: China | collected 2043 ...
GAGCCGCAACTTGGTCATGATCACCAGCAGCGGCGGGATCAGCAGCGGAATGAACGCGATGTGGACGGGGATCAGGTTCTGGCTCATCACAGCCATCGCGGCCAGGCCACCCAGCATGCCCCACTTCACCCAGAAGGTGGTCCTCTGCCCGGCGTCCTGGCCATCGAGACGGCGGATGAGGACGTCGGCCAGCAACTGCGTCAGGCCGGAATGGGCGACGGCCATCGCGAAAGCGCCGAGCAGCGCGTACGACAGGGCGATTCGCGCACCTCCCGCCAGGCCTTCCTGGAAGGCCACCATCGTCGCCTCCAGTCCGATCCCCGAGAGCAGGCCACCCACCACAGCGCCCAGGAACAGCGACAAGACGACATGCACCCGGAGGGTCGCGAGTATCAGCATCACCAGGACGGCGGCCACCACGGCATTCATTCGGGTCCTCTCCAATCGACGGCAGGAGCCTAGCGCTGTGCGTCGTAATTTAGCCGGTGTTTTCCCTCCGGATCCGCGGTGCCTGGGCTGAGGCTCATCTCGCCCACGGTGCGGCCCGGTGGTGTTTCGCTCGGTTGTCTTGGTGCATCATCCGCCCTGGTGGAGCTGCCCCTGGTCTAGGGCATCTGAGCGAGACGACACCTAGCGTGGATCTCATGTACACTCGTCAGCGGTTCCTCGCGTGGCGGTACCTCGCCCAATTCCCCCAGGGCCGGAAGGCAGCAAGGGTAAGTGAGCTCTTCCGGGTGCGCGAGGGGCCTTTTTCTTTTCTCGGGTCATTGCCCCTAGGGGCGCTTCCCTAGGGGATTGTGGGTGGTGGAAAGACCTTGGGCGGATGACGTGCTAGACAATGTCTAGCAGTATGGGGACGCTTTCAACCCCCAAGGAGCGTCCATGCTGATTTTCAGAAGACTTGCCCCTCTGCTTCCGCTGATAGGTGTTGTGCTGGCGGTCTTGGTTACCGCCGGCATCATGGCCGTGCCCCGGCCGGTGGCGCGTGATGCCGACCCGCGGGAGTTCTCCGCCGAGCGTGCCATGAGCCATATTGAGACCCTGGCCGACGAACCCCACAGCCTCCTGGATCGCGAGGCGCACGCCAGGGCCCGCGATGACGTCATTGCGATGTTCACGGAGCTGGGCTACCAGCCCGAGATCCATGCCCATCCGATGAAACTCCAGCAATTCCCCGGCGTCGAGAAGCTTGACGGGGTGAACGCCGAGTCGATCGTGGTGCGGATTCCTGGGGCTTCGGATCGCACCCTCATGATGATGGCCCACTATGACTCCGCCTTCTCCAGCGAATCTACTGCCACTCTGGAGCCTGGGACCTCTCATGGGGCGGCCGACGATGGTTACGGTGTCGCCACCATCGTCGAGACCCTGCGGGCGCTGCGGGCCGAGGGGCGTCAGCTGGCCAACAGCCTGCTGGTCGTCATCACCGATGCGGAGGAAGCCGGCATGGTCGGCGCTACCAACGAGTTTGAATATCACAGCGCCGACTACAACAACGTGGAGCTGGTCATCAACATCGAGGCGCGCGGCATGAACGGCCCTGCTCTGATGTTCGAGACCAGCCGGGACAATGCCGCACTGCTCGACCTGTTTCTGAGGTACGCCCCGGATCCGGTCACTACATCGATGCTGCCTTCGGTCTACCGAATGATGCCGAACGGAACCGACCTGTCCATCCCATTAAGCCACGGATTCACCGGCCTGAATATCGCTGCCATCGGGGAAGGCGACCACTATCACCATGCCACCGACTCTCCAGAGTTCGTCGACCTGGGTTCTCTTCAGCATTACGGCAACCAGGTACTTGCGGTGAGCCGTGCCTGGCTTTTCGACGCCAACGCTCCTCAGCTTGAGGCTGACTCCGATGCCGATTTCTTCCCGGTCTGGCGAGGTGTGGTGGTGCGCTATCCGACGCAGGTTGGGATCGGTATCGGCGTCGCGGCCGTAGCGCTGGCCGTCGCAGCCATCGTCCTGCGGACCCGGTCCGAACACTGGCGCCGGGTGCTGGGAACGGTTTGGGGACTGGTTTGGCGCAGCACGGTAATCGGCGCCGCGGCGTGGCTGGTGCAGCAGGGGGTCTCTGCGCTCGGCTGGGGTCCTCCCGCTGGGGGGTTGGGGCCGAACCCGCTGCTGGACTGGGAGTTCTGGGGAATTGCGATCGCCGGTATTGGCTGGCTTGCCTGGTTCCTGGTCCAGCGTTGGCGGGCTGGGCTGAAGGATGAGACGACGGCGGCGGTGCTGTCGCTGCTAGCCATTGGCGCGGTGGTCTTCATGATCGTGATGCCGGGTGGGGCCTACACGGTCACTCTCACGCTCGCTGTGACGGCACTCACCGTGCTGCTGCCGATGCCCTGGCGCCTGCCTGCCGCGGCTCTCAGCGCACTGGCTGTCGGGGTGCTGTTTGGTATGCCGATCATGCTGGTGCACATGTCCATGAGCATGAACCAGCTGGCGGTCCCTGTGCTGTTCAGCATCATCCCGGTGGGGGCATTGACGCTGCTGGTTCTGCAATCCATTCCAGAGCGGGCCAGCGCGCGATAGTTGTCTTGGGCAAGGCCCCACAGATCCCGCCGTTTCCCTATCGGCGGGATCTGCACCGGCCCGGCCGCCACCTGGCCTGGACTACGATGCGGTGTTCCCCGGATGCGGAATACAATCGTATTTCCAAGCAGGAAGGCTCGTTCTTCCGAGCAGAAGTGGGGAATTTTTCTCCTATGGGTCAGCGATCTCCCAGTTGCAGGTGCTCCCAGGAGCGTGCGGTGAGGAATGCTCCAGCGATCCCCACTGCCAGTGGTAGCGCCAGGGCGAGTGGATCTGTCCCGCTGCCCGGAGTGGCCCAGAGGACCGGCACCGCCCATGGGATGAAATTTCCTATCCCGAATCCGGACGCGAGGTTCGTGACGACGACCACGCCCAGGGTGCCAGCGATCCCCGTCAGATAGCCGCGCCCCAGGGTGGCGAACCAGGCCACCGGCAGCGCGCTGACGCCGAGGAGGACCCCAGACAGGGTGATGACCCCCACGCTAGCCGCAGCCCCAGCCGGGGCCAGTCCGAGGCAGATCCCCGCCAGGCCAGTCAGCAGACCGGACGCGACAGCCAGCAGCGACGCCCAGGCCGCCGCGGCCAGGACCTTCGCCAGAGCGATCGCCGAGCGGCTGACGGGCAGCGCGAACAGGCCGACGACGGTGCCGTCGGTGAATTCACGGCCAACGAGCCAGGCCATGACGATCCCGGCCGCGAGCAATGACGTGACGCCGGTGCTGACTGCGGCGAGCGCCGTCAGTCCGGTCCAGCCGCCGGTGGTCATGAGGCTGGCTGCCTTTGAGCCCATCTGGCTGCCGGGAGCCAGCGTGGCCGCCGCATAGCCGCCTGCGACGGTGAGCGTGACCAGAAGCAGGGCTGCTGTCGTCGCCACCCGTGTCACGGTGGCCTGCATGAGTTTGCGGGTCTCAATGGCTAGTACCTGGCGTGGGATGATCATCGCGTCTGCTTCTCTGCGGCCAGGACTGTTTCGAAGAACCGGGCCTCAAGATCCGGGCCATCGGGCCTCAGGGAGTCGACGACATGCCCGGCATGCAGCACATCGACGCGGTGCGCGATGCGCGCGAGCTCGTCGAAATGATGGCTCGTCACCAGCACGGCGGTGCCGTCATGGGTCAGGTCCGTGATGAGGCCGCGCAGCCCGGCGATCGCCAGGGGGTCCAGCGCGTTTGTCGGCTCGTCGAGGATCAGCAGCCGGGGACGGTGGGCCATGGCCGCCACCAGTCCCACCTTCTGGCGGGTACCCAGGGACAGGCGTCGCGCCGGGACGTCCAGCCAGTCGGTCAGGCCGAGGCGGCCGGCGAGCTCAGCGATGCCGGATGCGAGGGCGGCGGGGTCGTGACCGTGCAGGATGGCGGAGGCGATGATGTTCTGCCGGGCCGTCAGCTCAGGGTAGGAGAACGGGGTCTCGACCAGGTGCCCGACGCTACGCCAGATGTCGTGGCTGGCGCTCGGGGTCTTCCTCCCCAGGACCTCGACCGTCCCGGAATCGGGGCGCAGCATTCCCAGGGCGATGCGCAGGGCGGTCGTCTTGCCTGCCCCGTTGAGGCCAGCCAGGGCATGGCACTCCCCGAGATGCACGACGAGGTCCAGGCCGCTCAGGACCCTCCGGGCTCGCAGGGAGCGGGTGACTGCCCGGAGCGCCAGCGCGACGCTCATCCCGCACCCCCCGCCAGGCCTGACAACCCTCTCCGCAGGGCCTGGGCGGCCGATTCGCGGGCTGGTTCCGAGGCCCAGGCCAGGAGCAGTGCCGTGGCGGCCCCGATCACAGCTCCCGCGGCCGCACGGGCGTCGGCGGGGTCAGTGCCTTGGGCGGTCAGCTCCTGGCAGATCGCGTCCTGTGTGGCCTGTCCGGACGCCCAGGCCGCCGATCTCAGCGCGCCGGTGGTGGCGATCAGCTCGATGCGCCTGCGGAACCCATCCGAGGTCAGCTCGGCGCTGGCCGCGTCGCCGGCCAAGGCGGTGAGCAGTCCCCGGGTCGCGCGTCCCAGGGGAGGGAGGTCAGTGGGCTGCGCCGCGACGGCGGTTGCGATGACAGGGTCGAACAGATCACCCACGACCACGGACTCCTTGGTGGGGAAATGCCGGAAGAAGGTCATGTGGGAGACCCCCGCAGCTGCCGCGATCTGTGCAACCGAGGTCTGTGCATAGCCGTGTTCCTGGAAGAGCCTCAGGGCGGTGTCCTGAAGCCTGGCCCGGTTGTGGGCTGCAGCGGTTTGCATGCGTCGATGTTAGCAAGTAACTGTTATTGAATAACAGCGATGGTTGTGAGGACTGACCGGACCGCCGGCTGGCGTACAAGAGTCGGTGGCCTCCAATACAGTTGGTCGCGTGGATGACGAGTACGACGGCGAACCCGAGGACGAGTACGCGCCCCTGGACGAGGGATATTTCGGCGAGCCCTCCTACGAGCAGGAGGGGCCTGGGCTCTTTGATGAGCCCGGGGAGCCTGCCCCCGCGCCCGGGATGCCATCACGCTCGGCCGTGGATGCCCAGGAGACGCGCCCCGAGCTGGCCTCTCCGCCGCTGGCTCTCTACCGCCGCTACCGTCCGGACGCGTTTTCCGAGGTGATCGGCCAGGACCACGTCACCGTGCCGCTGATGCGGGCGCTCGACAACAATCGCGTCAACCATGCCTACCTGTTCTCCGGGCCACGTGGCTGTGGCAAGACCACCTCCGCACGTATCCTGGCGCGCTGCCTCAACTGCGAGCAGGGCCCCACCTCGACTCCCTGCGGGACCTGTCGTTCCTGTCAGGACCTGGCCCGGGGCGGACCGGGAAGCATCGACGTGATCGAGATCGATGCCGCCAGCCACGGCGGGGTCGAGGACGCCCGGGACCTGCGCGAGCGGGCCTTCTTCGCGCCCGTCCACAGCCGCTACAAGATCTACATCGTCGACGAGGCCCACATGGTCACCACTGCGGGCTTCAACGCGCTGCTGAAACTCGTCGAGGAACCGCCCCCGCATGCCAAGTTCGTTTTCGCTACCACGGAGCCGGAGAAGGTCATCGGCACCATCCGGTCCCGCACCCATCACTACCCGTTCCGGCTCGTCCCGCCGCGGCTGCTCGGTGACTACCTGGCCCAGATCTGTGCAACCGAGGGGATCGCGGTGGACTCGTCGGCCCTGCCGCTCGTGGTGCGCGCGGGCGGTGGCTCGGTGCGGGACTCCCTGTCGGTGCTCGACCAGCTGCTCGGCGGGGCCGGGCCGGATGGGGTCTCCTATGATCAGGCCGCCGCGCTGCTCGGATTCACCCCGGATGCGCTGCTCGACGAGATCGTCGACGCCTTTGCGGCAGGCGATGCCGCGGGTGTGTTCCGCAGCATCGACAAGATCATCGAGATCGGCCAGGATCCGCGTCGTTTCGCCGAGGACCTGCTACGCCGGCTGAGGGACTTGGTGATCCTCGCCGCCGTGCCGCAGGCCGCCGAGAACGGCATGCTGGAGGTCTCTGCAGACCAGGCGCAGCGCCTCGCCACGCAAGTCGCGGGCATGGGCGCGGGCGAGCTGACCCGAGCCGCCGAGGTCATCGCCGACGGCCTGACGGCCATGCGCGGCACCACCGCACCCCGCCTCCACCTGGAGCTGATGTGCGCAAGGGTCCTGCTGCCCGGCGCCGACACCGATGAGCGCGGCCTCCATGCCCGGATGGACCGGCTGGAGCGACGGGTCGGGATGATCGGCGACGGCGTCGGGCAGCAGCCGGCCCGGCAGGAGCCTGTTCCGCCGGCCCAGCCGGCAGTCGCGCGGCAGCCGGCCCCTGGTCAGCGTCAGGGTGGGCAGACACCCCCGTCTGAGCCCGAACCGCAGCAGCAAGCACCGTCCCCAGCTGGGCCAGCCCAGCCTGCGCAGCAGCAACCCGGACGGCCTCGCCGCCGCCCGGCAGGGGCCCCGCCACGTGGCCCGCAGGCCTCAGCCCCCCAGCAGCCGCGTCCCGCTGCGCCGGAACCATCCGTCCCCAGCCAGGCAGGCCGGGTCCTGGCGGCAGCAGAACTGCGGCAGGTCTGGCCCAATGTCCTGGAGGCGGTGAAGCGGCATCGCCGCTTCGCCCACATGATGCTGAGTAAGCACGCACAGGTGTTGGACGTCACCGACGGACAGCTGCTGCTCGGCTTCAGCGATGCCGGGGCGCGGGAGAACTTTGCCTCATCCGGGGTCAACGACCTGCTGGTCAAATCGATTATCGAGGTCATCGGCATCGAGGTGCGCGTCCAGGCCGTGATGTCCGGTGCCAACGAACGTCCCGCCCAGTCCGAGCAGCAACCAGCGGCCGCCGCTCCTGTTCAGCAGCCAGGCCAGCAGCAGGAACCACCTCCGGAGCCTAGGCAACCCTGCCGCCGCCCCGAGCCGACCCCACCCTCACCCCCGGAACGTGAGACGGAACCCGAGGTGGCCGAGGACGACCAGAACCTGGAGAACGCCGACGAGCTGGCCGCCAAGCTGCTGGCTGCTGAGCTGGGGGCTGAGATCATCGAGGAAGAACCGCTCGCCTGACCGGGGGTGTCACAGACGGCACCTATCATTGAGCGCGACGAAAGGACATCATGATCGAAGGACTCGACATGAATGCGCTGCTGGCCCAGGCTCAGCAGATGCAGGAACAGATGATCGCTGCCCGTGACGGCCTGGCCGGTAAGGAGTTCGAGGGCACCGCGGGAGGAGATCTCGTTACGGTGAAGCTCAATGGCCTGGGTGAGATGCTGGACGTGACCATCGCGCCAGCCGCCTGCGACCCGGAGGACACCGAGAGCCTGTCCGCGATGATCGTCGCTGCCTTCCGGACCGCCCGCCAGCAGGTCGAGGCCGCGGCCGAGGCCGTTGCGCCGCAAATGCCGGGGATGGGTTTCTGAGTTGTATGAAGGCCCCATACAGGAGCTGATCGACGAGCTGAGTCGCCTGCCAGGCATCGGCCCGCGGGGGGCGCAGCGTATCGCCTTCCACCTGCTCGACGCCCCCGAGGAGGAGGTCTTCCAGCTGGCGGACGTGCTGCGGCGCGTCAAGGAGGCGGCGCGGTTCTGTGAGGTGTGTTTCAACGTCTCGCAGGAGACCAGGTGCCGGGTTTGCCGTGATCCGCGCCGTGACAGGTCGCTGCTGTGCGTGGTGGAGGAGTCGAAGGACGTCGTGGCCATCGAGCGTACCGGCGAGTTCCGCGGCACCTACCACGTGCTGGGCGGCTCGATCTCGCCGATCGATGGGCGTGGCCCCGGTGACTTGCACACCCGGGAGCTGTTCCAGCGTCTTGCCGACGGGACCGTCACCGAGGTGATCCTCGCCACCGACCCCGACACCGAGGGCGAGGCGACGGCCTCCTACCTGGGGCGGATGCTCCGTGACTTTGGCGTGCGCGTCACCCGTCCCGCTTCCGGCCTGCCGGTCGGCGGCGACATCGAGTACGCCGACCAGGTGACCCTCGGCCGCGCCTTCGAGGGGCGGCGCTCCATGTTTGGCGAGGAGCCCGCTCAGATGGGGCCGGACCAGCCGGCGTCATCGTCAACGCCCGCTGAGGCCGTGAAGCCCAACGCTCCAGGTGATCAGGAGGTCCCCGAGTCTCAGGACGCGGACCGCGAGCCAGACCGGCCTGCGTCCGCCTTCGCGTCGGTGGTGCGGTAATCCCTGCCTCTGCTGTCCGCTGCTGATCTGCACATGGGGCCAGGGGCAACGGATTTCGGTGAGGGCGGCTTCAGACGCACGCCCACCCGTCACGCCGAGCGGCGGCTGCACTGATGTGCACGCAGCTTGTGAACATGTGTGCAACTGGCAAAGCTATCTATAAAAGAGCGAAGGAGCCCAGAATGACCATCCTGTCTCAGGAACAGCGTGCCGCCTCCCTTGAGGCCATGACCTCTCAGAAGTTCGACGTGCTCGTCATCGGAGGCGGGGTCACCGGGGCGGGGATTGCCCTCGACGCCGCGTCGCGTGGCCTGAGCATCGCCGTCATCGAGGGCCAGGATTGGGCGTCCGGCACCTCATCGCGTTCGTCGCGGCTGGTGCATGGCGGGCTCCGCTACCTCTATAACCTCGACTTCAAGCTGGTCGCCGAGGCACTCAGGGAACGCGGCCGGCTGCTGACCACGATTGCCCCGCACCTGGTTGAGGCCCAGCCTTTCCTGTGGCCGCTCAAGACCCCCGTCATCGAGCGCGCCTACTCCGCAGTCGGCGTCGGCATGTACGACGCCCTCGCGCGCATCGGCTCCAAGGGTCGCAAGACGGTGCCGATTCAGCGGCACCTCTCGAAGGCCGGGGCCATGCGGCGGTTCCCGCAGATCAAGAGCGACGCCCTCATCGGCGCCATCGAGTTCTACGACGCCCGGGTCGATGACGCCCGTCTGGTGATCACGCTGATCCGCACCGCCATGAAGTACGGGGCCGCCGCCGCCAGCCGCGTCAAGGTGACCGAGATCCTCAAGGACGGCCGTGGACGTGCTAGCGGGGTGAAGGCTGTGGATCTGGAGAACGGCAGCGAGTTCACCATCGAGGCGGATCGGATCATCAACGCCACCGGCGTGTGGACGGAGGAGACCCAGGACCTTGCGGGCGGTACCGGTGGCCTCAAGGTGCTGGCCAGCAAAGGCATCCACATCGTCGTCCCGCGGGAACGCCTCAAGGCAGGCACGGGCCTGTTCCTGCGCACCGAGAAGTCGGTGCTGTTCATCATCCCGTGGCAGCACTACTGGGTGATCGGCACCACCGACACCGCCTGGCACGAACAGCTCAAGCACCCCGTGCCCACTGCTGAGGACATCGACTACGTGCTGGCCCATGCCAACGAGGTGCTCGACCCGCCGCTGACCCGCGACGACATCATCGGCACCTACGCCGGCCTGCGGCCGCTGCTCCAGCCGAAGGTGCTGGACGAGTCGAAGTCCACGAAGGTCTCACGCGAGCACACCGTCAGCGAGGTGATTCCTGGCATGGTGGCCATCGCGGGCGGAAAGCTCACCACCTACCGGGTGATGGCGGAGGACGCCGTCGATTTCGCGCTGGGCAAGGCGCTGGCGAAGTCGCGGCCGTCGGTGACGGCGCAGCTTCCGCTGCTGGGGGCTGAGGGATTCGAGGCGGCCGCCAACCAGGCCCGCCGGCTGGGTGCCAAGTACGGTTTCGACGCCGCCCGGCTGCAGCACCTGGTGCATCGCTACGGCTCCGAGCTGCCCGATCTGTTCGCCACGATCGACGCCGACCCGTCCCTTGGAGAGCCCCTTGAGGCGGCTCCGCAGTTCCTGCGCGCCGAGGTGTACCGCGCCTGCGCTGTCGAGGGTGCCATGCACCTGGAGGACATCTTCGTCTCCCGCGTCCGGCTCAACTCCGAGGCCCGCGACCGCGGTGCCGCCGCCGTCGACGAGGTGGCGGACATCGCGGCCGCGGTGCTCGGCTGGGACGAGGAGCGCCTGGAGCGGGAGAAGACCAACTACCGGGAGCGCATCGCCGCCGAGCTGGCCGCGGAGGAGCAGCTCACCGACGCCGCCGCCTCAGCCGCTCGCATGGAGGCTCCCGACATCGTCGGCTGAATGCCGAAAAGTATTCGACGGTTCAGCCGCGCCTGCTCCGCTGGACCGTCGAATATCCCGGAGTCAGTCGAGTAACCCGCACTCGTGGGCGATCAGCACCAAGCCGACGCGGTCGCGCGCCTGGAGTTTTGCCAGCAGCCGGCCGATGTGGGTTTTGACGGTGCCCTCGGCCATGTAGAGGCGGGATCCTATCTCGGCGTTGTTGGCGCCGCGCGCCACCTCCATCAGCACCTCGCGTTCCCGGTCGGTCAGGCCGGTGAGGCGGGAGTCGTCGCGGGGCTTGCCGACCGGCAGCTTCGGTGCGACATGGTCGAGCAGACGGCGGGTTGCCGTCGGTGCGACCACCGCGCCACCCCGGGCGACGGTGCGGATCGCACCCAGTAGGTCGTCGGGCAGGGCATCCTTCAGCAGGAAACCGGAGGCGCCGTTGCGCAGCGCGGCGAAGACATACTCGTCGAGGTCGAAGGTGGTGAGCACCAGGACCTTGGTGTCGCCTCCTAGCTCGGTGATCTGGCGGGTGGCCTCGGTGCCATCCATAACCGGCATCCGGATGTCCATCAGCACGACATCCACCGGCTGAGTCTTCACCACCGTCACCGCGTCCGCCCCGTTCGACACCTCACCGACGGTCTCCATGTCGTCGGCGGAGTCGATCAGCATGCGGAATCCGCTGCGTACCAGCGACTGGTCGTCAGCCAGCAGCACCTTGATCATCCAATCCTCCTCACTTCAGCCAGCCCCTTCCCAGCTGGGAGGGCAAGGGCAGGCGAGCCCTCACCTCGTAGCCTCCACCGGTACGCGGACCTGCCTTGAAGGTACCGCCCATCGCCGCGACGCGCTCGCGCATCCCCCTGATGCCGGCGCCGTGTCCCTCGGACGCGGAGTGGACGCCGACGCCGTCGTCCGTGACACGGATGTCGATGGCCTCGGGTGCGCAGCTGATGGTCGCAGTGGCTTGGGCCGTGGGGCCGGCATGCTTGAGGAAGTTCGTCACCGACTCCTGCACCACGCGAAACGTCGTGAGTCCCAGAGAGTCGGGTACCGCAGGTAGCTCCTCCGGCATCTCAAGGGTGATGCGGGGGCCAGCCTTGGCCACCATCTCGGGGATCTGAGGCAGTGATGGCGAGGGTCCGAAGGTGGCGTCTGACTCGCCCCGCAGCAGGGAGACGATCCGCCGCATCTCTCCGATCGAGTTACGGCCGGTGCGGGCTATCACATCCAACGCCTCGACGGTGGCCTCAGGTTTCTTGGAGGCCAGGGCCTTCGCGCCCTCAGCCTGGACGACGATCACCGACAACGAGTGCGCCACCACGTCGTGTAGCTCACGCGCCACCTCGGCCCGGGCCCTGCCGTCGGCCAGCTCTGTGGCCTCCTGGGTGCTGCGGGTCCCTGCCAGGAAACGCTCCTCCGCGAGAGCCTCATCGAGTTCCGTCAGACGGCTCTGGGCTGCATACCGCCTCCCGAGCAGGTAGGCGTTGACGATCAGGGACAGGCACAGCGCGCTCAGCAACCCGACCGCTATGAACCGCAGCTCGGCAGGAATCTTTGCCATCCACGACAGTGGGCCAACAACGGAGGCTGCGACCCCGATGGGCACCACCACCAGGCTCGCAGCGCCGCTCAGATGCCTGGCCGCGGAGAACACGACCACCAGGACCACGAGGACAGCGGGGGTGGGGGAGGAGACCTGGACCACCATGCCGGTGCCCGCCGCCGCGCACACGGCCACGGCTAGTAGTGGATTGACGCGCCGGAACGCCAGGGAGACCACCATCAGCGTGGACCAGCCGATCGCTGCCGCATTCTCGGAGAGCCCCAGCAGAGCCAGGGGAACCACCAGCAGCAGGAACGTCCCCAGCGCCGCCGCCGCGTCAATCAGCAGGCGACGGTGTGTCTCGGAGAGGTCTGCCATCATGTTCGGCAAGCCTATTCAGTAGATGTCAGGGGCGGCGTCGGACCTTGGTCGCTGATCACCCCGGGCCGACCCCACTCCGGTCTTGAAACCAGCTACGGACATTTCGTTGGAAGGTAGGTTTGTTGTCATGATCCGCAAACTGTTCTGGACCATCCTCCTGTTAGCCGGCGTCTGCATGGTCACGAGCCTGCTGGACCGGCGCCGTGCCGAGCAGCGCCGCCAGCTCTGGGCCGAGGCCACTGATCCCAGTTAGTACCCCAGCTTTTCCTTGCGCACGGGAAGCCAGGCGATGGCGTCGCGCACGGCATCGGTCTCGGTCAGCTCCGCCTGCCAGCCGAGGACATCCCTGGCCTTGGTGGAGACCGTGTAGACACCCGCGACATCGCCGGGCCGGGGATCACCGAACTGGACCTTCAGGGGGTCTCCGGTGATCTTCTCGAAAGACGCGGCCAGCTCCTTGACCGTCACCCCATTGCCGGTTCCGATGTTGAACACCTGATAGGGCTGGTTCGCGGTCGCCTCGTCGAAGTGCTCCAGCGCGGCGACGTGCGCCTGGGCGAGGTCCCAGACGTGGATGAAGTCGCGGATGCCAGAGCCGTCGCGGGTCGGCCAGTCCACACCCGTCACGGTAAAGGTCTCCTTGTTGGACCAGGCCTCGAGAAGCTTGGCCAGCACGTGGGACGGCTTCTCCAGCTGCTGGCCGCTGCGCAGCTTGGGATCGGTGCCGATGGGGTTGAAGTAGCGCAGGGACGCGACCCGCACGTCGCTGGCCTTGGTGAAGTCCTCAAGGATCAGCTCCACCATGAACTTGGTCCGCGCGTAGGGGGAGCCCGGCTGCAGCGGCGAGTCCTCGGTGACGATGAAGTTCTCGTCGGGCGCATAGATGGAGGCCGAGGAGCTGAACAGGAACCGCTCGATGCCATTGCGCTGGAGGGCAGCCAGGAGGGTGATGGTCTTGGAGACGTTGTTCTCGTAGTAGGCGAGGGGCTCGGCGACGGACTCCGGGACGATGATCTTCGCGGCGCAGTGCACCACGGCGTCGACCTGCTGCTCGCTGAACAGACGGTCCAGGAGCTCGTCATCGGCGATGTCTCCCTCGTAGAGGGGCCGGTCTCCGATGAACTCACGGCGGCCCGTGGAGAAATTATCGAGGATCACGACGCTGTGGCCCGCGTCCTCGCAGGCTGAGGCGACGGTGCTTCCGATGTAGCCGGCCCCGCCGGTGATCAATACCTTCATTGCTGCTCCTCCATATCAGTATGAGGCTTATTCACGGACGGTCGACGAGATCGCGGAACCCCTTGTCAGCGGCGGGTTGCCATGAGCTATGAATAAGCTTTCAGTAGGTTCTCCACCCTATCGGTATCAGATGCGCTGGGCATGGGATGCCCGCAACAGGTGACTGCGGTCAGGATGGTTGCTTTGCCGGAGTGGTAGGTCGGTCCTGCCGCCACGGCTGGCGATGTTGATCATCGCAAACCATCTCCTTGAAGCTGAACCCCCTTGTAAGAGCGGATTGAAGAGTGTTGAGCATCCCCTGGCGTGGTTGAGGTTCGAGAGGACGAGAAATCATATCACTATGACAGGGGCTGGTTGAGTAAACATACTACTTTCGTTACTGTTTTCTGGAGAGGGTGAGGGTAATATCACTCGTGGGCGCCGGTGCTCGCGGCTCTATTACAAGGAGGAAGTAGAGATGGAACTGGAAATCGCTCATGTTCTCGGAGTATCAGAATATGCTGCACAGCAGATCTACAACATTACAATGAATGTTAGCAGCCTGCTTTCTATTGCGACGGCAATTGCAACAATTGTCTCCATGGGGTGGGCTGGGATTTCGGCAGTGGGTTGGAGTGCCTTCTTTGCTACAGTGAAATCTATCGCTAAACGACGGGGAGCTGGGGCCGCGATTTCCTACTAGTGGTAGATCGCTGTTGAAGGGAGGGGCAAGCTTCTAGAAGCTTGCCCCCCAACAGCAAGAATTAGATTCCGATTCTAATGTAGAAGTGCGTGTCGGGAATATGAAACAATATCTTTAGGAATCTATTCGCGAGAGCCTCTCGGTTCGGTATAAAGCCTTGCCGATGTAGGTTTGCCTGTGGCCGTGGAGAGTCTCCTTAGTGCTGAGTGGAGTGGGCTGTGAAGATAGGTTGGCGACTCAGGGCAGCTTTTCTGCTGGCTAAGAATGAAGACCTTGTCTCGTCGCAGATAGCTGCCAGAATATTGCGTTTTGATAATGCTAGATTCTATGTGGTGTTACTGGTCTCCAGGTGGGGGTTCCAGCTTGCCGTATCCATGCTTGCCCTGCTGTCAGTGGTTCGTGGAGCTGGTGTGATGTCCGGCATTTTCCTGTCGCTTATCGGGGTTGTGGGCGTGGCGTTCGCGCCAGTCTTTGAGGACTTCGTGAAGACTTTCAGAAAAATGAAGGGTAATTATGTTTCGCGGTTGGCTAAGGATTCTCGCCGTGCCCGGATCATGATTTTGGATGCAGCCTATTGGTTTTGGATGTTCAAGTACCTTGGCATGATGATAAGCGCTCTTTCTTTCATGGTGGTTCAAGGAGAGATGCGTGCCGTTGCCATTTCCCTGCTCGTGGTTCTCGTCTCCTATGTTTTTTTTCTGAGTCGTGCGCTTTTCAAGGCTCGAGTGAATGCTGCTTCCGGCATGGTTTCCTATCTGGCCATAGGCGGAATCGTGTTCCTGATCTCAGTATGGCTATGTTCAGGAATCAAAGCCGTGTTGGGTGAAGCTGGTGCAGCTTACGCCTCAGGTGAAGGTGAACTCTTGCTCAAAACGGCTCCAAATGTCTTGTTCTCTGACTTATCCGATACCTTGAAGACTGCCTATTCCAGTGCAGGACTAATTCCGCTACTCGCCTTGGTGTTCCTCTTGCTCGTGGGGTTGATGATTATTGTTCGTCGCTCAAGGGTGGGGAATCTGGTGGACTCTGGGTACAGAAGTGAGTACATTGCCGCCTCGGGTGTACGGGGTGATGCTGATGGGTATTGCGGCTTCATTTTCGCTCAACTCAGTCGGCAGTCTCCCCGATTCGGGGCCACCGAGTTGAATTTCTTGATTCCCTTTGAGGTCTGGCTTCTGCTGGGCATCAGCGTCTCGCTGGGGAGAGGAGCCCCGCACCCCGGATCCCTGCTTGTGCTGGCCGTGGTGGAGGTCTACATCATCATGCTGGCCTTGCACAGGGCCGTCGTATCACACTACCCAGATACATTCGAGCTGGGAAGCTTACTGGGAGCGATGCGGCTGTTTCGCCGCCTGCCCCGTCGAAGCAGAGCTCAATACTACCGGGACCTGGAAGCCAGCTTGAAGCACATCACACTTCTTCCCAGCGTGTTGGTGGTTGGAGTCATGCTGGGTTTCCTGGCAGTTCTGGCCTGGGTTCATTGGGGCGTGTGGAGTGCTGTCGTGGTGTTGGCTGCGGGAATCGTACAGGGTGTTGTCTTGTGGCCTTTCCTGGCGCGGATCTGCCTCGGGGCTCCCGTTGATGCATTCGAGGTGGTTCTTCACAACACATCGATGCTGCGCCGGGATGACTCGATCTCCGATCTGTCCTCGTTCGCCGGATACCGGGCGCTTAGGACTCTCCGGATGGTTCCTCTTTTCGTCGTGCAGACGGTCTTGGTTTTCGTGGTGACTCTACTGCCGATTGTGGGTTTGATACAAGGGGATAGGTGGTGGGGGATTGGAGTAGCCGCTTTGATTTCCCTGGCGGTGGGGTGTGTGCTGGCATCCCGAAAATATGGAGGATGTGAAAATGAGTTTCCTTCGAGGCCGTGAGGTTCATCTGTCGGTAATTCTTATTATTGCTCTCCTTGGTGTTCTTTCTGGCTGGGCAATCGGGTGCAATATTCCGATGCGCCCTGAGAATAATATGCCTGCTTTCTGGGGGCTTTTGCTGAATAATGTCAAGGTTGGTGGAATGGTAATTGTTGCCGGTCTTCTTACCTTGGGTGTTGGTGCTTTATTTTTGGTTGGATTTAATATGATGATTTTGGGTGCCTCGACGGCGGGAGTTTATGCAACTAGTGGGATTGGTCCCATTCTTTCTGGAGTGCTTCCCCATGCCCCATGCGAAATTGTTGCAATGGTAATGTGTGCTTTGGTTGGCTTTGAAGGTTGGCGTGTGATTGCAATTTTCAAGGAGCGTCTTGTGTCAGGGGAATGTGTGAAGTTCAATGTAAAAAGTACTGCGTTCTTGGTTTTAGGTGCGATTGTGATGTATGTGCTTGCTGCTTTGCTGGAGTCCGGAATATCTCACGCTCAGACTGGTTGAAGGGGTGGCTCATGGGTGCTTTGATGATAGAAGGTTTGAGCTTCGGCTATGACGATGCATTGCTCTTTGAAGACCTCGATTTGTCCTTCCCGGAAGGTGGGCTCACCGGAATCGTGGGGAAGAATGGCACTGGGAAGTCGACACTGTGTGACATTTTGGCGGGGATCCATACCGCTGAGGTTCAGGTTTGTGAGTGGCGGGGGCAGTCTCTTCAGCTGGCAGATTTCGCGCAACTCGTGGCGTATGCTTCGCAGGAGCCGGAATTCTTCCCCGCGCTTACCGGGATCGAAAATCTAGAACTCCTGGGACTGCTTCTCGAACAGCCTGATGGATATGTTGCGAGGACCGCGGAACTAGCCGGGCTGCTGGGGATTTCCACGGAAGACCTCAGGCGGAAGCAGAGTGGAAACTATTCTGGTGGGATGCGTGAAAAGCTGTGGCTTGCAGCTCAGCTGGGCACCGACCGCGAGTTCTTGATCCTGGATGAGCCATTCGAAAGCCTGGATTCAGATTCGGTAGACGTGCTTGTAGGCATCCTGAATGAGGACCATAGGTCTGGGATACTGATCAGTCACGTCGTTCCAGCCTCGCTTGAGCTGGTCGATGTCATTGAGCTCGTCGGAGCTGAGGAGTAGGGGCTCACCGCTTCGCATGCTCATGGCAGGCTTAGTTACCAGCCACGCGCCACCCATTCGTCCAGGTGCGGGCGTTCCCTCCCGATCGTTGTCGAGGGGCCATGGCCGGTGTTGACGACGGTGTCGTCGGGAAGGGTGAACAGCCGCTCGCGGATGGAGACGATGATCTGGTTGAAGTCCGAGTACTCCCAGCGGGTGGCTCCCGGGCCGCCCTCGAATAGGGTGTCACCTGTGAAGACCACGCCGTCGGTGACAAAGCACGTCGCGCCCGGGGTGTGTCCTGGCGTCGTGACTGCCCGTAGCGTGGCGCTTGCGATGGTGAACTCGTCGCCGTCGCCGAGTGGCTGGAACGCCTCGTGTGGGTGGGTCTCCCGCCACAGGAACTCGTCGGCCGGGCTGAGGTAGATGGGCGGGGTGTCCATCAGGGCTGCGAAGGCCGGGGCCGCCGTCACGTGGTCCCAGTGGCCGTGCGTCAGCAACAGCGCCCTCACCTTCCGGTCGCCGACCGCGAGTGCCAGGCGGTCGGGCTGGTGAGCCGGATCGATGACGATCACCTCCCTGCTGTCGCCGACGATCCAGGCGTTGTTCTTGAAGTCCGGCTGTCCGGGGGCCTCGGTGATCAGCTTCTCGATGTTCATGTCCCCAGTCTGCCCCGCACCTGAGTCACAGGGAACGTGCGGCGGTCCCCAGCCTCCGGTCTCGTTGAGCTGGCTCCGTACCTGAGTCCACCCGTGCACGAAACGCCGCGAAGTGCTGGAAGGCGGTGCGCAGCCGCCGCTGGATCGGGGACGCGCGGCGTTTCGCGCACGCTGGCCAGGCTCTTGGGAAGAGCCGTGTGGCTAGGGCTTTCGGTCCTGGCAGAGGGTCTTTCTCGCTGGGGACGGTGGTCCTTGTAGTCCGATTGGCGGAGGTTGGCCGGCGTGGATGTCGCTCGTCTAGCGCCAGGTATCCCGCAAGTAGGGTCAGGGCCATGAGCCGAGAAGAAGCGATCAGGATCCTCTCGACGCATCCTGCGGTGGTGGAGGTGCTGGATGCGTCGCCACCCGATTTCCCGGATACCGGCATGGTGGTGCTGCGCCTCGACGATGGGCGGATGCTCGGGATCGACCCCGACCTCACCGAGCCGGCACATGCCGACGAGTCCGAGGGCGACCGGGTGGCCCGGGTACACCGCGCGGTGGACGCCATGCGCTCCCCAGGCGAGGTGGGTGTGGACCTCGACGGCGTGGTCCCGCTGGTGCGCAGCGCCGACTACTTCGCGCCCCGGGGAGAACTGGTGCCGGCGACGGTGGGGTGGCTCACCGACTTCATCGGCTTCGGGCTGGCCGTCGACGAGCCCACCACCCTCCGTGTGGTCCCCGAATCCGACCTGCCGGGCGACAGGACGGCAGAGTACGACATCGACCTCCAGGCCAAGGCCATCGGGAACCTGCGCTCCATGGAGGAGACCATGGCCTTCGCCGAGGTCGGCCTCGGTCCCGACGTGCTGGCCCTGACCGCCCCGCCCGGCAACGAGGCGTCCTGGTTTGCCGATGCCGCCGCGATGGAGGAGCTCCTGACCAGGCTGGGGGAGCGAACCAACACCGCCTGGGCGGTGATTCCGGCCCGCCGCAATGACATCTTCCTCGTCAACGTCGCCACCGACCGCTGGGGCGATCTCCTCGATGAGCTGGAGGAGGCGGTCGAAGCTCACGACAGTGTCCAGCCGCTGCCCCACGTCGTCGCGAACCGGCACTGGCAGCTGAGCCTGCCGCCCAAGACCTCCCAGCTTGGGCAGCGCCTCCACAGGCTGCGGCTACGGGTCGAGGGTCGCGTCTACAACACCCTCAAAGAGGTGGTCCAGCAGGACTCCGAGCATCTCGTCGCCGACTACGAGGACCTGTACACCTCTGATGAGGAGCTCTTCTCGATGTCCTTCGTCCCGGAGAGCGCGCCCAGCGTCAGCATTCCCCGGGTGGACGTGGCCGCCTTCGAGTGTGGCCACCTGATCCTCGACGTCCCCTGCAGCGAGATCACCAGGCAGCTTCCGCACCTCATCCAGCCGCATCCCGGCACCCATCCACAGCGCCTGGTCGTCTCGCATCCCTCGGACGACGACTACGCCACACTGAAATCACTGGCCATTCGCTGAGAGGGCCCGCTCAGGGCAAGTCCGCCCAGGACAGCGGCTTCAGGGCAATGGCGAGGCGAGCCGATCGGGTCCGTCCTGGAGCCTCAGCGCCCATCGCCCGCCGACCGTATGAGGGCGATGGCGAGGGGAGTGAGCAGGGGACGGATGTTGGCTCTGCCGTAGCCGTTCGTCTCATAGGCGTACAGCGCCTCGAAAACGTCGATGATCTGTTCTGTCGGCAGCGCGAACTCGATGTCCAGGCGCGCCGCCAGGACCTCCACGAAGTCGATCAGGGCCGGACGGGTCTCGTTGTGGAGCTCCTTGAGCCGGTTCATCAGCTCCGGGATGCGCAGTGCCCGCAGGCGGATCTCCAGCAGGGTGATCATCATTTCCCGATGAGGCGCAAGGACGCCCAGCAGACGCGTTAGCGTGACGTCAGCGGCTGACTCGACGTCCACCTCGGCCGGCAGCTTCGCGATGGTGTCAGCCAGCCGCGACATGATGTTGTCGCGGTAGTGCTCGATGATGGCCAGGCACAGGTCGTCCTTCGAGGAAAAGTTGGAGTAGAAGGCGCCCCGGGTGAATCCGGCGGCTTCACACAGCTGTTCCACGCTGGTGGCGTCGATGCCGCGGGCGGAGAACTGGGTGATGGCGGCCTCTACCAGGCGGCTCACCGTGGCCTCCCGGCGCGGGGTCAGGGCGGTCATGGCCGTCAGTGTAGCGGTCTGGTGCATGGTTTGACAGGGTGCGAAATCCGGGGTTTCCCGGTCCGATACATCGTTGTATGCTGACCCTGCATTCAAGACTGTATCGAAATGGGGAAGATGTCTGCTCAGCTCTATGCCCTTGGACGCTGGTGCTTCCGGCATGCCAAGCTCGTCCTCGCAGCCTGGCTGGTCGTGGTCCTAGCCATCGGCGGCGCCGCACTCGCCTTCCGGGGCAGTTTTGCGGACGTGTTCAAAATCCCCGGCTCCCCGTCGCAGGTGGCCCTCGACAAGCTGGGCATGACCTTCCCGCAGGGTGCCATGACCCAGGCCACGGCCATCTTCGTCGCACCCGAGGGCGGCCGGGTGGATGACTTCCGTGACGTCATCGAGGAGACGATCACCGAGCTGCAGGACCTCGACTTCGTGAACTCCGTCACCTCGCCCTGGAATGAGCGGATCACAGGCATGGTCTCCGATGACGGCCGGGCCGCCATCGTCACGATCCTGGTCGACGTCAAGGGCAATCCGACGGATGACCAGCGCGCCCAGCTCACCGCAGTCGCCGACCGGATGGCCCAGCAGCTGCCTCAGGGCGCCACCGTCGACATGGGAGGGCAAGCCTTCAACACCGAGCTGCCGAGGCTCAGCATCGTGGAGATCGCCGGTCTGGGCGTGGCGCTGGTGGTCCTGACGCTGGTGCTGGGATCCCTGGTGGCGGCCGGACTTCCACTGCTCACCGCCGTCACCGGGGTCGCGATAACGATGGCCATCATGATGCTTATCACCCGGCTGGCCACCATCAACTCGACCACGCCTATGCTGGCCGTGATGCTGGGACTTGCGGTCGGCATCGACTACGCGCTGTTCATCCTCTCCCGGCACCGCAACCAGCTACGGGACGGAACCCCCGCCGAGGAGTCCACGGCGCGCGCAGTCGGCACCGCGGGATCAGCGGTCGTGTTCGCCGGGCTGACGGTGTTCATCGCTTTGCTCGGCCTCAGCATTTCCGGCATCCCCTTCCTCACGGTGATGGGTGTGTTCGCGGCCCTGGCCATCGTGCTGGCGGTGGTCATCGCCCTGACGATGCTGCCCGCGCTGATGGGCCTGCTGGGAGACCGGCTGCGGCCCCGCCCCCGCACGGCCCGGCGTCCCCGCAAGGGCGGGATGTTCGCCTGGTGGGGGCGCGTTGCCACCAGCCATCCCATCGTGGTGATAGTGGTCGTGGTGGCTTCCCTGGGTGTCCTGACCGTGCCAGGCCTGGGGCTGAGGACCGCTCTGCCGAACTCCGGGCAGCACACGGCCGGAACCCCGAGCCGCGTCACCTACGACCTGATCTCCCAGCACTTCGGGGTGGGGCGCAACGGGCCACTGGTGCTGACCGCCGATGTCATCTCGAGCAAGGATCCCCTCAAGCTAGTCGCCGACCTCAAGGAAGAGGTGCTGGCGATCGACGGGGTAGCTGCCGTCCCGCTGGCCACGCCCAACCAGAACGCAGAGGTCGCGATGCTCCAGGTGATTCCCACCACCGGCCCCGACGACCCCGCCACCGCCAGCCTCGTGCAGGCCCTCAGAGACCGGCATGACCAGTGGCTGGAACGCTATGGCGTGGAGACGGCCGTCACGGGGACGACCGCGCTCCAGATCGACGTCAACGCCCGCCTCGCCGGGGCGCTACTGCCCTTCGGCGCGCTCGTGGTCGGGTTGTCGCTGGTGCTGCTGGCCGCCGTCTTCCGGTCGGTGTGGGTGCCGGTCAAGGCCACGCTCGGCTTCCTGCTGTCGGTCGGCGGAGCCTTCGGCGCTACCGCGCTGGTATTCAACGAGGGACACCTCAAGGAGTTCGTGAACCTGGAACGCGGGATGCCCGTGATCTCCTTCCTCCCGATCCTGCTGATGGGCATCCTGTTCGGCCTGGCCATGGACTACGAGGTGTTCCTCGTCTCCCGGATCCGGGAGGAGTACGTCCACGGCAAGAGCCCTGTCGATGCGATCCGTGACGGCATGGTGGCCTCAGGTCCGGTCGTCGTCGCCGCTGCCGTGATCATGTTCGCGGTCTTCGCGTTCTTCGTGCCCGAGGGCATCGGCTCCATCAAGCAGATCGCCTTCGCGCTGGCCGTCGGAGTGGCCATCGACGCCTTCTGCGTGCGGATGACGCTGGTCCCTGCGGTGATGGCCCTCCTGGGGGAGCGGGCCTGGTGGCTGCCGCGCTGGCTGGACAAGGCACTGCCCACCTTCGACGTGGAGGGTGAGGTCCTCACCGAGAAGCTGAAGCTGGACCAGTGGCCCGGCACCGATCATGTGCTCTACGCCGAGGACATCGCCGTCGAGGAGCTGGTGCCTGACACCAGCCTGGCGCTGGAGGCCGGCAACGTGATCGGTGTCGCGGGTCCCGTCTCGTCCCGCACCGGCCTGGCCCTGGCGCTCACAGGCAGGCTCGGCGTCACATCGGGACGCGCCCGGGTGGCGGGGGAGTTGCTGCCCGGCGCTGCCAGCGCGGTACACCGCCGCACCAGATACTCCGACTTGTCCCAGGACCCTGCGGCCCTGATTTCGCTGCGCCCGGCCGCAGGCAGCGTCGCGTTCGTCGACTCGGTTGAGAGCGTCGATGCCGGCGACGAACGCCTGGCCGCTCTGATCGAGCGGTTCCGCAGCGACGGTAGCGCAGCCCTGGTGCTGTGTGCCAGCAGTGAATCCATCTTCGAATCCCTCCCGCTCGACGGCGTGTTCGTCGTCGACCAGCCTGTCAGGAGCACTCGATGAGACCTGAAAGCATTCATTCCGGACATCGCCTCGGCTGGCCGGGGCTCGCCGTACTCTTCCTGGTGCCGTTGCTTGCCGTCGGCATGCTGCTGGGACTGGTGCGGGACAGAAACAACCAGGGGATCCACGCCGCCGTGGTCAACCACGACAAGGCCGTGACCGTGAACGGCCAGGTCCTGCCGCTGGGACGGCAGCTGGCCTCCGAGATGGTTGCCCGGGAGGGAACCAACATCTCGTGGACCATCGCCGACGAGGAGGACGCCGCGGCAGGGTTGCGTGAGGGTCGCTACTCGGCGGTCGTGACCATCCCGGAGGGCTTCTCCGAGGCCGCGACCTCCTTCAGTAGCAACGACGCAGACATCGCCAAACAGGCGACCGTCGACGTGAGCGTCTCCGAGAACTCGCCCCTCGCCGATGCGGCCCTGGCCCATGAGATCGCGGGCCTGGCCACCGACACCATCAACTCCACCCTGACCAAGGGCTACCTGGAGAACATCTACGTGGGCTTCAACAGGGTGGGCGAGCAGTTCAAGACGGTCGTCGACGGCGCGGGCAAGCTCAATCAGGCCGGCTCCCAGCTCGCCGACGGCGCATCCAGCGCCGCGGAGAACTCCGGGAAACTGGTGGACGGGCTGGGGCAGCTGTCGACGCAGGGACAGAAGCTGGGCAGCGCCGCCAACACGCTGGCCGACGGGTCACAGCGCCTCGCGAACGGAGCGGGAACCCTGGCCAATGGCTCCCGCACCCTGGCCGGCGGCACCCAGACCTTCGCCGAGGGAATCGCCCAGCTGAACGCGCAGGCCCCGAAACTCGTGGACGGGGTGAACAAGCTCACCGACGGGGCAACCCCACTGCTGAAGGGGATTCCCGGGTACACCTCGGGCACAGTCAGCGTCCTGGACGGGGTCAGTGAGCTGCGCGGTGGCCTGGCTCAGCTCGAAAGCAGCCTGAATGCCCAGCTCGATCCCGAGGCCATGAAGGAGGCCCAGGCCGCGCTCGGAGAGCTCGTCCCGGTCCTGCGGGAGGCCCAGAGCGCCCTCAAGCAGTACGTCCCCGGGGCGGGGGACATCACCATCGAGGAGGTGCGCTCCAAGCTCGAGGCGTTCGACGCTCAGCTCAACAAGCTCGACTCCACCCTGGCGGGCTACGCCTCCGGCGAGACGCCCCCGCCGTCGGAGCTCAAGGAGTTTTCGCAGCGGCTGGTCGGCAACTGGAAATGCCCGGTGGAGGATCCCCAGACCTGCAAGCTGCTGCGCGAGGCCTACCAGCAGGGGGTCGGGGATGCCATGACCCAGGGCTTCCAGCAGGGCGCCAAGGCAGCCCTCGGCGTGCTGCAGCGAACCGACCCGAAGTCGGGCAAGACGCTGCTGGAGACCGCCCGTGGCTTCTCCCGGATGGGCCTTGGCATGACGGAGTCGATCATCAAGCTGCGTACCTCCCTGTCCCGCGTCGTCCCCGCCGGGACCGATCCCCTGACTGCGCTGGAAAAGCTGCCGTCCCAGCTCAGCGAGCAGGCCGGGAAGCTCAGCGGCGGCGTCCAGAAACTCCGCCAGGGGGCTGACACCATCCTCACCAAGGCCGAGCCGCTTCGCACGAATGCCCAGCAGCTCAACTCCGGTTCCACGCAGCTGCTGGGTGGGCTGCAGCAGCTCAAGACCCAGACCGCTGGGTTGCCCGCCGCCACGGCCCGTCTGGCTGAGGGGTCGTCGCGGCTCGTCGCCGGCTCGTCGCAGCTGGCGGATGCCTCCGGCCGGCTCTCCTCGGGTGCGGGGGAGCTGTCCTCGGGAGCTGGGCAGCTGGCGGACGGCACCGGCAGGTATGTGCAGGGTGTCGGTCAGGCAGCCGACGGGGCGGGGCAACTCGCCCAGGGTCTGCTGCGGCTGGGCTCCGGGGCCAGGGAACTCTCCCAGGGTCTCGGGACCTTCCACGACCAGCTCTCCCAGGCCCAGAGCCAGCTTCCCAACTACAGCGACTCCGACCGCGACAAGCTGTCCCAGGTGGTGACCTCGCCGGTAGCCAAGGATTCCAGGGTCTATGAGACGGCGATGGTGCCGCTGGCGGCATTGCTGGCAGTCGCCGCCCTGTGGCTTGGCTCCCTACTGTCCTGGAGCTTCGCCCGTCCCGTCCCATCCGACCTGGTCGCGTCCTCCCGCTCCAGCATGGCGTTGTGGCTGCGTACCTTCTGGCCGGTGGCCTCACTCGGGGCGGTGCAGGGCCTGCTGTTCGGCTGGGCGGTGGGCATGGCGCTCAGCCTCCCGTTGGGGAACACCATCGGCGCGGCAGCGCTGCTGGCCGTGGTCGGGGTGAGTTTCGCCGCCGGCAACCATGCGCTGACCGGCTGGCTCGGCAACGTGGGACGTGGCATCTCGGTGCTGGCGCTGGTGGCCACCGTCGCCCTCGGCTTGACGTCGGCCGTGCCCGGCTGGGTCGGGAGCATTGCGGGGATCTCACCCTTGCAGAACGGCCTGCTGCTGGTGCGCACCTTCCTGGCCGGCGGCTCCGGCCTGGTGGCGCTCGCCGGGGCAGCCCTGTTGTTCGGGGTGATCGCCCTCAACCTGTCCTACCTGGCCATCGCATCCAGGCGCAGCCTGACCCCGGACCAGTTCCGCAGCCGCATCGTCAAACCGCTCGCCGGCTGAGTCGTTCCCGGGTCCCGCACGGCCCGCCCATCCGGGCAGCCGTGCGGGGCCGCCGGAGGCGCGCATCAAGGCGCGCGCATTTTGCTTACAGAATCGCGCATGAAAGTGCGCAGGTCTTGCGTTTTACCTAGTGAGAGCGGTTGGATTTGTCTGTCCGACTGACTCGGACAAGGGCGAGGCACCCGCTTCGCCCATTCCCCCGCAACACGGGCGCCGCCTCGGCGCCGCCCATGACAAAGCAGTCAGAACTGGAGTAGAGAATGTTCGCCTTCTTCCTCTCGGAAGCAGTCGGTTCGATGCTGTTGATCCTGCTGGGCTGCGGCGTGGTCGCCAATACCGCGCTGGCCAAGTCCAAGGGACACGGAACCGGCTTCCTCTTCGTGAACTGGGGGTGGGGCCTGGCCGTCTTCGTGGGCGTGCTGGTCTCCGCCAAATCCGGTGGTCACCTAAACCCGGCCGTTACCATCGGCCTGGTCATCAACGACATCGCCCAGGGCAAGACCCCCATGGACGCCGGCACGGTGATGGCCTACCTCGGCGGCCAGTTCGTCGGCTCGCTGCTGGGCGCCTTCCTCTGCTGGGTGGCCTACAAGCAGCACTTCGACGAGGAGACCGACCAGGCCGCCCAGCTCGGCGTCTTCGCCACCGGGCCCGCCATCCGCAACCCCCTGTTCAACCTCCTGACCGAGATCATCGCCACCTTCGTGCTGGTCTTCGTGGTCATCGCCGCTGGTCTCTACACCACCAACGCCAAGGGAGATGCCGTCAACCTCGGCTGGCTTGGCGCGCTGGGCGTCGCCCTGCTGATCGTCGTGATCGGCACCGGTCTCGGCGGTCCCACCGGCTATGCCATCAACCCCACCAGGGATTTGTGTCCCCGCATCATGCATGCGATCCTTCCCATCAAGGGCAAGGGCGGCTCCGACTGGGGCTATGCCTGGATCCCGGTTGTGGGTCCCCTCATCGGTGGCGTGCTTGCGGGTCTGCTGGCCACCCCGTTGCTGGCGGCACCGCTGCTTCCCTGACCAACTCAGCCTCGAGTGATCCCGGGCATCTCACGAAGGAGTGACCACATGACAGAAACCAAGTACGTGCTCGCCATCGACCAGGGAACCACCTCGTCGCGTGCGATCATCTTCGATCACGGCGGCCACATCGTCGCGGTCGGGCAGAAAGAACACGAGCAGATCTTCCCCCGCGCCGGCTGGGTGGAGCACGATGCCGTCGAGATCTGGGGCAACGTCCGTGAGGTCGTCGCCCAGGCTCTCGCAAAGGCGCAGTTGAACAAGAACGATCTGGTCGCGGTCGGTATCACCAACCAGCGCGAGACCACCCTCGTGTGGGACAGGAAAACCGGTGATCCCGTCTACAACGCCATCGTCTGGCAGGACACCCGCACTCAGAAGATCGTCGAGGAACTCGGCGGTGAGCAGGGAGCCGACCGGTACAAGGAGCTCGTCGGGCTGCCGCTGGCCACCTACTTCGCCGGGCCGAAGGTCAAGTGGATCCTCGACAACGTCGAGGGCGCCAGGGAACGCGCCGAGGCCGGTGACCTGGTGATGGGCACCATGGACACCTGGGTGCTGTGGAACCTCACGGGCGGGGTCAACGGCGGCGTGCACGTCACCGATGTCACCAACGCGTCCCGCACCATGCTGATGGACCTGAAGACCCTCGACTGGGATCCCGCCATCGCCGCGGATATGACCATCCCGATGTCCATGCTGCCGAAGATCAAGTCATCGGCGGAGGTCTACGGCGTAGGCCGTGAGCAGGGTCTCCTGGCAGGCATCCCGATAGCCGGCATCCTCGGCGACCAGCAGGCCGCCACCTTCGGACAGGCCTGCTTCGAGCGGGGAATGGCGAAGAACACCTACGGCACCGGCTGTTTCATGCTGATGAACACCGGCGAGGAGATCGTCCCCTCCAAGAACGGGCTGCTGACCACGCTGTGCTACAAGATCGGCGACACCAAGCCCGTCTACGCGCTGGAGGGATCCATCGCGGTGACGGGGTCGCTGGTGCAGTGGCTGCGCGACAACCTGCGGATGTTCGACTCGGCCCCCGAGGTCGAGGCCCTGGCGGCCACCGTCGAGAACAACGGCGGCGCCTACATCGTGCCGGCATTCTCGGGCCTGTTCGCCCCGTACTGGCGGGCTGACGCCCGCGGTGCGCTGGTGGGCCTGACTCGCTATGTCAATCGCGGTCACATCGCCCGTGCGGTCCTGGAGGCCACCGCCTTCCAGACCCGCGAGGTGCTGGACGCGATGGAGGCTGACTCGGGTGTGAAGCTGACGGAGCTGAAGGTCGATGGCGGCATGACCGCCAACGAGACCCTGATGCAGTTCCAGGCCGACCAGCTCGGGGTGGACGTGGTGCGTCCCGTGGTCGCGGAGACCACGGCACTCGGGGCCGCCTATGCCGCCGGGATCGCTGTCGGGTACTGGAGCGGGGAGCAGGATGTCATCGACAACTGGGCCGAGGACAAGCGCTGGGCCCCGGAGATGGACCAGGCTGAGCGTGATCGCCTGTACCGCAACTGGAAGAAAGCCGTCACCAAGACCTTCGACTGGGTGGATGACGACGTGACCGAGTGAGTCGAGTACAGTGAGTCAGGTGAACTGACTCGTCAAGGTGGGCCGCCGATCTGATCTGCGGCCCACCTTTCGTCAGTGGGGGATCCCGTCCATAGTATGGTGCCGGAACTGGCGGCATTCAGGTGCCATCATGGTGGGTGGCGGAGCGGGGACGCGCAGGCGCACACCGACGACGAGCGATGAGGCTCGCAAAGGATGAAGGCCTGCCAGGCCAGTTGGTCCCTGAATCTGCCGAAGACCAGTGGTAACTTTCCGCCACAGGTTTTGCTAGAAAGTTAGCGTTGTGTTGCCTATTGTTCCGGTGCACAATAGGCAAGGTGTTTCCTTGGCAGATTCCAGCATAGTTTCCCCCAATGCTGACAAAATGCCTTTGACAAGGAGTTTTGCTGTCAGGTGAAAATCTGACGGGGTCTGTCTTTTATTTGGCATATCGGTTCCACGGCAAGACGATGGTTGATATGCTTCCCTCGTGAGAGATGCTGTTTTCCCGGTGAAAAGACAATCCTATGCTTGACGATCGTCCTGAGGTCTGGTGGGCTTTCTGGTATGGCGGGGCGTGTGGCGGATGCCGCCGACCTCGGTTAGCTGCCTGTCCTTGTCGTCGTGATGAACCGTGCGGTGCCGCCGGCTGACGCCGGGCACTGCTGGGATCAATGTTGACGTGGGTGGGTTTTCCCTTCGCCTGGCGCCCGGCTGCTGGTGCGGGAAAGCCGCATTCTAGACCGAATTGTTGAACCATATTCCTAATGAAGGAACATTATGAATCCATTTGATGACACATCTGCTGATTTCCTGATCCTTGTTAATTTAGAGAATCAGCATTCCTTATGGCCTGTGTTCGCTGATATCCCGCATGGCTGGAGACAGGTTGCAGGTCCGCTCCCACACGGGGAGGCGATGGCCTGGGTCGATGAAAACTGGACTGATATGCGACCCGCCTCGCTCATAGCCGCGATGGATTAGGGCAGCTGGGCGCTGTTGCCCGGTCGTCTACGTCTTATTACCGTTTTATGAACTGCATCAGTGGATTGTGGGGGCGCCGTAATAATGCAGGTTCCCCTCCCTGGTGAGGTGGCTGTTGCGCTATCTCACGCCCGAAGGCCTCTTCCGGCTGAAGCGCCGGATCTTCTCTGTGGCTTTTCAGCACGCCGGTGACGACCAATCGGATCACCTGTCAGTCGTGTCTGAGACGTGCCCCACCTGCTGATCGGACCAATGCCTGAGGAAATGATCACCATGACCCTGACTCATTCATCCAGTGCCTCGCGGCGACTCGGTGTGGGTTCCGCTGCCGAGAGCCGCAAGGAATGCCTCAGCCGGGCTTCGAGGGAGTCGCTCGACTTCTGGCGTGAGGCGCTGGACGGCATTCCCGCCGCCATCGACCTACCGGCCACGCACCCCCGGGGTGCGGAACGCACCGGGCGGCGTGGACAAGTGCCCGTCGAGATCAGCGCCGACCTGCATTCCCGGCTCGATGCGCTCGCCCAGCGGGCCGGCACCTGCCTGTTCACGGTGCTCCAGGCCGGGCTCTGTGCCCTGCTGCACCGTCTCGGCGCCGGCGATGACATCCCGGTGGGCGTGATACCCCCTGGTGGCGATCCGGGCTCTTTGCGCGACGCGGTCGTCCTGCGTGCGGATCTCTCCGGCAATCCGGCTTTCGAAGAGCTGCTGCGCAGAGTGGGGGAGGCCGGCCAGGCCGCCTTCAGGCACCAGGAGGTCCTGCTTGACGCCGTCGTGGAGGAGCTTCAGCCCGCCCGGGTCCCGGGCTGCCACCCGCTCTTCCAGGTCGCACTGGCCCTGACGGCCGCCGGTGCTCTGGGCGCTGGTAGCAACGGATCCGTCTCCGCCACCCCCGCCGAGGCCGGTCCGCCTAGCGTCGACCTTGCCCTGACGTTCACAGAGCACCTCTCGGCAGGCGTCCCGGCCGGCCTGACCGGTGTCCTCGAGTTCGCCGCTGACCTGTGGACGGACACGGAGGCGGCCGCGATCGGCCGCCGGCTGGTGCGGCTGCTCGGCGACGTCGCCACCGACCCGGGGCTGCGGCTCTCGGACATGATCGTCCTGCTGCCTGAGGAGATGGCAACGGCACGCGAGTCCGGGCCTATGGGCCCTGCCCCCGCAACGCTCCCGGAGCTGTTCCGCGCCCAGGTGGCCAGCGGCCCGCGGCGCATAGCGGTGGAATGTGGTGACGAGTCGATCTCCTTCGTGGAGCTGGACCGCCTCTCGGACCGGTGGGCGGCGCTTCTCGCCGAGACCGGGATCGAGCCGGAGGACGTCGTGGCCTGCTGCCTGGAGCGATCGGTCCTGTCCATCGTGATGTTGCTCGCGGTGATGAAGGCCGGGGCCATCTGGCAGCCGATCGATCCCAGCTACCCGGATGGGCGGATCTCCTTCCTGGTGGCTGACTCCGGGGCCCGGCTCGTGGTGTGCGCGACCCAGGATGCTGGGCGCTTCACGGTGCCGGTCCTGCTCGTCGACGACGCGGACATCGAGCAGCGGCTCGTCGCCGCGCCGCCAGCCCCCAGCGTCTTGCAGGATGTCCGCCGCGGTGCCTACCTGATCCACACCTCCGGCTCCACCGGGCGGCCCAAGGGGGTGCTGGTCACACATGAGGGCCTGGCGGCCCTGGGAGCCGAACACCGGGAGCGCCTTGGTGTTGGGCCAGGCAGCGTCTCGCTCCAGTTCAGCTCACATAGTTTCGACGGATCAGTTTGCGAGATGACCCAGTGCCTGCTCGCGGGGGCGACCATGCTCATGGTGCCCGAGCGGGCCCGCTCCCTCGACGGTGACTTCCTCGAGCTCCTGTCGCGGGCCAGCCATGCGATCCTCACCCCGTCCACCGTGATGGCGATCGGGACGGAGCACCTCCCCGACGGGCTGGGACTCGTGGTGGCCGGCGAGGTCTTTAACCCGCAGCTCGCCAGTGAGGCCGCTGATCGGCTGCGTCTGTTCAACGGGTACGGGCCCACGGAGACCACGATCTACGTCACCCATCGCCGGGTCACTCCGGAGGACCAGGACCCGGTCCCGATCGGGCGGCCCTCTCTCGGGAAGGTGGTCTGCGTCCTCGACCAGTGGTTTCGCCCAGTTCCGGACGGCAGCGTCGGCGAGCTCTACGTAGGCGGGCCGTCCTTGGCCCGGGGCTACCTGGGACGTCCCGGAATGACCGCGTCCCGTTTCATCGCGGACCCCGCCGGAGGTGGCGGCCGGCTGTACCGCACAGGCGATCTCGTCCGCCGCGGAGCTGACGGTGAGCTGCGCTTCGTCGGACGTGCCGACGACCAGGTGGAGATCCGGGGCTTCCGCGTCGAACTGGATGAGGTCGTCTCGGCGCTGCTGGCGGTTCCCGGGGTGAGCGCGGCTGTCGCCCGGCCGCACCGCACCGCCGTGGGTGACAGCCTGCTGGCCTGGGTCACCCCGGCCAACATCGATCCCGGTGAGGTCCGCGCCGCTGTCTCCCGGCAGCTTCCCGCCTACATGGTGCCTTCCGCGATCATCCCGCTCGGCGAGTTCCCCCTAACGTCGAGCGGCAAAGTAGACGCCGCGGCCCTGCCCATTCGTGGCCTCACCCCAGCTGACCAGGACGGTCAGGCCCGCACGCCTGCCCAGGAACAGGTGTGCGCCGCCTTCGCGGAGGCCCTGGGGCTGCCGGACGTGGGTGTGGACGCCGACTTCTTCGCGTCGGGTGGGCATTCGCTGCTGGCGGCCAGGGTCGTCTCGCTACTGGGTGGTGCTGCCTCCGGGGTACGGCTGCGTGACGTCTTCGAGGCGCGTACGCCGCGCGAACTCGCGGGTCGGCTGCGTCACGACGAGGCCGCGCCGGTCCCCGTCCGCAGTGTGACGCGCGTCGAGCCCCGGCCCGCCCGGGTGCGGGCCTCGTTCGCGCAACAGCGGCTGTGGACGGTGGACCAGCTGGACGGCCCCTCAGCGGCCTACAACATTCCGCTGGCCGTCCGGGCAACCGGCCCGCTCGACGTGTCGGCCCTGGGTCTCGCGTTGCAGGACGTGGTCCGGCGCCATGAGGCGTTGCGCACGGTGCTGGTGTCCGTCGACGGCGAACCACTGCAGGTGGTGCGTGACGTTCCCGTGGCCGAGATGCTCATGACGACCCTCGACGCACGGTGGCTCCCGGCCCAGGAGCAGGAGGAACTCGTCCACCGCCAGGCTGCGCACGTCTTCGACCTGGAACACGACCTGCCGGTCCGGCTGTGGGTGATCAGAACCGACGGGGATCAGCACACCCTGCTGCTCGTGCTGCACCACGTCGCGGGTGATGGCGCCTCGATGATCCCGCTCCTGCGCGACCTCGGGACCGCCTACGAGGCGCGCGCCGCCGGGGCCGCCCCGTCGTGGCAGCCCCTGCCCGTGCAGTACGCCGACTACTCCCTGTGGCAGGCCGCCCAGGTCGGGCAGGGAGAGTTCGATTCCCAGATCGAGTGGTGGCGCCAGTACCTCGCCGGCATCCCCGCTCAGGTCCCGCTACCGGCGGACGGCCAGCGGGACCTGAGCGGTGGCCGGCCCGCCGGGACGCAGACCTGCCGGATCCCGGCTGATGTCCACGAGGGCCTCACACGGCTGGCGGCGGCGCACGACGCGTCGGTCTTCATGGTCTGCCATGCGGCCGTCGCCGCGCTGCTCAACCGGCTGGGGGCCGGCGATGACATCCCCCTCGGCCTGGTGAACGCCGGACGTGATGATGCCGCGCTCACGGAGCTGGTCGGGTTCTTCGTCAACACGCTCGTGGCGCGCCACGATCTATCCGGAGCGCTGACTCCCGCAGAGCTGGTGGCGGCTTCCCGGGAGGCTGTGATGGGGGCTTTGGAGCATGCGGCAGTGCCCTTCGACGCCGTGGTCGACGCGGTCGCGCCGTCTCGCACGCCAGGGGTGCACCCGCTGTTCCAGGTGATGGTGAACCACCTCGTCGAACAGGCGGGGGCGACAGCCAGGCTGAGGCTGCCCGGGGTGCGCATCGAGGACCTCCCGCTGGCCGCGACCAGCGCCAAGGTCGACCTCACCTTCAACATGGGCGAGCACCACGATGCCGGGGGGAGGCCGCAGGGGATCGACATCTCCCTGGACTATGCAGCGGACCTCTTCAGCGACTCCTCCGCCCGGACCTTGCTGCGCAGGTTCCTGCAGGTGCTGCGGTTCTTCGCCGAGCAGCCCGGATCCCCCATCGGTCGGGCCGACGTGCTCACCCCCGGGGAACACGCGGAGGCGACGTTGCGCGGGGGAGCCGCGCCGCAGCCGATGACCTTCCCTGAGCTGTTCGAACGGGCGGTGGACGCGCACCCGGACTCTCCGGCGATCCGGTTCGAGAACCAGGAGCTGACCTATCGCCAGCTCGACGAGCGAGCCAATCGCCTGGCCCACTGGCTCATCGCGCGCGGTGCCGGGCCGGAGACCACCATCGGGGTGGCCGGTTACAAGAGGATCGAGACGGTTGCCGCCATTCTCGCCGTCGAGAAGGCCGGGGCGGCCTACGTCTCGATCGACCCCGCCTACCCGGATGATCGGATCCGGTACATGCTCGCTGATGCGGGGCCGCTGCTGGTGCTCACTCCGCTCGCCGGTGCCGGGAGGTTCGGGGAGCTGGCGGTGAGCTGGGACGACGAGCGCATCGTCGCCGGGATCGCGGCGATGCCAGCGGACCGCGTGACCGACGCCGACCGGATCGCGCCGCTGGATCCCCGGCACCCGAGCTATGTGATCTACACCTCTGGTTCGACGGGCAGGCCGAAGGGGGTCGTGGTCACCCACAACGGCCTGGCCGCACTGGCCGAGGCCCAGCGGGAGGGTCTGGACCTCGGCCCCGGTGCCGGGGTGATGCAGTTCATGTCCCTCAGCTTCGACGCCTCGGTGCTGGAGCTGGCCCTCGGCCTGTTCACCGGCAGCGTGCTGGTCGTGGTCCCCGAGCGCCTGCGCAGCATGTCGGCTGAACTGGGGGCGTACTTGGCCGAACACGGCGTCACTGTCGGCGCGTTGACGCCAACGGCCCTCGACGCCATGCCTCCCGGAGCCTTCCCGGACGGCATGACCCTGCTCTGCGGCGGCGAGCCGCTTCCCGTCAGCGTCGCGGAACGCTACACCCGCCAGGGACACCGGGTCGACAACAAGTACGGGCCGACGGAGGCGACGGTCGACACGGCATGGCACAGCTTCCAGCGGGACACCGGGCAGACCGTCCCGATCGGCCGGGTGATCACGGGTGTGGAGGTCCGCGTCCTCGACCCCTGGCTGCAGCCGGTGCCCGATGGTGTTCCCGGGGAGCTCTACATCGCCGGCGTAGGCTTGGCACGCGGCTATCTGCGCCATCCCGGCCTGACCGCGTCGAGGTTCGTGGCCGCCACCTGGGGTGAGCCCGGGGCGTTGATGTACCGCACGGGCGATGTCGTGGTACGCCGCCCCGACGGCGTGCTGGAGTTCGTGGGCCGCTCGGACCGCCAGGTGAAGGTGCGCGGTTTCCGGATCGAGCTGGGCGAGGTGGAGGCTGCGCTGCGATGCCTGCCCGGTGTGAGCTCGGCGGCCGCGCTGCTGTACCCCAAGACCGATGAGGACGTGCGTCTCGTCGGCTACGTGGCGACAAGCAGGCCCGCCGGCTTCGACGCCGCCAGAGCACGGGAGTCCCTGGCGCAGTTGTTGCCCGCCCACGAGGTGCCCGCGGCGATCGTCGCGCTGGAGGTCCTGCCCACCACCGTCAACGGCAAACTCGATGCCGGGTCGCTGCCCATTCCGGTGTGGGGAGGTGGCACCGGCCGGGTCGAACTTGAGGAGGGGGTCGAGACCTTCCTGGCGGAGCTGTGGGCCGAGGTCCTCGGTGAGACAGCGCTTCCGGGGGCGTTCGACAACTTTTTCGAGGTGGGAGGCAACTCGCTGCTGGCTGCGAAGATCACCGCGCGGGTCGCCGACCGGCTGGAGGTGGAGTTGCCGCTGCGCACCATCTTCGACAGGCCTGTGCTCCGTGACCAGGCCGCCGTCCTGGAGGAGATCCTCTTGGCTGACATCTAGCCCGCCCCTGCCCATCCTGCCGAAAGAATGAAGATGTCCATCATCGAAGAGTCTCCTGATATCAAAGAACGCAAGCGGGTGTTGCTCGCCCAGCGGCTCCGCAAGGCGAAGACCACACCGAGTGGACCCCAGCCCCGCCCCGAGGGAGCGGCGGTCTCGTTGACCCCGGCGCAGCGGGGACTGTGGGTGAAACAGCGCATGGACCCCGGATCCGCCGCCTATTCCGTGGGGTTCGGGTTGCGGTTGCGGGGCGTGCTCGCTGTAGGCGCGGTCGAGGTAGCCGTGCGGGCGGTCACTGAGCGGTACGACATCCTCAGTGCCGTCTTTCCCGCCGATCCCGGCGGAGAGCCCATCGTGGTGCTGCGACCGGGACTCGACCCGCACATCGAGCATCTCGACCTCTCGGCCGCGGCTGACCCGCGGGCTGCGGCCGAGGAGGCCTTCAGCGACCTGCTGGCGCGCCCGTTCGACCTTGAAATCGGGCCGGTCGCCCGGTGGCTGGTGGTCCGGCTCGGTGAGGACGACGCCGCCGTGATAGCAACGTTCCACCACATCGTGCTCGACGGCTGGTCGAACAGGCTGCTGCTGGATGACCTGAGACAGGCCCTGGACCAGGCGCAGCGAGGTGTACCAGTAGACCTCGGGCTGCGTCCGCTGCAGTATGAGGACATCGCCGTCTGGGAAAGCCGGCCGGAGCGCGTCGCGCTGCGTGAGCGTGGGGTGCGGACCTGGGCTGAGGTGCTCTCGGACCGGCAGAACCTCGAACTCGACATCGCCGCCTCGCGGCCCGCGGTGGTCTCCAGCCGGGGCCGCACCCACAGGTTCCAGTTGCCGGTTTCCGTCATGGACCAGCTCAGGGCGCTCGCCGCGTCTCAGGGGGCGACGCTGTACATGGCGATGCTCGCCCTGTACCAGCTGCTCCTGGCCCGGCACAGCCAGCAGCGCCGGTTCGTCATCGGGACGGCCGTCGCCAACCGCGACCAGCTGGGGGCAGAGAAGATCGTCGGCACCTTCGTCAACATGCTGCCGATGCCCGCGACCCTCGACGGCGACCCCACGTTCCGTGACCTCCTGGGGCGCGCCAGGGCTGTGGCGGTCGACGCCTTCAGCAGGCAGCACGTCCCGTTCGACGACATCCTGCGCGAGCTGGATGTCACCCGCGACACCGGCATCTCGCCCATCTTCCAGGTCTCGCTGGCCGTCGACGAGCTGGGGTCGGCCGTGAGGGACCGGAACCAGCAGGTGACCGGTCTCCGGCTGGAGGAGCTGGGGGTTGAGTCGTCGGTGACCCACTACGACCTGGGTCTCCACCTCCGTGCGCACGACGGCGGCTACGCCGCCTCCCTGACCTACCGGACCGACCTGCTGACACAGCAGGCGGTGGAGGCCCTGGCAGGGCGGCTGGAGAGGTTGCTGGCCTCTGTGGTCGCCGCCCCGGATGCCCCCGTCAGGACGCATGACCTGTTCACCAGCAAGGAGCGCGGGCTACTGGGATCGTGGTCGCTCGGCGCAGTCGGGACGGGGGAGCCCGACTCGACCCTGGTGGACATCACCGCCCAGTTCGCCTCGCGGTCCCCCGACTCACCGGCAGTCGTCGACGGTGACAGGAGCATCACGGCGGCGGAGCTGCACCGGTGCGCCGACGACCTGGCCTTCAGGCTCAGTGGCCTGGGAGTCGGCCCCGAGACGCGGGTCGCCGTGGCCCTGAGCGACTCGATCGAGGCCGCCTGCGTCATCCTCGGGGTGCTGCGGGCCGGCGGCGCCTACCTGCCCCTGGACCCGTCCCTGCCCAGGGACCGCCTGGAGTTCATCCTGGCCGACTCCCGCAGCGTGCTGTGCATCCACGACGACTCCCTCGACGTCGGCGGGGTGCGGTCCATGCCGTATGCCGCCCTGGCCGACTCGAAGCCGGCGATGGCCGTCACGAAACCCGGCCCGGACAATCTCGCCTACGTCATCTACACCTCCGGGACCACGGGCAGGCCGAAGGGCGTCGAGGTGACACACCGGGAGATCTCCCGCTATCTGCGGGACATATCACGTGAGCTGGAGATTGTGCCCGGCGCCAGCTATGCACTGCTGCAGTCGCTGGCCTTCGACTTCAGCCTTCTGATGTTCTACCTTCCCCTGGTCAATGGCGGGACACTGCACGTCACCGACGGCCGGATCACCGGGGATCAGCTGGCGGGATTCCTGGAACGCCACCGCGTCGACTATCTCAAGATGACCCCCTCCCACCTGGCGGCGATGACCTCCGAGGTGGGGGTCGAACGGGTCCTGCCCCGCCGGGGGCTCGTGCTGGCGGGCGAGGGCTCCCCATCCGACTGGGCATCCGAGGTCGCCTCCCGCGCGGGCTGTCGGATCGTCAACTCCTATGGGCCGACGGAGACGGTTGTCGCCTGCTCCGTGGCCCCGGTCGTGGCTGATGAGGCCGTGCTGGAGCCGGTGTGGCCGGTCGGCAGGCCCCTGCCCGGGGTGCGTTGCTACGTCCTCGACGAGGCGTTGCGGCCGGTGCTGCCCGGCGTACGTGGCGAACTGTACGTTGCCGGGCGTCTCGCCCGCGGCTACCTCTCACGCCCGGGGCTGACCTCGGCGCGGTTCACAGCTGACCCCTTCCACGGCGTCGGCGAGCGCATGTACCGCACCGGGGACGTGGTCTCGTGGCGTCCGGACGGGTCCTTGGCCTTCCATGGCCGCACCGATGACCAGATCAAGATCCGCGGCTACCGCGTGGAGCTCGGCGAGGTCGAGGCGGCGCTGGAGCGGGTGGACGGTGTGGCCCAGTGCGTCGTGGACCTGCGCGGCGAGGCCGGCAGGGAGCATCTGGTCGGCTGGATCCGGTGGGAGGCCGGCGCGGACCCGCTGCCCGACTCCGAGCTGCGGGCTGAACTAGGCAGGGAGCTGCCCGAGTACATGGTGCCGCGCGTCTACGCGGCCGTTAGCCAGTTCCCCATGAAGGGGCATGGCAAGATCGACCGCCGGGCCCTGGCAGAGCCCGATCGCGCCCCGGCCGCCGGGCACGTCGCGCCGCGGAACCCCACGGAGCAGATCATCGCGGATGTCTTCTCCCAGCTGCTGGAGGTCGATTCCCCCAGCATCGTCGCCGACTTCTTCGACCTGGGTGGCGACTCGCTGATGGCCACGAAGGTTGCTGCCCGCATGAAGCCGCTCCTCGGCGAGGGGGCATCGGTCGGGGTCATGGACGTCATCGCGCATCCGACGATCGAGGGGCTCGCGGCGCTGGTGATGGAGCGGCTCGCCTCCGGGCGTGGGGACTGCGTCCTGTACGAGCTCACGCCTCCCACCGACCCGGCGGCCAGGACGATGTCCATCGTCGCGGTGCCCTACGGCGGGGCCAACGCCAGCGTCTACTCCGACCTGGCCAAGGCCCTCCCAGCATCGGTGTCGCTCTACTCCGTCGAGCCGCCCGGGCATGACCCGATGCTCGCAGACCAGGAAGTGCTGCCTGTGACGCAGCTGGCGGCGAAGGTCGCCGACGAGATTGTGGAGCGCGTCGAGGGGCCCCTGGTGCTGTACGGGCACTGCGTCCCCGGAAGTGCCATCACCACGGCGGTGGCCGAGGAGCTGACGCGGCGGGGCCGTGAGATCGCGGCGGTCTACCTCGGTGGTGCCTTCCCGACCGCGCGTCCCACGGGCAGGGTCATGTCGGCCCTGGCGCGGCTGGCCGCCCGCGACCGGCTCACCGGCGACCGCAACCTCGCGAACTGGCTGGCGGGCATGGGAGCGGACCTGGCCCGCATGGACGCCGGCCATGCCGCGCACATGGTCAAGGCGATGCGTCAGGACGGCCGCTACGCCGAGGACTATTTCACCGAGATGTACGAGCGGGGACCGGTGCGTTTCGACGCCCCCGTCATCAGCGTCATCGGGGAGTCCGACCAGGCGACGCGGTTCTGGGAGGAGCGCAGCAATGAGTGGATGGTCTACACCGACCGGGTTGCGTCGGTGCTGATCCAGGATGCTGGCCACTACTTCCTCAACTACCGTGCTGACGAACTGGCCGAGATCATCACGACGACCCACCTGCGGATGCGAGAGGGCGCCGAGTCCCAGATGACGCGCCAGCAACGCGGCGTGGACGCCACCTGGTGGCTTCACGACAGCCGCGAGAGCGCCGAGACGGTCAGGCCGGGCCGCCAGCCGCGCACGCACTCGCTGCTCAGCGGCCGCATCGACTCCGATCGCGCCCTCCCCGGCCTCGGCAAGTTCGGTCTGATCGCCTTCGGGCAGATGCTCTCGTTCACCGGTTCGACACTGACCGGGTTCGCTCTTCCGCTCTGGGTGTACACGCAGACCGGCGACCTGCTGCTGTTCGGCCTGACCGGGGTCCTCAGCGCGCTGCCGAACATCATCGTCTCGCCGTTTGCCGGCGCCATCGTCGACCGGTTCGACCGCCGCAAGCTGATGATCGGTGCGGACTGCGCCTGCATGGCGATGCTGTCGGTCCTCCTGCTGCTGGTGTTCAGCGGGCAGATGCAGCTGTGGAACATGATGCTGGTCTTCGGGCTGGTGGCGTGTGCCGTCACCTTCCAACGCGTGGCGTTCCAGTCCGCCGTCCCGCAGATCGTCCCCAAGCGCTACCTGGGACACGCGAACGGGATGATGCAGTCGGCGATCGGCGCCGCGAACTTCATCGCTCCGCTGTTCGGGGTGGCTCTGCTCGCGTTCTTCGGGTTGCAGGGGATCCTGCTATTCGACATCGTCTCCTATGTCTTCGCCATAGGCATCGTCCTGGCTATCAGGTTCCCGGCGGCCACGCCGGATGTCAACGAGTCCCTGTGGGACGAGGTGTGCGGCGGTTTCCGGTTCTCCATGCGGAACAGGTCCTTCAGGGCCATGCTGGTCTATTTCGCCATGATCAATCTCTTCCTAACCCCGATCCTTTCGCTGGTGAATCCGATGGTGCTGAGCTTCGCCACCCTGCAGGAGGTTGGGATTGCGGCCGGGGTGGCAGGAGCCGGTGGTGTCCTGGGCGGCCTGGTCATGAGCATCTGGGGTGGGCCTCGCGTCAGGCGGATGGACACCATCCGCTGGTTGACGGTCGTCATGGGCTGCTGCGCGCTCGTCGCGGCGTGGCGGCCCAACCTGGTCCTGATCTGTGCCGGGACCTTCATGATCTCCGCGAGCATCATCCTGGGCAACGGGATCGTCATGACGATCATCCAGACCAAGGTGCCCGCCCGGATGCAGGGGCGGGTCATAGCCATCGACACGATGATCTCGACTGTGACCGCCCCGATCGGCTTCGGGGTGCTCGCCCCCCAGGGAACCGCCCTGATGGAGTGGCTGATGCGGGAGTTTCCCACCTTCGAGTCCATGACCCATGCCGTCCTCGGTGAGGGTGGGGGACGCGCCATCGCCCTGGTGTACGTGCTGTGCGGTCTCGTCTCGATCCTGCTGGTGCTGGTGACGCTGCGGTGGCGGACGCTGACCCATTTCGACGACGACGTGCCCGATGCGCGGCCGGACGACCTGATCGGTCTGGCGCAGACCCGGGCGCGGCGTGACGGGGGCCGTAGCGTTGTGCGCCAGCTGGAGGAGTCGGGCGATCTGGACCTCGAGGCCCAGCTGAGCCATTGACAAACTGGAGGGCCAGCTGAGTCGTTGGCAAAAGTGCACTGACCTCTGCTATGACGTTGAGACATGCATGAGGTCGCACGATGAACGAGCTGCTGCGGCGTGACGATGGTCTGGCCGCTGACGGCCCGCTGAGGCCGGCCGGCGGATCGCCCTGGAAGGTTGTCGGTTTCGCCGGGTTGAAGCTTGCCGGGATCTTCCTGGGCATACCGGTGGGCACAGCCCTGCTGTCGCTGCTGTCCATGCCCTTCCTGGGTACGCGCAGGGTGATCTTCGCCATGAATTCGGCGGGCGGCGTCTTCACGCTTCTCTCCTCAGTGGTGGTCTACCTCCTGCTGGTGATCCTCCTGGAGGGCCGCCGGAGACCCTACGAGCTCGCGTTGCGCCGGAGCTGGGGGTTGCTGGCCGGCCTGGGGATGGGCGCCGCCCTGCTGCTGGTGTGCTATGCCGTGGTGGCCTTGCCCGGGGGATACCAGATCGGCGTGGTCTCCCACATCCAGTACGGGGAGCTGATCAGAAAGGTCTTTGCCGCGGGTATCATCGCCGGTGTCTCGGAGGAGCTGATCTACCGGGGCGGGCTGTACCGTTGCATCGAGGATGTCCTCGGGACGTGGGGCGGGATCCTCGTCTCGGGCCTGGCCTTCGGCCTGGTGCATCTCCGCAATCCGAACGGGAGCCTGTGGGCCGCTGCCGCCATCGCGCTGGAGGCCGGGCTGCTGTTCGGTGTCCTGTATGCGCTGACCCGCTCGCTGTGGGTGTGTATCGGCTTCCACGCGGCATGGAACATCACGCAGGGACCGCTGATGGGGGTGCCGATCTCCGGCACCAGCGCCGGTCCCTCTGTGCTGCAGACGACGACGACCGGCCCGGACTGGCTGACCGGTGGCTCCTTCGGGCTCGAGGCCAGCGTGACCACGGTGCTTCTTCTCACCCTGCTGTCGGTGGTCCTCGGGGTGCGCCTGGCGCGCCACGGCCCCGTCGTCAAACCCCTCTGGAAGCGCCGGGCCGGGCGGCCAAGGTCCGTGAGCTGAGGCGTGGAATCATGGCCTCATGCCAGATACACCCGATTCCCCAGATACACCTGATCCCACTGCGCTCAGGCCGCGACGCATCGTCGTCGGGGTGGCAGGCTCCATCGCGGCATACAAGGCGCCTTTCGTCATCCGCGCGCTGCGGGACGCCGGACATGAGGTCAAGGTGGTGCCCACCGAGGCGGCGCTGCGGTTCATCGGCGCGCCCGCCCTGGCGGCGGTCTCCGGGGCACCGGTCTCCTCTGGGGTGTTCGACGACCCGGCGGCTGTCGAGCATGTGGCGACGGGGGAGTGGGCCGAACTGGTCGTGGTCGCCCCAGCCTCGGCGGACCTGCTGGCCCGGGTCGCCGCTGGCCGGGCCGACGACCTGCTCACCGCGACGATCCTGACCACCACGGCCCCGGTCCTGCTCGCGCCGGCCATGCATCCCCAGATGTGGCTGAACCCGGCCACGCAGGAGAACGTGGCCACGTTGCGGCGCCGGGGATTGACGGTGCTGTCACCTGATTCGGGACGCCTGACCGGCCAGGATTCCGGGGTGGGCCGGCTGCCCGATCCCGACCGGATCGTCACGGAGGCCTTGGCTGTGCTGGAGTCCGCCGACGCCGAGGGCCTGCCCACCGGACTGGAGGGTAGGCGCGTGGTGGTCTCGGCGGGTGGCACCCGTGAGCCCATCGACCCCGTCCGTTTCCTCGGCAATCGCTCCTCCGGCCGGCAGGGCTGTGCCATAGCGCGGGCCGTTGCGGCCCGCGGCGCTCGCGTTTCTCTCGTGTCGGCACACGTGGAGCCTGGTCTCCTGACCCAGCTGCCGCAGGCCATCGAGGTGGTGCCGGTGAACACGGCCCTGGAGCTAAACGATGTCGTGCGGCACCTGTGCACCGACGCCGATGCCGTGTTCATGGCCGCTGCGGTCGCCGACTACCGGCCCGCCGCCGTGGCCACCACCAAGATCAAGAAGCACAGCCTGGACAACGGGGACGATGGGCTGGACGACGAGACAGGCATCGTTCCGGCGCCGGTGATCAGCCTGGTGGAGAACCCCGACATTCTCGCGGGGCTGGTCTCCGACCCGCCCCGGAGCGATGGTGGCCGGACCGTCGTGGTCGGTTTCGCGGCGGAGACGGGCGACGAGGACGGGGACGTCCTCAGCCACGGGGTCGCGAAGGCCTGGCGCAAGGGGGCCGACCTGCTGGCGGTCAACGCCGTCGGCCCGGCCCTCGGATTCGGTGACGTGCCCAACGCCGTGGTCGTCCTGGATGCCCAGGGCCGTGAGGTGGCCCGGGCCTCGGGCAGCAAGGACGAGGTGGCCCGGGCGCTGGCCGATCTCGTCGCCGAGCGCCTCAAGTCCGCCTGAGAAGGGGTTACGGCCCGGTAGGTAGCGGCACATGGCTGGTCTGCCTGCCAGGATCTGCTGGCTACCGGATCGCAGGTCTGCCTATGTGAAGCGCATCTCCAGCCGAACTTCCCACTTATCTTTTCAGGGTGTTATGTTAAGTGGGAAGTTGAGAGGGAGCTATGGACGAACAGAGCCTTCAAGAACTCGTGGAACGGCTCCGTCTTGTGGGGACGGACCAGCAGCAAGTGGAGGTGAAGAGTGCCGTCGGCAAATCGGTGCTGGAGACCCTCAGTGCCTTCTCCAACGGTGCGGGTGGCATCGTCTTGATCGGGTTGGCCGAACGGGAGGGTTTCTCTCCGGTGCCGGGTTTCGATGCTGTTGCCCAGCGAGACGCGTTGCTTTCGCGATGCGCCGAGATGACACCCACGGTGCGGCCCGACGTCCTGCTGATGCCCTTCGAGGGGAATGTCGTGCTGGTGGCGACGGTGCCCGAGATGCTGCCGCGTGACAAACCCTGCTACGTGACTGCGAGGGGACGCTACCAGGGCAGCTATCTAAGGACCGGCGACGGTGATGTGAAGCTGCAGCACTACGAGATCGATCGGCTGGTTGAGGAGCATGCCCAGCCGGTGTGGGACGAGGAACCCATTCCTGCAGCCCGGCTGGAGGATCTGAACACAGAGGCACTCGCCTCCTACTGTGCGGGTCAGCGTCAGGACCGTCCCCGGACCTTCGTGCAGGGCGATGAGGTGGCCCTGCGGCGGCTCAGGATTATGCGCGATGCCCACCCCACCCTCGCGGCTCTTCTCGCGCTGGGTGAATATCCCCAGGAGTTCTTCCCGCGGCTCACCATCACTTTCGCGGTTTTCCCCGGAGCTACGAAGGGCGAGATTGGGACAGGGACGCGGCTGCTGGACAGCGCCACACTCAACGGGTCAATTCCAGAGCTCGTCGAGGAAGGGGTCTCACTAGTCAGGAAGAACATGCGTCAGGGAGCTCTCCTTGATGAGGTCTACCGCCGCGAACTGCCTGACTATCCATTGGTGGCAGTGCGAGAGGCCCTGGTTAATGCGCTCATGCACCGGGACTATTCGCCGATGGCGCGCGGCACCCAGGTGCAGCTCAACATGTATGTGGACCGGTTGGAGGTGGTCAGCCCAGGAGGGCTGTATGGGGCGGTGACCCTGCGCACGCTGGGGACGGCTGGGGTCAGCTCGACCCGCAACCAGCGCCTTGCCACGCTGCTGGAGCATGTGCGGTTCCCAGGCGGCGGGTTCGTCGCTGAGAACCGGGGCACTGGTTTTGCCGTGATTGCGGCGGAACTGGAGAAAGCCCTGATGCCCCCAGCCGAGGTCCGCGATGATCTGGTCAGCTTCACCATCATCTTCCGCCGGCGCCGGATGGTCCAGGGCAAGCAACGGAGCACGGCTCGATCAGGTATCGAGAGGGCTCTGCGGGAGAGGACGTCGGCGACGACGACGGAGCTGATGGAGGCGACGGGTTTTAGCCGCACCGCCGTCCAGAAGGCTCTCAATCAGCTCGTTGCCGAGGGGGTCATCGAGGCCCTGGAACCCCCGAGGAGTCCGCGCCGCCGCTACCGGGTCGGTAGGCAGTGATTCAGGGCAATTCAATCTGATCTGACGGTCACGGCCCGGTAGGTGCGGCACATGGCTGGTCTGCCTGCCAGGATCTGCTGGCTACGGGCCTTGGGTGGGTTTCTCATCGAGGGCCTGGCCCGGCAGCACGGGTTCTAGCCCTTCCAGCCCGCGGCCTCAGAGGCGGTGGGCTGGGGCGCCTGGCCTGGTGACCAGGACTGATGCCCGGGGCGCCAGTGCCGGGAACTCCGCGGTGTAGCGTTCCAGCCAGGCGGCGGCGAAGCCGGCGGCGTCGGACGACGGGACCAGCGCCCACACCGAACCGCCGAAGCCCGCGCCGAAGCTGGAGGCTCCCCTCGCGCCCAGTTCGCGGGCCAGGGCCTGCATCCGGATGGTCTCAGGCACCTGATTGCCCAGCCTGGTCTCGGCGTTGCGCTGGGAGCGGTCCGCGAGCTGTCCGAAGCCGTCGAGATTGCCGTCTGCCAGCGCCTCGACAGCGGCCGGGATCAGCTCCTGCGACTCGGTCAGGAAAGCCTTCAGACGCCTGGACAGGTCCGGGTCGTGAGCCACCACCGCATGCAGTCCCTCCAGGGCGTCGTCGTCGCTGGCCAGGACGTCGCCGATAGTCAGGTCCTCAGAGCCGGTCGCCGAATTCCACGCCGCCACGATCTCGCGGGTCCTCAGCGACGCCACGTTGTAGAGCTCCAGGGCCGAGCCGGTCTTCTCCGCCAGCACACCCGAGACCCCGACCACGAAGCTCCAGTCCGGGGGGAGGGGGACGGACTCGCCCTCCCGGATCGGGCAGAACCGGAACCGGGTCAGGTGGCCTTCCCGGCAGCACAGCATCGCGGTGTGGTCCTCGGAGCCGCCGAAGGTCCCGACGCCCCGCACTCCTGTGAGGGTTCCGAAGCTCATCCCGTTCTCAAAGCAGGCGAGATACCCAGCCAGGTCGATCTGGCTGCCGATGTTCTCCTGCCACTGCGGATATTCCCGGAAACCATTGTGGTCGATCAGGCACAGCGCCAGCGCGACGACCAGCGCTGAACTCGACGACATCCCCGAGGCCAGCGGCAGGGTCGAGTCGATCACCAGGCGGGCGGGACGCAGCTCACCGAAGTTCAGTGCCAGGCGGTCGATCACCGCCTGCAGATAGCCACCCCAGTGACCTGCCGGCGGCGAGTCAGGACTGTTGGGGGCAAGGCTCAGCTCCTCACCGGGTGAGGCCGTGGTGGTGGCGCAGATGCCGGAGTCGCTGTCCTGCAGCTCGACGGTGACTCCCTGCGTCACGGCCGCCAGCAGCGAGTTCCCGCCGGCGTAGTCGGTGTGCTTGCCGAGGACCTCCAGCCTCCCGGGGACGAACCAGGCGGTCACAGACTCACCTCACGGGCGCGCAGGGCCTCCACCACCGAGGCGATGTCTCCGCGGTTCGACATGTCAAGCACCCCGAAGCCGGCGCGGACGACGTGATACGGGTCGCCGCCAGCGATGGCGTGGCGCACCGCGTCGGTGATCTCGTACTCGCCACGCGCCGACTTCGGGATCGCGCGGGCAGCCGGGAAGATCGCGGGAGTGCACAGCCAGCAGTTCATGGAGATCACAGCCTCAGAACCCAGACGGCGGACTGTGGCCTCGTCGGGTTTCTCGACCAGCTCAGCCAGGTTGCCGCTGGCGTCGGCGGTGGCGAGCGCGAACGCTGCGATCCGGTCGGCGGGGATGTTGGAGCTGGCCAGCATTCCCTCACGGGTGAAGCCGACCAGCGCCGAGCCGGGCACCTCCCTCAGCAGGGCCAGCGCCTCGGTGGGGTAGTAGTTGTCGGAATTGATCACCAGCACCCGGTCATCGCCAGCGAACTCCTCCGCAGCCAGCACGGCGTTCGCGGTGCCGAGGGGCTCGGCCTGCACCGCGTAGGAGATCCTCACACGCCGCTTTGCAACGCCGTCGTAGTAGTCGCGGATCAGGTCATGCTCAGGGCCGATCACCAGGCAGACCTCGGTGAAGCCGGCATCCGCCAGAGCGGAGATCACATAGTCCAGAAACGGACGTCCGTCGAGGGAGATCATCGCCTTGACCCCGGCGTCAGCAGCCTTGCTCTGCTCAGCGGTCAGGGCGACGCCGCTGGCGGCTTTGCGCATACGCGACCCGAGCCCGCGAGCGAGGATGACGGCCTTGTGAGGTGCGGTAGTGGAAACCATGGCGTGCAGCCTATTGAAGCCGCGCCCGATGATCACACCGGGGCAGGAAATGATCAGATCAGGTGCCGGGACGCGCTGTCGAGGATCATCGCCATCGACACGGCACCCGGGTCGAGGTGCCCGACGGACCGCTCCCCGAAGTGCGCGGCCCGGCCCCGGCGGGCCCGCATGCCACGGGTGGCCTCCGCGCCCGCCTGGGCTGCTGCCGCGGCCCGTGTCAGGGTGGTGGCGGCGTCCTCGTCGCGTTCCATGGCGGCGTGCTCCAGGACCTGGATGGCAGGGCACAGGGCATCGAGCATCGTCTTGTCGCCCGCCTTTGCTCTGCCCCGTGAGGCGATCCCGTCGCGGCCGGCCTTGAGGGCCTGCCAGATGCTGGAGACCGTGTGCGGCGACTGCCAGAGCTGCCCGACGCGCAGGAAGAAAGTTCCGTACAGCGGACCGGACGCGCCGCCGACGGAGCTCACCAGGGCCATGCCCACCTGGTTCAGGTACTGGCGGGTGGTGGTCCCAGGGGCAGGGGCAATCGTGGCCGCGGTCGCCAGGCCGCGAGCCATGTTCGTGCCGTGATCACCATCACCGATGGCGGCATCCAGTCCGTCGAGTTCGTCGATGCGGGCCTCGAACTCGGCGGCTGTCGACTTCAGCCAGGTGCTCACGGCATCGGGAGCGGCAAACATAGATGTCCTTTCGGTCCAGGATCGGGGCGCGATGACGTGCTTGGGCGAGACTTCCAGGCGGTCACCGTAGGCCTCGCAGGAAGTCCTCGTCATCATCAGGCCCAAGCTGGCGTGGCCGCGGACGAGAGGTGGGCCGTCCCGCGAAGAGCCAGGCAAACGGCCCTATCACCGGGACACAGACCACCACGAACAACCACAGCCACCTGGGCATGGCGCGTACGCGGGTCCCCTTGGTCTGGGCCAGTTCGACGACGCAGTAGATGGTCAGCATCACAATCGCGATGATCGACAGCACCCTGAGCACGCTGCAATTCTAACTCCCGGAGGCGGTGTTATGGTCAGGCGATTTACTGTGGCGCACAGGTGGTGGGTATGAGCTTGGAGGTGGCGCGGATGCTGGCGGGTGAGTCCGCGTTGTGGCTGGCGGACGGTCCGGCGCCCCGGTTGCCGGAGGGCGTGGGAGCGGTCGTGCAGACCTCCGGGACCACCGGGACCGCCCGCCGGGTCGTGCTCTCCCGGGCAGCGCTGCGGGCTGCCGCCGAGGCCGCGCGGGAACGTGCCGGATGCGACCTGACCTGGCATCTCGCGCTGCCCGGACGCTATGTTGCCGGGCTGATGGTGCAGGTGCGCTCGGCGCTGGCGGGACGCCGGTCGCCGGTCGTTGCGGCCAGCCTCGACGGCCTGCGCCCGACCGGTGAGGGCGACGCCATCAGCCTGGTTCCGACCCAGCTGCACCGGGCCCTGGAGAACCCAGCCACGACCAGTCTGCTGCGGGCCTTCGACCTGATCCTCCTTGGCGGCGCGCCTCTCAGCCCGGAGTTGCGGGAACGCGCCGGGGCCGCGGGGCTGGCCGTCGTCGAGAGCTACGGCATGTCGGAGACCTGCGGGGGTGTGCTGTGGGACGGTGAGCCGCTGCCGGGGGTCGGGGTCGGGCTCCGGGACGGGCGCGTGGTGATCTTAGGCCCGACGCTCTTCGACAGTTACCTGGATGATCCCACCGCCACGGCTGAGGTCTTGGCCGGCGGAATGCTGCTCACCCGCGACCGCGGGCGCTGGGAGGCCGGCAGGCTCGTCGTGACGGGACGCGTCGATGATGTGATCCTCTCCGGCGGGGTGAACGTTGACCTCGCCGAGGTGAGAGCCGCCGCTGCCCGCCTCGACCCGGAGACCGCGGTGCTGGCCGTCCCCGACGGGGAATGGGGGCAGCGGGTGGTGCTGTTCGCCCCCCGGGGCGACCTGGGAACCTGGCGCGACGCGCTGTCGCGGTCGCTGCCCAGGACCTGGCTGCCCAGGCAGCTCGTGGTCACCTCGATCCCCCGCACCCCGGGCGGCAAACCCGACCATGCGGCGCTGAATGACCTTGTTCCGCGCGTCTGCCATTAGCATTGCTGCAATCATGAACTCAGAGATTCCGCCGACAGGGGCGCCGGCCAAGCCAGTGACATCTAGGTGCGATCATGGCCAGGCCTGAGAAGGAGGGTGCACCGGGCGCTGCGCCGGAGCCGGGCGAGGCCGGGAAGCAGGGCTGTCGTGAGCCATCCGATTCCCGCCAGCACACCCGCCTCGCCGACTGGGTGGCTGGTGCCCGGCCCCGGACTCTCCCCGCCGCCGCGGCCCCCATTCTGGCGGGGGTGGCCGCGGGTTTCGAGTCCGTTCCCTCGCCGCCTCTTTGGCGGCTGGTGCTGCTTCCCCTGCTCTGTCTCGGGGTTGCACTGGCGCTGCAGGTAGGGGTCAACTACGCCAACGACTACTCCGACGGCATCCGCGGCACCGACGATGTGCGCGTGGGGCCCGTGCGCCTCACGGCTTCGGGGCTGGCCCGCCCCAGGAGCGTGAAGCGGGCCGCCTTCCTGTGCTTCGGGGCCGCTGCGGTGCTGGGCGGCGTGATCGTCGTCATCACCGGGCACTGGTGGCTGCTGCTGGTGGGGGCAGCCAGCATCCTCGCGGCCTGGTACTACACGGGAGGCCCTCGTCCCTACGGCTATCGCGGCCTCGGGGAGGTCATGGTGTTCCTGTTCTTCGGGCTGGTCGCCACCGTCGGCACCACCTTCGTTACCTTCGGGTCGGCGCCACCGGCCTCGTGGGTGGCGGCGACCGGGATCGGGGCGCTGGCCAGCGCCCTGCTGGTGGTCAACAACCTCCGTGACCTGGCCACCGACAGCGCGTCGGGCAAACGCACCCTCGCCACCCGCCTCGGCGATGCAGGCACCAGGGCGTTCTTCGTGGTGCTGCTGGTCGTCGGCGCGGTCTCGGTGCTGGGTGTGATGGCTCTGACCACTCCCTGGGCGGCGCTGGGGCTGCTGGGGTTCGTCCTGCTGTTCGGTCCGGCCGCGCGCCTCCTGGCAGGCGCCACCGGACGCGACCTGATCTCGATGCTCCAGGCCACCTCCGTCACGGAGCTGGTGATGGCCCTCGGCCTGCTGGTGGGCGTGGTGGTCGGCCGGTGATCGTCTTCGACATCCCGCTGAGGGTGCCGTTCCGGGGGGTCCGCCGCCGGCAGGGGATCCTGTTCCAGGGTGAGGCGGGCTGGGCTGAGTGGAGCCCGTTTCGTGAATATGCCGACGAGGAGGCCGCCGCCTGGTTGCGGGCCGCCGTTGCCGTGGCCCGTGAGGGCCATCCGGCGCCGCTGCGCGGCCGCGTCGCGGTCAACGGCATCATCCCGGCCATCGCGCCCGGCGAGGTGGCCGGCCGGGTCCTGGAGTCTGGATGCCGGACGTTGAAGGTCAAGGTCGCGGCCCCCGGCCAGAGCCTCGATGACGACGTCGCCCGGGTGGCCGCCGCCCGGGCCGCTCTGCCTGAGGGAGCCATCCGCGTCGATGCGAACGGGGCCTGGCCGGTGGACGAGGCCGAGACCGCGATCCGGGAGCTCGCACAGTTTGGCCTCGAATACGTGGAGCAACCCTGCGCCAGCGTGGAGGAGCTCGCCGCACTTCACCGCCGCCTGGACTCCCTGGTGGCGATCGCAGCCGATGAATCCATCCGCCGGGCTGCCGATCCCATGCGGGTACGCCGGCTCGCCGCAGCGGATGTCGTCGTGCTCAAGACCCAGCCAATCGGCGGTGCGCAGGCCTGCCTCGGCCTGGCGGACCGGCTGGGGTTGCCCGTGGTGGTCTCCAGTGCCGTCGAGACCTCCGTCGGGCTGGAGGCAGGGCTCCGGCTGGCCGCCGCCCTGCCGGAGCTGCCCTTCGCCTGCGGCCTAGAGACTGGGCGGCTGCTGTCCCGTGACGTCACCGCGCAGCCGCTGCTGCCCGTGGGGGGCGACCTGGAGGTGCGCTCCATCGTCGTCGGCTCCGGGGCGCTTTCGGCCTGCCGGGCCGATGCCGCCACCGAGCGGTGGTGGCTGGACAGGCTGCACCGGGTCGCCGCGATCGCCGGGGTGGGGATGCCATGAGCTCACCGCTGCTGGGGAAGGTGATCGTCGAGGCCCTGCTGGCCTGCGGGGTCCGCGATGTGCTGCTTGCACCCGGCTCCCGCAACGCGCCTCTGTCCCTGGCCCTCCACGCGGCCGAGGCCGCTGGCCTGATCAGGCTGTACGTCAGGATCGACGAGCGTGTCGCGACCTTCACCGCCCTCGGCCTGGCGAAGGCCTCGGGGAATGTCGTGGCGGTGGTCACCACCTCGGGGACGGCCGTGGGAAACCTGGTGCCCGCGGCTATGGAGGCCCGCGCGGCGGGCGTCCCCCTGCTGCTACTGACCGCAGACCGGCCCGCCACCCTGGTCGGCACGGGGGCGAACCAGACCTGCGACCAGCTGGGGATCCTCGGTCCCGCCGCCGTCGGCGTGCTGCGGCTCGCTTCCGGGACCGGCGGGGAGACGGCCTGGCGGGCGGCCATCGCCCGCGCCTGTGCCCTGGCCGCCGGGACCCGGACCCGCCGTCCCGGGCCCGTGCAGGTCAACGTGGAGTTCGATGTCCCGCTCGTCGATGCCGCCGTCGGCGCCCCTGCCCCGCAGCTGGTGCGTCCGGTGGTTGCGCCGAGCAGCGGAGCCGAGGTGTACGAGGCGACAGGTATGGCCCGCACCGTGGTGCTCGCCGGTGACGCTTCCCCCGCGGTGGGGGCAGAGGCGCGCGCCGCGGCCGAGGCCGCGGGCGTGCCCCTCTTGGCCGAGCCCTCCAGCAATGCTCGTGCCGGGAAGGCCATCGCCCGCTACCGGGAGCTGCTGCCCGTCCTGGCGGATGAGATCGAGCGTGTCGTGGTGTTCGGCCATCCGACGCTGTCCCGGCCGGTCTCAGGGCTGCTGTCCCGGCAGGACGTCGAGCTGATCGTGGTCGCCTCGCATGCTGACTGGGCCGACCCCGGTCATGCCGCCGCCCGGGTGGTCGACAGCGTCCTGCTGCCTCCCGGGGACCCGGCCTGGCTGGAACGCTGGCAGCAGCCGGCACCGGCGCTGCCGCCGCAGCTGACGGGCGAGTCGGTGGCGGCCGAGGTGGTCGCAGCCATGCGGCCTGGTGAGAATCTCGTGTTCGGCGCCAGCTCCAGCGTCCGTTACGCGGACGTAGCCCCGGTCAATCCGACCCCCGGCACCTGCTGGGCAAACCGCGGGCTAGCCGGGATAGACGGCACGGTCTCCACCGCCACCGGGATCGCCCTGGCGACCGGGGCCCCGACGACGGTGCTGCTGGGCGACCTCACCTTCCAGCACGATCTCGGCGCGCTGATCTTTCCGCGCCACGAACCTGAGGTGTGTCTACGTGTCATCCTTTTGGATGACCAAGGGGGTACAATCTTCGCGTCACTGGAGCCCGGACAACCCGTTTTCGCGGCTGCCTTCGATCGTGTCTTCCGGGTTTCACAAGGGGTTGAACTAGGTTCAGTGGCCCGTTCGATGGGGTGGCGGACGGCAGAAGTTACCTGCATACAATCTCTACGTCAGATACTTGCCAAACCAAGCTCTGGCCGAGAGTTACTGCATATTGATACTGGTCGGGACTAGCCTTCAGGAGTGGCGAATGAATACTCATTCAAGGAGGGAAGACGAAGTGCGTCAGTTTCACAAACCCGTACGACGGCCCAGCGACATCCTTGAAGAGTTCGAGGGTTCCGGGGATCCTGCGGACGCGAGCAGTACAGCTCACGACACCGCAGCGGTGCTCGTGCACCTAGTGGGGGATAAAGCAGTTCCCGCGGTGCGCACTCGGCTGGTGGAGTACATAGCCGCCGAGGGTATTGAAGACCTTTTGGAGCTCTGGTCCCAGGCTGCTGCGGTGACGCTGCCTGGGGCTCTGTGGAGGTTGCGGCAGATAGAGCGGCAACTCCCCGAGGGTCCTGTCGCCGAAGAGGTCCGCAGCGTTCTAGCTGGAGAGTATGAGGGGGATTTCGGCGACTTGTGCGCCCGGGCTGCCATCATTGGCCGACGGCTTGGCCCGCGCTGGGATCAGCGCGCCGCGGACCTGGAGGGATGTGCCCGGTCCTGGTACGCCGGGACCCTCTGGTGATCTTAAAAGCTCACGCTATGATTGGTCATGCCGGATCGCGGTAACCCCGGGCTCCACCTTTAGCCGCTGCGAGCGGCCTTTCGCCGAGAGGCGTTCCCGGTCCGGTCCAGACTCTGGGGCGGTTGGCCTAAACAAGGCCAACCGCCTCATGTGATTTCAGCCCCGGTAATTCGTCGGCGGGGATCCGTCACGCTGGCCGGGAATCTCTTATGGGAATCCGGATGCGTGTCCCCGGCGGTGGGCGATAGCGTTGGCGCCCATGGATGTTGGTGTACCTCGGGAGACGGGTGACATGCGTGTCGCGGCCACTCCGAAAACCGTTTCCCAATTGCGGAAACTCGGCTATCACGTGTTTGTGGAGTCAGGAGCCGGTCTCGGAGCCTCATTCAATGACGACGCCTACCGTGAGGTCGGGGGAGTGATCGTCGGAAATGCCTGGAATCGTGATGTCGTGCTCACCATCGGATCGCCTTCCGACACACAGCTGCTGGAGATGCGCCGGGGTGCCACGCTGATCTCCATTCTCCGCCCCCAGCAGGACCCGAGTCTGACGAGGCGGATCGCTGCCCAGGACATCAGCGCCCTCAGCATGGACATGGTGCCACCAGTCCCGCGTGCGCAGGCCCTCGATGCCCTCAGCTCGCTGGCGGGCGTCTCCGGCTACCGGGCCGTCGTGGAGGCCGCCCACGCCTTCGGGCGGCAACTCACAGGCCAGGCCACCGCTGCGGGCAAGGAACCGCCCGCAACCGTCCTCGTGATCGGCGCGGGTGTGGCCGGGTTCGCCGCCATCCGGGCAGCCACATCGCTGGGTGCCGTGGTGCGGGCCACTGACCCGCGCCCCGAGGCCGCCGGGCAGGTCAGCTCCCTGGGCGCCACCTTCCTGCGGGCTGGCCAGCCCGGCCATGTGGCGCAGGATGCCGAGCTGTACGCGGCCCAGGTGCGCGAGGCCGACATCATCATCGCCACAGCAGCCATCCCGGGCGAGCTATCGCCCAAGGTGATAACAGCCCAGATGGTCAGGTCGATGAGACCGGGCTCGGTGATCGTCGACCTGGCGGTCTCCGCCGGCGGCAACTGCGAGCTCACCCGCCCCGGCGAGAGCCATGTCACCGGCAATGGGGTCACCATCATCGGGTACAGCGACCTGTCGTCCCGTCTTCCCGGCCAGTCGTCGCAGCTCTACGGTACCCATCTTGTGAATCTGCTTAAGCTCATGACCCCGCAGCGGGACGGGAAGCTCGTTATCGACGTCGATGACGAGGTGATCCGCACCATGACCGTCGTCCACGCCGGGGAGGTGACTTTCCCGCCGCCCCCTGTCCAGGCAGCCACGCTGAGCGGCCCGGAGCCCGCCGCGGAAGATAGGTCCATGGCTGTGTCCGCAAAGCCATCGCGGCCCTGGTGGCTGCCGGTGGCCTGGGCTGGGCTTGGCGCGGTGGCGCTGATCGCGCTGCTGACGGTGGCACCATCGCAGTTCGTGGGCCTGGCGGCCATCCTCACCCTGGCCGCCGCCGCCGGGTACTACGTGTCCTGGAACCTCACTCATGCCCTCCGTGCTCCGCAGCTCAGCCTCGCCAACGCTGTGTGCGGGGTCATCCTCGCCGCCGCCATGACGCAACTGGCGCACGGCGACTGGCTGGTCAAGTCCATCGCCTTCGTGGCCGTGGCACTCGCCTCCGCCGCCGTCTCCGGCGGCTTCACGGTGACCCACCGCATGCTCACCTTGTTCCGGAGGAGTTGAGCCGTGCTGGGTAACTTCGTGCAGGCCACCCACATCGCGGCGGGGTTGATGTTCATCCTTGCGCTGGCGGGGCTTCGCAGACGCGAGACCGCCAGGAGGAGCACTGCCTTCGGCATCCTCGGCATGGTCTTTGCGCTGGTCGCGACGGGCGTCGCCATCACCCACGACGGCCTCGCCGCCGGCAGCGCTCAGTGGGATTCCGTGGCCCTGCTGTGCGCCGCGGTCCTCACCGGCGCCGTCATCGGCGGCTGGAAGGGTCGCAGGGCTGAGATGGCCGCGGTGCCGGGGCTGGTCGCGCTGTTCCAGAGCCTCTCCGGCGCCACCGCGATGCTGGTTTCCCTCAACGCGCACCTCGTGCCCGCGCAGTCTGGTGCGCTGTATTCCGCTGAGGTGGTGCTGGGGCTCTTAACCGGGGCGCTGGTCTTTGGTGGTTCGCTGGTGGCCTGGGCTAGACAGGACGATCGTATTGCCGCCAGGGTGCTGGCGCCTCCTGGCGGGTTCTGGACCGGCCTGGCGGTGGCTGCCGTCGTGGTGGGACTCGGCTGGTGGTATGTGGTGACGCCCTCGCTGATCCCCTTGCTGCTGTTGGTGTTGTCCTCGCTGGCCCTGGGATATCACCTGGCGGCCGTTCCCCGCGGTGCTGACGTGCCGGTGGCCGTCGCGGTGCTCGGCTCCTGCTCCGGGTGGGCGGTGGTTCTCGCTGGGCTCCTGCTAGACCAGAGCGTCCTCGTCATCGCGGGTGCCCTGGCCGGGGTCTTCGGCGCGGTCCTGGCCTATGACATGTGCCGGTCCATGAGCCGACCGCCCGGCGCTGCGCTCCTGGGCGCCTTCAAGAATACGAACGTATTGGACTCTGGGGTGGGGGAGGAACCCCGGGTGGTGAATCCCGCGGACGTGGCCACGATGCTCGCCGGCGCCCGGTCGGTGCTGATCGTGCCCGGCCACGATATGGCCGCGGCGCAGGCCCAGCGCCCAATTGCAGAGATCTCGTCGCGGCTGCGGGAGCGTGGCATCAGGGTCAGATTCGCGATCCATCCGGTGGCCGGCCGGTTCCCTGGGCATCTGAATGTGCTCCTGGCCGAGGCTGGGGTGCCCTATGACAGCGTCCTGGAGGTGGACGAGGCCAACGAATGCTTCACGGACACGGACGTGGTGCTGGTCGCTGGGGCCAGCGACACGGTCAACCCGGCGGCCGGCGAGCCGGGCTTCCCAGCCGCGGGGATGCCCGTTCTGAGAGTCTGGGAGGCAGGCCAGGTGGTCGTCTTCACGCGCTCCCTGGAGGCCGGCAGGAACCCACTGCTCCATGGCGACAACTCGGTGATGTGCCCCGGCGATGTGAGGACATCGCTGCACAGCGTCCTGGCCAGGCTCGCGGAACCCGCCAGATGAACCCATAGGACCATAGACAAGGAACTTCACTGGCCGGTTTCCCCGGAATCGGCTAGTCTCGGCCACGCCCCCACGTTAAGGAGAACTCCGTTGACTGATCGCGTCGGCATCTGACCCGCGCTGACGCCGTGGAGCTCTGCTCCGGCTCAGCGCATCCTGCTGACCGATCGGAGTTCCATGCCCTCACACGTTTCTCTTTCCCACGTCCATTTCACCTGGCCGGATGGCGAACCCTGCCTGACTGACGTCACTGCCTCCTTCACACAGGGGGTCACCGGCGTCGTCGGACGCAACGGGTCAGGCAAGACGACGCTGCTGCGGCTCATCACCGGTGAACTCGCCCCCACCGCGGGGACCATCATCCGGGACGGCGCTGTGGATCTGCTGCCCCAGCACCTGACACTGGCGACCGGCGGTCAGGTCGCTGACCTGCTCGGGATCCGGGCCCAGCTCACCGCGCTGCGGGCCATCGCCGGGGGTGACGCCGATCCCCGGCACTTCGACGTGGTCGGAGACGCGTGGGACATCGAGGCCCGCGCGGGGGAGGAGCTCGCCGCCGCGGGGCTCAGCCTCGGGCTGGACCGTAGCGTCGGTTCCCTCTCGGGCGGCGAGGCGATGCTCGTCGCGCTGATCGGACTGCAGGTCAGGCGCTGCGGCATCGCCGTCCTCGACGAGCCCACCAACAACCTCGACCGCCACGGTCGCGCACGCGTCTACGACCTGCTCGCCCGGTGGCGTGGCGCCGTCATCGTTGCCAGCCACGACCCTCAGCTGCTGCGCCGTGCTGACGCGATCGCCGAGGTGCGCGATGGTGTCATCCAGCTGACCGGTGGGAACTGGGACGTCCACCAGGCGGCGGTCTCTGCGGGGCGGCAGGCCGCGGAACGGGAACTGCGCGAGGCGGAGCAGCAGCTGCGCCGGGCGCGGCGCCAGCGCATCGCGACCCTGGAGAAGGCCTCCCGGCAGCAGCGGGTATCCAGGGATGCCAAGCGGCGCGGGGTGGAGAAGGCCCAGCGCGACTACTTCACCAACCGCGCCGAGGGATCCAGCGGGCGGGCGCGGGAACTGGCCGACCAGCGGGTCGGGCAGGCGCAAGACGCCGTCGAGCAGGCGGAGTCCCGGCTGCGGGAGGGCGACGCCGTGGCCATCGACCTGCCGCAGCTGCGACTGCCTGCCTCGCGGCGCCTGGTGGAGGTGAACTCCGCTGAGCCGCCCCTGGTGCTGCAGGGACCCGAGAGGGTGGCGCTCACCGGACGCAACGGCGCGGGCAAGACCCGGCTGCTGGATGCGCTGCTGACGGGTGGCGCCACGGGACGGGTGCTGACCCATAGGGTCGGCTATCTGCCACAGCGGCTGGCCCTGCTGCCGGGTGAAGCCTCGGTGCTGGAAGCCGTGAACGGCGCTGCACCGTCGGCCAGCCGGGCGCAGCTGCGCTCCCGGCTAGCCCGGTTCGGCCTGCGTGACCTCGCGGTCACCCGCCGCGTGGCGGCCCTGTCGGGCGGCGAGCGTTTCCGCGCCACCCTCGCAGCCCTACTGCTGGCCGACCCGCCACCGGAGCTGCTGATCCTCGACGAGCCCACCAACAACCTCGACCTCGCAACCGTCGATCTCCTCGTCGCCGCCCTCGATGCCTATCGCGGCGCGCTGATCGTCGTCAGCCACGACGACGATTTCCTGGCGCATCTTGCCATAGACCGCATCTGGGAGGTCGCCGATGGTGCTGTGCGGGAGCGGTTCACAGGTCACCAGATGCCGTGATCCCATCGCTTCTCACACCCGGATCCGTGAGGGACCGGAACGCTGCGTGGTCTCCCATCCTGGCCGGACGGGCTCAGGGCATCGGGGGCGCCGGGAAACGCGTGCCCAGCCAGTCGAAGATGACGGCCTGGGCCAGGCGCAGGTTGTTCAGCTGGCAGTGCGCCTCGCAGCCATCGGCGGCGGTGAAGACGCGGGAGGTCACCGACACCCCGCGCTCCGTGAGGCTGTGCTCCAGGAAGTCGAGCTGCCGGCGTAGCTCCGGGCCCTCACCGGTGCTGTAGAGGAAGAGCGAGGGACATGTGATGCGGCTGTGATCGACGGGCTGTGCCCGTTGGAGCACCTCCTTGACGGCGCTGACGAAATCCGCGGTACCGAACTGCCAGGCGTAACGCCGCAGGTTCACCTCCGCGGCCTCGTTCACACGGCCTGTGAGCGTGAGCATCCACTTCAGGAAAGGCCCCGGGACCCGCAGGGCCGCCCCGAACTCCCTGCGGAAGACCTCGGCGACGTCGTAGATGGGAGTGGCCGCCACCCAGGCATCGATGCGGGGATCCGTAGCGGCGGCCTGGCAGGAGAAATATCCGCCGCCGGAGACGCCATATGCCGCGACGTGGGTCGTGGCCGGGATCTCCGCGTACAAGTGGTCGATGACGGCGGAGACGAGGCGCTGCATGCCAGTGGTGAACGTCAGGCCACGGGCGGGGGTGTGGCCCTGTCCGGGAAGGTCCACCATGATCGCGTTGTAGCCGTGCTGCCAGGCTGCCAGGCCCACGAACGCGAACAGATCCTCCCGGCTGGTGTCCCCGCCGCCGATCATGGTGATGGCCGGCCGTGGCTTATCGTCCAGCTTCAGGAGATACCCGGGCAGTGAACTGTTCTCGAACGGCACCTCGATGGCCGTGACCGGAGCCCGCCACCAGCGCATCGCGGTGGCGAAGGCATCCTCCATGCGCCGCCAGCGCTCGGTAAATTCCGGTGCGGCGGGATCGGTGAACTGCAGGACGGCGCGGTTGGCGTAGCAGTCGGTCAGGGCCCACTGCCGGGCCTCCTCAGCACAGCCTGCGGCGCTGGCGGTGTGATGCTGGGCACGGTCGGCGAGGGCGCCGAACTCACGCCGCCAGTCGGAGGCCCTCGCGTTGCGGATCCGGCTGGCCGCGGCAAAGAGCGGTCCGTGGGCGCCGAACAGGCTAGAGATGCCCAGCAGGTAGCTGAAGATGAAATCCATGTCCGCACTACGGAAACGCACGCGTGTCTTCTGCCTGGCCATGATCTCGTCAGAGGAGCGCACGATGCATAACTGTACTCACCACTGTAGCCACCGGCTGGGGACTCCGCTGCCGCGTATCGCGGTGCCCTGGCGTGTTTCAGGAGTCGAACTGCTCCAGCCATTCCCGGACATGCCAGGTCGCGAGGACATCGTCCTCGTTGTATTCGAGGACGCGTTTGCGGGCCGCCTTCCGGTCCTTGGCGGTGGGGCCGTCGACGGCCGTGGCGAACCAGGTCTGCGAGTTCAGGCCACCTGGCTCCTCATCGCGCCACGAGAAGCCTGCTCCCTTGCTGGCCACCACCTTCAGGCCGAGCCCGTCCACGGCGACGAAGTTGTCGCGGATCACCTGGAACAGGTCGACGAAATGCTCCTTCACCAGGTCGCAGGCCGCCAGCAGGTCCGGGTGTTCGCTCCGCTGCGCCAGGCGGCGCAGGTGCACTACCTCGTAGTCGGAGTAGTGGTACACCAGCAGGCTGGGATGCCTGGTGGCCAGGCGCACCAGCCAGCGGGCGAAACTGGCCGCCACCTCCACCTCGGCGCTGGGGGAGAGATAGCTGAAGGAGCTGAAGTGGTGGTATTTCTGCGTCCCCGCGCCGCGGTTGGTCAGGAGGGCCCCCCACAGGTAGGTGCGGTCACCCTCATCGGTCTCGATGTCAAGATCCACCTCGACCGGGGCCCTTTGCACCTCGACCGGATCCACAGACACCTTCTCCAGGGCGACTCCGCGTTTCAGCATCCGGGCGCGCCGGGCGGCGGTCCGGAGCCGGGCCTCGGCGCGGTCGCGGTGCGCGGTCAGGGGCAGGTAGTCGGGCAGTAGGGCCTCGACGTCAGCATCGGCCAGCTGCGATACCGTCGTGATCCCGAGCCCCATCAGGGCCTGGAGCTCACGGACGTCCAGGGGGGTCTTGGAGATGCGCAGGGAGATGTCGTCGTCATCCATGCGCGGACGGCAGGTCTCCCACCAGGCACACCATTCGCATTCCGGCACCCGGATGGGGCGCACGACCGGGGGAGTGGTCGTCTCTGGTGTGCGTTTCATCGCCTCCTGGGCGACGTACACCCGGAAGCCGTGCTCGTGGTCGTAGCGTTCCAGGGCCGAGCGGAGCCGGTGGCCGCTGGGTGCGGTGCGGGAGAAGGTGCGCAGGAACCGCAGTTCGAGGGGCACCCAGACGATCATCCCGTTCTGCCGGTCGTCGAACCCGATCAGGCCGGCCAGCGCCGTGGCGGCCGAGCGGCCACAGGCCTGGAGCAGCCGCCAGTGATGGGCCAGCTCCAGCAGCGCCCCTTGCCGGTAGGCGCGGAATCGGAATCCCGGGAGCGGGTCCAGGATCGTGGGGCAGGAGAACGCGGAGGTGCGCAATTCCTTGGCGTTGCGCTGTCTCTCCAGCAGCCGGTAGGGCTTGACACGTACCGGCCAATATCCGGGACGGCCGTCGAGCCGGTCGTCGCCTCGCACCAGGGCGTCAGGATGCCCAGTGCGATGTCCCTGCTCGTCGTGGGCCAGGGAGCCGCCGACGATCATGGGAGCTCCGGCGTCCATCGCCGCCAGGGTCTTCGCAGGGTCGTGCCCTGAGGCGCGCAGGTCCACCACGTCACCGCACCGGCACAGTGCGTTCAGCGTCGATTCGCGGAACTCGGAGCCGCCCGCGAACGCTTCCAAGAGCGACTCGTCGAGGGGATCGTCCGGTTTCGGTGTGCCGGGATCGAATGCGTTGAAGGTTTTGACAGGGCAGCTGCGCGCTGCGTATGGGTCCAGCTGGAATGTCATTTCCAAGCCCGGTGCAGAGCAACGATGCCGCCCGTCAGGTTCTTCCACTCGACGTCCTGCCAGCCGCAGTCCGCGATCAGGTCCGCCAGCCTTTCCTGCGCGGGCCATGCGAGGATTGACTCGGCGAGATAGCCGTAGGCCACGGGATTGCTGGAGATCCTGGCGGCGAGGGGGAGCAGGCGCAGGACCCCCTTGGCGTAGGCGGCCCGCAGCGCTGGGCTGACCGGGGTGGAGAATTCCGCGATGACCAGCCGTCCGCCCGGCTTGGTCACCCGGAGCAGCTCCCGCAGCGCGGCAGCGGTGTCCTCCACATTGCGCAGTCCATAGCTGATCGTCACCGCGTCGAACACGCAGTCGGCATACGGCAGGGCCAAGGCATCGCCGCGCACGAAGGCCAGCCCCGGCTGCTGGCGCTTGCCCACTGTGAGCATGCCCATGGACAGGTCGGTGGGGAACACGTGCGCCCCAGCCTCCTGGAAAGGCAGCGACGACGTGCCCGTGCCCGCAGCGAGGTCCAGGATGCGTTCCCCAGGGCGGGCATCAACCGCGGCGATGGTCTCCCGGCGCCAGCTCCGGTCCTGGCCGAACGACAGCAGCGAGTTCAGCAGGTCGTATCGTGCGGCGACCCCGTCGAACATGGCCGAGACCTCGGCACGTTTCTTGTCGAGATCGGCACGGGTTGGCTGCATGCGCCACACCTTATCGCTCGTGGCTGACAAGGCGGGAAAGGGTTGGTGCCTGCGGGAACTTTCAGTGCAGGACGGCCAACAGGTCGACGCGATCGATGTCGTGGTACCGCCACTGGCCCATCAGCTGGCCGACGACGTCTTTGATGGGTTCCCGGACGAGTTTGTGCACCACATGCGGGTAGCCTGACGTCTCGCCTGTCACCAGGCCGCTGCCGAACACCTTGATGTTCTTCGGCATCGGGTCGCTCTGCCCAGCCGCGACGATGTCGGCGTCGGAGTCCTTCTCGCGGATCACCCGCACGAGCTCGTCCAGGTAGACCGGATCGGTCTGGGCGTCGTAGCCGTAGCGGACCCCCAGCTCCGAGTGCTGGAGCGTGCCGATCAGCGCACCGCCGTCGAGCGGGCGTGGCCGCCAGGTGACGGGGATGTGGTAGACGGCGTCAGCGGAGCGCACCAGCATGCCGTCGAGACCCACTTCGCCCTCAGGATCGACGAACCGGAACCTGGCGACGAGCTCCAGATCTTCGGCGTCCCCGTCGAACCACCACTGATCGGGCAGCCAGGCTGAGAGCAACTCTAGCTTGCCGGGATGCATTGTGGCCTCGGGATACACGATGGAAACGCCGCTCATGAATTACCTCCATTGGTACTTTCCTGCATCTTACACATAAAACGCGAATGGGGACAGTAGGGCGCTGAGGTGTCGCATCATTGCGGGCGAGCCTGGTGGATCTTCCCCGGGCCGGCCACGAGAACACGGTGCCGGGGAGATCGTGAACGTAACATGCCTGCGGCGGGGCTCCGCGTGCATGGCGGGGCGCACCGGGCGAGACCATGGACACCCGCCGGTGAGGATGCGCCACAATGGTCGCTGTGGCGAAGAAGGACATCGTTCTCAAGGTTGAAAAACTGAAGAAGGCCTACGGGCCTGTGACCATCGTGGAGGGCTTCGACCTCAAGGTGGCGGCCGGGGAGGCGGTGGCGCTGACCGGCCGTAACGGCGCCGGCAAGTCGACGGTGCTGCGGTGCCTGGTGGGCGCGGATCGCCCTGACGAGGGCAACATCGAGGTGCTCGGTGTGAAGATGAGGGAGACCAGCCCGGAGATCCGCCGTGATGTCGCCACCGTCATCGACGACCTCGACTTCTTCCCCGACCTGTCCGTAGTGGAACACCTCGACCTGCTGGCCAGGGCCCACGGCATCGCCGACCCCGACGACCTGGTGGACGAGATCCTCGAGGAGGTGCAGCTCGTCGCCCAGGCAGGGCAGCTGCCCTCGACGCTGTCCTCCGGCCAGCGGCGGCGCCTCGCCCTCGCCACCGCCTTCGTCAGGCCCCGGCGGCTCCTGATCCTCGACGAACCCGAGCAGCGCCTTGATGTGGAGGGCGTCGAATGGCTCGGCAACCGTCTCAAGGAGGAGCTGAGGGACGGCCTGGCGATCGTGCTGGCCAGCCACGAGCCTAGCCTCCTGGCTGCCATCGGCGCTCGTGAGGTGAGGCTGGGGGAGCGCCGATGAGCGACCGTTTCGGGGTCATTGGCCAGGTCGACGAGAGACAGTTGCGCCTCCTGGTGCGTGACTGGCGGCGGGGCCGGGCGGACCGCAACCTGTTCCAGGCCATCCAGGACGCCTACGTCGCGGTGTTCGCCTTGGTCGTGATCGGCGCCATGCTGATCAGCTCCATCCTGCAGGCCCAGCGCAGCGTCTCCAGCTGTTCGTCTGAGTCCTGCCTGGCCGCGCGGGGCCTGCTGCCCTGGGCCGCTGTCGCGGGTTTCCTGGCGCTGGCCCTGGTGGCGGCTCGCATGTTCGGCCCGGTGGTGGCCTCGGCTGCCGAGGGTTTCTGGATCATGGACGGCAATGTCGACCGGCGCAGGGTGCTGACCGGCCGGCTCGTGGCGTCGGTGATCGTCGCCCTCCTGGCCGGAGGGGGGCTCGGCGCGCTGATCGCGGCTCTGGTGGGTGGCACCGGCACCGACGTCATCACCTGGGGGCTCGCCGCTGGCTTCGGTTGCTTCGGGCTGGTGGCGTTCGCGGCGGCGGAGCAAGGCGTGGAGCGGCGGTGGATCACGACAGTGCTGCTGTGGCTGATCGGTTTCGCGGCCTTTGGGGCGTTGGTCTTCCTGGTGGCGATCTCGGCGGGGTTCATACCGGTGGGGTCGGCCTCCGTCCTGAGTGTTGACTTCGCCTGGGCGGTTGCCGGAGGTGGCCTGCTGCTGGGCCTGGCATCCATCGTGCCGGCCTGGGTCAGGCTCCGGGACATGCGCCGCCAGCGGCTCACCGCGGGCTCGTCGCTGCTGGCGGGCATGCAGGGGGCTGCCTTTGCCCTGGATTTCGCGCTGGTCCGCGACATCCTCGTCGAGGACCAGGCCCGCCGGCGGGGATACGTCCGGCCGACGCGCGGTTCGGGAAGCGGGGCCATGGCCATCGTGCTGCGCGACCTGCAGCGGCTGTGGCGCACGCCCCGGCCCCTGGTCTTCTGGGCTGCCTCCATGGCGGTCCCGTATGCCGTCCATGCCCTCGGCATCGAGGGCCTGAACCCGTCGATCTCGGCCCTGGTGCTGATGGCGGCATTGATCGGTTTCTGCAATACGCTGCGGGTCCTGACCCGCACCAAGGGACTGCAGCGCTGCTTCCCCCTCTCACCGGGGGAGATCCGGCAGGCCGCCATGACGATACCGGCCCTGCTGGCGCTGATCTGGGCGGTCGCGACGATGCCCGCTTTCGGGGGAATCTTCGGCGGCGGGCTCGACTTGGCCACTGGCTTCTCGTCGTCCCTCATCACCGCCCTCGCCGGGCTGCTGGCCGCCTTCCGGTGGGTGAGCGCGAAACCGCCGAACTACGGCGGCCCCATGGTCTCGGTCGGCATCGGTGCCATGCCTCCGGGCATGATGTTCTCCTTCATCCGCGGCATCGACATCGTCGCGCTGATCACCCTGCCCCTCATCATCGGCTGGCCCGCCTGGGTCTCGCTGGGCATCGCGGTGGTGACCTGGTTGTTCCTGCGTTCGGGCATCGACCAGCAGAGCCTGATGGATCAGCGCGAGGAGCAGCAACGCCTGCTGGACGAGCAGAAGGCGGCCCGATCCGGGCAGAAGATCAAGGTGCAGCGGCGGCGCTGAGCGTCCCGGTGGGTCCGTGCAGGAGCAGTGGTCAGACCACCTGATTTTCCATAAGCTAGGCTTACCTTACTCGAGCTGGAAGGCGGGCACGCATGGCCACTTCACCAGAGGTTTCCCAGGGGGTGGGTGCAGAGCACGCGCGTTCCCTGGCCAGGCGAATGCTGAGGGGCGGTGCAGCCTGCACGCTGGTCGCCTGGCGGGCGGGCAGCCAGTACGACTTCGTGGCCCACGGCCTCACCAGGCAGGGCGACATCGTGGTGGCGATCAGGCCGGACGAGGACTGTCTGCTGTCCACGCTGCCCTCCGGGGTGGGAACCGTGGTCCGCATGGACCTGATACGCCACAGCCAGGATGTGATCCTGTCGGTCATCGCAGCCTCCGCGCATCTGCTGGGCGAGCTCGTCCTGCTGCCCGCTACCGCCGTGGCGCGCCTGCTGGACGAGGAGCAGCTGCCTGAGCGGATTGCGGAGCTGGCGCGGATCAGCGGCACCCGGGTCGGGCTAGTGGTCACGGACCGGGTCCTGGTGCACGACCACAGTGGGGTCACCGCCATCGCCTGGGAGGAGATGCAGGAATCCCTCTGCCAGGCCACAGAGCCATGGTTCGATGATTTCGAGGCCCACGACGTCGTGGCCTCGCAGGGCTGCCCGGCCCTGCGGCAGCTGTGCCGGGCCGTGACCAGTGGCGAGCTCCCAGGACACGCCAGCATCCAGCCAAGCTCCCACGGGCTATGCCAGCACGTGATCGACAAGGTCTTCTGCATCGACGTGGACTGCTCTGGCGTCACGCTGATGCACATCGGGGAGCACGAGACCGCGACAGTATTCGCGGATTTCGAGGACCACCCGGAGACGCTGCCGCAGCTGTCAGCCGAGATCGGCCGCCTCGTGGCAGGGCCACACGGGCGTATCTGACAGTCGGCCCGCCAACACGCAGTCCCGCGGCAGGACGGCGTGAGTTTCATCGCCGGTGTCCCTGGACAGTACTTGGGCCCCGCGGGTGCGGGGCCCAAGTCAATTGCTCTGCTTCAGACGGGGCTGGCCCTGTGGGCCTGTTGCGTTCCTCAGCGGGGTTCGTAGGAGGCGCAGACCCCGTCGGTCACGGTGACGCCGGCGGCGGTGCACAGCAGGTCTTTGTTGTGGGCGCATTCGAGGCGCTGGCAGGCACCAACACGTCCGTCGGCGGTGGGCAGGCCACCGCGGGCGTCGAGGGTGATGAAGGTGGTGCAGGCCGAGGTGCCGTCAACGGTGATCGCGAAGGCGGTGCAGCCGTTGTTGTTGAAGGCACAGGTGGTGGTGTTGCAGGACTTGATGGGGGTGATGGCTGGCATTTCTAGGACCTTTCGTCTGCTGTGCATCTGACGCCAATTACGTTACGTACTGATGTGGCCAGTCGCAAGCAAGATAAACCTTTGCTGACTTGGGTAAATGCATGTATTGCGTGCGAAAATGCCCCGGTTTTACCTGCGTTATCCCTTTCGTAAATAAAAGGCTTGCGAAATGATTCCGGGAGATGCCAGAAAGGGTCGCGGTCCAGCCCCTGGCCAGAGCCGGGAAATGAAGACAGCCTTGCCTGCCCAGGGGGCGTGGCACCCAGGTGTCGTGCTGGCAAGGCTTCGATAAGAATGCGCGAGCTGACGCCGCTCAGTGCCGGTGATGCTTCTGCAGAAGAGGTAGGGCGCCCGGGCGTGTCCCAGCTCCATCGGGACCCCTGCTGGTGCCTCTCAGGCCAGGCCGAGTGCCTGGAGCATGGGTGCGAACTTGGCCTCGGTCTCGGCCAGCTCGGCCTCGGGATCGGAGTTAGAGATGATCCCGGCGCCCGCGAACAGGCGGATTTCGTCCGACTGTGCGGGGTGGATGAAGCCGCCTCGCAGGGCGATAGCCCATTCCCCGTCGCCGTCAGAGTCCACCCAGCCGATGGGTCCGGCATAGCGTCCCCGGTCCATGGACTCCAGCTCTGCGATCATCTCTCCCGCCAGGAAGGTGGGGGTCCCGCAGACCGCTGCCGACGGGTGCAGTGCGGCTGCCAGGGCCAGTGAGCTGATGCCGGGCTCCACCACGCCGGTGATGTCGGTGGCCAGGTGCATGACATTCGGGAGCGCCAGCACCGAGGGTGCCTCGGGCACGTTCATCGCAGCGCAGTAGGGCTCCAGGGCCTCGGCCACCGAGCTCACGGCGAAGTCATGTTCCGAGATGTCCTTCCCAGAGCTGGCCAGCTCGCTGGCCCGGCCCAGGGGGTCGGTGTGCTCGGGGTCGAGGGATACCGTCCCGGCCAGCACCCGCGAGGTGACCAGGGTCCGGTGCCGGCGGACGAGCAGCTCCGGGGTGGCGCCGACCATCCCGTCCACGAGGTAGCCCCAGGCCATTGAATAGGTCTTGAGCAGTTGTCGCAGGATGTGGCGCGGGTCGATGGGGCCCTCAGCCCTGGCCCGCAGGGAGCGTGCCAGCACCACCTTGCTGACCTCGCCGGCCTGGATGCGCTCCACGACCTCGGCGACGATCTGCGCCCACTGGGGCCCGGACAGCCCGTCGGGCACCAGGTTGATCGCCCCGGGGGGTGTCACCGGATCGCCGGGACCGGGCAGGTCGAGGCTGAGCCGGCCCTCGCTGATCCGGGTCATCCAGGCCTGCCCGTCGCGCCTGCCGATGATGGTCTCCGGCACGATGAGCACCGAGCGTGCGCGGGAGCGATCCGGGTCGAAGGCGAAGGAGCCGACTGCCAGGGGACCCGTACCCCAGGCCCCGGGCAGCTCCGAGTCGTGGTCGATGTGGGCGCTGACCTCGTTCCACCAGACGTCCGCGGCATCCGGGAAATCCGTCTCGAAACGGGAGACCTCGCCCAGCGTCACGAATCCCTCGCCCCGGCGCAGGAATGCTGTGGCCCGTTCCGGGGTCAGGAATCGCGACAGGTCCCCCGGGTCGTCGATGGCGACGGTCGTGGCGCGCAGCCGTTTCGTCGCGAAATCAAGGCTCACCCGGGGAACGATAGCTGAGGCGGGCTGGGGGAGGCCAGGCAGGCGGTGGAGCACGATTGCGACACCTAGTCGGCTAGAAGGGAATAACGCACGCTTTTTGTTGCTAAAAGATTGAGCATAATGCCTAGTCAGAGGCGAATTTGAATAGCTGGTGGGCTGGTTGGTGAGAAAGGTTGGCACGCCATAGACTGAGGCTCAAAATCCGGCTCACAGTGACAGGATCCGGGTTGTTGTTCGCAAGACGAGGAGAGTCGAATGCCGAAGGCGGAAGCCGACGTCATTGTCGTCGGCGCGGGCCCCGGCGGATCTGCGGCCGCGGCCAATCTCGCGAGGCGGGGACTGGGTGTCCTGCTGCTTGAGAAAACCCATTTCCCGCGGGAGAAGGTTTGCGGTGACGGGTTCACCCCGCGCACCACCCGGGCGCTGGTGCGGCTGGGAATCGACACCTCGCAGGAGGCTGGCTGGCTGCACAACAGGGGGCTACGGGTCTACGGCGGTCGCGTGGAGCCCTTCCAGCTCGATTGGCCCAGCCTCGCCGACTTCCCGTCCTACGGGCTGGTCCGCCGCCGCGCCGACTTCGACGACCTGATGGCCCAACACGCCGTCGGGTTCGGGGCCGAGCTGGTGCAGGGCGCCAACGTCACCGAGGCCATCCTCGACGAGCGCACGGGCCGCATCACCGGGGTCCGCACCCGCGGCGGCGACGAGTACCGCGCCCCGCTGGTGGTCGCCGCCGACGGCAACTCGTCGCGCCTGGCGGTCTCGATGGGGCTCAACAAACGCGCCGATCGCCCGATGGGGGTGGCCTACCGCACCTACTACCGGTCCCCGCGCAGCGACGACGACTACCTCGAGTCGTGGCTGGAGCTGTGGGATGGCAAGCCCCGCGAGTCCACCCTCATGCCCGGTTACGGCTGGATCTTCGGGATGGGGGACGGCACGTGCAACGTCGGCCTTGGGGTGCTCAACACCTCCAAGTCGTTCCAGAAGACGGACTACCGGGAGCTGATGAAGCGTTGGCTCGACAACACCCCCGAACAGTGGGGGTTCCGGGAGGAGAACCGGCTCGGGAAGATCCAGGGGGCCGCGCTTCCCATGGCCTTTAACCGCCAGCCCGTCTACGGGCGCGGCCTGCTGCTGGTCGGCGACGCGGGCGGCATGGTCAACCCGTTCAACGGCGAGGGCATCGCCTACGCGATGGAGTCCGCGGAACTGGCCGCCGACGCCATCGCCGAAGCCCATGCCCGCGGAGTCGGCACGGAGTCGGCCGAGCGGGCGTTGCACGGCTACCGCGCCCAGCTGAAGGCCCGGCTGGGTGGCTACTACCGGCTCGGCACCATTTTCGTGAAACTGATCGGCGACCCGCGGGTGATGAGCATCTGCACCACCTATGGGCTGCCCCGCAAAACCCTGATGCGCTTCGTCATGAAGCTGCTGGCGAACCTGACCGACAGCCATGACGGAGACGCCATGGATCACATCATCAACGCCCTGTGCAAGGCGGCGCCGTCGGCGTGAGACGGCAAGGCAGGCGGAAGGGAAGGAACTGCAGTGAACCTCTATATCCCCATCGCCGGGATGGCGGTGCTGGCCACGGTGTTCGTGGTGATCTCCATGACCCTGAGCATCTTCGTGGGGCCCAGCCGCAAGAACCGCGCCAAATACGACTCCTACGAGTGCGGCATCCAGCCCACCCCGCAGCCTGTCGGCGGGGGACGCTTCCCCGTGAAGTACTACGTGATCGCGATGTTGTTCATCGTCTTCGACATCGAGATCGTCTTTCTCTACCCGTGGGCCGTCACCTATAGCCAGCTCGGGCTCTTCGGGATCATCGCCATCATCAGCTTCATCGTGACGGTGCTGGTGGCCTATTTCTACGTCAAACGCCGCGGCGGCCTGGACTGGGACTGAACGAGAGGACCACAGATGGGTATCGAGGAGAAACTTCCCTCCGGGATCCTGCTCACCACGGTCGAGGGGATCTTCGGCTGGGTGCGCAAGGCGTCGTTCTGGCCCGTGACCATGGGCCTGGCCTGCTGCGCCATTGAGATGATGGCCTACGCCACCCCCCGATTCGACTCGGCGCGCTGGGGACAGGAGGTTTTCCGCGCCTCGCCGCGCCAGGCCGACCTGATGATCGTCTCCGGGCGGTTGTCGCAGAAAATGGCACCCATCGTGCGGCAGGTCTACGACCAGATGCCGAACCCCAAATGGGTGATCTCGATGGGCGCCTGCGCGTCCTCGGGTGGCATGTTCAACAACTACGCCATCGTCCAGGGCTGCGACCACATCGTGCCCGTCGACATCTACGTGCCCGGCTGCCCGCCCCGCCCCGACATGCTGATCGATGCCATGTTCAAGCTCCGCGAGGAGGTTGCGAAACGCCCGATCGGTCCGAACGAGGCCGCCGCCATCGCGGCCCGCGAGGAGGCCGCCCTGGCTGCGCCCGCGACCCACGAGCTGAAGGGACTCATGCGATGACCGAGACCCCCGGCGAGATCACCCCACGGCAGAACACCCCCCAGGCTCCGGTGTTCGAGACGAAGGCTGGCATGTGGAGCCGAGGCTCCGGCGACACCTCCGGGTATGGCCACATTCAGCGGCAGATCTCCATGCCCGGCCAAACCCAGGGCCCCTTCGGGGAACCCTTCGATACCATCGTCGCTCGCGGAGCAGAGCTCGTCCCCGCCTTGGCCGGTGGGCTGGTGCTGTTCGACCGCGGTGAGCTGACCATTTTCGTGCCCCGTGAACACCTCCGCGAGACCGTGAAAGCATTCCGCGACGACGCCCACCTGCGTTTCGAGATCTGCGTGTCGGTCAGCGGGGTGCACTACCCGCAACAGACCGGTGCGGAACTGCACGTGGTCTATCACCTGCTCTCGATCACCCACAACCGTCGAGTCCGCCTCGAGGTGACGGCCCCCGAGAACGATCCGCAGGTCCCGTCGGTGGTGGCCACCTATCCGATGGCCGACTGGCACGAACGCGAGACCTGGGACATGTTCGGGATCCTGTTCGACGGCCATCCGTCGCTGACCCGCATCCTCATGCCCGACGACTGGGTGGGGCACCCGCAGCGCAAGGACTACCCGCTGGGCGGCATCGACATCCAGTACAAGGGCGCCACCGTGCCTGCCCCCGATCACCGGAGGACGTACAACTGATGAGCAACGACATCTTCGCCGCCACCGGCGAATCCACGGCTGATCGGGTCTATCTGGCCCAAGGAGGCGACTGGGCGCAGATCGCCGCAGAGCAGGCCGAACGTGGGGACGAGACGATCGTGGTCAACATGGGACCGCAGCACCCGTCCACCCACGGCGTGCTCCGCCTCATCCTGGAGATGGACGGCGAGACCGTCACCCACATCCGGCCCGCCATTGGTTTCCTGCACACCGGCATCGAGAAGAACATGGAGTTCAAGACGTGGACCCAGGGTGTGGCGTTCTGCACCCGCATGGACTACGTCGCGCCGCTGTTCAACGAGGCCGTCTACTGCCTGGCCGTCGAGAAGCTGCTCGGCATCACCGACGACGTCCCGGAGCGTGCCTCGATCCTCCGGGTGCTGGTGATGGAGCTGAACCGCATCGCCTCCCACCTGGTGGCGATGGGCACGGGCGGCATGGAAATCGGTGCCCTCACGGTGATGACCATCGCCTTCCGCGAACGCGAGATGATTCTCGATTTCCTGGAGGGGCTGACCGGGCTGCGCATGAACCACGCCTACATTCGTCCCGGCGGGGTGGCCAACGACCTGCAGGAAGGCGGTCTGGAACATCTGCGCACCGTCATCGCCTGGCTGAAGAAGCATCTGCCCGAGTACGCGACCTTCTGCAATGAAAACCCGATCTTCAAGCTGCGCATGCAGAACATCGCGAAGATGGATCTCACCGCCTGCATGATGATGGGCGTCACCGGCCCGATCCTGCGCTCCACCGGCTACGAGTGGGACCTGCGCCGGGCGCAGCCCTACTGCGGCTACGAAACCTACGACTTCGACGTGGTCACCTGGGACACCCAGGACGCCTACGGGCGGTTCCGCATCCGCCTGGAGGAGACCTGGCAGTCGCTGCGGATCGTGGAGCAGTGCCTCGAGCGCCTCGAACGCACCCAGGGTCAGCCCGTCATGGTGGGCGACGCGAAGATCGCCTGGCCGGCGTCGCTGGCCATCGGACCCGACGGGCAGGGCAACAGCCACGAACACGTCAAACACATCATGGGCGAGTCGATGGAGGCCCTCATCCATCACTTCAAGATCGTCACCGAGGGCTTCAAGGTGCCCGTGGGCCAGGTCTACCAGGCCATCGAATCGCCCAAGGGCGAGCTGGGCTGCACCCTGGTCTCCGATGGCGGCCCCCGCCCCTACCGCGCCCACTTCCGCGACCCGGGGTTCAACCATCTGCAGTCCGTGCCGATGATGTGCGAGGGCGGGATGATCTCCGACGTCGTGGTGGCCGTGGCCAGCATCGACCCTGTTCTTGGAGGTGTGGACCGATGAGCGGTCATTTCGTCAGCGATTTCCCCGATTCCGGTTCGGTGGACTACTCGGACCAGTCCACCAACCTCGATGAGACCGCGATCGCCGAGCTGAACGAGCTGGCGGGGCGCTATCCGCACCCGCGCTCCGCGCTGCTGCCGATGCTGCACCTGGTGCAGTCTTACGACGGTCGCATCAGCCCGCGCGGCATCGAGCTGTGTGCCGAGATCCTCGGGATCACCACGGCCCAGGTCTCCGGGGTGGCCACCTTCTACACCATGTTCAAGCGCAGGCCCGCTGGGCACCATCACCTGGGGGTGTGCACCACGGCCCTGTGCGCGGTCATGGGCGGCGACATCCTCCTGGAACGGGCCAAACAGCGGCTGGGCATCGACGAGGGCCAGACCACCCCGTGCGGGCGGGTCTCGCTGGAACGCCTGGAGTGCAACGCCGCCTGCGACTACGCGCCCGTGGCGATGGTCAACTGGGAGTTCTTCGACGACATGACCCCGGAGAAGCTTGATGAGCTGATCGACGCGCTCATGAATGGCGAGGAGGTGGTCTCTCCACGCGGAGCCACCATCACGTCGTGGAAGAAGGCCGAACGAGTGCTTGCCGGGTTCCCCGACGGGCGCGCCGACGAAGGTCCCTCGGCCGGGCACGCATCCACCCTCGGCAGGCGGATCGCCGCCGAGAACGGCTGGAGCGCTCCCGATCCCGACAATCTGCCGGCAGCACCCGAGGAGGAGACGAAGTGAGCGACCTGCTCGCCCCAGTCCTCAGTGACCAGTGGGGCCAGGACAAATCCTGGAAGCTCTCGCGCTACGAGGCCGCGGGCGGCTACCGGGCGCTGCGCAAGGCGCTGCTCGGCATGACCCAGGCCGAGGTGATCGCCCTGGTCAAGGACGCGGGTCTGCGCGGTCGAGGTGGCGCGGGCTTCCCGACGGGCATGAAGTGGAGCTTCGTGCCCCAGGACAACCCCAACCCGAAGTACCTCGTGGTCAACGCCGACGAATCGGAGCCCGGCACCTGCAAGGACATGCCGCTGCTGATGGCTTCCCCCCACACCCTCGTCGAGGGCGTGCTCATCTCCTCCTACGCCATCGGCTCCCACCAGGCGTTCATCTACTGCCGCGGTGAGGTGCTGCACGTGATCCGGCGGCTCCAGCAGGCCGTCAAGGAGGCCTACCAGGCCGGCTACGCGGGAAGGAACGTGTTGGGATCCGGCTATGACCTCGACGTGATCGTCCACGCCGGGGCCGGGGCCTACATCTGTGGCGAGGAGACCGCGTTGCTCGACTCCCTGGAGGGTAGGCGCGGCCAGCCGAGGCTGCGTCCCCCGTTCCCAGCGGTCGCGGGCCTGTACGCCTCCCCGACGGTCATCAACAACGTGGAGTCCATCTCCTCGGTGCCCTCGATCGTCAACAACGGGGCCGCCTGGTTCCAGGCGATGGGCACGGAGAAGTCGAAGGGTATGACGATCTACTCGCTGTCGGGGCACGTCGCCCGACCCGGGCAGTTCGAGGCCCCCATGGGCATCACGCTGCGGCAGCTGCTGGATCTTTCCGGCGGCATCCGGGCGGGTCACGAGCTGAAGTTCTTCACCCCGGGTGGTTCCTCCACCCCGATCCTGACCCCCGAACACCTCGATATCCCCCTCGACTACGAGGGCATGGCATCGGCGGGCACGATGCTCGGCACCAAGGCGCTCCAGGTCTTCGACGAGACCACCTCCGTGGTGCGCACCACCCTGCGGTGGGTGGAGTTCTACAAGCACGAGTCGTGCGGCAAGTGCACCCCCTGCCGTGAGGGGTCGTGGTGGCTGGTGCAGCTGCTGATGAAGTTCGAGGCCGGCACCGCAGAGGAGGGCGACGTGGACAAGCTCCTCGACGTCTGCACCAGCATCGGTGGTCGCTCATTCTGTGCCCTGGCCGATGGCGCCGTCGCCTGCGTGACGAGTGCGGTGCGCCACTTCCGGTCCGAGTTCGAACAGGGCTACCACACGCCCGCCTGGGAGCTTTTCCCCTACGAGCGCAGCGCGTTGTTCGCCACGGAAGGAGAAGCCCGGTGAGTCAGCCAACCGAAACCGCAGCCAAGGTGGCGCCGAAACCGGATCTCGTCACCCTCACCATCGACGACGTCCCGGTCAGCGTCCCGAAGGGAACCCTCATCATTCGGGCCGCCGAGATGATCGGTACCGCCATTCCCCGGTTCTGTGACCATCCGCTGCTGGACCCTGTCGGGGCCTGCCGTCAGTGTCTCGTCGATATCCCCGACGCGGGCAACGGGCGCGGTTTCCCCAAGCCCCAGGCCTCCTGCACCATGCCGGTGGCCGAGGGCATGGTGGTGCGCACCCAGGTCAGCTCGCCCGTGGCGAAACGCGCCCAGGAGGGCATCCTGGAGCTGCTGCTGATCAACCACCCGCTCGACTGTCCCATTTGCGACAAGGGTGGCGAGTGTCCCCTGCAGAACCAGGCGCTCAGCAACGGGCGCGGCGAGTCGCGCTACGGCGGAGTGAAGCGCACCTACCCGAAGCCGGTCAACGTCTCCGCGCAGATTCTCCTCGACCGCGAACGCTGCGTGCTGTGTGCCCGCTGCACCCGTTTCTCGGAGCAGATCTCCGGGGATCCGTTCATCGCGCTGGTGGAACGCGGCGCGCTGCAGCAGGTCGGGTTCTACGAGCAGGATCCCTACGATTCGTACTTCTCCGGCAACGTGGTGCAGATCTGTCCGGTGGGTGCGCTCACGTCGGCCGCCTATCGCTTCCAGGCACGCCCCTTCGACCTGAAATCAACGACCACCACCTGCGATCACTGCGCGGGGGGCTGTGAGATCCGTGCCGACCACCGCCACCACCAGGTGAAGCGCCACCAGGCGGGCGATGCCCCCGAGGTGAACGAGGAATGGCTCTGTGACAAGGGACGTTTCGGTTTCGTTTCGGGACGTGGCGAGGACCGCTTGACCCGACCACTGGTCAGGCGCAACGGGGTCCTGCAGGCCGCCAGCTGGCCCGAGGCCATCGACGCCGCCGTCGCCGGATTGAAGGCCGCGGGACCCGCGGTCGGTGTGCTTCCTGGCGGTCGGTTGACCGTCGAGAACGCCTACGCCTACTCGCGGTTCGCGCGCACCGTGCTCGGTACCAACAACATCGACTTCCGCTCCCGGGCCGCCTCCGAGGAGGAGGCCGAGTTCCTGGCCGCTCGGATCGCGGGGCGCGGAATGGACGTCACCTACGCGGATCTCGAGGCCGCCAAACACGTGGTGCTGGTCAGCTACGAACCCGAGGACGAGACCTCCGTGGTGTTCCTGCGACTGCGCAAGGCTGTGCGCAAGCACGGCCTCAAGGTCACCACGCTCGCGCCGTTCGCGTCCCGGGGAACGCAGAAACTGTCCGCAACGCTGATTCCCGTCGCTCCCGGAGCCGAGGCACAGACGCTGGAAGCGATGGAGCTGGAGGAGGGCACCATCATCCTCGTCGGTGAGCGGGCTGCCTGTCAGCCGGGCCTGTTGTCCGAGGTCTCCTCCAAGGCGATTCGAAGCGGGGCGCGTCTGGCGTGGATGCCGCGTCGTGCGGGCGACATGGGTGCCATCGCGACGGGCTGTCTGCCGGGTCTGCTGCCGGGTGGTCGTCCCGTCGCTTCCGCGGAAGCCCGGGTCGACATGGCCGCGGCCTGGGGGGTCGAGACCCTGCCGATCGAACCCGGCCTGAGCGCTGCCGAGCAGTTCGCCTCGGCGCAGGAGGGCTACCTCAAGGCGTTCCTGGTGGCGGGTGTCGATCCCTACGACATGCCGGAGGTCGATTCTGCACTGCATGCGCTGCGCAAGAGTTTCGTGGTGCACGTCTCCACCCGCGCCAATGCCGTGACCGAGGTGGCCGATGTGGTCTTCCCCGCCTGCCTGACGGAGGAGCAGGCCGGGCATTTCCTGAACTGGGAGCAGCGTATCCGGCCCGTCGCTCTGGTCAACGAGGGCACGAAACATCCCATGAGCGATCTGCGGATCCTCGCGGCCCTGGCCGACGCCATGGGAACCGACCTCGGGTTCCGCACATCCGCTGCCGCTTGGGCTGATTTCCAGGAGCTCGGGCCCTGGGATGGCGAGCGGGTCGCGGTTCCACACAAACTCGATGCCGGTGTGACCCAGGGAGGCCTCGTGGTCGCCTCGTGGCGGGAGGCTCTCGACGCCACCAGCGGTATCGACTTCGAGATCGCGTTGCGCAGGACCGCCCGGCCTGCCGTCGCCCGGATGTCCCCAGCGACGGCTGCGGCATTCGGGATCGGTGAGCTGTGCCGCGTCGAAGCCCCTGGGTCCTCGCAGTTGCTGCCCGTCCAGCTCACGGAGATGGTCGACGGTGTGGTGTGGGTGCCGATGAACCCCGGGGAACCCGGTCGTCTCGGCGTGGTGCCCGGGTCCATCGTGACCGTGACGCCCGCCTCCAGCGATGAAGGAGATCAGGAATGAACGTGTTCTTCCAGGATCCGTGGTGGCTCATCGCCATCAAGGTCCTCGCCCTGTTCGTGATCCTGCTGGTGTGGACCATCTTCAACGTCTGGTACGAGCGGCGCCTCGTCGGCAAGATGCAGCACCGCCTCGGACCGATCATGAACGGCCCCTTCGGTTTGGGTCAGGCGCTCGCTGACGGCATGAAGTTGCTCGTGAAGGAAGATTTCCGACCGAAGCACACGGACAAGTGGGTGTTCAACCTGGCTCCGATTCTGACTGGCATGGCGGCCTTCACCACGTGGACGGTGATCCCGTTCGGCGGTGAGGTGGAGATCTTTGGGGTCCCCACCCGGCTCCAGGTCACCGACCTTCCAGTGGCGGTGCTTTTCGTGCTGGCCATCGCATCCATCGGTATTTACGGCATCGTGCTGGCTGGGTGGGCGTCGAACTCCACCTACGCTTTCCTGGGTGCGATGCGCAGCTCCGCGCAGATGATCTCCTACGAGATCGCGATGGGACTGTCCATCGTCGGGGTGTTCCTGCAGGCGGGCACCATGTCCACCTACGGCATCGTCGAAGCGCAGCGCTCTCCGATCATCTTCCGGCTTCCCTTCGTGGAGGGCGAGGCGAACATCGGGATGATGGGCTGGTACGCGTTGCTGTTGGCGCCGTCGTTCGTGATTTATGCCATCGCGATGGTGGGCGAGACCAACCGTGCCCCCTTCGACCTGCCCGAGTGTGAGTCCGAGCTGGTTTCCGGCTACCTGACCGAGTACTCCGGCTTCCGCTACGCGATGTTCTTCCTGGCGGAGTACATCAACATGGCGACGGTCTCCGCGGTGTGCACGACCCTGTTCCTGGGCGGTTACCTGCCCCTGTGGCCGCTCAACCTCATCGAATCCCTCAACAACCCGTGGCTCGGCCCGATCTGGTTCGTCCTCAAGGTGCAGCTGTTGTTCTCCGTGTTCGTGTGGTTGCGCGGCACTCTGCCCCGGTTCCGTTACGACCAGTTCATGGACCTGGGCTGGAAGCGGTTGATCCCGATCTCTTTGCTGTGGATCGTGATGGTCGCGCTCGCGCCGCGCTACACCCTCGCGCTGGCTGTCGCGCTCGTGGCGATTCTGGTGGCCTTCGCGCCGAGGAAGAAGGAACCCGAGCGGGTGCCTCCCGTGGACCCGAACAAACCATTCGATGCCTTTGCGGGCGGTTATCCGGTGCCGCCCAGGCCCGGGCAGGTGCTGCCCGAACTGGCCCGGGTGATTCGGTCCGAGACCGTTGAGCCGACCGAGAGCGAGGAGAAGTAATGGGAATCTTCGATCCGTGGGCCGGCTTCGGCATCACTCTTCACACCATCTTCCGCAAGACCTTTACGCAGGGCTATCCGCAGAAGGGCAGGGAGAAGGTCACGTTGCCGCGTTTCCATGGTCGGCATCAGCTCAACCGCTGGCCCGACGGCCTGGAGAAGTGTGTGGGCTGCGAACTGTGTGCCTGGGCCTGTCCTGCCGACGCCATCTACGTCGAAGGCGCCGACAACACCGACGAGCAGCGGTTCTCGCCGGGGGAGCGGTTCGGGCACGTGTACCAGATCAACTATCTGCGCTGCATCTTCTGCGGGATGTGCATCGAGGCCTGCCCGACGCGTGCGTTGACCATGACCAACGAATTCAAGATCGCCGACAAGACTCGTGGGAAGCTGATCTACGAGAAGCAGGATCTCCTAGCGCCGCTGGTGGCGGGCATGGAGCAGCCACCGCATCCGCGCCGCCTCGGTGATGATGAGAAGGACTACTTCCTGGGGTTGCCGCCCACCGGTCAGCCCGACACCCGAACGGCACCCGAACAAGGAGCGGTGAAATGATTCCCCTTCCCCCATTGACGGGTGAGCTCGTCGCCTTCGTGGTGTGCGCGCCGATCATGGTGTTGCTCGCCATTGGCATCATCGTCGCCCGCAAACCCGTTCACTCGGCCCTCTGCATGGCCGGGGTGATGGTGGGGCTCGCGGTCCTTTATGCCGCCCAGGATGCCCCGTTCCTGTTCGTGGTGCAGATCATCGTCTACACGGGCGCCATTTTGATGCTGTTCCTGTTCGTGGTGATGCTGATTGGCGTCGACAGCCGCGACTCCGTGGTGGAGACCCTCAAGGGCCAGCGGGTGGCGGGCATCCTGGCGGTGCTCGGCCTGGCGGGTCTGCTGGTGTTCGCCATCGGACAGGCGGTCTTCGTCGGTGGGCCGGCGGGGCTGACGCAGGCCAACGATGCCTACGATGGCAACGCCCAGGGTGTGGCCGCCCTGCTGTTCTCGCCGCGCTACGTGGTGCTGCTGGAAGCCACCTCGGCGCTGCTGATCACCGCGGCGGTGGGTGCCATGGTGCTGGCCCACGGCGACCGGCTCCGCAAGCCGAGGCACCAGGCCGAGCACATGGAGGCCCGTGTCGAACGCTACGCGGTCGGTGGCGTGCACCCGGGTCCGGACCCGAACTCCGGCGTCTACGCCCGTTCCAACGCCATTCACGCGCCCGCGCTGCTTCCCGACGGCACCGTCGCCGAGAAGTCGGTGAGCCACGCCCTGACCACCCGTGGCGCGGTGGTGGCGGTCGACGACCTGCGCAACCCGACGACCACCACCTTCGGTGAGATCGAGAAGGTTGCCGCTGAACTGGAAGGAGAGGCCAAGTGAGCACCGAAGCCTACCTGGTGCTGGCGGCGCTGCTGTTTGCCGTCGGCGCACTCGGATTCCTGCTGCGCCGCAACGCGATCATCGCCTTCATGAGCGTGGAGCTGATGCTCAACGCCGCGAACCTGGTGTTCGTGACCTTCGCCCGCCAGCACGGCAAACTCGACGGTCAGGTGGCGTCCTTCTTCGTCATGGTGGTGGCCGCCGCCGAGGTCGTGGTCGGCCTGGCCATCATCGTCGCCGTGTATCGTGCCCGCCGTTCGGCCTCCGTCGACGACGCGAACCTGCTGAAGTTCTGAGGAGGCTGCCGTGTTGTTGTTGGAAACCATATCGACGGTACCCGCCATGGGACTGTTCAACCTTGCCTGGCTTTTGATCGCGATTCCTCTGGCCGGGGCGGCGCTGCTGCTGGTCCTCGGACGTTTCTCCGACTCGTGGGGCCACTGGCTGGCGACCGCGTGCTGCCTGGCGTCGTTCGCCATCGGGGTGCTGCTGTTCAGCTCAATGCTGGGCGCCGACGAGGGGCAGCGAGCCGTCACCGTGCATCTCTACGACTGGATCAGCACCGGATCGTGGACCCTCAGCTTTGGAATGCTGATCGATCAGCTGTCGATCCTGTTCGTGCTACTCATCACCGGCGTCGGGTCGTTGATCCACATCTACTCGATCGGCTACATGGCCCACGACGAGCGGCGCCGCAGGTTCTTCGCCTACCTGAACCTGTTCATCGCGGCGATGCTCACGCTGGTGCTGGCCGACAGCTACCTGGTGCTGTTCCTCGGCTGGGAGGGCGTCGGCCTGGCCTCCTACCTGCTGATCTCCTTCTGGCAGCACAAACCCTCCGCGGCTGCCGCGGGACGCAAGGCGTTCGTCGTCAACCGCGTCGGTGACCTGGGAATGTCGATGGCCATTTTCACGATGCTGTCGCTGTTCGGCAGCACCGCCTTCTCCGAGGTCAACGCCGGTATGCCGCGGGCCGGTGTCGCCACCGCGACACTGCTCGGTTTCCTGCTGTTGCTCGCGGCGTGTGGCAAGTCGGCGCAAGTGCCGTTGCAGTCGTGGCTGCTCGATGCCATGGAGGGCCCGACTCCGGTCTCCGCCCTGATCCACGCGGCCACGATGGTCACGGCGGGCGTCTACCTGGTGGTGCGCAGCCACGCGATCTATGAGATCAGCGAGGCCGCGACCCTCGCGGTGGCGATCGTGGGCGTCGTGACGCTGCTCGCCGGCGCCTGGATCGGCACCGCCAAGGACGACATCAAGAAGGTCCTGGCCGGTTCCACCATGTCGCAGATCGGCTACATGATGCTGGCCGCGGGTCTCGGGCCGGTGGGTGCGGCCTTCGCGATCTTCCACCTGATCACCCACGGCTTCTTCAAGGCGAACATGTTCCTCGGCGCCGGGTCCGTGATGCACGGCATGAATGACGACGTGAACATGCGGCACTTCGGCGCCCTGGCGAGAGCCATGCGGTGGACTTTCCTGACCTTCGCCATGGGTTATCTGGCCATCATCGGGTTTCCGTTCACGGCCGGTTTCTACTCGAAGGACCACATCATCGAGGCGGCCTTCGAACACAACATCATCCTCGGGGTGCTGGCGATCCTCGGCGCCGGGATCACCGCGTACTACATGACGCGGCTGATGATGATGACCTTCTTCGGCCGCAGGCGCTGGCAGGAGAACGTCCATCCGCATGAGTCCCCGGCCGTGATGACCGTGCCGCTGGTGATCCTCGCCGTCGCGTCCCTGGCCGCGGGCCTGCTGATGAACAACTGGATCCAGGACTGGCTGGCCCCGGCCACCGGGTCGCATCCTCATGAGACCAGTCTGCTGGCATTCACCTGGATCGGTCTGATCACCCTCGTCGTCGTGGCCGCCGGCGTCGCCCTCGGCTGGTGGCTGCACAGCGGCGCGATCCCGGCTCAGCCTCCCAGGACCCGCAACCCGCTGGTGCTCGCCGGCCGCAACGACCTGTACGGGGACGCAGTGAACACCTACGCGGTGGTGGGCCCGGTCAAGGGGGTCGCCACGGTGCTCAGCCTCGCGGACCAGGGCGTGGTGGACGGGATCGTCCGGGGCTCCGGTCACGGGGCGGTGGGCCTGGCGGGCCTGCTGCGGCGGGCGCAGAACGGCTACTCCCGCACCTACGCCCTGACCCTGGTGATCGGCGTGGTGATCCTGGGTGCAGTCGTGGTTCTCGGGCAGCTGGTCTGAGGAAGGAAGAACGCACGTGATCAACTCGATTCCCCTGCTGAGCATCCTCGCGTTGCTACCGCTGGCCGGCAGCCTGGTCTTGGCCTGCATGCGCGGTGCGGCCGCCCGCGTCACCGGGCTGGGCTTTGCCCTCGCCACCACCGCCGCCGGCGTCTTCGTCTTCGTCCTGGGGCGTGGGATGCCGTTGGTGGAGGAGGTGCCGTGGATCAGGATGATCGGGGCCTTCTACGCTCTCGAGCTGGAGCCGATGAGCGCCATCATGGTGCTGCTCACCGTGATCCTGACGCCGCTCGTGCTGATCGCCGAGTGGCGGGTCGGTGAGGCTGAGGGCTCCCGGTGGCCGACGCGCACCTTCTTCGCCCTGGCGCTTGCCCTGGAGGGGCTCTCCCTCCTGGTGTTCATGTCCAGTGACCTGCTGCTGTTCTACGTGCTGTTCGAGGCCACGCTGATCCCGATGTACTTCATGATTTCGGGGTTCGGAGGACCGGAGCGGGCTGCGGCCGCGGTGAAGTTCCTGCTGTTCTCGCTGGCCGGTGGCCTGGTGATGCTGGTCGGTGTCGCCGGCCTGTATGCCGTCTCCACAGCGGCCGGCGAACCGAGCCTGCTGATCCGTGACCTGGCAGCCCTCGATCTGGGGAGCGACCTCGGACGCTGGCTGTTCGCCGCGTTCTTCTTCGCCTTCGCCGTGAAGGCGCCGATGGCGGGGCTGCACACCTGGCTGCCTGACACCGCGGAGCAGGCCACCTCCGGGTCGTCGACGATGCTCGTCGGCATCCTCGACAAGATCGGCACCTTCGGGATGATCAAGATCTGCCTGGTGATCTTTCCGGAGGCTTCCCGGTGGGCCACACCCCTGATCCTGGTGTGGGCGATCGTCTCGATGATTTACGGTGCCCTGATGGCGCTGGCCAGCCCCGACCTGCTGCGTTTCGTGTCCTACACATCCGTCAGCCACTTCGGGTTCATGGTGTTCGGCATCTTCGCGCTCACCACGCAGTCACTCGCCGGCTCGGTCTTCTACATGCTCAACCACGGCTTCTCCACCGCCGCGCTGTTCTTGGTCGTCGGTTTCCTCGTGAGACGCCGCGGCACCGCGGCCATCGAGGCCTATGGGGGAGTGCAGAAGACCGCCCCGGTGCTGGCTGGGTTCCTGCTGATGTCGGGCCTGTCGGCGCTGGCGCTGCCCGGCATGTCCAGTTTCGTCTCCGAGTTCCTGGTGATGGCGGGGTCCTGGCAGCGCTACCCGGTGCACACCGCGGTGCTCACCATCGGGATGGTGCTGGCCGCCTCCTATGTGCTCACCGTCTACAAGCGGACGATGACCGGTCCGGTCCGTGACGACGTGAGCAGGCACGTCAGCTCAGACCTTAGCCTGCGGGAACGCCTTGCCGTGGTGCCGCTGCTGGTGCTGCTGATCCTCTTCGGGTTCTTCCCGAAGCCGCTGCTGCAGGTGGCGGATGAGGCGGCCCGGAACGTGATGCAGACCGTCGGCGCGACCGATCCCGCCCCCACGATCCAGGAGAACTGATGAGCCTGCTTGAGATCAAAGTCCCGGACATGGAGTGGCTGCTTGAGGCCCCGCTGATCACGTTGCTGGTCGGCGCCACCCTGGGGGTGCTCTTCGAGGCCGTGATCCCCCGCGGGTACCGCTATCACACGCAGTCGGGGCTGGCGGCGCTGGTGACTGTGACGGCGCTGGGACTGACCCTCTACAACTGGGCAGGCGGGCAGTTCAAGATCATCGCTCCCGGCAGTATCGCCCTGGATGGTCCCGCGTATTTCTTCTGGTCGCTGCTGCTGCTGGCCGGACTGGGCGCGGTGGCGCTGTTCGCCGAACGGACCGTCGCGGGTGGGGTCTCAGCCTTCGCCGCCTCTGCAGCCACCGTCCCCGGGTCGCCGCTGGAGCGGGAGGCGGAGCGTCAGGAACACGAGCACACCGAGATCTTCCCGCTTCTGTTGTTCTCCCTGTTCGGGATGCTGCTGTTCGCGGCCGCGAACGACCTGCTGACGTTGTTCGTCGCCCTGGAGATCTTCTCGCTGCCGCTCTACCTGCTTTGCGGGATGGCGCGGCGGCGGCGCTGGCTGAGCCAGGAGGCGGCGCTGAAGTACTTCCTGCTCGGGGCTTTCAGCTCCGCGTTCTTCCTGTTCGGCGTGGCCCTGCTGTACGGGTACGCGGCGTCCTTCAGCTACGCCGGGGTGGCGCAGGCCATCGTCGAGGACCAGGCGCCGCGGGTGCTGCTGCTGGCGGGACTGGTGATGGTTGCCGTTGGCTTGCTGTTCAAGGTCGGCGCCGTGCCGTTCCACGCCTGGACTCCCGATGTCTACACCGGCGCGCCGACTCCTGTCACCGGTTTCATGGCGATCGCCACCAAGACGGCGGCCGTCGCCGCGCTGCTGCGGGTGTTCTACGTCGCCCTCGGCGGGGCGCGCTGGGATTGGCAGCCGGTCATCGCAGCTGTCGCGGTGGCGACGATGGTGGTCGGCGCGGTGGTGGGCCTGGTGCAGCAGGACATCAAACGCCTACTGGCCTACTCGTCCATCGCGCATGCCGGATTCATCCTGACCGGTCTCGTCGCGGCCGTCGGTGCGACCAGCCAGGGCGGTGTCTCCTCGGTGGGGTCCATTGCTTTCTATCTGCTGGCCTACGGGTTCGCGACCCTGGGCGGGTTCGGCATCATCACGATGGTGCGGCGTGCCGGGGGAGAGGCCAACGGGATCGCCGCCTGGCAGGGGTTGGGCAGGACCAACCCGCTCATCGCCGGGATCATGACGCTGTTCCTGCTCAGTTTCGCCGGCATCCCGCTGACGGCGGGGTTCGTCGGCAAACTGGTGGTCTTCGCTGCGGCCTGGCGGGGCGGCTATGGCTGGCTGGTGCTGGTCGCGGTGATCGCCAGCCTCGTTGCGGCCTTCTTCTACCTGAGGGTCGTGGTGGCCATGTGGTTCAAGGGCGCTGAGCGTGGCGAGCGGGGCACGGTGGCCGAGGCCTCGGGCTGGACCTGGGCTGTTGTCGCGGTGGCCGCTGTGGCGACGGTCGTCCTTGGGTTGGTTCCGGGTAGCATTCTTGATCTGGCGGCTGGTGCCGCACAGTTCATCCGCTGATCTCTGGAGTCACCTTGGCGCTCGACATCGAAGCCCTCTCGGTCCGTTTCGAGGAGCAGCTGCGGCGGGTCGCCGTGGCTGATTCCCCGTTCGTCACCGAGGTTGCCGGTCATCTCATAGCTGCTGGAGGCAAACGTTTCCGGCCCCAGCTGGTCTACCTGGCGTCGGAGTTCGGCGGCGGGGCAACCGAGGAGGACCTGTTGCGGGCCGCTCTCGTGATGGAGCTGACCCACGTGGCGAGCCTCTACCACGACGACGTCATGGATGAGGCCGAGCTGCGGCGGTCCGCGCCGTCCGCGAACTCCCGGTGGGGCAACTCCATCGCCATCCTGACCGGCGACTACCTGTTCGCGAAGGCGTCGATCCTGGTGGCCGATCTCGGCACCGACTTCGTGCGCCTCCAGGCACAGACCTTCACCCGGCTCGTGCAGGGGCAGATCGCGGAGACCCTCGGGCCTGCGCAGGGGGAGCCGCCGCTGCAGCACTACCTGCAGGTGATAGCCGACAAGACCGGGTCGCTGATCGCCGCCTCGGCGCTGTTCGGGGCGATGGTGGCGGGCGCCTCCCAGGAGATCCAGGACGCCCTGGCCGCCTACGGCGAGGAGGTCGGGCTGGTGTTCCAGCTGAGCGACGACATCATCGACATCACCAGCGACGTCACGGGCAAGACCCCCGGCACCGACCTGCGCGAGGGAGTGCCGACCCTGCCGACGCTGCTGCTGGCCGACTCCCAGGACCCTGCTGACCAACCCCTCAAGGATCTCCTGGCCGGCGATCTGAGCGACGACGCTGCCCTTGTGGAGGCGCTGACTGCGCTGCGTTCCCACCCGGTCATCGAGCGGTCGCGGGCCCAAGTGCGCCACCATGCCAGTCTCGCCAGGCAGCACCTGGGCCCGCTGCCCGACGGCGAGGCGAAGCAGCTGCTGCTCCAGGTCTGTGACGATCTGGTGGAGCGCTCAGCCTGACCGGCGCGGCGACGAGCTGTGGCATCAGCGGCCCCGGCCCCGGTAATTGGCGCCTCCCCTAGACGGCAGGCGCTCACCCCAGCCAGCGGTCCAGGCCGTCGTCGCAATCCCAGTGGCTCAGATCCGCGGCCTCGTGGTCGGTCAGAAGGATGTCGCGGAAGGCCCGTTCCACCCGGCCGCGGTCGGCGAGGAGGTCGTCGCCGAAGACGTCCTCGACCAGTCTCGTCTCGTCGGCGATGGTGAGCACCGCCGCTAGCCGAGCGTCGAGCTCGTGGTGCTTGATCGCCTCCCAGAGGGGCCATGTGATGGCCTCCGGAGCGGCTGTCAGGGGCAGCGAGACCACGACATGGGTCCAGGCCCGTTCACGAAGGACGCTGGTCAGCGTGGGGACGAGATCCTCGCGGGTTGCGCAGGAGATGCACCCGTGTTCCAGGCGTATCCATGATTGGTCGATCAGACCGCCGGCATCCCAGCAGCGGCGGCTCAGGTCTCCGCCCGGCGACAGGTCGTGCTGGATGACGAGGGCATCGGGCAGATCAACCAGGAGCGCGCTGGTGGCGGCAGCTCGGGCGACCTCATCCCACGCGGCGACCAGGGCGATGCGGGTGCTCACCGGATTCCGTAGCGCTGTTGGAACTTCTCGACGCGCCCGGTGACGCTGATACGGCGGGCCTTTCCCGTGTAGAAGGGGTGGCTGTCCGCGCTGATCTCCACGTCGACCAGGGGGTAGGTGTTGCCGTCGCTCCACTCGATGGTCTGCCGGGAGGTCACGGTGGAGCGGATCAGGTAGGTGGCCTGGGTTGAGATGTCGCGGAAGACGACGGGGTGGTAGTCGGGGTGGATGCCTGGCTTCATCATGGACCTCTCCAGCTTGCGGATAGAATGCGAACCATTATCATTATCGTTCATTCGTCATGCAACTCAAGGAGAACAATGTCGCGACACTGTCAGGTGACCGGGGCGGTCCCCGGCTTCGGGCGCAACGTCCCCTGGTCCAAGAAGAAGACCTCCCGCCGCTTCGACGTCAACGTGCAGACGAAGCGCTACTGGGTCCCGTCGCTTGGGCGCAGCGTGAAGCTGAGGGTCTCGGCCAGGGGAATCAAGGTGATCGATGCCCGCGGAATCGACGCGGTGGTCGCTGACCTCATTGCCAAGGGAAGGAAGTTCTGAGATGGCAAAGAAGAATGACCTGCGTCCGCTGGTGCGGCTCCGCTCCACCGCGGGAACTGGATATACCTATGTGACCCGGAAGAACCACCGGAATGATCCCGACCGGATTAGCCTGCGGAAATACGACCCGGTCATCCGGCGTCATGTGGAATTCAAAGAGGCCCGCTGATGGCGAAGCGCTCGAAGATAGTGCAGAACCAGCGACGCACTCGGGTCGTTGTCCAGCAGGCTGCGAAACGTGCGGCACTGAAGGCGGTGATCGCAGATCCGGATGCCAGCCCCGACGAGCGGTTTGTCGCTGTGAGAAGGCTTTCCTCACTCAAGCGCGATGGATCGCCGGTGCGGCTGCGAAACCGCGATGCCGTCGATGGCCGCCCTCGTGGTTTCCTGCGCGTGGCGGGCATCTCCAGGGTGCGTTTCCGCTCCATGGCGCATCGCGGTGAGCTTCCGGGGATTGTCAAGTCGAGCTGGTGACTGCTGAAGGCCGCTGGCTGAAAGTTGAAGGGGTGATTATCTTCGATTGACCGAAAGGTGATGTCTCTCGTCTCTTTATGTTAACGTTCGTCAGCCTTACGGACGACAAGGTGGTTCGTAAGGCTGCAGACGGCATACGTGTGATTGAGAGGAAATTACGTGTTGAAGAGGATGAGGCCTCGCAGCGAGCGGAGGTCGATGGCACTCCTGCTCGCCTTTCTGATCGGCCTTGCCGGCCTGGTCATTGCGAGTCCGGCGGCGCGGGCGGCCGAGGTGGACGCCATCGACAGGTCGAGCATCCGGCTCTCGAAACTCAATGAGGGGGAGGCGGCCCTTTACCTGTGGAGCGGCGTCCGGATCGACGCCAACTGGAGAATTCCCGACCAGAGCGGGAAAGCGGGGGACACCTTCAAACTTCCGCTGCCCAAGGAGCTCGGGGGTTCCGTCGGGAGCTTCGAGCTCAAGGGTGGTGAGGGCGACTCACTGACGTACGGCACCTGCGCGGTGGAGTACACACAGGTCATCTGCACCTTCAACGCGAATGTCGAGAACAAGAACAACGTCGGCGGTTCGCTGTGGGTCAGTTCGCAGGTGAACACCCTGATCGAGGTCGACAAGATCACCTTCCCCCTCAGCAGTGGACCGCTCCAGGTGCCGCTCCCCAACGGGCAGAAGAACATCGGCTACAGCCCTCATGTGCCGAGCGACATCAAGAAGTCTGGTTGGTTCACCGGCCCTGACAAGAACGTGATCCGCTGGAACATCGTGGTTCCCGGCGCCAAGGTTGCGGACCGCTCCCGCATGGTCATCACCGACACCTACGGGGTGGCGGGTAGCAACCTGACCGTGGTCAAGGAGTATCCGAAGGTGTTCTGGATCCCCAACACCCCGAAGTGCTGGAACGAGAGTCACTCGTCCGACTGCTATCACAAGATCGACTCTTCAAGTACTCCGTCGCTCGACGTCACCGTTGACGACACCAAGGATGTCGCCACGGCGACCATCGACAACAAGGGTCAGAACTTCCAGGCCGATCGGCTGTACATGTTCGCGCTGGAGCTGAGGACGGACGGCCCGATTCCCGCGGGCGCCCAGTACACCAACAAGGCCACCGTGGACGCCGAGCAGCGCACCGCCAAGGCGGTCAAGAGCGTCTCGGGTGGCGGCACCGGCTCGGGTGACACCGTCGGGCACATCAACATCAAGAAGGCTGTCTCCGGCGCTCAGGTCTCCGGCGACACCACCTACCCGGTGAAGTGGTCCTATGAGTACAAGGGTCAGACCCGCAGCGGAGAGCTGGCGCTCAGGGCTGACGGCACCCCGGAAACCCTGAACAATGTGCCGAATGGCGCGGTCGTGACCTTGACCGAGCAGGTTCCCGCCGGCGGCGACATCGACTACGGCGACCCGGCATTCTCGGGCGAGGGAGTCAAGGACGGAGTCCCGGACGCGAACAGCGCGCAGGTCACCGTGGCTGGTCTGAAGACCGTCGAGGTAAACCTCACCAACCAGGCCAACCCGAGGCTGTCCACCGTCGAGGTCACTCCTGGCGTCTGCACGCCTGGCTCCAGTGAGCCTGCCAAGCCGACGGTCAATGTCGGCAGCACCGAGGGCATTACCTACTCCGAGCCGAAGATCACCACCTCCGGAGACCAGGTGACCGTCGAGGTCACCGCCACCCCCGCCTCCGGCAAGGAGATCGACGACCAGCACCTGCCCGAGGGCTGGAAGGCAAACGGCGACGGGACCTACACGTTCACCAAGACGGTCACCCAGCCGCAGTGCGTCAAGACCGTCAGTCCCGTGATCCCGGAGGTCACCCCCGGGGTGTGCCCGGCCGACGCCACCACGCCCACCCAGCCCACGGTGACCGGTATCGCGGACACCGACGAGATCGACTACAGCGAGCCGGTCATCGCCGCCAGTGGCGACCAGGTGAGCGTCACCGTGACTGCCAAGCCGAAGGCCGGCTACCAGTTCGACACCGCGAAGCTTCCTGAGGGCTGGAGCGTTGTGGACGGGGTGGCCACCTTCACCAAGACCGTCACCCAGCCGAAGTGTGAGCTGCCGGTGGCGCCCACCATCGACCTCGGCTCCTGCACTCCAGGCTCCCTGACTCCGTCCGAGCCCACCGCCACGGTCGCTGAGACGCCAGGCATCAGCTACAGCAAGCCGGAGGTCAAGGTGGTCGACGGCAAGGTGACCGTCACCACCACCGCCACTGCCGAGGCTGGGCACCAGTTCGGCGGGACGATGCCCGAGGGCTGGACCCGGGTCGATGCGACCACCGCGACCTACACCGTCACCAAGGACCAGCCGGTCTGTCAGGCAACCGAGGTTCCGCCGGTCTCCCCGAAGGTCGAGCCGGGCGTGTGCGTCCCGGGAACTGACAAGCCCGCCCAGCCCACGGTGGAGCTGCCCACGACCCCGCACCTGACCTACGGTGAGCCCAAGATCGAGGTGTCGGGCAAGAAGGCCACCATCACCGTCACTGCGACCCCTGAGCAGGGCTACGCCGTCAAGAAGGCGGATCTGCCCGAGGGGTGGAAGTTGAACGACGACGGCACTGCCACCTACACCAGCGAGTCCGATCTTCCGGACTGCGCGACGCCAGCTCCGTCGCCCACGCCCACGGCTACGCCCACGCCTACGGCCACCCCGACCCCGGCCGCGCCGACTCCGGTGACGCCGCTGAGGCCGGCTCTGCCCAAGACCGGCTCCTGAGCCTGGTGCGTGACTGCCAGCTGGGTCCTGATCCCTCCAGGGGTCAGGACCCAGCGTCCTTTCATCAGCTCCTTTGTCAGCTGTGGAGCCATGACGGGATTTATCGGGCCGGATCCCGTGCTGTTTCTTCCTGATGCCCTCCGGCTGGTGACCAGGCCCGGGAAGAAATGCACGTCTATTATCGGCTAATCTAATCTCGCATGCGTCTTCGTTGCATTGGCGCATTGCCTGCTGAACAAAGAATCAGTGAACAAGAAAAAAATGGGGGGATACGTCGTGAGACGACAACTGAATGCGACGAGGAGGCAGCGGTTCAGCGCGCTGTTTCTCGCCGTCCTGGTCATCCTGGGCGGAGCGCTGCAAAGCGCTGGAACAGCCCACGCTGATGAGATCAACCCGATTGTCCAGGGAAGCGTGAAGCTGACGGACAAGACATCCGCGTTCGGTCCCACCTATGTCTGGAATGATGTCCAGATCAGCGGTGAGTGGAGGATCCCGGACCAGAGCGGTAAGGAGGGCGACACCTTCCGGATCGGCCTGCCGGCCGCTTTCAAAGGGGTCAATGGCAGTTTTGAGCTTCAGGGCTCCGGCCAGGACCCCTTGAGCTACGGTACCTGTGTGGTCTCGGCGTCAGAGGTCGTCTGCACTCTCAACGCCAATGTCGTCGGCAAGAACAACGTTGGCGGCACCTTCTTCGTGAACACCCAGGTGGCCTCCACCTACACCGGAAACAACGTCACGCTGACCATCAATGGAAACGCCTCCATCGTGGTCGGCCTGCCGAATGGCCAGACCGATATCGGATACTCTCCGCAGATACCGCGGGACATCGCGAAGATCGGGTATTTCAGCGGTGACCCCTACGACACCCTGGTGTGGAAGATCCGTATTCCTGGCCAGGAGCTGAGTGGGAACACCCTGACAATCGATGATCCTTTCACGGTTCCCGGATCCAGTCTGACCGTCAAACCCGGAACTCTCGACTTCTACCGGATTCCCAACAACAATCCGCTCTGCTGGAACGAGCCTGACCGCGCTGAATGCCAGACCATGCTCTACAGCAACGATGGTGGCAGCTATCCAGACGTCACCGCTCAGATCGAGGATTCCAGCAGGATCCATCTTGTCTACAACAAGACATCGGCTTTTTCAGCGGATGATCTTTACGTCCTGGAGTTCCGGCTTGCGGTCGGCGAACAGATCCTCGTGGGTGCCAAGTACCCGAACAACGTGACCATCAACGGCAATTCCTATGAGGGCGTGGCCGTCCGTGATGCCTCCGGCGGTGGCACTGGCTCCGGGGACACCGTCGGGCACCTGAACCTGCGCAAGAGCATCGAGAACAACGCCGGCAATGCCGTTTCGCAGGAGGCCACATTCCCGGTTGCCTACAGCTATCAGCTCGGCGGGCAGGCCAAGACCGGAACCCTTGAGGTGAAGGCCGACGGCTCTCTGGCGTCCCTGTACAACATCCCGAATGGCACCGTGGTCACCCTGACTGAGCAGGTGCCGGCCGTCACGGGGGTGGACTTCGGTGATCCCACATTCTCCGGGACCGGAGTCACTGATGGCGTGCCGGACGCCAACAGCGCCCAGGTCACGGTGGAGGGCACCAAGACCCTCGACATCACGCTGACCAACAGGGTCAATCCGAAACTTGGCGCCGTCCAGGTGACCCCCGGCGTCTGCGCCCCGGGCGCTAGTGAACCATCAGAGCCGACGGTTGTGGCCGGGCCGACCGATGGCATCTCCTACTCCCAGCCGAAAATCGTCAAGAATGGGGACCAGGTGACTGTGACCGTGGTCGCCACCCCCGAGACCGGCAAGGAGATCGACGACCAGAATGTGCCAGCCGGGTGGGCCCCGAATGGCGACGGCACCTTCACCTACACGACCACCATCACCCAGCCGTCCTGCACCCAGGTCGTGGCGCCGGCGGTTCCGGATGTGACCCCCGGCGTCTGCCCGGTGGACTCCACCACTCCGGCGCAGCCAGTGGTCACTGGCGTCACGGACACCGATGAGATCGACTACAGCGAGCCCACGTTCGTGACGAATGGCAGCCAGGTAACCGTCACGGTGACCGCGACCCCCAAGGCCGGGCATCGGTTTGACACCGCGAACCTGCCTTCCGGCTGGACGGTCGTCGACGGGGTCGTGACCTACTCCACAACCATCACGCAGCCCCAGTGCGCCGTCCCGGTGGTTCCCACCATCGACGCCGGCACCTGTCCCGCTGACTCTTCGACCCCGACCGCGCCCACCGCGACGATCGCCGCGGTGGATGGGCTTGAGTTCACCGGCCCGGAGATCAAGGTCGCAGACGGCAAGGTGACCGTGACCGCCACGGCCACTGCCAAGACCGGCTATCAGATCGGTGGGCCGTTGCCTGAGGGGTGGACCCGGGTGGACGAGAGCCACGCCACCTTCTCAGCTGTCCGGGACCAGCCGGCGTGCAAGACTCCGGCGCCCTCGCCTGAGCCAACAGCCACCATCACGCCGACGCCGGCTTCCAACGTCTCCCCGACGCCGGCTCCCAGCGTCACCGTGACGCCGGCGGCCAGCCCGGTGCCGGTCAGGCCGAGTCTGCCCAGGACCGGCTCCTGAGCGGCTGAAGCGCTCGTAGGAAGCTGGGCCCCGACTCGAATGAGCCGGGGCCCAGTTATTTTGTCCCCGTCGTGAGGTCTTGTGAGGTATGGGGACAGCCGGGCGGGGTCTGCCCGGCACCCAGCATCTGATCGTTTTGTGGCGCGGGCACTCCAGCAGGTGGCACGCCATCCTCGGCGAACCGGTCAACGGTGACTGAGGCTAGTAAGCGTCCCTGGCTGGCAATGGCTGTTTTTCACAGGACAGCAGAAAATCCCTGAAGCCTGAGTGGTTATGAACAGAGTTAATGCGCATTTCCCATACCGCTCAGGGCGACTTTCAGGCTGACTATTCTGATTTTGCTAGCCGAAAGTCCAACCGCAAGGGGTGTCGGTTATGCCTAGAGAGATAACTTCTGTTAGGTTTCACGGTGTTCAAAGTTCACCCTCTGACAGGGGGTGAGGATGAGTTGAAGTTTGGGGGAAGTGCGTCGTGGCTGGTGTGAGTGCGTGCCTGATGGCGTTTTTGATTGGCTTTCAGGGTGCGATTCAGGTTCTTGGCGGTCAGGTGGCAGCCATCGCGGACAATGCTCCCGATCACCCAGTCCAGGAATATGTGAATCTGCTGCCCCACTGGGAACCAGATGTTCTTGAAACCTGTCTGGTTTTTCAGGGGGAAATCGCTAACCCCGGGTATCGGGTTGTCTTGGGGGAAATGGCGGATATCCGGCCCCATCGTGATGGTTTCGACATCGAGGACCGCAATGGTGGAGAGGGTACCCAGGGACATACTTCAGCCGAGGCTGCGATCTCCCCGCTGGCTATGAATGAATTGCCTGGCGGGCGTGAGGGAAAGGGGAGAGACGCTCTATCCATGGAATTCCTTCCCAGCCGCCTAGTATGTCCCGATATACCTTTTATGCAGGCGTGTAAAGAGGTTTCCGGTCTTCGCCTCCCTGGATCCTACGATTCCGGGTCTACCGGCGAATCGTCTGATCTCCAGGCTTGTGCCGGTTATCAGCCGGCTGGGGTCGTCACAATGCAGGATTATCCTGAGGATAGGCGGCCGTCGCATCTTGTGGGAGTCACTAAGGGAAAGATGCCCGCCCCGAGCGATGCCAGGGCATATCTCGTGCCGGGGAAAGAGAACGCATTGGAATCTGACGCATGCCGTCTTCCGTCGTCATGGCATCGGGCTGCTGGCGTGTCCGCTGATGCAGGAAACTGGAGGGCGGAGGTCGTAGCGGCCCTGAGGGAGAATCACCAGGCCATTGACCATGCCAGACCTTCCGCTGGGACCTGCTCAGGGCGGCGGGTGAGCGGTCAGGAAGCTGGCTGGCCGGGAAATTCCGCATATAGCATGTCTGCGACGTTTTCCCTGACCCCTGTGGCCGGCCGGCAGGAGCGGCCCAACCTCACTCCGGCAAGGGCGGAGGCTGATGAGCAGGAGAATCCCGGCATGGTGGCAGGGCTTTTCTGCCTTGTGGCGGTGGCGGCGGTGATTGCCGGGCGGTATGCCGGATATCCGGCGCCGAGGCGTCACGGCCGGAAATGACCAGGCCAGCATCATCTTTATTGCTGCTGAACACGCCATGTAGGCATCGAATCGCAGGACGTTAATCAGATGTCCTGAGAGCCACGTGAGAAGAGGCCCTCTTCATGTAAGGGCCTGCCTCTGAGCCAGTCCGGGATGAGGACTCTCCGGGCCTGGGGAAAGATGCCAGGCTGATGAAGGTCGCCTCAAGACTCATCGGGTTTGTCAAAGGGCTTTCCGCAGGTTTCCTTGAAGTCTTGGATCTAGCAACTGCCTCGCGGATTCCGCTAGAGCATCCGGTGGCCGGTGTCTTGAAAAGGGTGCTCGCGGAAGATTTGGTCAGGAAAGCTTTATTTATCAAGGGCTGGATCACCGTCTCTTGGGTGATTATTGAGCGACGATGGACGTTCCATAGGACGGCTGAGAGTTGCTGGTGTTTCATGAGATGACCGGCTTTTATGCAGGTTCCGAGGCGCAGGTCAGGAAATCTCTCTACCTGGTACCGGCAGCTGCTGATTTGATATCTGTGCTGACCGGCCTGACCGGGGACTGGGGGTGGATTCTTCCGAGTCCTATGCGAAGAGGTCAGTTTCGCCTTGCTTTCCGTAGAATGGGGGAGATGACAGCGTCGCGTGTAATTCCTGGTCAAGGCTTTCTAGCCTTCCGAGGGAAGCCCTGTCGAAGATGGCTGCCGCCAGGCTGATTCTCCTTATTCCGTGACGGCGTCAGGTGGGATTGAGTAGTTCTATAGGCATGAGGGATGAATGGTCTGCGCTCACTGCGATGGCCAGCGCCGCACCGCGCCGTCCCATCGGGGAGCAGGCCGGCTCTACCCGGAGGAGCCCGTCCCCTCCCCTCCTGGAATGGCCACCAAGGGGTAACGAAAGGTCATCTTTTCGGACGACAGAATTTCTTGATAGCTTCAGCCCGCTGCTATTTCGTGCATCACGAGTTCAGGGGGAACAACCCGGTATGGGAAGACACATCGGCTTTCAGAGCGAGCATGGCCGCCATGGGGGTGGTGGTTCTGCTCGTCGTGCCGGTTGTCGTGATGGGGGCACTGGTTCCTGCATGGGGATCAGCCGCCGTCCGGGTGTGGGGCGAATGGCTGCGCAGGCCGATCCCGGCCAGTCAGGAGCCGATCCCGGCCATGCCTCATCAGTGCTGGCGCCTTCGGCGGTGCCGGCGCTGAGAGGTGTGGCCGCATCGGGTTCCCGGCGTATGTGACGCGGGGGGTGCGTCCTTGCGGAGGGGTTTTGGCTGGATGAGCCTGGCCCCTCCGCATCTCATCAGTACTGGCTCAACCGGAGCCATGCCCAGGCCAAGACGTCTGGATCCTGCTGCCAGATGCCGTCGAAACGACGCTGGCCCTGGCTACTGGCATTCATCAGGCTATTCAGTAGTTCGGCGGCGAATGGTGCACCTGCGGTTTTGAGCCATGCCACGTCCTTGGGTAGCAGTGGCGAGGACAGGACCGCTGGGCCGGCATCCAGGACTCTTTCACACCAACGTCTCGTGACCTCGGTGACCTGAGGTGCTTTATGCCCCCAGTCCGCTACGTCCGTGACGGTGGGGGAACAGCTGGCGCGGGCAGGTTCCTGGCCCATGCCCGCGTCACCTGGTCCAGTCCAGGCCACCAAATCCCTCCCAGGGAGCCTGGAATCTGGATCAGGCCTCCTGCGCTTATCAGGCCCAGCAGCTGGCCTTGTCCAGCAAGGCACGTGACGGTGGTGCTGGTAGCGGCGCCGAACAGTTGCGTCGCCAGCCCCGCTCCGAGTGTCCTGGCTGCGGGCAACAGGTCCAACCGCCGGCCTGAGACGACCAGCCCATGCCGGTCACCGCCCTTGATCTTTCCGGTGACCATCTCGAATCCCTCAGGCGCGCTCTCCCAGCCGCTCCAGAGGGCCTGCATCGCGGCGCGGACCTTTTCTCCACCGCCCAGCCGGCCGTCAGGGCGTGCCGTCGCATGCGCCACCAGCAGCCGGTGCCGCGACAGCGCGAAGAGGGAATCGCTGATCCCGCCCCAGCCGTCGCCCGCCTCATAACAGGCCGGGGGCTGCCCCTGCATCAGGGGAGAGCCATTGCGGGCCAGCTGTCGCAGGGCATGCCCCTGACCCAGTGCGTGGCTGCTGCCCTGGGCTGCGAAGGTGGCCAGGGCCCTGGCGTCTGCCGGATCATCGGAGCCCAGGATTCCATGCAGCTCCCGTACCGCGGCGGCCGTGAACTCGTTGCACAGCCCGGCGGCGCGGACCCGCTGGGTCGGTGGAAGCAGTGATGCCCCGGGAATCCGGGCCGAAGCCACATCCGACAGTGTCACCGGCAAATCGACGGCTCCGCCGAGGCCAACCCGGCTAGCCAGCGGGGCAGCAACCTGGAAAGCTCGCTCCGCGGCTGTCTGCGTCCCGCAGGCCGCGGCTTCCTTCAGCAGGGCCGCAGCCTCGCCCGGGTTCCCGGCCTGCCTGGTCAGCAGTACGGTCTCCGCAATCTGCCTGGCGGTTAGGCCGCGTGACGCAGCCAGCTCGATGCTGGCGTCCGTGGCAGCGCTCCAGCAGAACCGCCAGCTCACCCCTACTGGCTCAGCTCCGCGCCATAGGCTCTGCCCAATGGGGGTGGCGTAGGTGATGCCACCTATGAGCAGGCGCATTAGCAACACATGGCGCTGCAGGTCAAGGGTATTGCGCAGCGGTTCGACAGACAGCTGTCTCTCCTGCCCGAGTGGCAGTTTCAGAGCCTCCACCTCGGTCAGGATGTTCTCACGCAAGTCCGATACGAGCGTACCGGGTGCTGTCTTGCCGGAGCGTTGGCCGATCAGCACCTGCTCTAGTGCGCCAGCCGCCGCCCGGCCTCGTCCCAGCAACTCGCCCTGGGCCAATACGGTCGTAATCGCCTCGATCAGCTCGCGACGTGCCGGTGCAGCCAGCCCACGGAGAGTGGCCAGGTCCAGGGCGCCCTGCACAGCCTTGCTAGCCTCACCGGAAAGGCCCCGGAGATGGCGACGGCCTCGGCGAGCGTGATGACGCACCGCTCCACCAGCGAGACATCGCCCACGAACTTCCTGCTGATCTCCAGCCGCTCGTCGCCGCACACGAACGCCACTACCGCCGACGGCGTCAGCCGCCACCCCGGTGGGCGCGGGCCTGGTTCTGCGGCGAGTTTTGCCAGCTCACTGGCGTAGCGCACCTCCGGGGGTGGCACCTGCTGGTTCACGTGCCGGGGTTTCTTGGCCATCTGCATCCTTCCTGGTCAGCGCCTCCGGTAGCGCTCGGTGCGTAGCTCCTGGTAGCCGGGGACATCGCCATCGTGGTACCGCTGCCACGCGTCGGTGAAGAGCTGCCGGTAGGGCACGTAGGGAACGACGATGTCCAGGCGGGGGCGGACCCGTGCCCCGTCGAGCAGGTCGTAGAAGGGAGCCTTCCAGACTTCCATCGGCAGATGTGGGCTGGCAGCCTCCTGCCAGCCGCCGGGCAGGAAGTAACTGCGTCCTGCGCGGCTCCTCCTAGCCTCGACGATGAGGCCGCGCTCCAGCAGCGGAGCTGCGGACCGGGTCCGGTCGGTTTTTTCCCAGCCGTTCCAGGCATCAACGTTCTTGTCAGTGGGGTTGTGGACGGCCAGCAGCTGTAGCCAGTACCGGGCGGAATCCCCGGGCAGGTCTAGCTTCCCAGCCACCTGGGCCAGGATTTCCGGGGCGCTGACAGCTGGGTTCTGGGGCCAGCCCGCGTAGCCGCTGCGCACATCCTCTTGAAGGGCGTCGAATTCCCCGCTCAGCACCGCGACTCGCCGCAGAAGCGAATCGTATGCCTCCAGCTCTTCAGGAAAGCTGGAGACCAGTTTGCCCTCGGCCTCCCAATCCGTGACCTTGCCGGGGTCCCAGGACAGCTCGTCCCAGTTCTTTTTGGCCACGATGGTCCACGCACCCACTGTCGAGGTCTCCTCCTGTGGGGTGCCGTCCGTGCGGTGGGGCAGCCCCAGCAGGGACCGCACCTGACCAGAGAAGTCGATGATGTGTGGTCCATGGTGCCCCGGCTGAAGCTTTCCCTGATGGCGTCGTAACGGTCCGCCAGCCAGCTCGCCTGCGGGTCGTCGCGTCTCACCTTGGTGGTGGCCCACAGCCAGGAGGCCAGGGAGTCGCTATCCGGGTACTGGTCCATCAGTTTCCGGAGCTGATAGGCGCCACGCCAGCGGAACTCTTTGTCAGCTGCGGCCAGCAGACCGCCAGACAGTTTCGCCTGGGTCTCCTCTTCAGGCCTGGACTCCCAGAAGGCCGCCATGGCGTCGATGTCCAGGCCCTCCGTGGCCACACGCATGGGGTCGGTTGCGCCGGCTGACAACAGCCCAACCAGGGTTGGGATGCCCAGGGTCATCAGGAAATCCCGGGCCTCCGCGGCCTCGGTTGTTTTCAAGCCGAGTAGTTTCCGCACGGGTGGTGGCAGGAAGTTCTTCCTGCTGTCGTGAACGTTCGGCAGACCCGCCAGCAGGATGGCTGCGGCTGCGGGAGGCCAGCCGAGTTCCTCGGCCAGCCGGTTGGCCCGGTCTTGGTTCCAGGGCGGTGGGCCATCGGCGAGCAGTTTCTCGAAGGCCGCCACGAGACCATCGGGGGAGAGCCCTGCGGAACGCTGCTCGATGGTGGTGACCTCGCCCATGACACTCTCCGGCACTCCACCGCCGGGGGAGAAAACCAGCATCCGCTGAGTATCCCCGTCTGGTGCCAGGCAGTCGCCGATGGCGATTCCCGGACCCGTTGGGGTGTCGATCAGCTCCTCCGGTCCCTGTGCATGGCCGTCACTGGAGAATTCGCTTCTCCAGTGACGGCGGAGAGCGTTGTTGTTCCAGGAGACCCTGAAGCTGAAGACGCAGCCGGTGGGGGTGTAGAGGCCCGCGTCCAGTACCGAGGCCACGGTGGCCGCTGCGCCCCCGATCTCGTCGTGGCCGCGCAGTGGGGCGGCGGCGCAGGCCAGCAGAACCTCAGGACGGGTCAGGGGGAGGATCAGGGTCATGATGACGTCCTCCACCAGCGTCTGCTCGCCTGAGAGCCGCCTGGCTAGGGCATGCACGACCGGCCGGTCTGTGGTGTCACGCACGTCGCCCGCGAACCAGCGCATGACGGAGTCAGAAGGACGCCATGAGCTGAAATGTTGTCCTTCGTCATCTGGTTCGTCATCCGGCCTGGTGGAGGCGGCTGCTGCCAGGCAACCGGCAACAAGTCGTTTGATATAGGACGCGACCCAGATCACGGAATTGGCCAGCTCTGCGTCGCTGGTCCCTATGAGTTTCTCCACCGCTGCCTGGGCAGAAGCTGCGTGGTTAGAGCCGTCATCCCCAGGAAGAACCTCCAGCAGCTCTTTCACCTGCCCGGCCGTCACGGTCCGCAGCCGCGCACTGGCGGCCTCATCACGCACCCGGAACTGGTGCCAGCCCTGGGTGGGGACGCGGTGCAGCAGGTGCACGCGGCCGGCCGGATCGTTGAGTGTCAGTAGCTGCTCTTGGCTGGAATCCCGGTACAGCTCGCCTTCGGAGCCGATGAGCCAGTGACCCCCACCGGGCCGGGCACAGCGGCCGCTGTAGGGGATCCGTAGATGTTCCGGTGCCTCAAAGGAGTAGCCGTTGATACCGAGATGAAGCGTGCGGTCATCTAGCTCCAGCACCACCCAGCCGTGGATACCGTCCATGGTGGACAGTGGCGACTGGGCGTTGCTAGTTCCGACGGGGAACCACGCCAGGGATTTGTCGTGGAGTGTCCAGCCATTGCGTCTATGCGGTGTGATCATTTCCGCTAGTGCGGTGGGCATCGATGTCCTGCCCTTGGCTCCAGAGGCCGGGTCTATCTCAAAGATGCCCTGATCGGTGACAGCCCAGTAGCTGCTGCCATCACTGAGTATCCTGCCCATGTGCTGGAAGGGGGACGTCTGATCGCCGGCGCGTGCCAGGTGATCTGCGATCAGCCGGCCGTGGGGCACTGGACAGCTGAGCCGGAACCGATGGCTGGGCCGTCGCATCATCGAGGCATGGTGCCGTGTCGTGGGGTCGCTGGACCAGGGGAGCTCCTCCCTCAAGAAGCCGTCAAGGCGGCGGCACAGGCAGGCTGTGTCGCCATCGACCAGCATGTACTCCCATCGTTCCGGATATATGCCTCCCGGAATGGTGAATGTGACATCAGCGACACGCTGGTCACCCTCCACCCAGATAACCCGGCCGTCTCCTGAGACGCCCATAGCGGGCCACGACTCGTGAACCTCCAGCTCATGGTCCGGGCCGAATTCCCTGGCTGCCTCCTCTAGGACCGGCCAGGTGTACTCGGTGATCAGGCCGTCACGCAGGGCTATCGCCAGCAGCTTGGCCGCATCCAGTGATGCGACGAGGGTCTCCAGTTGCCGGGGATAGTGCCGGGCCCCCTCAGACGTGAGGAGCGCAGCTAGGCGCTGGAGTTCTGCGGCCACCTGGACAGGAGTGGGATTCTCCGGCAGGCGAGGCTCCAGCCACAGGCCGAGCAGCTTACGGGTGCCTGCATGGGAGACCAGGAGCGGCAGCTGGCCGTCGTTCACGACGGAACCTAAGCCTTTGGCGGCCAGCTGGGCATGTTCACTGTCTGCCAGGAACGTCAGGTCGGGGCAGTCTGCCTGGTGTGCCCATGACCTGAACTCCAGCTTGTCTTGGTCTTTGGCATATTTGAAGATGACCTTGGCTCCCGCCTCCAGGAGCGCGTCGAGGAGCTCTGGCTCCAGCCCCGATGGCGAATCCAGCGTGATGGTTCTTCCCCGTAGCCCCGGCAGGCAGCGGATGAGCTGGCTGAGCTTGCGTGGATAGTCGTAGTCCCTTGTCCACCAGTAGGAGCTCCTGAATCTCTGGGCGCAGCATTCCACCCAGCTAGCAGCATCTACCTTGCCGGTCCGCAGATCCTGGGTGATGCCGACGTCCTTCAGGAAGCTCACCCAAGTATCGGAGGTCACCGTCTCAGGCAGTAGCCCCAGCAATACGTCTCGTACCGCGGGATCGGTTCGGACCAGCTGCTTCAGGGTCCTGGCATAGCCTTTCCAGAAGGATTCCGGTGCCCGGGTCAGAGCGGGGGACCGGAGGAGGTCCGTCAGCAACCGGGATTCCACTTCCAGCTGTGTGGCGTGCGTTGCCTTGATGAGCCGGCGCAGGTCGGCGGCCAGGTTCGCGTAGGGTGGCAGGCCGCCTTTGATGCGGTCGGTGTTGAGTTTGAGGAAAAGCTCCAGGGCGTCTCCGGGGCTGTGGCGCTCGAGGAGGGCTTTTGACTCATGGCTGAGTTCCCTCACGTTGATGGCTCCGGCGAATGAGAATTCGAGAAGGACCTGACGGTGACGCTCCTCGTCAATGGGCACGTTGTGGACTCGTTCGGCCTCCCGGGCCTTGGAGAAGAGCTGTGCTGCGTTCTTCCGGTCGCCGACAGCCAGGAAGACACGAGCGCCCTCTTCTAGGAATGTGGGGAGGAGATGCGGGGCTGAGTCACTGAGCGTCTTTGCCAGGGAGTCGAGGAGAACCTTCGTGTTCCCCGGTTTACTCCGCGCCATCCTGGCTGCTCTTCTCAGATCAGGCACCAGGTTGAGGGCATGCCGGGCATTAGCAGGGTCGTTGATGATTACCCAAGCGGGGAAACCGATGGCACGGTTACGCACATAGCCCACCGGCTGGCTGCTTGTAGGAACGAAACCCAGAACCCCAAGGCTGATGTCCTCAGCTGAGGACAGGTTCTCACGCACCAGCCGTACCACAGTGCGACCTTTCAGGGCAGGATGGCTGTAGTGACGTGCCTGGAGGGCGACGCAGCCCTCGGTGGGAGCTATCGCAATGCCGTCAAGTCCGACGACCTGGGAGTCTGGGATCATCTTCTACTCCTTGTCGGTGGTCACCTTGCGGCCCGCATAGATGTGTGCCGCCATACGAACCCCCTCCGAATACGCCAACGGACCCACCGTTGCCACCGGCACGATCTCATCGTTGCGTAGCCAGTGCAGGTTGCCCGTGACCGTCGCGGAATCGGGGGTGCCCTCGCCGATCCAGTACCGGGCCGTGACTGGTCTGCCGTCCTCGAAGCACAGGCAGATGGCGTAACCCCCCGATACCTTTGCGCCTGTGGAAATCGCCCGGCTCTCGGCGAACCGTAGCTGATCGAACTCGCCCCTTGCGTAGCTAGCGATCTCCTTCGTCTCGGGATCCAGGGCGCTAGGCAGACGATGCACCTCACGGAACAGCTGGTCGAAACGTTGTCTGATACCCAACTCGACGGCGAATGCGCGCAGCTCATCGAGATCAGTCAGCAGAGCCGGGTGGGGTATTAGCACCTGCTCAGCGGAGATGGACACGGATTCACCGTCCAGGTCGACGATGCCCAGGCCGTCGGAATTAGCCGCGCGCAGGAAACCTGCGATCTCGCCGTGCTCAGCCGCTACCACCAGGTCGGTCAGCCAGGAACGCCAGGCCTCATCGGCCCACACCTGTGTCAGCATCGCCCGGGGCACCGGCAGGGAACGTAGCAGCCAGCGCTCAATCTCAGCGCCCACCTCGGCATCGTGTGCGTGGAGGAAGGATAAACTGGCGTCCAGATCCTCCCACACAGGGGTTTTCTTCGCCGCAGCGGGGACTCTGAACAGCTTCTTGCCACCGTCGCTGCGCGCGACGATCTTGCCGTCGCTGATTGCCAGCTCGTGTCCGGTGCCGGTCGGGATCCACTGCATACGCCAAAAGTTACCGGGTGCCCCTGACAAGAACCCTGGCTTCGGCGCGGCCGATGCCCAGCCCTCGCGCAGAGGCAACGGCGGGTGGGCATAAACCCTAGTGATCAACAGGTGTAGCGGAATGAACTCGCTGTAGGTCATCATTGGTGGCAGTGGGTTTGACTCAGCGATGTCCTTACGAAGGGCTTGAGCGAAACCCGTGAGTTTCATGACCTGGGCTAGGAAGGATTCAGATGTCAATGCCCCATGACCCCAACAATCCTAACCAGCAGTTTGGACCTGGCCAGTCGGTGGGCGGCTCCGGCCAGCCGCCGCAGCCACCCCAGAACCCGCCGGGCCATTACTCGTCGCCTGCCGGCCCTCAGCAGGGAGGTCCTCAGTTCGCATCGCCGGCTCAGGGCCAGCAGCCTCAGGCGGGGTATCAGGGCATGCCGCCCCGGCCCGGTGCCCAGGGTCCCCAGGGAGCGCAGGGCCAGCAGCAGATGTACGCGGCTGGCTACTCCCAGCAGGGCTACGGCCAACCCGCACCGCAGAAGAAGCCGAAGACGGGGCTGTGGATCGGTCTCGGAGCTGTCGCTGTGGTGCTGGTCGTCGCCCTGGTTCTCGTCTTCTCAGGCGTTTTCGGCAACAAGACTGCTGAGAGCGGCGCCGGCGGGGACAGTTCCGCCCAGCTGCCCGCAGATCCCAAAGAGGCCGCCAAGACTGTCGTCCAGAACTACCTGACAGCTCTGTCCGAAGGCCGCGCCGACGACGCCAAGGCGCTCCTGGTCTCCTCTTCAGCATTGGATGGTGCCCTGCTGACGGCCGACGTCCTCAAGGATTCACTCAGTCGCGCACCGATCACGAACATCCAGGTCAACGAACCCACAGGAAGCGATCCCACCTTCAGGGTTCCCGTCTCCTACACCATTGGGGACTCCACCGCCACTGAGGATTTCAAGGTCGATGCTGCGAGCAAGAAGATTGAGACGCAGTTGCCCAAACTGAGGATCAGCCAGGGTAGCAAGGCAGACCTCACAGTGAATGGGACAGCGGTGAAATCGGATGAGGTCACCGTGTTTCCTGGAAGCTACCAGGTCGCCAGTGGCAACAAATACCTTGAGCTCAAGGGAGAGACCCAAGCTCTTGTGAAGAACTCGCTGGAGTCCAACTATGTGTCGGTAGAGTTCACCCCGAGCCAGGCAGGTATCGACCTGTTCCGGGAGAAAGTCCTGCCTGAGGCCAAGGCGTGTCTCGCATCCGCCAATCTCGATCCTGGGTGCAACATGGCTCTGAGTGAGTCTTTGAGCGATGGCACCACGCTTACTGACGGAACGATCAAGCGAACCCAGGATTCTGAGGCAAGCGCGACCATGGAGAACGTCACCCCCAAGGTGGGCAGCTCAGTGCCGACCATTCTCTCGTCCAACGAGTTTGGGAACTTCAAGATCAGCGCCACCTGCACTAAGGGCGGGCGGACTGGTGAATGCAACGTTCTCGGATTTGGCAGCAAGGGGACGAGGTGGCCGAAGGCCTCGATCAATGTCGCTGACGCCGATCCCAAGGTGACGTGGGAAAACAGCTAGTCACAGTGGATAGGTGGCATAAGGCCCGGCGATCCTCATGGCTCGCCGGGCCTTGCCCATGCGTGGGGTTTTCTCAGCCGATCTCCCAGAAAGTCTTCCCAGCCATCGCATCTTGCAGCGCCTCGTGGGGGTTCTTCGCCCGAGCCTCGGCCACCTGCTCGCGCAGCAAGTCGTCGTAAGCTGGCCGCTCCACCTGGCGGAAGATGCCGACCGGAGCCCGGTGCATCACGCCGTGATCAGTGAGCTGCGCCAGCGCGAAGGCCTGCGAGGGATCCTGGCGCCCGGCATCATGGATGACGATCTGCCCCGGCTCAGCTGACGCGGTCTCGGCCACCGTGAGCTGTCCGTCCGCCTCCCGGACCACGCAGAACTGCTCCTCGGTACCGAAGACGACGGGCTCGCCATCCCGGAGCCGAATCAGCGAGTTCGCGGACTCCGGTCCCTTCAACGCATCAAAGGCCTCGTCATTGAAGATCGGGCAGTTCTGGTAGATCTCGATCAGCGCTGCGCCGCGATGCTGGGCTGCGGCATGCATGACCTCGGTCAGCTGCGCCCGGTCGGAGTCAACGGCGCGGGCCACGAACGATGCCTCCGCGCCGAGCGCCAAAGCCACCGGGTTGAAGGGCACGTCCAGAGAACCGTAGGGCGTGGATTTGGTCAGTTTGCCCTGCTCCGAGGTGGGGGAGTACTGACCCTTGGTCAATCCGTAGATCCGGTTGTTGAACAACAGGATGTTGAGATTCACATTGCGGCGCAGCGCGTGGATGAGATGGTTGCCGCCGATCGACAGCGCGTCACCGTCTCCCGTGATCACCCACACGTTGAGGTCCTCGCGGGCCGCCGCTACCCCGGTGGCGATGGCGGTGGCACGGCCGTGGATGGAATGCATCCCGTAGCAGTCCACGTAGTAGGGAAACCGCGACGAGCACCCGATGCCGGAGACCACGACGGTGTTCTCCCGGGCGATGCCGAGGTCGGCCATCATGGCCTGGAAGGTGGACAGGATCACGTAATCGCCGCAGCCAGGACACCAACGCACCTCTTGGTCGCTGGTGTAGTCTTTCCGGGATTGCGGTGCCTGCGCGAGGGGAAGCCCGGCGAGCCCGTGCATCATTCCACCTCCAGTGAGTCGATCTCAGCGGTCAGGTCGGCCTCCAGCTCACCCACCGAAATGGGCAGCCCCCGCACCCGTGAATAACTCTGGACGTCCACCAAGTATCGGGCGCGCAGCAAGAAGGCCAGCTGCCCCAGGTTCATCTCGGGCACCAGCACCTTGTCGTAGCCGCGAAGCACATCTTCTAGGTTGGCGGGCATCGGGTTGAGGTGACGCAGGTGGGCCGTCGCCACCTCGTGACCCGCCAGCCGCACCCGGCGTGCGGCGGCTGTGATGGGGCCGTAGGTGGAACCCCACCCCAGCACCAGCAACCGGGCCCGTCCGGAGGGGTCGTGGACCTCGACGTCAGGGATGTCGCGGACGATGCCGTCGATTTTCGCCTGCCGGGTGCGCACCATGAGGTCGTGGTTGTCGGGGACATAGGAGATCGCGCCCGTGGCGGAGTTTTTCTCTAAGCCCCCGATGCGGTGCTCCAACCCCGGGGTGCCGGGCACCGCGAAGGCGCGCGCCAGGTTCTCGTCGCGCAGATACGGATGGAAAACGGGTTTCCCCTTCGGATCGGTCGCGTTCGGTTCGGTGGCGTAACCGGGGACGATCGGGTTGATGTCGTCGAGATCCGGGATCCGCCACGGCTCCGCCCCGTTGCCCAGGTAGCCGTCGGTGAGCACGATCACCGGGGTCCGGTACTTCACCGCGATCCGGCAGGCCTCGACGGCGGTGGCGAAACAGTCCGCGGGGGAGCGGGCCGCCAACACCGCCACAGGGGATTCGCCGTTGCGCCCCAGGATCGCCTGGAACAGGTCGGCCTGCTCGGTTTTGGTCGGCATCCCCGTTGACGGTCCGGAACGCTGCACGTCCACGATCACCAGGGGAAGCTCGGTCATCACGCCCAGACCGACGGCCTCCATCTTCAGGGCCATGCCGGGCCCCGATGTGGTGGTCACTCCGAGCAGGCCCGCGTAGGAGGCGCCCAGCGCGGAACAGATGCCCGCGATCTCGTCTTCCGCCTGCACCGTGACCACGCCGGCGTCCTTGCGGCGGCTCAGCTCGTGGAGGATGTCGGAGGCGGGGGTGATCGGGTAGGACCCCAGGAACAGCTGCATCCCGGCGCGGTCGGCGCCCGCCATCAAACCGTAAGCGGTGGCGAGGTTCCCGGTGATCTGGCGGTAGCGGCCGGGTTTCATGGGGGCAGAGGCCACGTGGTAGCGGTGCTCGAAGACCTCGGTGGTCTCCCCGTAGGCGTGCCCAGCCCGGAAGGCCGCCAGGTTCGCGTCGCGGATCTCGGGTTTTGACGCGAACTTGGTCTTCAGGAAGTCGATGGTCCCGGAGGTGTCGCGGGAGTACAACCAGCACAACAGCCCCAGGGCGAACATGTTCTTCGTGCGGCCCGCGTCCTTGCGGCCCAGCCCGAAGGGTTTCGCCGCTGCTGTCGCCATGCCCGTCAGGTCCAGGGAATGAACCTTCCAGTCGGCCAGGGAACCGTCGGTCAGCGGATTCGCGTCCCATCCGACCTTCGCCAGGTTGCGTTTCGTGAAATCGCCCTCGTCGACGATGATCACCCCGCCCTTGGGCAGATCGCCGAGGTTGGCCTTCAGCGCAGCCGGGTTCATGGCCACCAGCACGTCGGGCCGGTCGCCGGGGGTGACGATGTCGTAGTCGGCGAAGTGCACCTGGAAGGACGAGACTCCTGGGATGGTGCCCTGGGGAGCACGGATCTCCGCGGGGTAGTTGGGGAGGGTGGCGATGTCGTTTCCGAGTGAGGCAGATTCAGCGGTGAAACGATCCCCCGTCAACTGCATTCCATCGCCGGAATCCCCGGCGAAGCGGATCACCACCCGGTCCAACGATCGTGTTTCAGCCACCAATAATCCTCTTTCTCAAAGCTCCGGGCAAGTGTATAGCGGCAATGCCGGTGACGGGTCTGGGCCGTAGGATGCCCCTCATGGGCCAATTCTGCGACTCGCCAGTGCACGTCCCCGGCGTGCTGCTGCCGCGCTGCGCCTCCGAATGGCGGCTGCCCGCCGGGGAGCGCCCGCCCGCTCCAGCTTCTGCGGATGCGCTCACGGTGCCCGGAGCTCCCGTGCCGGCGGTGGGGACTCGTGCCGGGCAGCGCTCAGATCAGTCCGTTGGCGTCTCCGGTGTCTGCCCAAGGAACGGCCGGATACACGAGGTTTCATACTCCGCGGTTAAGGAAACCAGGAAAATTCACATTGACATTGATCATCTGGCGAGGTTTTCTGCCGGCGCCCGCTCCTGGACGCTGACGCACGTGCCCGCCGCCCTTCCGCGGGCTGCCGCTCGCGATCGGGAGCAGCTGTGAAAGATGTCCTGGCAGAAGCGGTGAAGGCGCTTCGGGATGTCTTCGATGCCCGCGCGGTCCGGTTCGGTTTCCTGGGATCGGTGCTGCTGGTCCTGGGGTCGCTGACCCCCGCCTACCTGCCCCAGGTCTCGCCGCTGACCCGTGCGATGGCCTCGCTGGGGCTGGCAGGTGTCGAGTGGCGGTGGATCGGCACCATCTTCACGATGGTGGGACTGGCGCTGCTGCTCGAGTTCTGGCTCCGGGTACGCCCAGCGCGGCGGGAGTCCCGGGGGCAGCCGCAGCTGCGCCACTGGGCGGTACTGGCGATCGTCGCCGCGCCCATGCTGGCCGCCCCACCGATCTTCAGCCACGACGCCTATTCCTATGCGGCGCATGGCTGGCTGCTGCACAACGACCTCAATCCCTACCTGGTGGGGCCGGGGATACTGCCGGGGCAGTTCGCCGACCAGGTGGCGTGGGTGTGGCGCGACACCCCCGCGCCCTACGCGGCCCTGGCGCTCCAGATAAGCCACTGCCTGATCGTCCTCGTGGGCTTCGACCCCTATTGGTCGACGGTGATCATGAGGGTCCCGGCGCTGATCGGGGTGGGGATGATCGGCTGGTGCATCCCACGCATCGCGGGAAGGTTCGGCATCAACCCGGCTGCCGCCAGCTGGTTCGTCCTGGCCAATCCCATCCTCATCATCGACTTCGTCGGAGGCGCCCACAACGACGCCCTCATGATGGGCCTGGCCCTGCTGGGAATCTGGGTCACGGCCAGGTGGCGCACCTGGTGGTGGGGAGCGGTCGTGGTCGGGGTCGGCGCGTCCATCAAGCAGCCGGCGCTCTTCGTAGCGGTCGTCCTGCCGTTCATCACCCACGCGTGGACGTCCTGGCGGCTCCGCCCCCTGGCGATCGCCGCCGGCCGTGCCATCGCGTCGCTGGCCATCTCCGTGGCCGTGTTCGTCCTGTTGAGCATCGTCACGGGGCTTGGATTCGGCTGGATCAATGCCGTCGACGTCCCTGGCAGGGTGACCACGCCGTCACCGTTCACCCTGATCGGGCAGGGCATCGAGTATCTCCTGAACCTTTCCGGCATCGACCAGGGAGGCGATACGGCCGTAACGGTAACGCGTCTCCTGGGCCTGCTGGTCTGCCTGATCGGCATCGTGGTGCTGGCGATCAGGCACATCGGGAGACACCCCCTTCATTTCGTCTGCTGGGGGCTCCTGCTGGTCGCCTTCTGCTTCCCGGCCCTCCACTCCTGGTACCTGCTGTGGGGCGGGGTGCTGTTCCCCATGACCCGGCCCAGCAACCGCCGGCTGAGGATCGCGATCATCATCACCGCGGTGCTGCTCGGTTACGAGGCCATGGTCTTCGCCGTCCGGAACGGCACCTGGCTGCTCGCGCTGCTGCTGCTCTGGGCCATCTGGGAGTCGGTCAAGGCCCATGAGCTCACCCAGAACTGGGAGGCCAAGGCCCCTCAGGAAAGCCTGGCCGAGTCGTAATCGACGGCAACGGGGCAGTGGTCGCTGACCCGGGAGTCGTAGTCGGCCTCGCGCAGTGACTCCGCCCGGACCGCGGCCTTTGCCAGTTTCGGCGTGGCCAGGTGGTAGTCGATCCGCCATCCGGAATCGTTGGCGAACGCCTGCCCGCGCCATGACCACCACGAGTAGGGGCCGTCCTGGCCCGGATACGCGGATCGGATGACGTCCACCAGCGTCCGGGGACTGAGCTGGGCAGTGAACCACTCGCGTTCCTCGGGAAGGAAGCCGTCGGTGCGCTGGTTGGCGCGCCAGTTCTTCAGATCGAGCTCGGTGTTGGCGATGTTGAAATCCCCGGTGATCACGTATTCACGCCCCGCCTGTGCCGCCGACCTGCGAGCCTGGGTCAGGTAACGCGCCAGGCCTGCCATGAACCTCATCTTCCGCTCGTACTTCGGCGTGTCCGCCTCCTCGGGCCTGCGTGCGTGGTGTTTCGGTACGGCGCCCTTCGGAAGGTAGAGGGAGGCGACGCGGATGGGCGCATCGGCCAAGTCGACCTCCACGTAGCGGCCCTCGCCGGCGAAAGGTGCCAGGTCGCGGTTTCCCACCCGTTCCGCCTCGAAGTCAGCAGGGTTCCCGCCGGGCGCGATGATGACCGCTCCGCCGTCGAGGGTGGCGATCCGCTCCGGGGCCCTGCGGGTCAGGATCGCCACGCCATTGCGGCCCGCCAGCTTGCCGACGGACCAGGCGACGTGATGGTCCGTGAAAGCGCCGTCTGGCAGGTCCTTGACCTGGCAGCGCACCTCCTGCAGGCAGATGACATCAGCCTGTTCTCGCTCCCAGAGATCATGCAGGCCACGGCGCAGCGCGGCGCGGATGCCGTTGACATTGTGGGAGATCAGGCGCAGGGTGCTCATGGCGTCGCATGCTAGTGGAGTTGCCTGCCGAGAGCGGTGATTGTCTGGGGTGCTACCTTCGTGTGCGACCCGAAGCGTTGGAGGAGACCCATGGCCGGAGGCTTGGCTGCACTGCTGGATGACGTGGCCATGATCGCGAAACTGACCAGCGTCACCAGCACCAAGGCGATGGCGGTCGTCATCGACGACGCCGCGGTGACGCCCCGGTACGTCACAGGACTGAGCCCCGCCCGGGAGCTGCCGATCATCTGGCGGATCGCGAAGGGATCGCTGCGAAACAAGGCCATCATCCTGGTGGTGGCGCTCGCGCTCAGCCAGTTCATACCCTGGGTGCTCACCCCGGTCCTGATGATCGGCGGCCTCTACCTGTGCTTCGAGGGTGCTGAGAAGATCTGGGAGGCCGTTTCAGGGCATCACGAACAGGAGCCCGCGGCGGCCCGCGGCGACGAGGACATCCTCGTGCGTGGCGCCGTCACCACCGACTTCATCCTGTCCGCGGAGATCATGGTGATCTCGCTGAACTCCCTGGCCGGGGAGGGATTCTGGTACCGCGCGATCTCCCTGGCCCTGGTCGGGGTCCTGATCACGGCGCTGGTCTACGGGGTGGTGGCGCTGATCGTGAAGATGGACGACGTCGGCCTGAAACTGAAGGAGGGGAGCGGAGCCGGGCAGGTCCTTGGCGGCGCGCTGGTGACAGCCATGCCGAAACTGCTGTCGGCGCTCTCAGTGGTGGGGATTGCCGCCATGCTATGGGTCGGCGGTCATATCCTGCTGGACGGGGCCGCCACCCTTGGCTGGGGCATGCCCCTCGCCGTGGTCCACGCGCTGGCGCACGCAGTAGCCTCGGTTCCAGTGGCCGGCCAGGTGCTGGAATGGCTGGTCGAGACCGCCTGCTCAGCAGCGGTGGCGGTCGTGGTCGGGGGCCTGATCGTCGCGGTGCTGCACCTGATCCCGAGACGGCCTGCGGCATCCGCCGCCGAGTAGGCTCTGGTCATGGCTGAGGACTTTGAGGCACGTGCCGCCACCTGGGACGATGACCCGGCGAGGTTGGCGCGGGTACGGCGGGTCGCGGACGTGATCCGCGCGAACGTGCCCCTGACAGGACATCCGGTGACCGTCGAGCTCGGAGCCGGAACGGGCATGCTGTCGCGCTGCCTGGCCGCGGAACTCGGACCCGTCACCCTGCTCGATGCCTCGCCCGCGATGATCGCCGTCGCCAATCGTGCCCTCGAGACGGCTGGCCTCGGCGACTGGGCCACCGCCGTCACCGACCTCGCCACAGACGTGCCCGGCGGCCCCTATGACCTGGCGCTGGCACAGATGTCCCTGCACCACATGGACGATGTCCCGGCGCTGCTGGCCCGCCTGCACCAGGTGATGGTTCCCGGCGGCATGGTCGCGATCGCTGACCTCGACCACGACGCAGTGGGGGGCTACCACGCGAAGGCCACCGACTTCCACGGCTATCACGGTTTCCGCCGCGACGAGCTTCGCGGCTGGCTGGAGGCGGCAGGCTACCGCGGAGTCGTGTTCCACGACGCCGGGGTGGTCGGCAAGGAGGTCGACGGCGAACGCCAGGACTTCCCGTTGTTCCTGGCTCTCGCCCAGGCGTGATGGTAGGTCAGCGGCTGACCGCGGCAGCCGTGTCCATCGCCCATCTGGTGCCGACGTAGGCGGTCTCGGTGCTCTCGATCACCTTGCCATCAGTGTCGGACACCGTCCGCGACTCCACGAGCAGTGCTGCCGGGAGCTCCTGACGCAGCAGCTCACCCTCCTCGGGGCTTGCGAGGCGGGCGGTTACATAACCCGTTGCCCGGGCTGGGGTGGTGCCCAGTTCGCGGAGGGCCTGGTGGAGAGAGGCCGTTGCGAAATCCCTCTTCAGGACCGCCCGGAGCCGTCCGGGAAGGTAGGTGATCTCCCGGGCCACCGGGACCGCGTCGGAGCATCTGACCCGGTCGATTCTCACCATTGGGTCGTGCGGGTCCAAGCCCATCAGGAGCGCCTGGCTGGGGAGCACGACGAGTCCCTGCTCGATGATGATGGAGCTTGGCTCGCCGTCCCGGCGCCGGATCTCGTCGCTGAAGGAACGCAGCACTGACTCAGTGCGGTGCAGGGCGGCCTGGGCGACGAAACTGCCCACCCCCTTGCGCCGCTCTATCCTGCCGGCCGCCCGGACGGTTTCCAGCGCGTGCCTGGCGGTCATGCGGCTGACCTTGAACTGCTCGGCGAGCTGCGCCTCGGAGGGGACCGCACTGCCCGGGGGTAGCGTGGCGCACTGGGCTGTCAGCCAGTCGCTGATCTCCTGATAGCGCTGCTTGCGCTTCTCACGCTTGTCCGATGTGGCTCTGGCCATACCTGTGTCAGATCTCCTCGCCGGTCCGGTCTCTGTCGGCAGGCTACAGGGTCCAGGAACCGGGAGTTGCCTCCGCGGATCAGCCTGATCCCCAGCCAAGCATTGAAAGTATATACAGGTTTAAGGTCCCGGTTGGTTGGGCGGGAGGGTGTGGTCTTGTGCAGCGAGTTTTCGCGGCGGGTTTTGCGCAGAACATGCCGTGTGAAGATTTGACCTGTTGCTATTCCACTCTATACATGTTACGTTTTCAGTGTCGGGCTGATGAGACGTCCGGATCCTCCGGCAGATGGCCTCCGGGCTGCCGGTCATCGCTCGAGAATCACAGTCAGTGAGCCGCCCAGCAGGGCATGACCTTTCAAGGAGCAAGCATGAAACCATCCATACCGGCAGCGCAGATGACGACCGCCGAACTCGCCTCCTATATCGATCACTCGGTGCTGAAACCCGAGTTCACCCCCAGTGAGATCCGCCGTGAGGTCGAACATGGCATCGGGTACGGCTGCAAGACCGTCTGCATCAACCCCGCCTCCGTCGAGATCGCAGCACCCCTGTGCGCCGGGACGGGAACAGGGATGTGCGTCGTGGTCGACTTCCCGTTCGGCTGTTCAAGCACCGCGTCGAAGGTCGCTCAGACCCGCGTCGCCCTTGAAGCAGGTATACAGGAGCTGGACATCATCGCCAACTACGGCTGGATCAGGGGCGGCGAGCTGCAGCGCGTCGAGGAGGATCTGAGGGCTGTCATCGAACCCTGCCATGAGGCGGGCGTGCTGGTGAAGGTGATCTTCGAGACCGACGCCCTTACGCGCGACCAGATCAGGGCCGCCGCTGAGGCTGCCATCGCTGCGGGGTGCGACTTCATCAAGACCTCCACGGGCTTCTACACCGGCACCAGTCAGCACGAGGTCACTGGGGCCTTCGATGACATGGCCGCCCTGATGATGGAGTGCGCGGCCGGCCGCTGCCAGGTCAAGGGGTCGGGATCGATCCGGGACCGGGAGCACTTCCTGCGCCTGATCGATGCGGGCATCGATCGCATGGGCATTGGCTACCGTTCCACCCCCGTCGTGCTGGGGCTGGCCGAGGCCCAGCCAGGGCAGAGCGGAAAAGGCGGCTACTGAGACTTGCTCAGAGGCATCCGTGCGGGGCGAGAGAATGGCAGCGTCTCCGCTTGGTCCTGGCAGCGCAGCGGACAGCCCTGTGCGCGGCGGGAGAACGGCAGCCGGCCGTTGTAGCCACTCGCCTGCCTGAGGGGGACGGGTGAGAACAGCCTTCCTTGTCATTGCTCTGCCAGGAAAATCTTCGGACGGCCGCGCGGGGAACGCAGACGGGTGGCTGGGGCTGCCTGCCCTGTGCTGGGGACGACCCTCAAAGACTGTCCAACGACCTCAACTGGCGTCGCCCCGTTCCTACGCCGGGCACGGCCCGCGGGCGGGAGGACAGGGTGACGAGATTCAGATCACCGGCAAGGTGCGTGGCCCGCGTGCGGCGGAAGAATAAACAGACGGTTGAGGGTACCCGTCCCCGCGCCGGCTATGGGCAGCGTGCGGCGGGAGCATGAGGCGGGTGAGCGGGTTCTAGCGTCGTGTGTCTTTCGCCGGTGCTTCTCTTCTCCCGGATGTGGTGCTTCGCTTCGTTCGTCTCCTTCACGCTGCCCCCGATAGCGTTTTGCTCGGTTGCCTTGGCTCAGCATCCGCCCTGAACCCTCCCACGAACCTCCGACACGCGACGCTAGGCTCTGCCTGGGCTGTGGGAGAGCAGTGGGAGAATAGCGGCGTGACCGATGTCCTGAGTTCTGCTGAGGCGCGACGAGCGGCTCTGGCAGCTCAGGGTTTCACGGGCCGGCGCCCGGCCGGACCGCCGTCCCGGGGGAGTATCGAGCGGATCATCCGGCGCCTGCGCCTCCTCCAGCTGGACTCGGTGAATGTCTTCGAGCGCAGCCACTACCTGCCGGTCTTCTCCCGTCTTGGGTCCTATGACAAGGCCAGGCTCGACTCCCTGACCGGGGACGACCCGGTGCTGACGGAGTGCTGGGCGCACGAGGCCGCTCTCGTGCCCATTGAGGATTACGCGCTTTTCGAGTTCCGTCGCGCCCAGATGCGGGCCCGCTACGGGGGCAGTGGGGTCTATCGCGACAATCCCGGGCTCCGGACCTGGTTGCTGAGCCAGCTTGCAGAGCGCGGGCCACTTCGTGCCAGTGACATCGAACACGAGCACAACCGCCGCACCGGCCCCTGGTGGGGGCAGTCGAAGGTGAAACGCCTGCTGGAATATCAGTTCCTGTTCGGGGAGGTGGCGACGGCGGGCCGCATCGGTTTCGAACGGCGCTACGCGCTGCCGGAGCAGGTGCTGCCTGCCTCTTGCGGGGACGGGATGCCTGGGGACGAGGCCCGGGTGGAGCTGGTCCGGCGCGCCGCCGTCGCGCTTGGGGTCGCCACCGCCGACGACCTGGCCGACTATTTCCGGCTCCGCCCGGCGGAGGTACGGGCGGCCATCGCGGAACTCGTGGCGGCGGGGGAGCTGATGCCGGTGTCCGTTGAGGGCTGGGAGTCGCGGGGCAGGCCACTTCCCGCTTGGCTGCATCGTCACGCGGCGGTGCCCGCCCGAGTGTGCCGGGATACCCTGCTGACGCCCTTCGACCCGGTGGTGTGGCACCGGCCGCGTGCAGAACGGCAGGGCTTTCACTACCGCATCGAGATCTACACCCCCGCCCACAAACGTCAGTTCGGCTACTACTGCTTGCCGGTGCTGCTGGGGGATCGCCTCGCAGCCCGCGTCGACCTCAAGAATGACCGCAGGCGGGGAGTGCTCCGCGTCCAGTCGGCGTGGTCAGAGGCACACGCCCCACGCGACGCGGCTCCCCGGGTCGCGGAGCTGCTGCGCACAGCTGCTCACTGGCAGAGCCTGGGCGGTGTTGAGGTCCAGGACTGGGGAGACCTGGCGCCGCGGCTGGCTGCTGAACTGCACGTCCCCCTGACGCCCCGCCGCTCCTGATACGTGGCCTTTCTCTGTGTTTTTGTTGCGAGTCGTGCTGAACTGTGAGTCCTGCTAAGGTCCCGCTGCTCCTGATGTGCGGCTCTTATCTGTGGTCTTGTTAGAGTCGCGCCGAACTGCAAGTCTCGCTAGGGTCCCGTTGGTCTTGATGGTCCCACAGCCTGTGGTGGTTTCGTCGTCTCTGGTGGTTTCAGCTGTTCTTAGTGGCTCTGTCGCCCGGTGGTTTCTGTCAGCCCGACTGCTCCCGCTACCTCTCGTCTACCGCTCGTCGCCCGTCTATCTCTCGTCATCACTCACCACCGCTCCACTGTGCACGAAACGCCGCCTGGTGCGCTGGGGCGTGCCGGGGCGACGTCGTCGCGTCGTTCGACGGCGTTTCGTGCACAGGGAGGTTTCGTGTATAGGGAAAGGGTGGGGTCTGGGTGACAAAAACACTCCGATGCCCGACGGCGTGCGCAGGGAAAGGGTCAGCTATGGTCTCAGGACGTCATGGACCCGGTTCGGCGTTTCGTGGGGAAGGACCTGTTCATCATGACGGGGAGATGAACCGAGTGGGTCGCGTTCCACGCACGTGGGGAAGACCTATGGCTCGCACTCTCTGGCGAGCTGACCCGGCTCGGTGCTCTGCGCACGGGAAGGGGCCGACTCCGCTGAACCATTCTGCAGCATTGGCCGCAAGCAGCGTTCCGCGCACGGGGTCGGTGTTTCGTGCGCGGGGACACGAATTCCAGGCGGGAACCGGACCTCGGGCCGGGGTTAGCGGTAGTTCACGAACTGGACGGCGAAGTCGTAGTCCGCCTCCTTAATCAGGCGCTGGACCTCCTGGAGGTGGTCACGTGACTTCGAGCTGACGCGCAGCTCGTCGCCCTGGATCTGCACCTTCACGCCCTTCGGGCCCTCGTCGCGCACCAGCTTGGAGATCTTCTTCGCGTCCTCCTGTTTGATGCCCTGCTTGGTGGTGCAGGTGATCTTCCACATCTTCCCGGAGATGCGTGGCTCGCCTGCGTCGAGGGCCTTCAGCGACACCCCACGCTTGATCAGCTTCGACTGGAACACATCGAGCACTGCCTTTGCGCGTTCCTCACCGCTCGACTCGATCTCGATGGCCTCCCCGGACCAGCGGATCGAGGAGTCGGTTCCCTTGAAGTCGAAGCGCTGCGACACCTCCTTGGCCGCCTGGTTCAGCGCGTTGTCGACCTCCTGCCGGTCAACTTTGCTGACGACGTCGAAAGAGCTGTCTGCTGCCATGTTTCCTCCTCAGATGATGGGTCACCCATTGTGCCAGCAGGTTTCCTAGTCCTCCGGGTTGGACGCGACCGCCTGGCACTGATACTCTTTCCGACGCTGGTCAGCCAGTATGGCAGGTTGCCCGAGCGGCCAAAGGGAGCGGTCTGTAAAACCGTCGGCATTGCCTACGTTGGTTCAAATCCAACACCTGCCACTGCTCTGGGTCGGATGGACCCAGAGCTTTATCTTTCTCTTCAGGGACTCCACCGGCCTGGCCCACGGGCGGGCATCCTCAGGCCGCCGTGGCCCCTCGCTGCTCAAGCTCGGCCACGATCTCGCCGTAGCGTTTCTCGTCAAGCCGGTACCCGGAGCGCAGGATCACCCAGCTGGCCACGATCAACACCATCGGAACGACCAGCATCACCAGCTTGAACGCGGCGACGCCGTCGGCCGTGACATCGTCGACCTGCCTCGCCCCGCTGATCCCAGAGACCAGCAGCGCCAGCCCGACGAAACCACTGCCGATGGCGTTCGACGCCTTGTAGATGAATGGCTGCACCGCCAGCGTCACCGACTCATTGCGGCGTCCCAGCTTCCACTGTCCATACTCCACGCAGTCCGCAATGAACATCAGCATGAGCAGCTGGATGAACGCCTGTCCCGTGAACAGCAGGACTCCCGCCACCCCCACCACCGGCAGCGACGACCCGGCGAACCAGAACACCACCAGTCCCGCCAGGCAAAGGGCCGTTGCGAGGCTGTGGATCTGGAGACGCTTCAGGTAGCGGCGCACCAGGGGGAAGACTGCCAGCCCCGCCAGCTGGGCTACCGCGAGGATCGCGGCGAAGACCGAGTAGGCGCCCTCGTCCCGGTAGACGTATTTGAAGTAGTAGATGCCCAGGCTCGTGACGGTCGCGTAGCCGCTCATGAAACAGAGCATCGCACCCGCCGCCCACAGCAGCTGGTCGTTTTTCCCAATGACTTGGACCAGCTCTCGGAACGGGGTGTGCGCAGCCGAGGTCGTCACCTGCTGCTTGGTGAACAGCAACGTCAGCGACTGGAAGAGCAGCTTCAACGCCACCAGCAAGGCTGCGAACACCAGCCACCCCAGCTGCTCGCTGCCCAAGGCAGCTCCCAGGGCTTTCGTCACGGGGACCACGGCGACCACGACCGCGAACAGGCCGATGTTCGCGCAGATCCGGGCGATCACCCCGATGCGTTCCCGCTCCTGCTGGTCCTGCGAGAGCGCGGGAAGCATGCCCCAGAAGGAGATGTCGTTGATGGTGTACGCCACCGACCACAACAGGTAGACGACGGTGAACCACGCCAGGAACGCCCAGCCCGTCAGACCGGTGTCGACGAAGATCCCCAGGGTTGCGGCCGCCCATAGTCCTGCTCCCAGCGCGATCCACGGCTTGAACTTCCCGAAACGGGAGCGGGTGTTGTCGACGATCACCCCCATGACCGGATCGTTGAGGGCGTCGAAGATGCGCATCACGACGATGATCACCGTGACCGCCGCTGTCGCCGAGGCGGGGATGTGCAGCACCTCGGTGAGGTAGTACATCAGGTACATGCTGACCAGCGCGGCCGACATGTCACGGCCGAGGGTACCCAGCCCAAAACTCAGCCGATTGCGCCAGGGACCCAGATTCATGAGGTTCAGTGTGGCAGGTCATCACGGGCGGTGCATGGGACGCGTGGACGATGCGAACCGGATATTTCCCCTGATTTTCAAGGGGGTTTGACCCTGACACCGTGTCAGGTCCCACGATGGTGTCATGACCGAGACGAGACTGATCCGCATCGGGGA
>ERZ773075.44-NODE-44-length-116683-cov-36.8469_pt1 | contig 116683 bp, 102 predicted proteins | sample MGYA00580614_ERZ773075 | MGnify/ENA primary metagenome ERZ773075 (study PRJEB29015, sample SAMEA2738021) | human oral metagenome | biome: human oral; feature: human-associated habitat; material: dental | place: China | collected 2043 ...
TGACTGAATTCAAGTTTTTTGCGCATCTTTTTTGATTTTGTTTGATTTTTAGCTCGTTTATACTCTAATACTAAATTAGAAATAACTAATAATCTCATCAAACGAAATGTCTTTGGATTTCAAACTTTGAAAACTTTAAGAAACAAATTTTCATTGTTCTAAATATTAAAATGGAGAAAATAGCGATTGTCCTCTCCAGATATCAAGTTTCTTCTCATCCCACTACAGTTGACAAAGAGGTGGATATTTTTAAAGTGTTTCTATGAGTTCTTGCATTTGAACATCATCTGGGACTAGTTTTAAATAAGCTTCAGCTTGCACTTTGGCTTCTTCAAAATATCCCAATTCACGTAAGAGATAGCTATACTGCTCCAGAAACTCGGGATTGTCCTTGAGGTCAGACGATAGTTCTTGATAGAGCTCATAGGCCTTATCTAAATCCTCGATTTTCTGGTAAGAACGTGCAATCATCCACTTGGTCAAGAGGTTTTCAGGTTCTTGACTTTGGAGAGCGATAATATCCTCAAACCGCTCTTGTTCCATATAAATGGTTGCGAGACGAAGAAGAATCTCTTCTGTATCTTCTGCATCTTCTTTGGCAGTAAGGAGAAACTGCTCTGCAGCACCAGAATCATGCAATTCATACGAAAACTGTGAGGCTGATAGCAAGAGCCGAGTTTCAAACGGATTTTTCTCCAAACCTTGTTTAGCGATACGAAGAGCCTCTTCCACCTGATGTTCCTTATGCAAAGCTTGACTATAACCATACTCATATCCTTCAAAATCTGGTGAAATTGTATCAATCTGCTTAAAGTAAAGAACAGATTTTTGATACTCTTCCTGATCAAAGTAAAGACTAGCCAGTTCAAAGGCCGTTTGGTCATTGTATTCAAGTTCTAAGGCTTTTTCTAAGAATTCAGTTGCAGCTTCAAACTTGCCTAACTGGGCATAAGCGTAACCAATTCGTTGATAGGTTGAGACACCCGTTTGCTCATAGATGGAGCGATTGTCTAATTGAGCATAACCCTGAATAGCTTCCTGATAATTTCCTAACTCGCTATCCAACTCAGCCAAACCAAAAACTAATAAGGAATCGTCTGAGTAGTTTAGGGCTTCCAGTAACTTTTCACGTGCTACATCTGTCAATCCCTCCAACTGATAGAGGTCTGCCTTCAAGGCCAAGGCCGATACATACCAGTCACTTTCAGGTGTGATTTCCTCAAGGTAAGCAAAGGCTTCCTCAACATTGCCATCCTCGCTAGCAATGCTGGCTAAGTTCAGATTCACTTCTGGAAATTCTGTAACGATATGTTGGTAAATTTCTTTAGCTTGAGGATAAAAGCCAATTCCCTCTAGATAGCTTGCTAGTTCATAGAGAACTTCACTTGAATCTGTTTCGAGGGCTTTGTGAAAATAATGATCTGCTTTGATTAAATCCTGTTCATCCAAAGCCTGGAGCATGCGTTGACTATTGTTCACTCTTGATTTCCTCCCCTTCTTCTTCATACAAACCGCTGACTTTTTTATACCAGTTAAAGATAGCTGAGATAACGACCTTGGCAGAGGCATAGACCGGAATTCCCAGCAAGACTCCCCAAATACCAAACATAGATCCTGAAGTTAGGAGAACAAAGAGAACATTGATTGGATGGATGTTTAGCTGACTACCTAAAATAAGTGGGGAAACAAAGCGACCTTCAATCGTTTGTTCAACAATAAAGACAATAATCACTTTCAAAAGCATCACAGGTCCTGCAATCAAGCCCAAAACTAAAGCAGGCAACATCGCTAAAAAACTACCTAGATAAGGTACTAGATTGAGAATACCAGCGGTAATACCAAGAGTCACAGCATATCTGAGACCAATAATCTTAAAGAAGATAATAAACATAATTGCCACGATAATAGCAACTGTAACCTGTCCTCTAACGTAGTTTGACAACTGTTTATTAACATCTGATAGAACTTCCCCAACAGGTTCTTTTAACTTCGTTGGAATAAACTTGGTCAAATAATCTCGTAAACCTTTTCCATCACGTAACAGATAAAAGAGCATAAAAGGTACGATAATGACCGCTACAATAATCTGGGAAACACTACTGATAAAGGCGCTGACCCAGTTAACTGCTTGAGAAGAGATTTTGCTGGCCCACATGGTCGCCTCAGTAGAGATATTGGCAAGGACCTGCTCCAACTGCGGTCTAAAATCATCTGGCAAGCGTTTGGTTACAAGGTCATTAATTACCTTATCAGCATCCTTAAGGTAAGTCGGTACATTCTTTGCAAAATTTAAGACTTGGTGTTGGAGATTTGGAATAGCAACTGCCAGACCCCAAATAATAAAGAGACCAATTATAACAAAGAGAATACTGATGGCAAGGACACGATTGATCTTGTGTTTCTCCATCCAGTCAACGATCGGATTAAGGAGGTAATAAAGTAAACCAGATAAAATAACTGGCAACATGACAACTCCTAAAAAATCCAAAACGGGTAAAAAGATAAAACTAATCTTACTTAGAATAAAAATATTTAGCCCCAGTAACAAGGTTACTAAAAATACAGTGATGGCTTTATTATCTAAAAACCACTTAAAAAACCAAGATAGGCTAAAATGTTTCTCTTTATGTTCCATAAATACATCCTTTCTGTCATTCTCTCATTATACCATTTTTAGACTAAAATAACTCTTTTTTAAAGTGCTTACATAAAGAAGCCTGATGCATCATGTCTGTTATTTTGTGGTATAATAAATTTATCATTATTAAGAGGTATGGACATGAAAGAAACTGTTTATTTTGGAACTTACACTCGTCGCTTATCTAAAGGGATTTACAAGGCAGATTTTGATACAGAAACAGGCCAGCTTGAAAATCTTGAACTCTTTGCTGCTGAACCAAGTCCAACCTACCTTGCCTTTGACCAACAGCAACACTTATACACTGTAGGAAGCCAGGATGGCTTAGGTGGAATCGCTGCTTACAAGACAGATGGCGCTTTGCTAAATCATGTGGTTGAAGAAGGCGCTCCCCATTGTTATGTGGCAGTGGATGAAAAACGTGGTCTCGTTTATGGGGCCAACTATCATAAGGGTCAAGTTCAGGTTTATAAACGTCAAACGGATGGTAGCCTCATCCAAACGGATCTAGATCAGCATAGCGGACAAGGTCCTCATGAAAACCAATCTTCCCCACATGTACACTTTACGGATCTAACACCCGACCAGTACCTTGTCACATGTGATCTAGGTACGGATGAAATAACAACCTATGATGTTAGTCCAGAAGGAAAACTAAATAAACTCTACACTTATCACAGCCAAACTGGAGCAGGTGCACGCCACATCGTTTTCCACCACCACTATAAGATTGCCTATCTCATCTGCGAACTTAATAGCACGATAGAGGTCTTGATTTATGATGGGGTTGGTGAATTTGAACGCATGCAAGTTATTTCAACCTTACCAGATGGATACGAAGGCTTTAATGCTACTGCTGCCATTCGTCTCTCAAAAGATGGCAAATACCTCTATGCATCCAACCGAGGTCATGATTCTATTGCAGTGTATACAATCCTCGCTGATGGCAGTCTGGAATTATTAGAAATTGTACCAAGTCACGGAAAAAATCCACGTGATTTCGACCTAACTCCTGATCAAGAGTTTCTTATTGCTGTTCACCAAGATTCTGATAACGCAACCGTCTTTAAGCGTAATCCTGAAAGTGGCCGTCTTGCGGAGCTTTCTAACGACTTCCATGTTCCTGAAGCAGTTTGCATCAACTTCCCACATTAAAAAAATGAACTTGAAACTCAAGTTCATTTTTTGGTTATAGTTTATTTCCGACATTGATACGGTTAATGGCACGTTGAAGAGCAATCTTAGCGCGTCGTTCTTGGTCGATTAAGTGCTTGTCTTGAGCTTCTTCGATTTCACGTTCAGCGCGAAGTTTCGCACGTTCTGCACGACTGATATCGATATCACGAGCGCGTTCTGCTGAGTCTGCTACGATGGTAATGATGTCATTGGCAATCTCGATAATCCCTCCGTTCACTGCAATCCAGTTCACATGAGTATCATCATCGATTCGTTTTACCTTTACTTCATCAACCGCTAAAACCGCAATCATATTTTCATGTCGTGGCAAGATCCCCATCTCACCATCCAGAGTTCGTACCGATACAAAGCTGGCATGGTGATCATAGACGAGGCCATCTGGTGTCACGATCTGGACAGTTAAATGAGCCATAGATCACCTCTTAAAATCCCATTTTCTCTGCCTTAGCAATGACGTCTTCGATTGAACCGACACCACGGAAGGCGTCCTCTGGCAAGTGGTCATGTTTTCCTTCAAGGATTTCCTTGAAACCACGAACTGTTTCTGCTACTGGTACATAAGAACCAGGTTGGCCAGTAAATTGCTCCGCAACGTTGAAGTTTTGTGACAAGAAGAACTGGATACGACGGGCACGTGCAACCAAGGTCTTTTCTTCATCAGAAAGTTCATCCATACCAAGGATAGCAATGATATCTTGCAATTCATGGTAACGTTGAAGGACACGTTTAACTTCAGCAGCAACTGCATAGTGATCTTCTCCGACAATCTCAGGCGCCAAGGCACGAGAGCTTGAAGCCAATGGGTCAACGGCTGGGTAGATACCCAACTGTACCAACTTACGTTCCAAGTTTGTTGTTGAATCCAAGTGAGCAAAAGCTGTTGCTGGCGCAGGGTCAGTATAGTCATCCGCTGGCACATAGATAGCTTGGATAGAGGTTACAGAACCTTTCTTGGTTGATGTGATACGCTCTTGTAATTGACCCATTTCCGTAGCAAGTGTTGGTTGGTAACCAACGGCTGATGGCATACGACCCAAAAGGGCAGATACTTCTGAACCAGCTTGAGTGAAACGGAAGATATTGTCAATGAAAAGAAGCACATCTTGGCCTTCTACATCACGGAAGTATTCGGCGATTGTCAAACCAGTAAGGGCAACACGCATACGTGCTCCTGGTGGCTCATTCATCTGACCAAATACCATGGCTGTTTTCTCGATAACACCTGATTCTTTCATTTCCCAGTAAAGGTCGTTCCCCTCACGAGTACGTTCCCCAACACCGGTAAATACTGAAATACCACCGTGTTCTTGGGCAATGTTGTGAATCAATTCTTGAATCAAGACAGTTTTACCAACTCCGGCACCACCGAAGAGTCCAACTTTACCACCTTTTAGGTAAGGGGCAAGAAGGTCGATAACCTTGATCCCTGTTTCCAGGATTTCAGATGAGGTAGACAATTCATCAAAAGTTGGAGCTTTCTTATGAATTGGCTGACGCTCAGCGTCTTCAGCGAAAGGAGCATCCAAGTCAATGGTATCTCCCAAAACGTTGAAGACACGTCCCAAAGTTTCTTTACCTACTGGTACAGAGATTGGACGACCTGTGTCCAAAACTTCCATTCCACGAGTCAAACCATCTGTTGATTCCATGGCAATAGTACGGACCATACCATCACCCAACTCCAAGGCTACTTCAAGGACGATTTTTGTTTTTCTTTCGTCATTTTTGTAAACGACAAGTGCATTGTTAATCTCAGGAAGTGGTTCCCCTGCTGCAAACAAGACGTCTACAACGGGTCCGATAACCTGAGCAATTTTACCTGAACTCATCTCCTTCTCCTATTCTATATAAGATACTGTCGGTTCCTAGTTCAACTAGGTCCTAAGTTCATTTTGATACGAGGGAGGCAAAGCCTTATTCTAAGGCACTGGCCCCCGCTACGATTTCTGTAATTTCTTGTGTAATCGCCGCCTGTCTGGCACGGTTATACTGGATTGTCAAATCATTGATGACCTTCTTAGCATTATCAGTCGCTGTTTGCATGGCTGTCATACCTGCAGCATTTTCAGCTGTCTTGGCATCGATGATAGCTCCGTATATCATACTTTCTGCAAACTGAGGTAACAACTGCTCTAGAATCTCATCACGACTCGTTTCCAACTCAAAGGTCAAGCTATACTCTTCATCCGCTTCATTTGGATCTAAGTCAACGATCGGCAACATTTGTTCCACACGCATTTGACTTGTGAGAGTATTGACATGATGGTTGTAACAAACATACAATTCATCAAAAAGTTCGTTTTGGTACATCTCAATCGTTTTTGAAATAATTTTACGAACTTCATCAAAACTAGGTTGATCTGCCAAGCCGCGTAGTTCATAGATTGGCTGAATACCACGAGCCTTAAAGAAATCAGCTCCCATACCGCCGATGCAGATTATCTCAAAACCTGTACCATCTGGATGGTATTCTTCTTTTAACTCCATCACAGCTTTAAGGATGGAAGCATTATACCCTCCAACCAAGCCACGGTCTGAAGTGATAACGATATAGCCTGTTTTCTTAACTGGACGACTGATGAGCATCGGATTGGTAGAACCACCAGATCCGTTACCATGCAGAATATCCGTCAAAAGCTTACGAACTTTCTGAGCGTAAACTTGGAAGTTGCGCGCTGCTTCTTCAGAGCGACCTAACTTGGCAGCCGATACCATTTGCATGGCATTGGTGATTTGACTCGTATTTTTGGTTGAGGCGATTTTTGTTTTAATATCATTTAGAGATACTGCCATCTGACACCTCTATTCTTATTGGAAGCTGGATTGATTGAGAAACTCTGTAATCGCAGCATCCAAGACTGCTTCTTCTGGCAAGTCTTTTGTTTCACGAATGGTTTCCAAAATCTCTGGATGTTGCGCATCAAAGAAAGTATGGAACTCTTCCTCAAAACGAACAATATCATCTACTGGAATCGTATCCAAGAATCCATGTGTCAAAGCATAGAGAATGGTTACTTGTTTCTCAACAGGTAATGGTTTATGAACTGGTTGTTTCAATACTTCCACAGTACGACGTCCACGGTTCAACTTAGCCTGTGTTGCTGCATCCAAATCGGAACCAAACTTAGTGAAGGCTTCCAACTCACGGTATGAAGCAAGGTCGATACGAAGTGTACCAGCAACTTTCTTCATGGCTTTGATTTGTGCCGAACCCCCTACACGGGATACAGATGAACCCGCATCGATGGCTGGACGAATACCTGCATTGAAGAGACCATCACTAAGGAAGATTTGTCCATCAGTGATTGAAATCACATTCGTTGCGATATAGGCAGAGATATCACCTGCTTGTGTCTCGATAAATGGTAGGGCTGTGATTGAACCACCACCAAGTTCATCAGAAACTTTAGCTGAGCGCTCAAGCAAACGGCTGTGAAGGTAGAAAACATCCCCTGGGAAGGCTTCACGACCTGGTGGACGACGAAGCAAGAGGGAAAGTTCACGATAAGCGACCGCTTGTTTTGAAAGATCATCATAAACAATCAAAACATGCTTGCCTTGGTACATAAATTCTTCTGCCATAGCTACCCCAGCATAAGGAGCTAGGAAAAGCAATGGAGATGGTTGTGAAGCAGAAGCTGTCACAACGATTGTGTAGTCCAAGGCACCGTACTGACGAAGTGTTTCAACTTGCGTACGAACGGTTGACTCTTTTTGTCCAATCGCGACATAGATACAGATCATATCTTGACCTTTTTGGTTCAAGATTGTATCAATCGCAATGGTTGTTTTCCCTGTCTGACGGTCACCGATAATCAACTCACGTTGACCACGACCAATCGGTACAAGGGCGTCAATAGCTTTCAAACCAGTTTGCAATGGTTCTGATACAGACTTACGTTGCATAACACCAGGAGCTGGCGCTTCTACTGGACGAGTTTTGTCAGTATGGATATCACCAAGACCGTCAACAGGACGACCGAGTGGGTCCACAACACGACCAATCAGACTCTCACCTACAGGGACTTCCATAATTTTACCTGTACGGCGGATTGTATCGCCTTCACGGATATCTGTAAAATCACCTAGGATGATAATACCAACATCTGTTGACTCCAAGTTTTGCGCCATACCATAAGAGCCGTTTTCAAAAATCAACAACTCTCCACTCATGGCATTTTCAAGACCGTGAGCACGAGCAATACCGTCCCCGATATAGGTTACAACACCTGTTTCAGACACATCAAAATTGGGTTTGAAATTTTCAATTTGTTGCTTAATTAAAGCGCTGATTTCTTGTGCGTTAATTGCCAAAAGAACACCACTTTCTATTTCAAATTTTCTTTAACAACTTTAAGTTGTTGTTTAATACTCACATCAATTGTCTTGTGATTAGCAAAAATGACAAAACCTCCAATAAGACTTTCATCGAATTGTTCCTTGATACTCCGTACTCTCAGAGACATTTTTTTCTCTATCAAGGGAAGCAAACGTTCCTTCTGTTCATCTGTTAAAGGATGAGCTGAAGAAATCGTTACTTCAAATCGATTCGTTTCTTTTTCAAGTCGACTCAAACAATCTACAATAATATCATAAAAAAGATTTGCTCTGTGATTGTAAATCAGAACTTGAATAAAGTTTTGCATTAAAGGTGACACAGAGTCTTGGAAGAAACCAACTGTTTTTTCCTTATCAGACTCATCAACTGCCACTTGAGCTAAAAAAGAAGGCAAGTCTGTTTCTTCTGCAACCTGCTTGATTTGAGACAAGTCTGCAAAGATTTGGTCTTCTTCTCCTTTTTCAATCACTAATTGGACAAAAGGCATGCTGTATTTTTCAATTACCTTTGCTGTTTTCTTGTCCATTAGGCTTCTCCTAGCTGATCGATATACTGATCAATGAGTTCCTTATGAGCATGACTGTCAAGGTTTTTTGAGATGATTTTACCAGCTAGACTAACTGTCAAATCTGCCACCTCTCCCTTAACACTTTGCAAAGCTTCAGCTTTATTTTGAGCGATTTCTTGATTCGCCTTCTCTTTTAAGCGACCTGCTTCTACTTTAGCATCTGCCAGAATATCTGCTTTACTCTTCTCGGCAGTCTCTTTAGCATTTTCAATGATTGTTTTGGCTTCGTTGCGACTTCCAGCCAATTCATCTTCACGTTTTTGAGCAAGAGTTTCTGCTTTTTGACGAGCTTGTTCAGCTCCATCAATATCAGCAGCAATTTTATTTGCCCTTTCTTCGAAGACACTTGTCAAGTTTGACCACGCATATTTCTTAACTAAGACAATCAAAAGGATAAAAGAGCCAGCGATTAAAATAAAGTTACCAATTAATTCACCTACTGTTACGTACATCTGTTACTCCTTTCTACTCTTCTCCATCATTTATCTTATTTCCTAAGTACATAGAAGACAACATGGTAAACACATAGGCTTGGATGCAGGAAATAAAGACAGAAAAGGCTGTCCAAGCCAAGTTAGCACCAAAAGCAACTGGATACCAATATAGAGCTTGATGAGATAGAGTGATTAGCAAACTAGCCATCACTTCTCCAGCAAAGATATTTCCGAACACCCGCAAGGCAAGTGATAAAAAGTTGGTAAACTCTTCTAAGATATTCATGGGAGTCATAAAGCCAGGTGTGATATAGGCTTTTAGATATTTTTTAATCCCACGGCGACGAATTCCTTCAATATGGGTCATCAGGATAATTCCAAATGACAAGGCCAAGTCAAACTGGAGATTTGCAGTTGGCGATGTCCAAAGGTTTATCCCATCTGTAGTTTGAAGTTTCGCCATCAAACCGAGGTTATTTGCCAGTACCATAAATAGAAATAGACAAAGGAAAAAGAGCGAGTAGTCTTTCATGTAGCTTTTACCAATGTTAGGTTCTGTAAATCCAATAACGAAGTCATAGAAATACTCAAGTACATTTTGCTTTCCTTTGGGTTTCAAAGTCATATTGCGACTTGCCCAATAGATAAAGCCAAAAACAACTCCCACAATCAACAAGGTCATGGCTAACATGGTTAAATCAAAGGTAACAGGACCAATATTGATGGTTGGATTGATACTTTCTTCCATCTAAAATCCTCCCTTTTCCATTTTATACTTCTCTTTATTTGATGATAAATGAAAAGACGAGGGTAACCAAGAACGTTCCTTCGATAAAGGCAATCCCCATGATCATTAAGCTACGTAATTGTGGGATGATGTCTGGTTGGCGAGCTGCTGATTTGAACAAACCGTTCATCAACATACCTTCTGCAAGAGATACACCCATACAGGCAAGACAAAGACCGAAAAATGTTAAATTCATGATAAATTCTCCTTTTTTATTTAAATTTACTTACTTAGTTTAGTCCTAAAATTTTGATTTGTCAACTTTTTACTTACGTTGAAAGCGTTTCATATGATTTATTTCTATTTTTGCTGTTTTTACCCCATTCTATAGAAAGTTTTTCCATTTTAAATTGCGAGTTTTTCTTGATTTTACTATATTTTCTGAAACAAACTGAAAAATCCAAGTTAAGAACTTGGATAGATTCACTTTATTTAAAATAGTAGGAATAGTGTTGTTTACAACCTGGATTAAATGGAGCACTGCAGTAAGGACAAGCTATCTGTTCTTTATATTCTTGAAAAGTCATTGTCCTCTTACAAACCCCACATAAAATCGGTTGATCCTCAGAAAGCGCCAAGGGATAGGGAGAAAATACATGTTTCTCCATAGCATTGTGACACTGATAGCATGCGTAGTGTTTCTTGCATTCATAACACTGGAGGGAAACGATGTCCTTTTCACCATGATAGTGAACACATCTGCTTTCATCATCAACTAACAAACCTTGTGCTTGATTCATTCACTTTTCCTTATCTAGGCACGAACTGTGACGCTTGTCCCGTCTTCCTTATAGAGATTGATAAGACCTTCCTTGAGAGCGCGGACCATATCCCCAGCTTGAACAGGTTGTGGAACCTTGATGGTCAAGAGTTCCATTGGATTTGGAGCACGGTCGATTTTATTTCCTTTAGAATCATGAAGATCTTCGATATAAGTCTCAAAATGACGGAAACCTGGTCCGTAGAACTCAACTTGATCGCCTTCGTTGATAACGTTTCGTTGACGAATAGTTGCCGTTTGGGTCGCATCATCATAAGAAACGACTTCAGCGACAAACTTGTATTCAGGAATTTTACGACGTGCACCAAACAACTGTTCATTTTCTGTAGGTGTACCATAGTAGAAACCTGTTGCCAATTCACGCTGGGCAACCTTCCACATCTCGTCCACTAAGTCTTGCTTGATAGCTTCAAACTTCTCAGGACTTTCAAGATATGCATCCACAGCCGCCTTGTAACAGTTAGTCACCGTTGAAACGTAGTGAATAGATTTCATACGTCCTTCAATCTTGAGACTGTCTACACCGTTTTCGATCATATCTGGAATATGATCAATCATAGACATGTCAACGGCTGACATTGAAAATTCTTCTGGAATTTCACCCTTAAGACTCTTGCGTTCTTGACCAAAGGGCATATCGTAAAGATCGTATTTCCAACGGCAAGACTGAGAGCAACCACCACGGTTGGCATCACGCATACTCATGTGGTTTGATAGCGTACAGCGACCTGAATAGGAAATACACATAGCTCCATGGACAAAGGCTTCAATCTCAACATCAGTACGTTTGCGAATCTCTGCCAATTCTTCCATTGATACTTCACGGGCCAAAACCACACGAGTTAGACCAAGTTCTTTCCAGAACTCAAGAGTTTCATAGTTAGTCGCACTGGCTTGAGTGGAAAGGTGGATTTCGAGACCTGGTGCTTCAGTTGCTGCAATCATGATCAAGGCCGGATCTGACACGATAACTGCGGCAATCCCGATGTCACGTAACTTACGGAACCATTCTCCAGCACCAGCTTCGTTTCCTTCGTGCATCACCATGTTAGCAGCCACATAGACCTTGGCACCGTACTTAGCTGCGAACTGCACGCCTTCTTCCATCTGTTCAAAGGTAAAGTTTCCTGCACGGCTACGAAGACCATAGGCCTGTCCACCGATGAAGACAGCATCCGCACCATATTGAACAGCTACTTTTAGCTTTTCTAAAGTCCCTGCAGGTGATAAAACCTCAGGACGTTTTAATGTTTTTGTCATGTTTTCTCCTATTTGCAATATAAAAGTTTGACGTTTTTCCTTCCCATTTTATAGTAAATACTAGATAAAATCAAGTCTAGACAGATTGTTTTGACAATTCTAATCTTTTAAGAAAACAAAAAACTAGCCTTTCTAAACTAGTTATTTTCAAGATAAAATTCAAAGCGTTCACCCACGTATTGACTTTTTACATATTCAAAAGCCGTCCCATCTTCAAGATAAGAAACCTGAGTCAAAGCTAAAATGGCATGTCCCTTTTCAACTTCCAAATAGTGAGCAATTTTTTCCTTAGCTAATCTCGCATAAATGGTCTGTTGGGATTTGCCAATCCGGTAGCCATGTTGCTGCAAGGTTTGGAAGAAATGACTGGTGATTTCTTCTTTTTTGAAATCCTTAATAAATTTCTCAGGAATGGATGCGACTTCATAGACTAGCGGTACTTGGTCAGCGTAACGCACCCGTTCCATGCGAATAATATTCTCTGTCGGAGTAATCCCTAGCTTTGCGACCTCTTGCTCATTTGGAATGGTTCTTCTGTAAGAAATGAGTTGGCTAGAAGGTACTTTCCCCTGAGATTTGACAATCTCCGTAAAACTGGTCGTCCCCCGCATTTTTTCTTGAACACGAGTGCTAGAGACAAAGGTTCCACTTCCTACTCTGCGCTCCAAGACTCCTTCCTCAACCAAAAGAGAGATGGCCTGGCGCAAGGTCATCCGACTAACCTGAAACAGCTCTGCCAAATCTCGTTCACTCGGAAGTCTTTCTCCAATCTTCCAACGATGCTCATCTATATCCTTTTTAATCTGATCGTGGATTTTCATATAAGCTGGTAACATGCTTTTTCACTTCTTTTCTTTATTTTCTCTATTGTACCGTATTTGCTAATAAAAAGTCAAACTTTGCCTTGTTTAGTTGGTAATTCGCCCCTATTTGTGATAGAATATTGAAAAAGATATTTCTTTTGAGAAAGGAAAAAGATGAGCAACATTTCAACTGATTTGCAAGATGTCGAAAAAATCATCGTACTGGACTATGGTAGCCAATACAACCAGCTGATTTCACGCCGTATTCGTGAAATTGGTGTTTTTTCAGAGCTAAAAAGTCACAAAATCTCAGCCGCAGAGGTTCGTGCGATTAACCCTGTAGGGATCATCCTCTCTGGTGGACCAAACTCTGTATACGAAGATGGTTCATTTGATATTGACCCAGAAATTTTTGAACTTGGCATTCCAATTTTGGGAATCTGCTACGGTATGCAACTTTTAACTCATAAACTTGGAGGAAAAGTTGTCCCTGCAGGTGATGCTGGTAACCGTGAGTATGGCCAATCACCACTTACTCATACCACTTCTGCCCTCTTTGAAGGGACTCCTGAAGAACAGATTGTTTTGATGAGCCATGGCGATGCTGTTACAGAGATTCCAACTGATTTTATTCGTACTGGTACTTCTGCTGACTGTCCTTACGCAGCCATTGAAAATCCAGAAAAGCACATCTATGGTATCCAATTCCACCCAGAAGTTCGCCATTCTGTATATGGGAATGATATCCTTCGCAACTTTGCCCTTAACATCTGTAAAGCTAAGGGTGATTGGTCAATGGACAACTTCATCGATATGCAGATCAAGAAAATCCGTGAAACTGTAGGCGACAAGCGTGTTCTTCTCGGTCTATCAGGTGGTGTTGACTCTTCTGTTGTTGGAGTTCTTCTCCAAAAAGCGATCGGTGATCAATTGATCTGTATCTTTGTAGACCACGGTCTTCTCCGTAAAGGGGAAGCGGACCAAGTTATGGACATGCTTGGTGGTAAGTTTGGTTTGAATATTGTCAAAGCAGACGCTGCAAAACGCTTCCTTGATAAACTTGCTGGTGTTTCTGATCCTGAGCAAAAACGTAAAATCATCGGTAACGAATTTGTTTATGTCTTTGATGACGAAGCAAGCAAGCTCAAAGATGTGAAATTCCTTGCCCAAGGAACGCTTTACACTGACGTGATTGAGTCTGGAACTGATACAGCTCAAACTATCAAGTCACACCACAACGTGGGTGGTCTTCCAGAGGACATGCAATTTGAGCTGATCGAACCATTGAATACCCTCTACAAGGACGAAGTTCGTGCCCTTGGTACAGAGCTTGGTATGCCAGACCACATCGTATGGCGCCAGCCATTCCCTGGACCAGGACTTGCTATCCGTGTCATGGGTGAAATCACTGAGGAAAAACTAGAAACTGTTCGTGAGTCTGATGCTATCCTTCGTGAAGAAATCGCTAAAGCTGGTCTTGACCGCGATATCTGGCAATACTTCACTGTCAACACAGGCGTTCGTTCAGTCGGTGTTATGGGTGACGGTCGTACTTATGACTACACCATCGCCATTCGTGCCATTACTTCTATCGATGGTATGACAGCTGACTTTGCCAAAATTCCATGGGAAGTTCTTCAAAAAATCTCTGTACGTATCGTAAATGAAGTAGACCATGTTAACCGTATCGTCTATGATATTACAAGTAAACCACCAGCAACCGTTGAGTGGGAATAATTGCAATCAATAAGACAATATAATTTATTAACTCAAAAAAACTAAAGGGCAAGAAGATTTTTTCATAACCTTAAAAATCTTCTTGCCCTTTAGTTCTTTATTTTTTGTTATTTTTCTCTCATACGAAAACATATAGAAATCTAATTATCAATGATACATAAATATTTTAACTTTTTTATCTTATATTCAATTCTCCTTTATTAATTTGTTTGAGAAGGAACATACCTTGTGGTATTTTTAATATCCATTCTTAAATTATTTTGAACAACATTATTATATCATTTCTGATTAGATATGAATTTTACATAACTTTTTAAGGCTAAATGATTAAAAGATAAATATAGTTTTTTTCATTCTATTCCTACTGCAAATCAGATAGCAAAAAGCAAAATTTTAACAAATTCTTTTTCTATATCTACTCATCCCTATACTTAATTTTTTCCACTTCTACAACTGAAGCGGGATTAGCAGTTCGGTAATCTAAAATTTTATTTTTAAAATCAGAGTGTTCTACAATTGTCATATCAAAAGTAAGTCTATTTGAGTTAGAAGTATCCGCTATAATTTTGGAACCAATTTCATATTCTTCCAATACACGCCCTCTAAATAGTAATAAAGCTCTTTTTACTCCATTAATTTTCGAAAGTGAAATTCTCCAACTACCATTGGCACGGTCTACCAACTCTTCATCGTTACCGAAAGGAATTGTTCTGTCTTTGTCACTAAGTTTTAAAATCAATAATTTTTCCATAATATTTACACACTTTCTATTTTTTATTAAATTATAACATAGTTTACTCTAAAAGTAAATAAATTGCGATTCTTATTTTATAAGAGCATCACTCTTATTTAGGAACATAAAGAAATAACAAGTTTGTGCTCATTTAATCTTGACATAACAATAGAATAAGAAAATCAGGAATAGAGTTAATAAGTTAAAAAAGCCCTAGAAATCTATATTTCTAAGGCTTTTTCTTTCACGTTTTCAAAATAAGAAATTTTTGTAACATAGACAGTCCTTGAGCTTCTACCCCCTTTTTAAATCCCTAAAACCATGCTATAATATAGTAAGTATAAGTCCAATAACCTGACTATAAAAGTCAGCGATAAAGATTTCTTACATCATCCGTAAGTGTTATTCTACTCTGATTCATACTATAATAAAAGTAACAAAAGATGGAGGTGTTTCACATGGAAACAATTTTACGAGTAGAATCATTAACAAAGCATTATGGAAAAGAGCCGAATATCACTAAGGCCTTGAACGGCATATCTTTTCAAGTTGTCAAAGGCGAGTTCTTAGGGATTATGGGGAGTAGTGGATCTGGGAAAACAACCCTTCTTAACTGTCTCGCCACTATCATCAAGCCAACTGACGGCTCCATTCAAATGCAAGAAAAGGATTTAGGTCAGTTAAAAGGTAGTCAGTTAGCTGATTATCGTGGCAAGGAAATTGGTTACCTCTTTCAAAATTTTGAACTTTTGGACAATCTGACAGCCAAAGAAAATATTTTACTTCCCTTGTCTTTGCACAAGGTCGATGCCAACGAAAGCAAGGTTCGGTTAGAATTGCTTTCCCAATATCTGGATATTTCTGAACTTCTGGATAAGTTCCCATCTCAATTATCGGGTGGTCAACGGCAAAGGGTCGCTGCTGCGCGTGCCTTGATTTTAGACCCTAAGATTGTATTTGCGGATGAGCCCACAGGAGCTTTAGACTCTAAAAATGCAACCATTTTGATGCAAAAATTATCCGAAATGAATCAAGTAGAAGAAACCACTATTCTCATGGTGACCCACGATTCAGTTGCAGCCAGCTTTTGCAACCGCATCTTGTTTATCCAAGACGGAAAACTATTTCATGAAATCCGACGCGATTATCCAAGAGAAAGTCAAGAAGATTTCTACCATAGAATACTAAAGGTCATGGCTGCACTGGCTGGAGGTGATGGCAATGTTTTCTAAATTAGTCTCAAGAAATAGCAAGAGAGATCGAAAGAATAATGGCTTGTACTTCAGTTCCATGGTTCTTTCTATTATCTCCTTTTACATCATCCTTTCTTTATCTCATCAAGATGTGATGATCTTTCTAAAACAAATAGAGAGTGACGCTGTAAATAAAATCTTTAGCATGATTCCCATTCTTTATGTGGCAACTCTCTTTATTCTCTTTTTTCTAGTCTACTTCGCAAGCAGTATGCAGATGGAAAGGAGAAAACATGAATTTGGCGTGTATCTAACGCTGGGCATGCGAAGAAGCAAACTGTTCTTGCTACTCCTACTCGAGGATTTGAGAAACAGTGTCCTTGCTCTTGGGATAGGCCTTCCTATTTCCATCTTGATTTCAGAACTGATTAGCCTAATAACCGCTAAAATTGTGGGACTAGGGATTATCGAGCATCAATTTTCTCTATCTACCACAGCTCTACTCTATACAGTCATCGGCTTCCTAGCCGTAAAATTAGCTGTCTTTATTCTTTTAAGTGCAAAGACGGCCAATAAAGAAATCGGAAATCTGCTATCATATTCTCCTTCCGGTATGAAGAAACTACTCCCCAAGGGGGTGTACCTTCTTGCTTCCGTCTTCGGAATTTTGCTCCTAGGAACGGCCTATTACTTGGGTATGAGTGGACGAGCTTGGGAAAGTGTCATAACCATGGGCATCACTGTTCTTTTGGGAACTCTAGGAACGATCCTACTCTTCTTTGGTATGCGTTTATTTATAGACATTTTGGTCAATCTTGGAAGCAATCGAAAACTTCATACCTATAATTTTAGACAGATTCAGGAATTAGTTATCCAGCGCTCAACTATACTGGCTATCTGCTCCCTCTTAATCTTCTCTGCCTTGTGCCTCTTTGGAGCAGGTGTTGCCATTGCAAGCGGCAATTCAGGCAATCAAACCCACGTGTTGGATTATACATTTAGAGATAACAAGCAAGAAACAGATGAAAATCTTGATGTAAATACAGTAAAAAAAGAGCTTGAAGCTTCTGGACTAGCATCACAGTTTTCAAAGATTCTGCAAATCAAAGTCGGCAAACCGAAAGAACACGAGTCCGTGTCCTTTGAACAGTTCATCAAGGTGTTGAAAGAGCAAAAAGACAGTAAAAACAAGGAAATTTTGCTCCATAAATTTAAACAGTCTACTACTTCCCACCTCATACCAGTTTCCGAATACAATGAACTTAGAAGGGCTGCAGGTCTGCTACCTCTAGAACTAACTAGCAAGGAAGCCTACTTGTATATGGGGAAAGATTTTCTCCCTGATGAGAACTTGGTTAACTCTGTTCTGAAAGCAACCCCTCAAATCAAAGTCATGGGAAATGATGTAAAATTGATTGGCGAAGTACAGTCTTTACCGATTGTAACGGACCGTGAAATCACCCTCTCTGTAGCTCTCATAGTCCCAGATGAGGTCTTTATGAGCTATACAGATGGTCAGTATTCGAACTATGTCAGCGGTATCTTGGCTCCTGAGCTGGTCAAGGAAAAAGGCCTGATGAGAGCTATCTCAGATACCAATGAAAAGCTAAATCAAACCTCTCTTGGCTATGAAAGCTATATACAAAATATGGGAAGACAATTATTTTACATTATCTCTGCCAGCTATATCACCATCTATCTGGCTATCATCTTCCTTGTCGTGGCAAATACAATCATCGGCGTTCAATTTTTGATGGGTCAGAGACAATCCTACAGACGATACCAAACCTTGATTCATCTTGGCGCCAACTACGAAACTCTTTGTAAATCTTCAGAAAAACAAATCAACTGGTATTTCGGTCTGCCAATAGCCCTTGCACTTATCAGTAGTAGCTTCGGAGTGAGCTCCCTCCTCACAGGAATAGTACCTGCTAGTGTAAGAATGGACATGGGGCAAAAATTTATCACAGCCATGCTGATAGTACTGCTCTTAGCTGGCTTTGAAGTCATCTATATCAGAATTGTAAAGAAAAATAGCAACAAGTATTTGTTATCCTTAATGGAACCAAAAAGAGAAGAATAAAATTTAAAAAGCGAGGAAAAGGAGGAACCGATATGAAGCATATTCTGGTTATTGAAGATGAAGTCTTGATTCGAGAGGAAATTGTCATCTTGTTAGAGAAAGCGGGTTATCAAGTTGATAAGTTGACTGACTTCAAAGATACAAGCCAGCAAGTGCTGCAATACAATACAGATTTAATCATACTGGATTTGAATTTGCCGGGAGAAACAGGTTTTCAAATTTGTAAAAATCTCAAGTCCAAACGCTCTGTGCCCATATTGGTTCTCACCTCTCGTGAACAACTAAAAGATGAGATCTACGCCCTAAAATTAGGGGCAGATGAGTACCTAACAAAACCTTTCAAAAAAGAAAGATTCTTGGCACGTATAGAAAATATCTTGAAACGCTATGAAGGTAGACAAAATCTACTTGAAAAAGATAATTTCCTGCTAGATAGACAGACCTATACCCTTTATATCAACGGACATTCGATTTTACTCCCCCAAAATCAAGGAAAATTGTTAGAAACCTTATTAGTGGCAACTGATTCTGTCGTCACAAAAGAAGAACTAAGCATGAAACTGTGGAATACAACTGAGTTCATCGATGAAAATGCCCTACAAGTAAATATTGCAAGACTCAAAAAGGTGATGAAACAGGCTGGCATTGCCCTTCAAGTCAAATCCGTCAGAGGTATTGGTTACAAGCTAGAAGAGGTAAGTCCAGATGAAACATAATCTAAAATATCTAGCTACTTACCTGCCTTGGTTACTTGTTCTCTTAGCATTTGATCTATTTACTGCTGTCCTACTTTGGCTTTCAGATGTGAGAATGTTTCAAGCTCTCATCCTTCTCTATCTTTTAGCCACCGTCCTGCTCTTTTTCATCCTATCATTCCTACTTATAAGAAAAGAAAGAAAAAAATCCGCTGCCTACAAAGCCTTCATAGCCAATCCCAAGACGGATACTGAGCTTGAATTATTGCATTTATCGAGTGCCTCAGAGAAAGAAAGCATTGAACAAATGGCAGATACACTTTATCAAAAGCAGGTTGAAATAGGAAAGCTCAACTCATTACTAGCCGAGTATGAGGACTATGTTGAAAAATGGGCGCATGAGATTAAACTCCCTCTGTCGCTTCTTTCCCTCCTTTTGGACAATCAAAGCGACCAGTTGCCTGAGGATACAGCTTTTAAGTTGGACTATGTGAGAAATCAAATACAAGAAAATGTATCACAGATCTTATTCTATTATAGGGTGAAAAGTGAGAAAAATGATTTTCTATTTGAAGACCTTGACCTAGAAGAGTGTGTCCATGATCTTTTGGAAAACTTTGGTCCCTTGTTCAAAGAAAAGAATTTTTCGATTAAGTTAGAAAAGATACAAGGAACCTGCTACACCGATCAACGCAGTTTTGAATTTATCCTCTCTCAAATCCTCGCCAATGCCCTTAAATATAGCTCTGACAAGCCTGAACTTAGGATTTCTATGTCAAGAGCCAAGGGGCGCACCACTCTGATTATCAGGGATAATGGCTGCGGAGTTAAAGCTTGCGATCTCCCTCATATCTTTGAAAAAGGATTTACAGGAGACTCGGGAGATACCAGAAAAAAATCAACAGGCATGGGCCTCTATCTGGTCAAACAATTAGCAGATGCTTTAAAAATCGAAATTACAGTAAAATCCGAATGGATGCAAGGCTTTGAAATCACTCTTTCTATTTAGTAATTTTTGATTAAGAATTTTCAAGAAAATTGCCTAATCATAGAAAGCACATATTTTATATAAAAAAGGAAAGCACTTCTGCTTCCCTTTTTATTTGCGTTTCTTTTTAGCTTTTTTCATTTTGTTGGCCATGCGTTTCATAGACTGTTTCATGGCAAATTCACCGATTTTACCCTTGAGTCCCCCACCGAACATCTGGCTCATATCTGGCATTCCTGCTCCTCCGAGAGCTGACAAGTCAGGCATACCACCTTGCCCCATCATGCCTTCAAGGGCAGACATATCCATTCCTCCCATATTTGGCATATTTTTAGGGAGGTTATTTGGATTGATTCCCATCTGCTTCATCATCTTGTTCATATCCCCAGACATGACACCTTGCATGAGCTGTTTAGCCTGGTTAAAGTCTTTGATGAATTTATTCACTTCGATAAAAGTATTTCCAGAACCTGCAGCGATACGACGACGACGGCTTGGATTTAACAAATCAGGATTTTCACGTTCTTCAGGTGTCATCGAAGATACGATAGCACGTTTACGCGCAATCTGGCGCTCATCCACTTTCATATTTTGAAGGGCTGGATTATTGGCCATACCTGGAATCATCTTGAGCAAGTCTTCCATTGGCCCCATGTTTTGCACTTGATCCAACTGATCGATGAAATCATTAAAATCAAAGGTGTTTTCGCGCATCTTCTCAGCCATTTCAAGGGCTTTTTGCTCATCGTATTCCTGAGAAGCTTTCTCAATAAGAGTAAGCATATCCCCCATGCCAAGGATACGGCTTGACATACGATCTGGGTGGAAGGTTTCAATATCTGTAATCTTTTCACCTGTACCAGTGAACTTGATTGGCTTACCAGTGATGTGACGAACAGATAGAGCCGCACCACCACGAGTATCCCCATCAATCTTGGTAAGGATAACCCCAGTCACTTCCAACTGAGCATTAAACTCACGGGCAACATTGGCTGCTTCTTGACCAATCATGGCATCAACTACGAGCAGAATTTCATTTGGTTGAGCTAAAGCTTTTACGTCACGAAGCTCATTCATGAGGAGTTCGTCAATCTGCAAACGCCCTGCCGTATCAATCAAGACATAGTCGTTGTGATTGGCTTGCGCTTGCTCCAAACCTTGACGAACAATCTCAACAGCTGGCACTTCTGTTCCAAGTGCAAAGACAGGAACATCAATTTGCTGTCCAAGTGTTTTCAACTGATCAATGGCAGCTGGACGATAAATATCCGCCGCAATCATCAAAGGACGTGCATTTTCTTCCTTCTTGAGTTTGTTAGCCAGCTTACCAGCAAAGGTTGTTTTACCAGCCCCCTGCAAACCGACCATCATGATAATCGTAGGAATCTTAGGTGACTTAATAATTTCTGCCGTATCAGAACCTAAAACAGCTGTCAGTTCCTCGTCAACGATTTTGATAATTTGTTGCGCAGGATTAAGGGTATCAATGACCTCGTGTCCGACTGCACGTTCACGAACCTTCTTGATAAAGTCTTTTACAACAGGCAAGGCAACGTCGGCTTCAAGCAAGGCCAAACGAATCTCTTTGGTTGCTTCCTGGACATCCGCCTCAGAAATTTTTCCTTTTTTACGTAGATTTTTAAAGACGTTCTGTAAACGTTCTGTTAAACTTTCAAATGCCATTTTTTTCTCCTATGTTTCATTAATTCGGTGGAAAACGTCCAAAATCTTGTAAACAAACAAGTTCTTCTGGAGTGACTTCTTTCATTATCTCATTTGGATATCCCCAACAGCTAAAACCTATTTTCATAGCTTTGGAGATATCATTGGGCGAGATAATCTGTAGTCGAGTAGGAAATGGTTCCTCTGCGGCTAATAGTTTGCAAGGTAATCCTTGATAAATAACTAGACTGCCCATGATTACTCCCGATTGTCAATACTTGTTAAAATTTCTATCTGTTCCTGTAGAAAATCATCCTTGGGATACTGCTCCAAGATCTGGTCAAAAATCTGACTGCGAACAATGTAGTCAGAGTACATGTGCAATTTCATCTCATAATCTTCTAGAATCTTTTCTGTCCGCTTGATATTATCATAAACAGCTTGACGACTGACACCGAACTCTTCAGCAATCTCAGCAAGACTATAATCATCAGCATAATAGAGTTCAATATAATTCATCTGCTTGTCTGTCAAAAGCGCCGCATAAAATTCAAAAAGAGCGTTCATACGATTGGTTTTTTCGATTTCCATAACTTTTATTATACCAAAAAAACGATTATACTGCTAGAGTAGAAGCACTTCAAATAGAGCAAGAAGAAAAAAAGAACCTTGCAAAGCAAGATTCTTTTAGTGTCTGACTTAAATAATTGTTCTTCTGGGAACTTAATCGAATTAAGCTTCGATTTCTGTAACCATACCTGAACCAACAGTACGTCCACCCTCACGGATAGAGAATGTAGTACCTTGTTCTACGGCGATTGGGTGGATCAACTCAACGTCGATAGTCACGTTATCACCAGGCATTACCATTTCAGTACCTGCAGGAAGTTCGATTGAACCTGTAACGTCAGTAGTACGGAAGTAGAATTGTGGACGGTAGTTGTTGAAGAATGGAGTGTGACGTCCACCTTCTTCTTTAGTAAGGATGTAAACTTCACCCTTGAATTTAGTGTGTGGGTTGATTGAACCTGGTTTAGCGATAACTTGACCACGTTCGATTTCATCACGTTGGATACCACGAAGAAGCACACCTACGTTGTCCCCTGCAAGACCTTCGTCAAGTTGTTTACGGAACATTTCAACACCAGTAACAACTGCTTTTTGAGTTTCTTCTTTGATACCAACGATTTCGATTTCGTCGTTAACACGAACAGTACCACGGTCGATACGTCCTGAAGCAACTGTACCGCGTCCAGTGATTGAGAATACGTCTTCGACTGGAAGAAGCAATGGTTTGTCTGTGTCACGTTCTGGTTCTGGGATGTACTCATCAACAGTGTTCATCAATTCCATGATGATATCTTCGTATTTAGAGTCACCTTCAAGAGCTTTAAGAGCTGAACCTTGGATAACTGGAAGATCGTCACCTGGGAAGTCGTATTCTGACAAGAGGTCACGGATTTCCATTTCAACCAATTCAAGCAATTCTTCATCGTCAACCAAGTCAACTTTGTTCATGAAGACGATCAAGTGTTTAACACCAACCTGACGAGAAAGAAGGATGTGTTCACGTGTTTGTGGCATTGGTCCATCAGTTGAAGCTACTACAAGGATAGCTCCGTCCATTTGAGCGGCACCAGTGATCATGTTTTTAACGTAGTCCGCGTGTCCTGGAGCGTCGATGTGAGCGTAGTGACGTTTTTCAGTTTCGTACTCAACGTGCGCAGTATTGATAGTGATACCGCGTTCGCGTTCTTCTGGAGCAGCATCGATAGACGCATAGTCTTTTGGTTGGTTAACTGATGAAGGCAAGCGACGTGCCAATACAGTTGTGATAGCTGCTGTCAAAGTAGTTTTACCGTGGTCAACGTGTCCGATAGTACCAATGTTAACGTGTGGTTTACTACGATCGTATTTTTCTTTTGCCATTTGAGTAAAAGCCTCCAATAAAATATATTTTATAGATAGACAGTAGGCAATACAGTCTAACTTTCCTTACTATTTTATCAAATTTCAGCTAAATTGCAAGTGTTTTACACATATTTTATGAATTAATCTGAATCTTATGAAATACCGCTCTTCTACTTCTTTACAGTAACATCATTTCAAGTTTGTTTCCATTTTGACGTGCTGTTTTCATAAAAAAATCAGGTTTCCCCGATTTTTAGATTGATTCTGATTTTTCCTGCTCTTTAGCTTCTTTATGGTTTTCATATAATTTAGCTAAGAACTTGGTAATTTCTTTTAGGATAGAATAGGTTGGCACTGCCACAATCATTCCGATAACACCATAAATATTGCTAGAAAGTAAGAGAAGGACCAAAATGGTGATTGGATGAACCTTCATGACCCCTCCAACGATACGAGGATAAAGGATATTTCCATCAATTTGTTGAATAATCAGCATATAAATTACAGCTATAAGTACTCTGTGCGGATCAGTAAAGACGTTGGCAATGATCATGGGGATTAGACCAATACTTGGTCCAACATAGGGAATAAGATTTGCCAAACCAGAGAAAATAGCAAATACTAGAGCATATCTCAACCCGATTGTATTGTAACCAATATAGGCTAAACATCCAATAATAACCGCATCAATCGCGATTCCACTAATATAACGTGCTATGGTCGTATTCAAATTGGTCAAGAGACTAGAAAAATTTAACTTATCATGTTTTAAAATCGTTCGCTCCAGCATAGGAAGAAACTTATGACCATCTAACAAGAAATAAATCAAAAAGACCGGTGTCATAATGAGAATTAGAACTGTGCTAAACAAGGCTGAGAGAACGCTACCTAAACTATTACTCACACCATTTAGAATATTTTGCAATATATCAACATAAGATAAATTCAACTGTTGAATTGTCTTTTGGATATCAATATTTTGAAAGATTGGATTCATTGATAAATCATATACCAAATTTTGCAAGCGGCTATAAATATTCTGGCTAGAAATAATCAAGCTTGTCAACTGATTGATCAAAATCGGCAGCAAGTAGACTACTCCTACTACTATTGTACCAATCAAGGCACAAAGAGTAACAAGGACTCCAATCAAACGGTTGATTTTACATTTCTTTTCTAAAAACGTTACGATAGGATTTGTCAGGTAATAGAAGAATCCTCCGAGCAAAAATGGAATCATAATGGTATTGGCTACCATCACAAAAGGGGTGACAAGTGCTCCCATCTCTCTCCAAAGATATAAAATGAGAGTTAGCAGTAAAATTTCTATTGTCCAAAAAAATAATTTGTTTCTACGGAACATGGGTATCCTCCTTCTATCTATTTTACCATATTTCTAAAAAAGATAAGGTGGCTTTACTATAAAATCGAGAATATTTTTTCGCTTTGTGATAGAATAAAACTACTATGAAAAAAATAATTTTATCCTTACTAACACTAATCATTTTTGGCACAGCCACTCCTACTGTATCCGCACAAGATTTTGATGTTGCTGCTAAACATGCCATTGCTGTCGAAGCTACAACTGGAAAAATCCTCTATGAGAAAGATGCAAATCAGCCTGTAGAAATTGCTTCTATTACCAAACTGGTTACAGTTTATTTGGTCTATGAAGCTCTGGAACAAGGAACCATCAGCCTATCTACACCCGTTGATATTTCGGACTATCCTTACAAACTTACAACTAATTCTGAGGCGAGTAACGTCCCTATGGAAGCTCGAAATTATACTGTTGAACAACTATTAGAGGCTACAATGGTATCCAGTGCAAACAGTGCTGCAATTGCGCTAGCAGAAAAGATTGCTGGTTCTGAGAAAGACTTTGTAGACAAAATGAGGGCTAAACTTCTTGAATGGGGAATCCAAGATGCAACTATTGTAAACACTACTGGTTTAAATAATGAGACCCTTGGCGATAATATCTATCCTGGTTCTAAAAAAGACGATGAAAACAAGTTGAGTGCTTACGACGTTGCAATCGTCGCTCGTAACCTCATACGAGATTATCCTCAAGTTTTGGAAATCACCAAAAAACCAACTTCTACCTTTGCAGGACTTGAAATCCACTCAACCAACTATATGTTGGAGGGAATGCCAGCCTATCGTGGTGGTATTGATGGACTAAAGACAGGTACTACTGATAAAGCTGGCGCTTCATTCGTTGGAACAACTGTTGAGAAAGGGATGCGTATTATTACGGTTGTTTTAAATGCAGATCAACAAGATACCAACCCTTATGCGCGTTTTACCGCAACTTCTGCACTTTTAGATTATATTTCTGCAAACTTTGCCTTAAAAACTGTTGTTCAGAAAGGTGAAGCATACAATGATAGTAAAGTAACAGTTCTGGATGGTAAAGAAGACAATGTGACAGCTGTCGCTAAGTCAGACATTTCCATCGTCCAACGCATCGGAAGCGGTACTACACCTACTCTCCAATTCACACCGAAATCAACATCAGAAATGGCTCCATTGGAAGAAGGCAAGGTTGTTGGTACTCTAACCTATGATGACCAAGATTTGGTCGGTCAAGGTTATCTCACTTCTGAAAAACCTTCTTTTGAAATGGTCGCTGAAAAGAAAGTTGAAAAAGCCTTCTTCTTAAAAGTTTGGTGGAATCAATTCATCCGCTTTATCAATGAAAAACTATAAAAAAATCGCGAGTTTTCGCGATTTTTCTATTTCATCTCTTTAAAAGCTGCTTCAGCATCTGCATTGCTAATAGCACCAAATTGGATTTTTCCAATTTTACCTTGACTGTCAATCAAGTATTCCGTTGGAATACTACGAATTTGGTAAGCTTGGAAGGTAGTTGCTTGCGTATCATATAGAACTGGTATATCCTTGTAGCCTTGTTCTTGGTACCATTTTGGAAAGTCTTGAACTGTTTTTTCACCTTGTAGACCTGGTGCAATGACACTCAAGATTTCAAAGTCTCGGTCTTGTTTGGCAGCTAGTTCCATCAACTCAGGCATGCTTTTTTTACATGGTCCACACCAAGAAGCCCAGAATTTCAAATAGACCTTTTTCCCTTTATAGTCTGATAACTTCACTTCTTTGCCATCCATAGACTGCAAGGTAAAGTCTGGCGCATCCTTACCGACTGCGATTTGTTGTACAGCAGACTGTTTTGGACTGCTTGTCTGTTTGGTTTCTTTTTCACCACAGGCAATCAACAAGAATAGAGACATGAGACTCAATCCAGCAAAAATAACTTTTTTCATTTTTTCTCCTTTTATCCAAGAATTCCTGACAAGGCATTTAACTGCCCTAGCATTAATAATAATCCCATTAAAATAATCAAAGCTCCCCCGATTTTCTTTAGTAGGATCATATGGGGTTTTAATTTACTAAAATAGGGCATAATCCAGCCCGAAGCCAAGGCCAAAACAAGGAAAGGAAGGGCCATTCCCAACGTATACACTAAGGTTAGTAATGCTCCTTGCCAAGCACCATTTCCACCTGAAGCTGCTAGGGCCAAGACTGAGCTTAAAACGGGTCCGATACAAGGGGTCCAACCAAAACTAAAGGTTATCCCAAGTAAAAAGGCTGACAGATAGTGATTAGACTTGGATTGTTTGAAGGTGACTGTCTTTTGAACTTCCAGTTTATTGAAATGCAAGATTTCCATCTGGTGAAGCCCTAAAAGAATAATAACTATTCCCATAGCATAACGAAACCAGTCTGCATAGAGCATGTGCCCTAGGAATCCAGCTCCAAATCCTAAAATAAAGAAAATGAGGGAGATTCCTGCAATAAAGCACAATGTCCGAATTAAGCCTGACCATGCAACGTCTCTTCCAAAAAAGCGAAAGCTTTTCGAATTTCCCTGATCATCCAGTAAAATACCAGCATAGACAGGTAGTAAAGGAAAGATACAGGGTGAAAAGAAGGACAGAATACCTGCTAAAAAAACGGATACTAGAAATATAATCGACTCCAACAAATTACCTACTTTCTCAAAATTCTAATCCTATTTTACTACAAAAGAATAAATTTGTAAGAAGTCTGCTACGCTTGTTTATTTTATCTAAACTTGACAATTCAAGATAAAAATACAAAAAATTAAAAAATTAGAATCGTAGAACTTTTTTCAGATAGTTTAAAAAGTTTGTATTCCCCTATTCTTTTCTCTATAATGGAGAGAAAGGAGATGACTATGACAGAAATAAAACATGAAATTGATGCAAACTTTGCAGGACGACTCAATATCCTGCGTGCAGGTGTTCTGGGAGCCAATGATGGGATTATTTCCATCGCTGGAGTCGTTATCGGTGTTGCCAGTGCGACAAGCAATATCTGGATTATCTTTTTATCAGGATTGGCCGCTATTCTCGCTGGTGCTTTTTCTATGGCAGGTGGCGAATATGTCTCTGTATCCACTCAAAAAGACACGGAAGAAGCCGCTGTTGCCAGAGAACAGTTGCTCTTGGATAAGGACATCGAATCTGCAAAACAATCCCTCTATGCTGCTTACCTTCAAAATGGTGAGTGTGAAACGTCCGCCCAACTCTTGACCAACAAGGCCTTTTTAAAAAATCCACTCAAAGCCTTGGTCGAGGAAAAATACGGTATCGAGTACGAAGAGTTTACCAATCCTTGGCATGCTGCGATCTCTAGCTTTATCGCCTTTGTACTGGGAAGTCTTCCTCCTATGCTTTCGATCACCGTCTTTCCAAGTGACTATCGGATCCCTGCTACTGTCTTTATCGTAGCCCTTTCTCTTCTCATCACAGGCTATACCAGTGCTAAACTAGGCAAGGCTCCTACGAAAACTGCTATGATCCGTAACCTCTGTATTGGACTTCTCACCATGGGAGTGACTTACCTGTTTGGACAACTCTTTAGCATTTAAGATAAAAGAAATACCTCGATGAATTTCGAGGTATCTTTTTTACATTTGTACAATCTTACGATAGCTTCTTGAGGTAATCATAAAGATCAAAACGTAGACGATGAGGAAGATGGCACAAATGGAAAGTGTAACAGTCAACATCATGGTTGCATCTAGCACCCCAATGACTTTTAGGATGAGGCTAAGCATATGATAGGCAAAGGCAAGATGTAGGAAAGCAAAGAGCAAAGGGAGGAAGAAAACAGTTAGGACCTGTTTGTTGATGGTTTGCTTGATTTGCTTTTGATCGAGTCCGACCTTTTGCAAAATGATGAAGCGTTCACGGTCTTCATAGCCTTCAGAGATTTGTTTGTAGTAGATGACAAGAACAGTTCCCACCATAAAGATAATAGAGAGGAAGATACCGATAAAGAAAACTCCACCAAAGAGAGCACTCATCTGCGCACTACTATCAGCCAGATTACTTCCGTAAACATAGCTTCCTTCTTTGTTTAATTCTCTATTAAAGTTGTTGACGAATTTTGAATAGTCATCTGCAATTTTAAGCTGCTCGTCCTCGCTAGCCGTTACATTCATACCACCATAGTATTGATTAAAGATAGAAGAATTAGGATGTTGGTCAAGAAAGGCTTGTAGGTCAGGAACAACCAGATAGTTATAATCCGAAGTTAGAATATTGTACTGATTTGGGACATGTTCAAGAATAAAATCCTTTTTGATTTCTTCTTTGATCGTGTAGGTCTGATCATTAAGAGTCAGTTCTTTTTGACCTTGAAGTTCTTTGTTTTTAGTAAACAAGCCAACTTCCCTACCTGAAAGTGCAAGTTTTTGCCCCGTCATATTCTCGTAGTCTTTTTGATCAAAGACCATAAAAATAGTTTTCGGTTGAACACGATTTTGACCTTTCTCAAAAATTGTCAATTTCGTACCTTCTTGATTTGCCACGCCAAAGTTACTGTATGTAAGGACTTCTTTCTTTGTGACAGTTAATCCCTTATCGCTAGCATACTGGCTCAAGAGTTTTTCGATGTCTTCTTTTTCAACATTCTGCCCTGTAATCCCAAAATCATGCGGATTCATGACTTTCTTGAAAGTTTCTGAAGCCTTGAAGACGCTCGTTGTAGCAGACATAGTCACCAAGACCATGGTTGAAAGAATAGCAATCGTCGCCAGACCAACCGCATTTTTCTTCATGCGGAAAATGAGATTGGATACGGAAATCATGTTATTAGGTTGGTAATAGTAACGCTTGTTTTTCTTCAAGATTTGTAGGAAGACTGTAATCCCTGCATTGAACAAGAGATAGGTTCCAAAAATTACTAACAAAACTGCCACAAAGAAAATCATGAGTGCAGTTAAAGGATTTTCAACTGTCACTGCTAGGTAGTAACCAGCTGCTAGACTGATTAGACCTAGAATGGTTTGGAAACCTAAGAATCGTCCTTTTTTCTCACCACTAGCTTTTTCACGAGAGAGCTGAAGGGCATTCATGCGTGCGATGCGAAAGGCATTGATAAAAATCAAACCTAGGAAAATAGCTCCAAAAATAAGGATAACTAGGATAAAGACGGTTGGTTGGAAAGTCGAAACGAGCTCCACCTTCATTTTCATTAACTTCAGAAGAAGGGCAAAGATGAGCTTATCAAAGAGAGCTCCTAGGCCAAGACCAGCTGTCAGCGTTAAGGAACCGAAAATAAGAAGCTCCTTAAAAACCATACTAATCAGATGGCGCTTTTCGAGACCCAGTATACCATATACACCCAGCTCCTTGGAACGGTTCTTCATGACAAAACTATTGGCATAAAGGACAATAATTCCTGAGGCGATGGTAACAATTACCATACCGAGAGCGAGGGTCATAGAGATACTTTCTGCCCCTCGGATTTTGCCAATGTTAGGATTAAGTGATAATGAGTAAAAGAGATAGGTGATAGTCACAGCTAAGAGAACTGCAAGGGCAAAGGGATAGTAGAGTTTGCGGTTTTTGATTAAGTTCGAAACCGCTAACTTATTGGTTAATCGGAACATACTAATTCACCTCGCTTGCCATAACAGTCAAAGTATCAGAGATTTCCTGGAACATCTGACGCTCTGTCTTGTCTCCACGGTAGATTTGGTTGTAGAGGATTCCGTCTTTGATAAAGAGAACACGCTTGGCCCTGCTGGCTGCAGCTGTTGAGTGGGTTACCATGAGAATGGTTTGCCCGCGTTCATTGATTTCATCAAAAACATCCAGAAGAGCTGCAGATGACTTGGAGTCAAGTGCCCCAGTTGGCTCATCCGCAAGGAGAATTTCAGGTTCTGTGATGATGGCGCGTGCTACTGCTACCCGCTGTTTTTGACCACCAGAAATCTCGTAAGGGTACTTCTCTTGCAATTGGTTGATGCCCAAATTTTCAGCTGTTACCACCAATTTCTTCATCATCTCAGTAATAGGTTTTCGAGATAACACTAGCGGAAGCAAGATATTGTCCTTAACAGACAGGGTATCTAGTAAGTTAAAGTCTTGGAAAACGAAGCCTAACTTCTCACGACGGAAGCTAGAAGCCTGAGAATTTTTAATGGTTGCTGTGTCTGTTCCGTTTAGGTAAACCTGCCCACGAGTTGGTTTATCCAGCATAGCTAGGATGTTGAGTAGGGTGGATTTCCCAGAACCAGACTCTCCCATGATAGCCACGTAGTCACCCTTTTCCACGGTAAAGTGAATGTCTTTGAGGGCCTCTACTTGGTTGCCTTGGAAACGTGTTTTGTAGATTTTTTGAACGTGTTTTACATCTAAAAGTGTCATGATCTTCTCCTTCTTAATATCCCATCAATTGAAACTGTGCTTGCATCATAGCGCATCCCAGTTGAACGCGCTCGATGTCTTTTTGACTTGGTTTTCTTCTTTTCTTTTGTAAGATTCTTTTCATGGTTTTGCTCCTTTGTTCTTTATGAGTCTAGTTTATCGCAAAAAAAGGTAGCCTGCCATAACCTAACCTTACAAAAGAGACTTTAATCTTACATTTTTGTAAGATTGAGGAATTTTTTTGAAAATAGCTACTATAAGAAGTCCTGTCATTGCTTGTTTTATCCTTAAAATAATAGTAAAATTAAATTATGAAAAGGCTTTCTTTAACATCTTTTAAAAGAATCGGCTTTCTGATAATTATTTTTAAAAGTGCTAAACTATCATTCGTATCACTGCTATAAGGAGGGAGGTTCAGCCTCTCTTTTAGAAAGAGGTTCCTATGAAACGTATTTTTCTCTTCATCAGCAATCTTCTTTTAACTTTCTTTCTCATTGCGACTCTGTCCTTTTGGAAAGAAGCTCTTCCTCAACGCCTATTTCCAGGTGTGGCTGTACTCAGTGGACAAGCCGATTATACTACCCTCAAACAAGAATTAGATAGCCTTGCTAGGAAACATAATAGTCTCATCGCAAGAACCATTTGGGAAGTAGATAGTGATGGAAAATCACAAACTTACTACGAAGTTTTTGGAGATGGGAAACTCCCAGACTGGATGCCTCCAGCAAGTCAAGAAAGCATTCACAAGAGCGATCTTCTCAACAACTACAATATTATCAGCGGATCCCTAACTAGTCAAGAATTGGCCACTCATCTGAAAGAACTTGGACTAGAAAAAGCGAATGCATTTGAAAATGACAGAGTATCCTTTGTACTTGCCCTCTTTACCCAACCTAATCAGCTTACCAGTATGTTAATCTTTTTGCTGACTTTCTTAGCTTTGATTGTTATTGGCCAAATTCAATCTCTCTCTCAGTCAGGGATTCGATTGATTTCTGGAGAACGACTGAGCCATCTCTTCTTTCGTTCTCTCGCAAAAGACGGACTTGATATCCTTCTTTTTGGTCTACCTGCTTTGCTGATAGCAAGTGTCTTGCTCATTTCCCTAGGATATCCTTATGAGGTTCAAACTTTTTTAGGAATACTTTTTATTCTTTACAATAGCCTACTTTTCTTACTTAGTCTCCTAATTGCCATTCTTTTTACCATTTCTTTGAAAAAAGTTCATCTCCTCTCTATCATCAAAGGAAAATTATCAATCAAGTCAATTCTACGCATTCTCTACTTTGGTCAGGTACTTGCCATTCTACTGGTTATTGTAGGATTTGGACGTATGTCTACTTACTATCATATCCTTGAGAAAAATGAGGCTGGACAAGCTACTTGGGAACAACGCTCCAATGTTGTTACTCTTCAAACAGGGCGTTCCAGTCAGATGAAAAATTTAGATGAACTGCAGACAAATGCTGATAAATGGTTTGACTTTATTCAGCATGCTATAGATAATGAGAATGCTTTCCTTATTAAACATAATCTAGTTGAGCAAGCTCTTAAGCAAGCTACCTCAAATCATAATGAAACTGAAGATAACCCTTATGGTGTGGAAGGAAAAAATATTCTCTATGTAACACCTGACTACTTCAAAAAAGAAGGTATAGAGTTAACATCAGAAACCTTTCAAAAAATCAACACCCTCAAAGATGGACAGATCCTTGCCATACTCCCAGAAGAACTACAAAAAAATGAAAAAGATATAAAATCAACCTTGCAACAAGAGTTAACCAACCGATTATACAGTAGCAAGTCTAATCAAACTGTCGAAGTTAGTATAGCTTATACCAATCAAAAAAATGATGTATTTCTCTATAATACCGCCCATATTGCTTATGATCAATGGTTATCAAATCCCATCTTTCTTGTGCTTTCTCCTAAAGCACTTGGCAAGGCTTCCTCCATCTTCTGGTTTACAAATCTAGAATATCTCTATTTTACAGACCTCCACCAGACACAAGAACTTTTAAAACACTATCAACTTGATCATATGGTCTCAAGGCTATCGTCTGCTAGGGAAACCTATCTCCAGTTAAATCAAAAAATTAAAATCGAAATTTTTAGTAACTTAGCGAGTGCTATGTTTGCTATTTTGACTTCAATTTTGCTGTTTACAAGTTTAAATCTGCTCTATTTTGAAGCCTTTCGCAAAACCATATTCTTGAAAAAAATCGCAGGCTATTATTTCTTTGAATTACACAGTAGATATATCACTTCTCAAATAATAGCTCTCTTTCTCGGAAGTGGTCTAGCTTTCATTATTTCTAAGAATATCTGGATTACCCTGATCCTATTTTTCATCTTTTCAAGTTTAGCCGTTCTTCTATTGAAGATTTGTGATAAGAAGGAAAGTAAAACCTATGCTAGCATCATCAAAGGAGGATAGTATGATTGAATTACAACATATTTGGAAACAATTTGGTTCTCGTATTATTTTTTCAGACTTGAATCTGAATTTTCAAAGTGGTATGGTGTATGCTTTGATAGGAGACAGTGGTTGTGGAAAAACCACTTTGCTCAATATGCTTGCAAAACTAGAGACTTTCGACAAAGGAGAAATAGTTTACAAAGGAAAATCTTTGACTTCTCTAAAAAATGAGGAATTCTATCGTAACGAGCTAGGTTATCTCTTCCAGAACTTCGGACTATTAGAAAGTCAGACCATTCGAGAAAACCTTGAGCTGGGACTGATTGGCAAAAAACAGAACAAGAAACAAGAAAAAGAGAGACTTCTTCTTCAAGCACTGCAAGCTGTCAGACTAGATTATCTAAGTCTCAACCAAAAAATCTATGAATTATCTGGTGGTGAAGCTCAACGCGTAGCGCTTGCTAAGATTATCCTGAAAGATCCTCCTTTAATTTTAGCTGATGAGCCTACCGCCTCGCTAGACCCCAAAAATTCCAAGGAAATTATGGAAATTCTCCTTGAACTTCGTAATGCTAATAGAACAATTATCATCGCAACTCACAATCCTAGTATTTGGAAAATGGCTGATCAGGTAATTCATCTCTCTCAGGATGGAAAAGAATATACTTAAACATCAAAATCCCTTGTGGCTAAATAACCACAAGGGATTTTCAGTCATTTATGCTACTTCTTTTAAGTAACATAGTGCAAATAATAAATTTTCCCTGTTAAATCTCACCAAAACCAGCCATCATTATCTTCAATTGCTTGGGCTTCCTTGCGTTTGCGTGGTCCGGTTCCATACATTTCAGCTTCAATCTCTTCCTTAGTTGGCAGGATAGAGGCAAGGATGATGTAAATAATCACTCCGATTCCAAAATTTGCCACAGTAAAAATGGCGAAGAGAAAGCGGACTAGGGTTACATCAAGTTTCCACTTGTCTGATAGACCAGCTAAAACTCCTGACACCATACGATTTCGTCTCATTTTATAAAATTTTGTATTCATGATTGTTTCCTCTTTCGGTATTCTTACAAGTAGTATAGCATAAAACGGGACCAAGAACATCAGTCCTTAGGCCGATTTAAGATGACGAGTTTACCACGGCATACGCCACAGCGATAGCGTTTTGTGTTAATTTTCCTCTTGCGTTGATAGGTTTGCTGGCAAGATTGGCACTGATAGACTAGGTAACTATCCTGACTTTTCAAAGGTGGTACAAAGCGTAGTCCATCCACTTCTTTCAAAAGTTCCTTAAAATCTCGGTCCTTATGGCGATACCCCTTTTTCTGAAAATAAAGGTGATAGTGACAAAGCTCATGGCGCACGATTTTGCGAAAAACTTCCAAACCAAGTTCATTATACACCTTGGGATTAAAATCCAAATGCCCATCTTTAGGAAAAAATCGCCCACCTGTCGAACGTAGACGAGAATTCCACTGGGCTTGGTGCGTGAAAGGTCTACCAAAGTCTTCGAGTGAAACAAACTGAACGTACTCAGTCAGTTTCATCTGGAGCTAAGAGCGACAGATTAACTTTTTCACGTTCAGTATCGATTTTTTTAACCCAAACCGTTACCAAATCTCCGACTGACACCACTTGGCTGGGATGTTTGATAAATTTACGACTCATATGGGAAATATGAATCAAGCCGTCCTCATGAATCCCGATATCAACGAATGCACCGAAGTCAACGACATTACGCACCACACCTTCCAGTTTCTGGCCGACTTTTAAATCCTTGATATCCAAGACATCTTGACGAAGCACAGGTGCATCAAATGAGTCACGGAAATCTCGACCTGGTTTGAGAAGATCAGCAATGATATCTTTAAGGGTTTCTGGGCCAAGTTCTAGTTCTTGCGCCATTTCCTTGATAGAAAGAGACTTAAGCTTATTTTGGGCTTCTTCATTTAGGTCTTTAATATCTAAACGTTTGAAGAGCTCCTTAACTGCAGCATAGTTTTCTGGGTGAACTCCAGTATTATCTAGGATATTGCTACTTTCAGGGATACGGAGGAAACCAGCAGCCTGCTCAAAGGCCTTAGCACCTAGACGAGGAACCTTCTTGATTTGAGAACGTGAAGTGATTTTTCCTTCTTCTTCACGGTATTTGACAATATTTTCAGAGATAGTTTTATTGAGTCCAGCTACGTGGGAAAGAAGAGCAGGGCTGGCAGTATTGACATTGACGCCGACTTGGTTGACCACCGTATCGACGACAAAATCCAGACTCTCAGACAGTTTCTTCTGACTGACATCGTGCTGGTATTGACCGACACCGATTGACTTAGGATCGATTTTGACCAATTCAGCAAGGGGGTCCTGCAAACGACGAGCAATAGAGATAGCAGAGCGTTTTTCAACGGTTAATTCTGGAAACTCCTGACGCGCAAGTTCACTGGCAGAATAGACAGAAGCGCCACTTTCATTGACGATGACATAGCTGACTTCTGGAAAATCTTTCAGAACTTCCGCCACAAAGGCTTCACTTTCACGACTAGCCGTTCCATTTCCGATGGCAATGATTTCCACGCCATACTGACCAATCAAGTCTGCCAAATCTTTCTTAGCTTCTTCAATTTGACGAGCTGAAGCTGGTTTAACAGGATAGATGACTTGGATCGTCAGCATTTTTCCTGTCGCATCAACGACTGCCAGCTTGGCACCTGTACGAAAGGCAGGGTCAAAGCCTAAAACCACGCGCCCTTTTAGCGGAGCAACCAAGAGGAGATTTCGCAGATTGTCCGAAAAGAGTTGGATAGCTCCTTCTTCTGCCTTCTCAGTTAATTCTGTCCGAATGCGCCGCTCGATAGCCGGCAAGACCTTTTTCTTAACTGACTGTTGAACAACTTCATCTATATAGGCATTTTTCACCTTGAAACGGGCAGCAAAGAAAGCTAGAATACGGTCCGTCGCATGTTCAAAACCAACTTTTAAGATACCTAGTTTTTCACCACGGTTGAGCGCCAAGGTACGATAACCTTGCATATTTCCAACTGTCTCTGAAAAATCGTAATAAATCTGAAAAACTTGTTTTTCATCTAGACTTTCATCTTTGACTTGTGAAGTGATTTTAGAGTGTCTCAACACTTCCTGATAGGTCAGTGAACGCAAAGTCACATCTTCAGATAAGGCTTCGACCAAGATATCAACCGCACCAGACAGGGCTTCTTGACCAGTCGCAAATCCTTCACAGACAAACTTCTCAGCTTCTTTCTCTAAGCTAGTAACATTCTGCAAAATCAAGCGAGCAAGAGGAAAGAGTCCAGCTTCACGGGCAATGGTTGCCTTGGTTCGACGTTTTTCCTTATAAGGAAGATAGAGTTCCTCTACGTCTGCTAATTTCTCAGCTGCCAGGATAGCCTCTTCCAGTTCCTTGGTCAGCTTGCCTTGTTCTTGAATCTTAGCTAAGACAGCTTCTTTACGGTCGTTGAGATTTGTCAGACTTTTATCCAAGTCGATAATGGCCTTAATCGCCACCTCATCCAGACTACCAGTCATGTCCTTTCGATAACGCGCGATGAAGGGAATTGTCGCCCCCTCAGCCGTCAAACTTAGAACAGTATCGATTTGCTTTAAGGTTACACCCAAATCTTGGGAGATTTTTTCATATTTTTTGTCCATATACCTATTATACCATAAGGAACAGCCCTTGTTTCGCCCTACTCATTTTTACCTCTTTAATTATCAAAATAATCCCATTTCCGTAAAATAATAGTATAATAGAGGTAGAATTTAGAAAAGAGGTAGGCCCATGGCTGTTAAATTTACAAAAACCGATGACTTGGACAAGATGTTTGAGGAATTCGCCAAACTTCCTGACTTAACACAGGTCACTTTCCCAGATGACAAAGACAAAAAAGAAAAAGTTGAGAAGAAAAAATAGATGACGATTTTTCAATCTCTTCCTCCTAGTGTATTACAGGCAGGGGCTATTTTTCTCTCCATCATGATTGAAGCCCTTCCTTTTGTCCTGATTGGGAGTCTCATTTCGGGGTTGATTGAGGTCTATATCACACCTGATAAAGTTTATGAGTTTCTTCCTCGCAATCGTTGGGGAAGGATATTTTTTGGTACCTTCATTGGCTTTCTCTTTCCATCCTGCGAGTGTGGAATCGTTCCCATCATCAATCGTTTTTTGGAAAAAAAGGTGCCCAGCTACGTGGCAGTTCCCTTTCTGGTGACTGCTCCCATTATCAATCCTATCGTTCTTTTCGCTACTTACTCTGCCTTTGACAATTCAATAAAACTTGCCTTCTTGCGAGCTCTGGGAGCTATTGTGATTGCTTTGGTGCTTGGAATTTTCCTAGGATTTTTCTGGAAGAAACCCATTCAAAAAGAGAATTATATCACTTGTCATGAACATGACTTTTCACACTTGAGTCCCTCTAGAAAAGTGTTTCAGGTCTTTATACAGGCTATTGATGAGTTTTTCGATATGGGGCGTTACTTGGTCTTTGGCTGTCTTTTTGCGGCCATCATACAGGTCTATGTCCCGACTCGGATCCTGACCTCTATCAGTGCTAGTCCAATCCTTGCGATTCTCTTGCTCATGTTTCTAGCCTTTCTCCTCTCTCTTTGTAGCGAGGCAGACGCCTTTATCGGTGCTTCTCTCCTCTCGAGCTTCGGCCTAGCACCAGTCCTTGCCTTTCTGGTCATTGGCCCCATGCTTGATATCAAAAATCTCCTCATGATGAAACACTATCTCAAAGCGCGCTTCATCTGGCAATTCATGGGCATTGTGACAGTGCTTGTCTTGCTTTATTCTTACATGATGGGGGTGATGCTATGATCCGATTTTTCATTCTACTGGGCTATTTTGCTCTGACTCTGTATCTGCAGCTTTCTGGCAAGCTCAGTCACTACATCAACCTCCACTATTCCTATCTAGTCTATATCTCTATGATCCTTTCTTTTTTGTTGGCTCTGGTCCAATTCTACATCTGGATCAAGAAAATCAATTCTCACAGCCATTTGGAAAGTCGTCGAGCTAGACGAATCAGCATCCTTTTACTGTCACTACCTCTATTGATTGGAGTTGCCTTTCCGACAGTAAGTTTGGACTCGAGAACCGTGTCTGCTAAGGGATATCATTTCCCACTTGCTGAGGGAATCGATACAGCTATTCAAGCAAGCGAAGGAACATCCAGTCAATACCTCAAACCCGATACCAGTACCTATTTTTCCAAATCTGCTTATGAAAAGGAAATGAGGGCTACAGCTGACAAATACCTCATCCAACCAACCATTCAAATCACTGATGAAAACTATATGGAGGTCATGGAAATTCTCTATGACTACCCTCAAGAGTTTGAAGGAAAGAAAATCGAGTTTACAGGCTTTGTCTATAACGACCCTAGCCACCCAGATAGCCAGTTCCTCTTTCGCTTTGGGATTATCCACTGTATCGCCGACTCTGGAGTATATGGACTCTTGACCAAGGGGAACTCACGCCAGTATCCTGACAATACTTGGATCACCGCTAGAGGAACCCTGACCCTCCACTATCATAAAGAACTCAAACAAAAACTCCCAACACTGGAAGTTGAGAGTTTCACAAAAGTAGACAAACCAGAAAATCCCTACGTTTATCGTATGTTTCAATAAACATATATATCTTAGCAAAAATTCAAAAGGTTATCAACGAATAATTATGAGGACTTAGTTCAGAATTGCTCAGAGCTAAGTCCTTTAAGTTTGCTATAAATCGATTTGACTGAAGAAAAAGTATTGAGAAAGAAAAATTATTCCCTAGTAAAAAATCTTATCCCAATAAAACTTAACCGCGATATATTAGCTTTACAACTTAAGTAATTAGAGTATTGATTCAGGACTTAAATGAATCGAACTATGGAAAAATAACGAAACTATTCCTAGGAGATTAATTGCAATACAATCTTTAATAATCTATTCAAAGCAAATTTAACTTATTAGCTGGTGATTATGCCTCCTCTAAGTCAATTCATCATAGTCAGGATTCTTCCGCACATAGAGAGCCGCATAAACTGCGTCTACCATAACCGCTGGAAAAGTCACTGTTATCAGAATCCCAAATGAAATACCAAAGATATTCTCAATGTAACCAGTAAGAATTGCTGGGATTAAACTAACAGCTACAAAAGCAACTCCAAGGTTGAACAGTCGCTCTTGTTTTTTACTTTTTTTCTTGCCACCATATGTCTCCCAACGGTTGAAAGCCCAGATTTTTCCCTGATTTTTAGGAAGATAGTACCATGAATAAAGTGCAGTGGAGAAAATGAATAAAAAGATTAACGGAATCGTATAAAACAGCACCTTTTCTGATGAAAAATCAGCTGGGACAGTAGAATTATTCTTTGACAAAAATGATGTCATCCCAATAAAATCTAGCCACAGTATGTTAGTTCCCACGACTAAAGAAATTAAAATATAGGTTAAAGATTTGAACTGATTGATCAAATCATGGAAAAATGACAAAATTATGCCCAAGAGGTTAATCACGACACAAGTTGTAAAAGCACCTCTAATCACACCATAATAATCGCTATACCAACCTTTTAGTCCAATTCCAACTAAAAGAATTGAAAAAAACAAATTGATCCATGGATAGATCTTGATATATCCTAAAACAACTTCATTGGTTATTAGAGGTCCGTGATAGCGTTCATTTAGATAGGCAGAATTCTCTGTTCTATTTTTCTTTTTGTTTTTTACCATTAGCTAAACCACCCTGCTACTGTCTGAATGCCATTATCAATAGCATCCGTTGTAGCCTTCAATTCATCCTTAGTACGATATAACACCTTGCTTCTATATAAATATTCCTCTTCTAATTCACCATTTCTTCCGCACATAGAGAGCCGCATAAACTGCATCTACCATAACCGATGGAAAAGTCACTGTTATCAGAATCTCAAATGAACTACCAAAGATATTCTCAATGTAACCAGTAAGAATTGCTGGGATTAAACTAACAGCTACAAAAGCAACTCCAAGGTTGAACAGTCGCCCTTGCTTTTTACTTACCACCATATGTCTCCCACTGGTTGAACGCCCAGATTTTTTCCTGATTTTTAGGAAGGTAATACCAAGAGTAGAGAGTGCATGAAAAGAGAAAGATACCAAAGATTACAAGATTATAAACAAGTGCCAAATCTGAATAGATCCCATCATTGTCAACTAGCATTAACAAACATATAAAATCGATATCAATAAGTAAAACGAAAATAATCAACGAAATAAGAAGGTAAATTAGACTTCTAAATTTTAAAATTAATTTATCAAAAAGGAGATTAGAATTGCCACACTACAATTTGATATACAGAATACGAATAAAATCTTGTAGATGCCTAATTATCAATAAAAGTCATCCCTAAAAAACAATAACGAAGATATAAAAAGAGCTATCCAAGGAAATACTTTAATATATCCTATGCTTACCTCGTTAGTAATAAGGAGTAATAAGGGGCCCGTGATAACGTTCTTTATACATACTTACCTCCAAATAATTTTTTTAATCGGCTTTGACTTATTAGCTGATGATTATTCAACTTCAAATATCTTTCACCAAACCCCTTTGAACTTACACAGAAAAATCAAGACGGAAATAATAAACGAAAAGCCTATCGCACAAGCTAGAAAGCTTGATACAATAGGCTTTTTAAAAATTCATTATTTAACAGCGTCTTTAAGAGCTTTACCAGCTTTGAATGCTGGAACTTTAGAAGCTGCGATTTTGATTTCTTTACCAGTTTGTGGGTTACGACCTTTACGTGCAGCACGCTCACGAACTTCAAAGTTACCGAAACCGATCAATTGAACTTTTTCACCAGCTGAAAGGTATTCAGTTACTGCTGCGAATACAGCGTCAACTGCTGCTGCTGAATCTTTCTTAGTCAATTCTGTAGCTTCTGCTACTTTAGCGATCAAATCTTGTTTGTTTGCCATGTTAACAAATCCTCCAAATAATTTCTAATTAACAACTATAATCATATCCTAAAATCGCCTATAGGTCAAGTCAAAAACGCTATTTCTAACGATTTTTCTCTATTTTTTTAGGAATGATATCGAACCAAGATAGCCCATGCATTTTCACCTGTGTGGGTTTGAATGATGGAGCCTGTTTCCAGTACTGAGATTGGTTTTTCAACATAAGTTTGTAAAACATTCTTCATCTCATTGGCCCATTCATTGGTACCAGCGTAGGAAATTCCAATTTCCGCAACGGATTTATGAGAGAGAGTCTCTGCTAGTTCATCAAGCCATTTTTTGAAAGTTTTCGCACCACGGCCTTTGACAATTGGTTGAAGTTCATGGCTCTTCATTTGCATGACGACACGAATATTCAACAGAGAACTAAGCAAGCCTGTCACACGCCCAATACGACCACCTTTGACTAAATTTTCTAGAGTCGAAACGCCGATATAAAGTTCGGTATGATTTTTCACATCTTCCACATGTGCCAAGATAGTTTCTAAATCTTTTCCTTCTTGGGCAAGTTTAGCTGCTTCAACTACTTGGAACTTCATCGCCTGGTCTGTAAAAGAACTATCAATAACGGTCACATCAGCGCTAGAGAGGCTCGCTCCTTGGCGAGCAGCTTCGACAGTACCAGATAGTGCATGGGACATATGGATAGCGAGAATCTGGCTACCATCTTTGCCTAGCTCTTCAAAAACTTCAGCAAATACTCCCACTGGAGGCTGACTGGTTTTGGGTAGGTTTTTACTTTGCTGCATGAGATGGAGGAATTCCCCCTCTTTCAAATCTGCATCAGAATAAAGGATACCATCAATCATCACAGATAAAGGAACAACGGTGATATTTAATTCTTTAACCACTTCTGGTTCAATAGTAACAGAGGAATCCGTTACAATTTTTACTTGTGTCATATCTTCAATCTTTCTATTCTTCTCAATAAGATAGGGATTTATCACTTTTATTATATCAAAAAATTGTTAAAAAATCATAATGAATCCAATGAAAAAGCTTGGAATTTTGGTATAATCTATCTATAGAAAAGCGAGGGAAAGTCATGATCCGAAAAGTTCAGCCTATTATCACTATCATACTTGGGGCAGCTATTTACGCCTTCGGTCTTACCTACTTTGTTGTTCCTTATCATTTATTTGAGGGTGGTGCGACAGGTATTACCTTGATTACCTTCTACCTCTTTAAAATCCCTGTCTCAGTGATGAATCTCTTGATTAACATCCCTCTCTTTATCCTGGCTTGGAAGATATTTGGTCCCAAGACTCTCTACTCCAGCCTTCTAGGATCCATTTCACTTTCCGTTTGGCTAGCAATCTTTGAGCGCATTCCTTTGGACATCGACTTGCAAGGGGATCTCATCATTGTCGCTTTAGTCTCAGGAGTTTTACTGGGGGTTGGTTTAGGAATCATCTTTAATGCTGGTGGTACAACGGGTGGATCAGATATTGTTGCTCGCATCCTCAACAAATACACCAATATTTCAATTGGAAAATTGCTTTTTGGGATTGACTTTTTTATCCTGATGTTGATTTTGATTATCTTCCAGGACCTTCGTCTGGTTACCTATACCCTCTTGTTTGACTTTATCATCGCTCGTGTTATCGACCTGATCGGTGAAGGAGGTTATGCTGGTAAAGGATTTATGATTATAACTCAATTTCCAGATCAGTTAGCCGAAAAAATAAACGATGAACTCGGACGTGGTGTTACCTTTATATCTGGTCAAGGCTACTACAGCAAAAAGGATTTAAAAATTATCTACTGTATTGTCGGTCGAAATGAAATCGTTAAAATGAAGGATATGATTCACAAAATTGATCCTCAAGCCTTTATCACCATCACTGAGGCTCATGAAATTCTGGGTGAAGGATTTACTTATGTAAAAGATTAAAAAAGCTGGGAATTCCCAGCTTTTATTCTTCTTCTGCGAGGGTTGAATGGCGGAACCCGTAAGTAAAGTAAATGATTAGACCAACTAGAAGAGCAATTCCAAAGGCAATCCAGGTATCTAGACTATATTGAAGCATAAAGGAAACACAGATAAGAATGGAAAGGATTGGCAAAAGCGGCACTAAAGGAGTTTTGAATTCTCCTTCTTTTGGCATGCCCTTATCCTTTCTGAGCTTGATAATACCGTAGGCAAGCAAAATGAGATAAGCTAGCGTACAGATATTTAAAAAGGCAGCGATACTGGCTAGCGGAAAGACTCCTGCTGCAATGGCTGAAGCAACTCCTGTTAAGATGGTCGCATTCTTTGGAACTCGGCTAGTTTTACTTAGCTGTTTAAAACTTCGAGGTAAAAGTCCATCACGTGCTAAGCTATATATCATTCGAGACAAAGCATAAGTCATGGAGATACATACGGTTATCAGGGTTAGAATGGCTACAAGCGAAACATAGTTGGCCGCCCAACCGATACCAATACTCCGTAATGAAAAGGCTACTGCATCGTCCACATTGAGCTTACTGTAGTGAACAATCCCTGTCAATACTAAGGTTACCAAAGCATAGAGAATGGTGACGATTGTCAGAGAAAGCACGATTCCGCGGGGAATATTTTTTTGCGGGCTTTGTATTTCATCAACTGCCATGGAAATAGACTCAAATCCGAGAAATCCAAAGAACATCAAAGATGCACCTGCCATAATCCCTGTACTTCCACCATATAGTTTACCAAAACCAAATGGAGCGAAATTCGTCCAATTTTCAGGCTTGATGTACCAAATCCCAACTAGGATAAATAATGCGAGAGCTGAGAATTTCAAGACCACTAAAAGCGAATTAAATCGCAAAGCTGCCTTGGAATTTAATAAAACCAATCCCGTTACCAAGGTCAGTACTAAAATAGGCAGAAGATCGATATAGGTTCCTTGTTCAGGATTAAAGGTTCCATTCAAGGCTTGGGGCATGGAAATACCATAATTACTGAGCAGACCCTTAAAGTAAGCTGCCCAACCAGACGCCACACCTGAAACAGCCGTCATGAATTCCATGATGGTCAACCAACCAGCAATCCAGGCTGGCAATTCTCCTAGAATCGCATAGAGGTAACTATAAGCACCACCAGTTGCAGGCACACGAGAGGCAAATTCTGCGAAAAAGAGGGCAGATAGAGAAACACACAGGGCAGAAATCACAATGGAAATCACTAGTGATGGACCAGCAAGTGTTGCTGCTGCAGTTCCTGTAATGGTGAAAATCCCCGTCCCTACCATAGCACCGATTCCTAATAGAATCAAATCCCACAATTTCAAATGGCGATGCATCTCTGTCTGTCTCAGACTAACATCCTTGGTTCTAAAAATATTCATACTTCATCTCCACTAAATGTAATTGTTTTATTTTACCATATAAAAGCACTTTTGTGAATATTTATTAGGTCCTTTTTTGAAAAAAATCTGAACAGGAAGCTTTCCTGTTCAGATTTTGCATTTTTACCCACTAATTCTTTCAATTAGTTACTCATCAAGAGAGTAAGCTCAACAGTATACTCCATTGAAAGTTTTTGGGGATTTGGGATTTTTTAAACTTCAAAGTAAGGGAACGGACGGTCACTATCTAAAGGACGATTTGGAACTTCTTGTTCCAAAATAGCGCGCCAACCTGATACCAATTCTTCAAAAGTCAATTGGGCTTCTGGAGAAGCTGTTGTCAGCTTCCGACCAAACCAAGCCATGGTTGCAGTTTCAAACTGAAGCATAGCGTACTGGATTACTGGTACATTTGCCTCTTCATAATTTTCATTTACTGCACGCGCTACTTCTGCCGCTTGCGGAAGGAGTTGATTGCTGATTTTATCAACAACAGTCTCATCCATCTCTCTCCATGAAAGAAGTTGACCATTTACCTGATAAAAGAGCTCAAAGGTTTCTTGATTTTTCTTAAAATTGGTAAGAACAAAAGCACGTTCTACTACCTCAGGACCACCAGCAGCTTTTACAGCGTTTATTAAGAGGTTTTGTTCCATTTGTCGCCAATAATCATCTGCTTCTTCTGCTAAATCATTTGTAAACTGTGGAATAATTTCCTCGGCAGGAATCTCGCCTTTATTCGCTTTTTCAACATTACCAAATAATTTTTTTAAGAATCCCATTTGCTTCTCCTTTTTCTTTTACCCAACAGATCCTTCCATTTCATAACTAATCAAGCGGTTTAGCTCAACTGCATATTCCATTGGAAGTTCTTTTGTGAAGGGCTCTACAAATCCCATAACGATCATCTCAGTTGCCTCAGATTCTGACAAACCACGGCTCATGAGGTAATAGAGTTGTTCTTCTGAAATCTTAGAAACCTTAGCTTCGTGCTCCAAAGCAACTTGCGAGTTGTGAATTTCATTAAACGGAATGGTATCTGATGCTGACAAGTCATCCATGATAATGGTATCACACTCGATGTGAGAAACAGATTTCTTAGAGTTCTTGTTAAAGGTTACTTGTCCACGGTAGTCAACCTTTCCTCCACCTTTAGCGATGGATTTAGAAACGATAGACGAGCTTGTATGTGGAGCGTTGTGGATCATCTTAGCACCCGTGTCTTGGTGTTGACCAGCATTAGCAAAGGCGATAGAGAGCATGGTACCACGCGCCCCTTCTCCATCTAGATAAACAGATGGGTATTTCATGGTTGTTTTAGCACCCAAGTTACCATCAATCCACTCAACAGTCGCATCTTTCAAAGCCTTGGCACGTTTTGTTACCAAGTTATAAACGTTGTCAGACCAGTTTTGGATGGTTGTATAACGCATATAAGCTCCGTCCAAGGCAAAGATTTCTACAATGGCAGCGTGCAAGCTGTTACTTGAATATGTTGGCGCTGTACATCCTTCTACGTAGTGGACGCTTGCTCCCTCGTCAACGATAATCAAGGTACGTTCAAACTGACCTGTATTTTCGTTATTAATACGGAAATAAGTTTGAAGTGGAATGTCTACCTTGACTCCTTTTGGTACATAGATAAAGGTTCCACCAGACCATACTGCTGAGTTAAGGGCTGCCAACTTGTTATCAGTCGGCGGTACCAACTTAGCAAAGTATTGTTTAAACAAGTCTGGGTATTCCTTGAGGGCAGAATCCGTATCTGTAAAGATAATACCTAACTTCTCAAATTCTTCTTTCATGTTATGGTAAACCACTTCTGACTCGTACTGGGCAGAAGCTCCTGCTAGATAAGCACGTTCAGCTTCTGGAATACCGATACGTTCAAAGGTTTCTTTAATCTTTTCAGGTACATCATCCCAAGAACGGGCTGGTTTGTCAGATGGTTTTTGGTAGTAGATCAAATCATCAAAGTCAATCTCTGACAAGTCTGCTCCCCATGTTTGCATAGGCATTTTTTTGAAGGTTTCATAAGACTTCAAACGGAATTCTAACATCCACTCAGGTTCTCCCTTAGCAGCTGATAATTCGCGAATGACATCTTCATTCAATCCTTTTCCTGTCGATAGGACAGGCTCTACATCATCATGGAAACCAAATTTATATTCACCAAGATCAATTGGTTTTGGTTCTACTCTTTCTTCAGCCATAATATCCTTTCTTTCATTATATATTTCTATGTTTCTTATTTATCTTCTTGATTTTCAATTGTCTTCTTAAGAGCGTTCCAAGCTAGGGTTGCACACTTGATTCGTTGCGGGAATTTGGCAACACCTGACAAGAAGGCTGCATCGCCTAGTTGATCTTGGCGGTCATCTTTTTGTCCTTGAACCATTTCAGAAAAAATGGTCGCAAGTTCTAAAATTTCTTGCTTGGTCTTCCCTAAAACGGCATCTGTCATCATACTAGCAGAGGCAGTTGAGATGGTACATCCTGAATTTAGAAAAGCAATATCTTCCAAACGGTCCTCTGCGTCAAACTTGACAGAGAGGTTGATGACATCCCCACAGGTTGGATTATTGAGGCTGATTTGCTCAGCATCATCCAGCTTCCCCTGATGATGAGGATTTTTCGAATGGTCTGCTACCACTGCCATATAAAGGCTATCTAGTTTAGAAAGTGCCATTGAAAAACTCCTTTGTTTTTTGTAGGGCATCGACTAACTTGTCACAATCTGCCTTGTTATTGTAGATATAAAAACTTGCACGAGCTGTTGCTGGAACTTCCAAATACTGGAGCAAGGGTTGCGCACAGTGGTGACCTGCACGAACAGCCACTCCTTCATAATCCAGAGCCGTCGCAAGGTCGTGAGGATGAAGATCCCCAAGGTTAAAAGCAATAACACCTGAACGTTGAGCCAAGTCCTGAGAACCGTAAATGGTCAAACCTTCAATGGCCTGCAATTTTGGAAAGACGTATGCAATCAGTTCTTGTTCATGAGCTTCAATGGCATCCATACCAAGATTTTCTAGGTAATCTACTGCTGCTGCAAGTCCAATAGCGCCTGCCATATTAGGAGTCCCAGCCTCAAATTTCCAAGGCAATTCCTTCCAGCTAGCAGATTGCTCATAGACGAAATCAATCATCTCGCCGCCAAATTCTACTGGTGACATTTGTTCCAGATACTTTTCTTTGCCATAAAGAACACCGATACCAGTCGGACCAGCCATCTTGTGCCCTGAAAAGGCAAAGAAGTCCACATCCAAGTCCTGGACATCAATCTTCATATGTGGCGTAGACTGAGCACCATCCACCACCATGATAGCTCCAACTTGGTGGGCCAATTGCGTGATTTCTTTGATAGGATTAACCACACCAAGAACATTGGAGGCGTGAGCTAGGGATACAAACTTGACCTTGTCCGTCAATTTAACTCTCAAGTCCTCCATATCCAAGGCTCCGTCTTTGAGATAGACATAGATAAGTTCCGCCCCAGTCTTGCGACAAGCTTCCTGCCATGGAATGATATTAGAATGGTGTTCCATTACTGAAATCAAGACCTGGTCTCCCTCGGTCAGAATTTCCTCAGCAAAGCGTGCCACCCAGTTAAGGCTGGTTGTCGTTCCTCTGGTAAAGAGAACTTCCTTTGTAGAGCCTGCATTGATAAACTTACGAATGGTTTCACGAGCCGCCTCATAGGAAGCTGTCGCCCGCTCCGCCAAGGTATGAACCCCACGGTGGACATTGGCATTGTCCTGCTCATAGTAGCGGTTGATTGCTTCCAGAACTGCTAGTGGTTTTTGTGTCGTCGCAGCACTGTCCAGGTAGACCAGAGATTCATCATTGACAATCTGGTCTAAAATCGGAAAATCCTTGCGAATCGCTTCTACATCTAACATAGGCTTCCCCTTAGCGTTTTGACAATTTTTCTTCGATAGTTGCAATCATTTCATCACTAACTTCTTTGACTGGAATCTCAACAATAACGGAACCAAGGAAACCACGAACAACCAAACGCTCAGCAGTCGCCTTATCCAAACCACGACTCATGAGGTAGTACATATCTTCTGGATCCACTTGACCGATAGAGGCCGCGTGACCTGCAGTTACGTCGTTTTCATCAATCAAAAGAATTGGGTTAGCATCTGAACGAGCTTGATCCGAAAGCATGAGAACACGGCTTTCTTGCTGCGCATCTGCTCCCTTGGCACCCTTGATAATGTGACCAATACCGTTGAAAGTTAAAGTTGCTTTTTCAAGGATAACCCCATGTTGGAGGATATTTCCGATAGAGTTGCAACCATAGTTAGTCACTCGAGTATCAATTCCTTGAACCTGACGGCCACTTGAAAGAGCTACGACTTTAAGGTCAGCATGGCTACCACTTCCAATCAAGTCGCTATCAAAGTCCGCAACGACGTTTCCTTCGTTCATGACACCGATTGCCCAGTCAATGCTGGCATCGTTGCCTAATTTACCACGACGGCTAATGTAGGCAGTGACATTTTCACCTAAACGGTCAATGGCCGCAAATTTCACTTGCGCACCAGAACGAGCAATCACTTCAACTGTGATATTGGCAGTTGCTTTTGCACTACCTCCACCTCGTGACTCTAGACGTTCAAGATAGCTTATTTTAGAGTTTTTACCAGCAATGATAAGGATATGCTTGTTAAATGGGACATCGCTATCGCTGTCTTGGTAGAAAATACCTTCAATTGGTTCTGTAATCTCAACATTATCAGGAATGTAGAGAACAGCACCACTGTTAAAGTAAGCTGTATGGTAAGCTGCCAACTTGTCGTCATCATACTTAACTGATGACATAAAGAATTCCTCGATAAGCTCTGGAATTTCTTCTAAAGCTGAGTGGAAGTCTGTAAAGACTACCCCTTGTTCAGCCAATTCAACTGGAATTTGTTCAAAAACAGTTTGTGTTCCTACTTGCACCAATTTCAAGTGATTGTCTAGAGCTGTAAAATCTGGAACATTTGCTGATGGTTCGCTTTCTGTAATCGTACCATCTCCCAGATTCCAACGGTGGAATTTGACACGCTCAATAACTGGTAATTCCAAACTCTCAATCTTATCAAAAGCTTTTTGACGGAGGTCAGCTAACCAGCTTGGTTCAGCATGCATTTCTGAAAAAAGTTTAATAGTTTCTTTAGTCATTTACTTCTCCTAAAAGATACGAGGGAATTACAATTCTTCCTTGTAGTCATAGCCAAGTTCTTCAGCCAGTTTTGCGTATCCTTCACGTTCCAAACGAGCTGCCAATTCTGGACCACCAGAAAGGACAACACGACCTTCCATCATCACATGTACCACATCAGGTGTGATGTAGTTCAAAAGACGTTGGTAGTGAGTGATAATCATAGCACCAAAACCTTCACCACGCATAGCATTGACACCTTTCGATACAACTTTAAGAGCGTCAATATCAAGACCTGAGTCAATCTCATCTAAAAGGGCAAATGTTGGTTCCAACATCAAAAGTTGAAGAATTTCATTACGTTTTTTCTCACCACCAGAGAAACCTTCGTTGAGGTAGCGCTCAGCCATTTCTTCTTTCATGTTGAGCAATTCCATTTTCTCGTCTAGTTTAGTGATAAATTCACGAACTGAAATCTTTTCATCATCTTCTTTGCCAGCATTCATGGCTGCACGAAGAAACTCAGCGTTGGTAATTCCAGGAATTTCTGATGGGTATTGCATAGCAAGGAAAAGTCCCATACGCGCGCGCTCGTCCACTTCCAACTCAAGGATGTTTACGCCATCAAACAAGACTTCACCTTTGGTTACCTCATAGTTAGGGTTTCCCATGATAGCGGCAGAAAGAGTCGATTTACCAGTACCATTTGGTCCCATGATAGCTGCGATTTCTCCTGTTTTCAGAGTCAGATTGACTCCTTTCAAAATTTCTTTTCCTTCAATCTCAACGTGAAGATCTTTGATCTCTAATACTGACATGATAATTCCTTTCTTTTTCTGGCCTACTTCCTTTATCCTTAAAGAAATCACTTACATTTCTCAAAAAATACAAGAAAAGGTCCATAAATATACTCTACTAGTATAACAAAAAAAAGCCCAAAAGGCTTTGATTTTGTTTAGAAGCTAGTGACTAATCCTTACGGTTTAGGTGCTGATCAATGGCATCTACTATTTTCCCCATTACATAACTTAACCTAAAATTTCGAAAAAGTAGAATGGCCCAAAAGGCTGCCATGAAATAGCGACCCGTCATCCATGCTTCATTGAAAAAATAAGTCTCAGCAGCAGTAAATAGTGCTATCACGATAAATTGTTGTCTAGTCATAGGATTATTGTACCATGAAATCCACTTTTAGTCTTCTTCGACCATGACTTTATCAGCCAAAAATTCAAATCCTTCCGGAATCAGACTCTCTTCTTCTATCTCTTGATCTGCTTGAGAAGACTTGTTTTTAGCGGAAAAGGCTGCTCGAACCTCTTTCCATTCCTCTAGGGAAATAGCCAGAATCTCAGGGGAAAATCCAGCTGCTTGGCTGAGAATATTGCCAAACATGGTATTAAGATTATCTCTTTTCATGGTTTGCCCAGCATTGAAATTAGACTCAAAAGCTAAAATAGCATGGTGTTCGTTGGCTGCAACTGGTTGAGAACCAACGAGAAGAGCCTTATCAGGTCCAGCTAAACTTTCAATCACTTCTCCCCATGCGTTCTGGAGGCGAATCAAGTTTTGCCGTGCCAAATCAGGATTTTCAACAGCTTCTTGTAGGATAGCCTGAACTTTGTTGCGATCCACTCGATAGACTGTCTTGGAAGTGGCTGGACGACTAGGAACTGGCGCCACTTGTTTAGAAGCTGTACCAACATTGGCAAGTTCTTGTTTGAGGCGAGCGACTTCCTGTCTTAGTGCAGAAATCTCACTTTCAACAGCTTCTGAAAGCACTGGTTCAGGCTTAACCTCAGCTAAACGAATGGTCATCATCTCAGCATAAATCTTAGGTTGCAGGCTAGCTTTCATATCTGCCAAGCTCACAGTCGCTATTCGAATCATTTCAAAGAGACTTTCTTGGGAAAGAGCTAGATTGTCCATAAAAACTGGACTATGATGAGTATTTTCGCCACCTGTCTGAACAACTAGTAGATCACGCAAATACTGCAAGAGATCCGTCACAAAACGAGTCATGCTCTTGCCATTTTCAAACAAAAGATTCAAAGAATCAAGCGCTTTTGAAACATCCTGCTGAGACAAGGCGGCTACATAGTCATCAAGTGCTGATAGACTAATGGTGCCTGTAATCTCCTCAGAGATAGCTGTCGTGAGCTCATTTCCCTGTGTTAAACTCAAGGCTTGGTCCAGAATAGACAAGGCATCCCGCATTCCACCTTCAGCCCGTCTGGCAATGATTTCCACAGCATCTGGTTCAGAACTGATATTTTCTTTTTCTAAAATATGATGAATATGTGCCGTGATATCTTGAGTTCGAATCGATTTAAACTCAAAACGTTGGACACGCGATAAAATAGTTGCTGGAATCTTGTGCAATTCGGTGGTCGCCAAGATAAAGACGACATTTTGAGTTGGTTCTTCTAGGGTCTTCAAAAGCGCATTAAAGGCTCCTGTAGACAGCATATGAACCTCGTCGATAATGTAGACCTTATAACGTGCCAAACTAGGTGCATAGGTAGATTTATCACGAATTTCACGAATTTCATCAACTCCATTATTTGAAGCTGCATCCATTTCAATAACATCTTCTAGGCTACCTTCTGTCACAGCCTGACAGATATAGCAGTTATTACACGGTTCTCCGTTCACTTGGTTCGGACAGTTCATGGCTTTAGCAAATATCTTAGCTACACTGGTCTTCCCTGTTCCACGAGGACCCGAGAAAAGATAGGCATGACTAATCTTTTCCTGCTCGACCGCTTGTTTTAGGGTTTTAGCCACAACCTCTTGCCCGACCAATTGTGAAAAAGTTTGGCTTCTATATTTTCGATAAAGTGCTTGATACATTAGGCTTTCTCCTCAAACATCGTAAAGTTCCATTCTGTCTTCTCAAGCAAAATAGCGACAAATTGTTCCAAGTAATCACGGTCAACAGCATTGTAATCATCAATAAGTGAAGAATCCAGGTCTAAGACACCCAGCAATTGACCATTCTTGAGCATGGGAACCACGATTTCACTCTTGGCCATACTATCACAAGAAATGTAGTTTGGATAGGTGCTCACATCGCCAACTAAAACAGTCTCTTGAAACTCAGCAGCTTCTCCACACACGCCTTTTCCAAGCGGAATGCGAATACAAGAAACACCACCCTGAAAAGGCCCTAAAACCAACTCGCTACCATCAAACAGATAAAACCCTGCAAATACAGTATTGGGAAAGCGAGATTTTAGGAGGGCACTAGCATTCGAAAGATTGGCAAGAACATTGTTCTCACCTTCAAGTAAATAAGAGAGTTCCTCATTTAACAATTGATATTGTGATTGTTTTTCTGAATCTAACATAGAACTATTATATCAAAAATTGGAAAGAGACAAAAGAAAAATCCCTTGTTTTAAACAAAGGATTTTGTGATTATCAATTTGATTAAAGTTCGATATCACCGAACAAGTCAGCCATTGAGAATCCTGTTTGTGTTTCTGGAAGTTCGAAATCACGTTTTTCTTGACGTTTTGGACGACGTGGACGAGCAGCACGTTTTTCTTCTTTTTGTCCTTCTTCTTGAGCTGGACGTTCTTCAAGAGCTTTGATAGAAAGTGATACACGTTCTGCGTCAGCGTTAACATCAAGGACTTTAACAGTAACTTCTTGACCAACAGTAAGAGCTTCTTTTGGATTTTCGATACGTTTGTGTGAAATTTGTGATACGTGAACAAGTCCATCGATACCTGGCAACACTTCAACAAATGCACCGAAATCAGTCAAACGTTTAACTGTTCCTTCTACTACATCACCTTTAGCCAATTTTTGCTCAACACCATCCCATGGTCCAGGTGTTGTTGCTTTAAGTGAAAGTGATACGCGTCCTTCTTCTTCGTTAAGATCAAGGATCTTCACTTCGATTTCTTCACCAACAGTTACAACTGATTTAGGTGATACGTTACGTTCGTGTGACAATTCAGTCAAGTGAACCAATCCGTCAACACCACCAAGGTCGATGAAAGCACCAAAGCTAGTGATACGAGCAACTTTACCAGTTACGACATCACCAACAGCCAATTTACCGAATACCTCAGCACGAGCTGCTGCAGTAGCTGCTTCAACAACTTCACGACGTGAAAGGATGAAGCGGTTTTCTTTAGGATCAACTTCTTTGATTTTAGCATCAAATTCTTGACCTACGAAACGCTCAGTGTTACGTACGAAACGAGTATCCAACATTGAAGCTGGGATGAATCCACGAACACCTTCAAATTCTACTGAAAGTCCACCTTTAACGGCACGAGTTCCTTTAACAGTAACAACTTCTTCTTCGCGTCCTACAAGTTTGTCCCATGCTTTGCGAGCTTCAAGGCGTTTTTTAGATACAAGGTATGTAACTGTATCAGTATCTTTACCAACTACTTGACGAAGTACAAGAACATCCAATACTTCTCCTACTTTCACAAAGTCATTGATATCTGCATCGCGATCGTTTGTCAATTCGCGAAGAGTCAAGACACCTTCAACACCAGTCCCAGAGATTGCAACGTTAGCTTGAGTCGCATCAACTGTCAATACTTCAGCACTAACAACATCACCAGGCTCAACTTGGCTAACGCTATTTAGCAAATCTTCAAATTCGTTCATCTAAAAAATCCTCCAACAATCAAGTCTTTTCCAAACTTGACATACTTATAATTTTTTTCCTAAGCACCCGCAAAGACATGTTCATATCGTTCACGTCTTTCAATTATAAAAATAAAATACCCTAAGATATTTTTCTTTTTATCTTGAATTTATTACCTAAGAACTGGGGTAGCTGGATTCGAACCAACGCATGAGGGAGTCAAAGTCCCTTGCCTTACCGCTTGGCTATACCCCAATGATGAAATGGAGAGAGAGGGATTCGAACCCCCGAACCCGAAGGAGCGGATTTACAGTCCGCCGCGTTTAGCCTCTTCGCTATCTCTCCAATGTTTAACGAGGACTATTATATCATGAAATTTTCAATAAAACAAGTATTATTTTGTCAAATTATAGTTTTCAATCAAAATTTCCACAGCTTTTTCAAGTTTTTTATAAAAACTATCGATATTTCCATTCTTTATGATGGCAAATTGGCTATCTAATTCGGCAATTTGCCCAATGACCTTTTTCCCGATCGTCAAAACGTATCCTTCATAGCTGTCTTTCCCAACAGTCACTTTTGCATCGGTTAATTGGATTTCAATTTTCTTATCTTTTTTACTCATACTGTACCTCTTTCCACTTTTTCTATTGTACAAGAAAATGCTCAAACTAGCAAGAAAAAACTCCATTTCAGCTATTACAACTGCTATGGAGTTCTTCTTTACTTCATGTCTTTTAGTCCACTTTGACAATCCATCCCTCAGGCGCTTCTACATCACCAAATTGGATACCAGTCAATTCATCATAGAGTTTACGTGTAACAGGACCTACTTCTGTTTCACTATAGAAAACATGGAAATCATCGCCATGTTGGATACCTCCAATTGGCGAAATAACCGCTGCTGTTCCACAAGCACCTGCCTCTACAAAACGCTCTAAATTATCGATTGGGACATCACCTTCAATCGGAGTCAAGCCCAAGCGGTGTTCTGCCAAGTAAAGCAAAGAGTACTTGGTAATGGATGGCAAGATGGATGGACTCAATGGTGTTACAAATTCATTGTCAGCTGTAATTCCAAAGAAGTTAGCTGATCCGACTTCTTCAATCTTTGTATGTGTAGATGGATCTAGGTAGATAACATCTGAAAAATTACGTGATTTTGCCATTTTACCTGGGAGGAGACTAGCAGCATAGTTACCTCCAACCTTAGCCGCACCCGTACCATTTGGAGCTGCCCGATCGTATTCATCCTGAATCAAGAAATTCGTTGGGACTAAACCACCTTTAAAATAGTTACCAACTGGCATAGCAAAGATGGTGAAAATATACTCTTCTGCTGGTTTAACCCCAATAATATCCCCAACACCAATCAAAAGTGGACGAAGATAAAGGGTTCCACCTGTTCCATATGGTGGGACGTATTCTTCATTTGCACGCACAACTGCTTTACAAGCTTCTACAAACATTTCTGTCGGAACTTGTGGCATCAAAAGACGGTCACAAGTACGTTGCAAACGCTTGGCATTTTCGTCAGGACGGAACAGTTGAACACTGTCGTCCTTGGTACGATAGGCTTTCAATCCCTCAAATGCTTGCTGTCCATAGTGGAGACTTGGAGAAGATTCTGAAATATGCAAGGTTGCATCCTCTGTCAATTCTCCTCGATCCCATTGACCATTTTTATAGTGAGCGATATAACGATAAGGTAATTTCATATAAGCAAAGCCAAGATTTTCCCAATCAATTGCAACTGTCATGTGTTTCTCCTTTATACTATTCAAACTATGTGTTCTATTCTACACTTTTCTAGTAAAATTTCAAGTATTATTTGTAATTTTCTGAAAATTTTTTCAACATAAAGAAATCAGCCCTCTGGACTGATTCTTTTTAAGAATTTGCTTTATCTTCTTTAAAGACTTCTTTGAGGTAAGCATCGAAAACTTCTTCATCTGAAATCGTGTCTGAAATAAAGCTTCCATTGCTAGTGCGTTCAGACAAGTTCAAATCTTGCAATCGGCTTTCATAGATTGTTCCCTTGTTAGATTGGACAAGTAACGTTTGGTCGTTTTCTTCTACTTCTGTACTAAAGAGATCACCAACGAAACCTTGCTCTGCAACTGCTCCAGCTAAAAAGACACGGTGTGGTTTGTTTTTCAACTCACGCAAGACTTGTAGACCTCGTTTAGCACGGCTGGTCGCTGGAATTTCCTCAATGGAAACACGTTTCAAGCTACCACGTTGGGTCAAGAGGTAGAAGGATGAAGTGTTACATATAAAGGCGGATTGGAGGACATCATCTTCTTTCAGGTTCATAGCCTTGACCCCTGCCGCCTTGGCTCCGACAACCGGAACCTCTTCGATATTGAAACGAAGGGCATAACCGTTTTGACTAATCAAAAGAACATCATCTAGTTTAATCGGAGCCATTGCTACAATCTGATCTGTCTCGTCTTTGAGCTTAGCGTACTTGACAGACTTCGACTTGTAGGTCCGCCATGGAGAGAATTCTTTGCGTTCTACGCGTTTGATTTGACCAAGGCGAGTTGCTGCAAAGTAGGTAGTCGCATCATCAAACTGATCCACAACTTCGACATAGAGAATTTCTTCATTGGTTTCAAAGTTTGTAATGGTCTGGCTCAGATGCTCTCCGATATCTTTCCAGCGAATATCTGCTAATTCATGGATTGGTCTGTAGATGACATTCCCAAGAGTCGTGAACATCAAGAGGTGTTGCGTTGTCTTGGCAGATTGAACAAAGATTAAACAATCATCATCACGTTTGCCAATTTCTTCCAGAGTGGACGCCGCAAAGGAACGTGGACTAGTTCGTTTGATGTAACCTGCCTTAGTCACGCTGACATAGGTATCTTCCTCGGCAATCAAACTAGCTGTGTCAATCTCGATTGCTTTCGCAGTATCTTCCAAAGTACTCAAACGTGGTGTCGCAAATTTCTTCTTGACCTCACGAAGTTCTTTCTTCATGAGATTGTACATGGTCCGTTCATCACCGATGATAGCAGCAAGCATAGCAATCTTTTCACGCAATTCTGCTTCTTCTTCCTGCAAGACAACTACGTCTGTATTGGTCAAACGGTAAAGTTGCAAAGTAACGATAGCTTCAGCCTGTTCCTCAGTAAACTCATAGCTGACCTTGAGATTTTCTTTAGCGTCAGCCTTATTCTCAGAGGCACGGATAAGAGCAATAACTTCGTCCAAAATCGAAATCACGCGGATTAAACCTTCAACGATATGCAGACGTTTCTCAGCCTTTTCCTTATCAAAGCGGGAACGTGCTAGAATCACTTCACGACGGTGGGCGATGTAGCTAGATAAGATTGGAACAATCCCGACCTGACGGGGTGTGAAATTATCAATCGCCACCATGTTAAAGTTGTAGTTGATTTGCAAGTCAGTGTATTTGAAGAGATAGTTAAGAACCAGCTCGGTATTCGCGTCTTTCTTAAGTTCAATAGCGATACGAAGACCGTCACGGTCAGACTCATCACGAACCTCAGCAATACCAGCCACCTTGTTATTGACACGAACATCATCTATTTTCTTAACTAGATTAGCCTTATTGATTTCATAAGGAATCTCAGTGATAACGATTTGCTCCTTACCGCCTTTTAGCTTTTCAATCTCCGTCTTAGAACGAACAACCACGCGCCCTTTCCCAGTTTCATAAGCCTTCTTTATTTCGTCACGCCCTTGGATAATAGCTCCTGTAGGGAAGTCTGGCCCAGGCAAGAATTCCATGAGTTTGTCCACCTTGGCTGTTGGGTGGTCAATCATGTAAACCGTCGCATCAATAACCTCAGCTAAATTATGGGGAGGAATGTCTGTAGCATAACCAGCCGAAATCCCAGTCGAACCATTGACCAAGAGGTTTGGAAATGCTGCTGGCAAAACCGTCGGTTCTTTCTCGGTATCGTCAAAGTTCCAAGCAAAGGGAACTGTCTTCTTTTCGATATCTTGAAGAAGATAACCAGCAATCTCAGACAAACGAGCCTCTGTATAACGCATAGCCGCAGGTGGATCCCCGTCCATGGAACCGTTATTACCGTGCATTTCAACTAGAATTTCACGATTTTTCCAGTCCTGAGACATACGAACCATGGCATCATAGATGGAAGAATCACCGTGTGGGTGGAAATTTCCCATGATGTTCCCGACAGACTTGGCCGACTTACGGTAGCTCTTGTCAAAGGTATTTCCATCCTTATTCATAGAATAAAGAATACGGCGCTGAACCGGCTTCAATCCATCCCGAATGTCTGGCAAAGCCCGGTCTTGAATGATGTACTTGGAGTAGCGACCAAAGCGCTCTCCCATGATGTCCTCCAGGGACATGTTTTGAATATTACTCATATAGGATACAGAGCCCGTAAAATACAAAGGAAATTTATCTTTTTCACACAGTATTTAGGGCGTGTTCAACTCCTTTCAAAGAATGTAGAGTAGGTTTTTATAGAATAAGGGATAATTTACAGAAATTAGTCCCGTGTTCAGTTACTATATATAACTAAACTATCTTTTCTGTAGTTTAATCTTTTAAATTATATACTTTATTTAGTTAGTGATTTGAAAGTCTCTCCTCAGCATACTGAATCATCTTCTCAGCTACTTCTTTATCGTAGTTAAATCCCATTTTTTGAGCAAGGGACTGAGCCTCTTGGTGGAAAAGGTCCATCGTAGCAAACAAAGATTGAGTGATTTTGTCACTACTTGAAAAATCAAGTAGATTTGAGAATTCCTTCTCTTTCTCAACAGGCAAGTAGCTAAAGAGATACTTGTAGTTCTTGCCAACATCAACCGTGCCCCTATCACTTGCTACCTGCCAAGCCAATACCTTCAAGAGTTCTTGGTGACAAATGCCGTAGAGATGGTCAGTGGCATAGAGAAGTTGCTTGCGACGAATACCCTTAACCACATAGGCGGAAACCCACCAAAATTCGTTACAAGCTTTTTCAAAATCTGTCTGACTAGCTGGACTTGTCCAGTAACGCTGAGAATTTGGAGAATAAGGCGTAAACAAATCCTTAGTGTCCTCCAGCACCGTGAAATCAGCTTCGCTATCCACCCACTCTTGGATGTGACTTTTGGGGCAGAGGGTCAAATCAATCCGATTTCCATCTTCAAATAGCATCAGATAAAGTCGACGGTTGCCTAGGACATTATGCTGCTCAATGATACGAGTGCCAAACTGGTCTAACCAAGAAAGGTCACTCGTCAAATTATCTAAGTCGTCCACGACATAAACAACATCATAGTCTTGAAACTCGTCTTTTGGCGCTTTTGTATCAGTCCGTGAACCAGACATGGCGACAGCCTCAACTTGTAAAGTTTTAGCAGTCTGTGAAATCAACCTCAGCATTTGCGCTTCACTTCTATGTTGTCTGCGCATATCTTTTATAGAGTTATTTTTCATAGCTATCTAGCTCCTCTTGTTTCTGAAGGACTTGTATTCTTTTCTTCTCAAGCTCTCCTACGATCAATTGGATAGTTGAACAAATCCCCAAAACGATTAAAATAAAATAAAACAAATTCATATCGTTTCTATGATATATTTGAAAGCTTCTCCATAATACAAAAGTATTTACTAATGAAAAAAGGAAAAGTAAAGTAGCATTGAATAGGAGTATTATAGCAAACTTACTCTTAAAATACCTATAATGTTTTCCAATCCGATAGAGAGTATATAGTGAGAAAACAATCATCAAAGGTGTGTAGGCAAGTGCATAAAATAAGATAAACCCTATTCCTGAGTATGGTTTACTTTCCATTGGTAGATCTAATAGACAGATACAAATAGTGAGGATGTTCAATATAAACAAAGATACTGTGCGAGCACACTCTTTTCTACCTTTATTGGTCATTAAGTCATATATAATTCCAAAAATGGCTAGGAGAACAAGGAAAAAAGGTATCATTAATAACGTAATCAATACTGCACCTCCAATAGTTTTAGCGATTGTTTACATACAAAAGATAATCGTCACCTTTGCTTGAACTTCATAACTCCCCTGTCTGGTAAAGGTTATACCCTTCGTAATAATATGAAGCATCCATACCCTTAAAGAAACGAGTCTGAGTAAGGTCATCCGTCAGATTATTGAGGAGGAGATACTTGAGTTCTTTCCAGCGTCAACTTTTAAAGTTTTAACTGTTCCTAAAATCAGTCCAAGCATTTAGGGTTCTGTTCTCATATTTCTCTCCTTCATCACTTAGAGCTGTTTGAAATTCTTTTTTATTATAAATCGTAAACCATTTGCCATCTCTTACATAATCTAAGCAATTAATCACTATACCCAACCAAAAAATATTCTGTGTCTTACTGATTTCGTTTAGTGTAATGGAGATAGAGAGGAGGAAGATAGGAAACCAGAATCATCAAAATCATTACCAAGAATGTCAACAGATGGATCTGAACTAAATTTACCACATACCATCCCAGAATACCTACAGATAGGGGGCCTAAAACATAGGATAGGAAAACCAAAAAAGCCTTCCACCGTTTCTCCGGATAGACGTAACACAATCGAATAAGTGTGTAGATTAAGGCTCCTGCTATCAAAGGAAAACCAATAAACAGCATAATAGCAGTCGCTACTAAAGCACTGGATTCTGAGGAATCCATATTGAATAAAAGCATCAAGATCATAAATAAAGTAAATACAATCGGTGCATATAATCCTTGGAAGCTTTTTTTTCGACTGTTAATATAGAATGCAAGAATAGCCGAGGGTAAAGAAACTAAGAAAATCAAACCCAAATAACTTCCAAAAATCGAATATCCGGAACTATCCATTATTCACACTCCTTAAAACACCGTCGCTTATTCTCTAAATTACTAAGCTAATTTCTTCTATTCAAATTATTCTATATAGTATTAACTTAATCACAAAAATTGATATAATATTTAATATTTAATCTTTAATTATATAATCACTAACACTAGTTGCAACGTATTCATCAAGAATATTTTTTAATTCAGTGAGGGCATTTCTAAAATCATTCTGCGTCATTGAAGAAAATTGCTGATCTTCTTGTTCAATCATCTTTTTACTATTTTTAAATCTAATAATTTCCTTCTGCATTGATTCTACTTTAGATAATATAAAAGAATTAGGTTTTGTGACTTTATTATTTATTAAAGAATTTTGGCATATCCCTATAATAATTGCAAGTTCGTCTAATGTAGCATCTTGTAAAAAATCCTGTTTTGTTCTTTTGGTTAATAATTTATCTATAGCTTCATTAGTTCTCACAATCCCATCCCTAAAAAATATCTCTGATTTAATCTTAGAGATAGTTTTTAATCTTTGCTCTTCAATATTTTTTACTTCAGTTAGTACTTGAAAATTAATAAAAATAGAAAATATACCAAATAATCCAGATAAGATTCCAATAAATGATATAATTCTTTCAACACCAAACACCATCCCATTAGCAGAGCTAAATGCTAAACAAAATGATACTACAATTAAAATTAGCACAATTAAGCTTGCAATTTTTTTATTTCCAATTATTTCTTTCAAAACACCATTTCCCCACTCTCTTCCAGCGTAAACTTGACATTGTCCTCAATCCATTTACGGCGTGGTTCGACCTTGTCACCCATGAGGACATTTACGCGGCGTTCAGCGCGTGCAAGATCTTCGATCGTAACACGGATAAGAGTGCGAGTTTCTGGATTCATAGTTGTTTCCCAGAGCTGATCCGCATTCATCTCACCAAGCCCCTTGTAGCGTTGGAGGGTAGCGCCTTTACCGAACTGCTTGCGGAGTTCTTCCAGCTCTCCGTCCGTCCAAGCATAGGCCACTTCTTCTTTCTTGCCTTTACCTTTGGACATCTTGTAAAGAGGCGGAAGAGCGATATAGATGTGGCCTGCCTCAACTAGCGGACGCATATAGCGGTAGAAAAAGGTTAAAAGAAGAGTTTGGATATGGGCACCATCCGTATCCGCATCGGTCATGATAATGATCTTGTCATAGTTGACATCTTCAAGGGAGAAGTCTGCACCCACACCTGCACCAATGGTATAAATCATCGTGTTGATTTCTTCATTTTTGAGAATATCCGCCATCTTGGCCTTGGCTGTATTGATAACCTTACCACGAAGGGGCAAGATAGCCTGAAATTTACGGTCACGGCCTTGCTTAGCAGAACCGCCGGCAGAGTCCCCCTCAACCAGGTAGAGTTCATTCTTGGCAGGGTTTTTAGACTGGGCTGGAGTCAATTTTCCAGACAACAAGCCCTTGTCTTTCTTGTTTTTCTTACCATTTCGGCTCTCATCACGAGCCTTGCGAGCCGCTTCACGGGCATCACGAGCCTTGATAGCCTTGCGAATAAGATTGGAAGCCAATTCACCATTTTCCATAAGGAAGAAGGTCAACTTATCAGCCACAATTCCATCCACAACTGGACGAGCTAGAGGACTTCCAAGTTTATCCTTAGTCTGCCCTTCAAACTGGAGATGTTCTTCAGGAACGAGAATTGATAGAACGGCTGCTAGTCCCTCACGGTAGTCTGACCCTTCAAGATTTTTATCTTTTTCCTTGAGAAGTCCCGTCTTACGCGCGTAGTCATTCATAACCTTAGTGATGGCAGACTTAAGTCCTGTCTCATGCGTTCCACCGTCTTTGGTACGAACGTTATTGACAAAGGACAAGATGTTATCTGAAAAACCATCATTGTATTGGAGTGCTACTTCCACTTGGAAACCATTATCTTCCCCCTCAAAGTAAAGAACTGGCGTCAAGGTTTCCTTGTCTTCGTTAAGGTAGGATACAAAGTCCTGAACCCCATTTTCATAGTGGAACTCGATCGCTTCATCTGTTCGTTTGTCAGTCAGAGACAAGGTCACATTTTTCAAGAGGAAGGCTGACTCATTGAGACGTTCTGAAATGGTATTGTACTTGAAGTCAGTCGTAGAAAAAATCGTCGCGTCAGGCATGAAGGTAACCTTGGTACCTGTCTTAGACTTGGGTGCTGTACCAATTTTCTTCAAGGTTGTAACGGGTTTTCCACCATTTTCAAAACGTTGTTTATAAACCGTTCCATCACGGGTGATTTCAACTTCCAGCCAACTAGAAAGGGCATTAACAACGGAAGAACCGACCCCGTGAAGACCACCAGATGTTTTGTAGCCCCCTTGACCGAATTTTCCTCCAGCGTGGAGAATAGTAAAGATAACCTCAACAGTTGGGATTCCCATGGCATGCATCCCAGTCGGCATCCCTCGACCATGGTCTTGAACCGTTAGACTGCCGTCTTTATTGATAGTCACATCAATGCGGTCACCAAATCCAGACAAGGCCTCATCGACTGCATTGTCCACAATTTCCCAGACTAGGTGATGAAGACCCGCACCGTCGGTCGAACCAATATACATCCCTGGACGTTTACGAACCGCATCCAACCCTTCTAGCACCTGAATGGCGTCATCATTGTAGTTATTAATATTGATTTCCTTTTTTGACACAAGGAACCTCCTATTTGTTTATCTTTTCTATTTTACAGGTTTTCTAGTGATTTTGCAAAGCTTTTCCCTTTCAGCCGTCACAATTTCACAGGATATTCTCTGACTTTCTATACCATTTCATGGTATAATAGGTCTATGATGACTTTTGTATTATTAATTTTAGCTTATCTGCTAGGTTCGATTCCGTCTGGTCTTTGGATTGGACAAATCTTCTTTCAAACAAATCTGCGTGAACATGGTTCTGGAAACACCGGAACAACCAATACTTTCCGAATTTTAGGAAAGAAAGCGGGTATGGCAACCTTTGTGATTGACTTCTTTAAAGGAACCTTGGCCACTCTCCTTCCAATCTTCTTCCATTTGCAAGGAATCTCACCTCTCGTCTTTGGTCTTTTGGCTGTCATTGGACATACCTTTCCTATCTTTGCAGGCTTTAAAGGTGGTAAGGCTGTCGCAACCAGTGCTGGGGTTATTTTTGGATTTGCGCCTGTTTTTTGTCTCTATCTAGCAATCGTATTCTTTGGAAGCCTCTATCTAGGTAGTATGATTTCACTGTCTAGCGTTGCCGCTTCTATAGCAGCCGTTATCGGAGTTTTACTATTTCCACTATTTAGTTTTATCCTGAGCAGCTACGACCCTCTCTTCATCGCTATTATCCTAGCACTTGCTAGCTTGATTATCATTCGTCACAAGGATAATATCACACGTATCAAAAATAAAACTGAAAATCTAGTCCCTTGGGGATTGAACCTAACCCATCAAAATCCTAAAAAATAAGGCTCTATAATTTCTGTAGTGGGTAAATCCCCTATAGATATTATAGAGTCTGTTTTATAGAAAATTGTCAACGTCCCTCAATTACTCTATTCCAACGCAAAATTAGAAGCGACTAATAATCTCATTAAACTCATCAAACGCAGCGCCTTTGATTTTCGGAACTTTGAAAACTTTAAAAAATGGATTTTTATAGCTCTCAACATCAAAAAAGAAAGGACGAAATTTGTCCTTTCTAGATTTTAGCTGACTTCAACACAATACAGTTGGTAAGGATTCTAAAATGTTTGGCGTTTAGCTTTACGCTCGGAACGGCCACGAGCACGATTTTCAGCACGCTTGGTTTTGCGACGTTTTTCATCCACCGCCCATTGAATCTTCTTCTTATAGCCTGGTTTGACTTTTTTCTTTTTCTTTTTCTTTTTAACCAAGCCAATCATTTCAATATCAAGCTTATCCTGCTTCTTTTCACGGTTGGCGCGACGATCTCGGTCATAAGTATCTTGGAACTCTCCGTCTTTGACCATCTTAGGAATAAACTTGATCCCTAATTTCTCCAACTCACGGATGTCCGAGTCATCACTTGGCTGGTAAAGGGTGATAGCTGTACCAGGTAGACCATTGCGTCCAGTCCGTCCAACACGGTGTACAAAAAAGGACAAATCTTGCGGAATGGCATCATTGATAACATGACTAACACCTTCAATGTCAATCCCACGCGCTGCCAAGTCCGTTGCGACAATGTACTCAAAATCAAGATTTTTCACCTGATTCATGATTCGCTTTCGCTCACGAGGAGCAATATCTCCATGAATCTTAGCTACCTTCAATCCTTGAGCAGTCAAGTAGGCATGTAACTCATCTGCACGCGTTTTGGTATTCACAAAAATCATAGCTAGATAAGGTTGCATAACTTGAGTCAACTCATAAATCTGGGCATTCTTATCTCGCCCCTTGGTCGAAATCAACCAGTTATCAATGGTATCAGAGATGACTGTTTTTGTTTTGATTTTCTCCATGACAGGATTTGACAAATATTTTTTCAAGAAGGGTTGCAACTTCTGTGGGATAGTCGCTGAAAAGACCATGAATTGCAAATCATTAGGAAGACTACCTGCAATCTTATCAACGGTTTCCAAGAATCCCATATCCAAGGTCATATCGGCTTCATCAACTACAAAGGTCTTGGCCTTGTGAATAGCCAAATCACCAGATTTGACCAAGTCATAGATGCGACCTGGTGTTCCGATAACGATATGTGGTTGGTTGCTGGCAAGTTTTTCAATCTGACGCGCCTTATCCGTACCACCCACATAATTAACCACACGAACTTCGATATCTGAGTGAGCTGCAATCTGACGAGCTGCTTGGTAGATTTGAGTAGCCAACTCACGACTTGGAGCCGTAATCACTGCTTGCACACTATCGCTGGTTTCATCTAATTGCTGGAAAATGGGTAATAAGAAAGTATGAGTCTTTCCTGAACCTGTTTTCGATTCGCCCACCAAGTCACGACCTGCCAGTACAATAGGGATTAATTTTTCTTGTACCTCTGTAGGAGTTACGAATTTCAACTCCTACAAGGCTTCTGCTATATAGTTTTTAAACTGAAATTTCGTAAATGACATACTATCCTCGATTCTATTCTACTATTATATATACCATAATTTGAGCTTTTTCAGTAGCCTAGCTTCTCTTAAAAACCTCTCGCATACTAGCAGATTTCTATCTAAAACATAAAAAGAGAAGACCGAATTGGTCTTCTCTGAGCATTAACCCTTTTGACTCAGATACACTTAACAAAAAGTCAACTACTTGCTTACAATCTTATAAAAGTCGAAAGCTACTAGATAACATCAGTGCTTAATCATCTTTACGTTTACGATTGATGAGCAATACTCCAAAACCGGCAAGAGTAGAACTTGCTATCAATTCCGTCAGTGAGAAAGGAGAAATACTACCTGTATTTGGTAAGGTCACTTGTTTAGCCTTATCTCCTGCAGGAGTTGGAACAGCTGGCTTAGCATTTGGAACAGGTTTGCTTTCAGGCTTCTTCTCTAACTGATCCGTTTGTACTTTAGCTGCTGAATCAGTCTCTTGAGTTGGCTTCGCTTCTGGAGTCACTGGTGGAACCGGACTTGGCTGTGGTTGCAGTTGCGGCGCTGGTTCCGATTGCGCACTAGGAGCTTGCTTGGCTTCAAAGGTCCACTTACCTACGAAGGTCAAACTTGTTCCCTCTTCCACTTTTTCGTAACCAGCGAATTTCCAAGTACCATTTGCAACAGCAACTTCTACAGGCATCGGTGCTTCTGGAACAAAAGCAATCGCTGCAGAAGAACTTGTAGTATATGTTCCACTTTGTGGAAGTAAGTTCAATACTTCTGCTGGCAAGTTGTTATCTGCTGTCACACTTTCAAAGCTGTAAGTCACTTTATAGGTTTCAGTTACCGGTGCAGGCAAAACATTAACTGGTACAGAAACTTCAGTAGAAGAACCATCTGGATAATCAACACGAACTGTACCGCTATAAGTACCTGGTTTTGTAGTATCTATTTGACCCACAGGCGTGATATCAACCACCTTAGTGCCAGCTGGAAGGCTTGACAAGTTCGTCACATTATCGGTCAAGTTTGGTTTGTCTCCAATCTTGATGATTTCTTCCGTTACCTGAGGCATATAAGTTTCAGCATTTGTCGGATTCGCCTTGAATTCCCACTTCCCTACGAAGGCTATATTAGCTTTGTTGATAACAGCGCTAGCTATGTCGTAGCCCTTGAAGGTCCAGGTACCATTATTCACTTCGTCTGTATAGTTCGTTTTCACTGGTTGTTTAGCTAAAACGCTTGTACCATCCATATAAGTAGCGATATCACTTGGTGTCCAGACTGCAATGTCTGCGGGGAGAACTTTACCTGCTGTTGCGCTCTCGAAACTGTATGTCGCTTGGTACTTATTAGGCGCAAATTCCCACTGACCAATAAAAGCAACATCTGCCTTATTAACCACAGCACCAGCTGGAATATACCTCTTGAAGGTCCATATACCATCGTTCACATCATCTATGTAAGTGGTTTGGATTGGTTGCTTAGCCAAAACTGCAACACCATTCAGATAGGTCGCACTATCGCTTGGAGTCAAGGATGTGATAGCTGCTGGAAGATTTTTCCCAGCAGTCGCACTTTCAAATCGGTAACCTGCTTGATACTGGTTTACCTTAAATTCCCATTTGCCTACAAAATTCACATTTGCCTTATTCACGACCGCACTATCTGCAGCATAGCCCTTGAAGGTCCATACACCGTCATTCACTGTATCTGTATAAGTCGTTTGAACAGGTTGTTTGGCTGAAACTGCTGCGCCATTCACATAAGTTGTACTATCATTTGGAGATAAGGCCGTGATAGCTGCTGGGAGATCTTTCCCAGCAGTCGCACTTTCGAATCGGTAAGCTACTTGATACTGATTCGCCTTAAACTCCCACTTACCAATGAAAGCTAGATCAACCTTTTTCACAGTCTTACTCTTAGCATCGTAACCAACAAAAGTCCAGATACCGTCGTTCACATCATCTGTGTACGTCGTTGTAGTTAGCTCTTCTGGTAGAACTTTTTGTGTATTGTAGTAAGTTGAGGTGTCTTTTGGTGTTTTCTTCTGGATAAAGTCAGGTAAAGAAAGGCCAGTCGTCCCACTTTCAAAACGATAGCTTACATGGTGCGGTCTAGGCGTTACTTCCCATATACCAGTATATATCACGCGCTTGCCATCAAAAGTCGCATTCTTGTGATCATATCCCTTGAAGGTCCATATGTAATCTTTTTCGGCTTCTTCTACTGATTCTTTAGCCGGTTGTTTGGCTACAATTGTGTCACCAATCTTGTAAGAGGCCTCATCTTTCGGAAGCATGTCCAAGATACTTTGTGGCAATGGAACACCTGATTTAGATGATTTGAATACATATTCTGGATTAGGAGTGGGGGCCCATCTTCCAACAAAAGTCCGTCTTCCTACTCCAATAATGACTTTTTCTTTATCATATCCTTCGAACTTCCAAGTCACCTTATTTGCTCTATCAACATGAGTTGTTTCACTTGGTTGCTCAGCATCTACTTCTGTAAGAAACAGGTCGCCCATCTTATAATCAGTTGGATTTTTCGGAGTCAGCTTGGCGATATAATCTGGTAATGCAATATCAGGATTGGTTGACTGGAACTCATAGTCGACACCATTTGGCTCAAAGCTCCACGTTCCAGTGATGGTTTTGACTTTCGTTCCTGCAATAGCTTTTCCATATTTAGCTGTATCAAAACCATGGAAAGTCCAAGTACCAGTTGGAACGCTTACTGTAGTTGTCTCAAGTTGAATCACATCTTTATAATCATCCGCTTGAGCTACAAATTCACTAGCAGCTGGAAGCATTGAGCGAATCTTATTGGGCAGAGGATAGATCGGAGTTGAGTTCTTAAATTTGTATTCTACTCTGTAAGTAGTATCAGTCTGTTTTGCAGAATCCTCAGATAATTTTCCTTTAGAGGAAGTGTCTCCAGACTCTGCTTCTTTTGAAGGAATCTTATCCTTTCCCAAGATGACTTTTGAATTTTTATTACGAAGTCCAGAATTAACGAAGGTCACCAGATTTCGGTAAACTTTATCAATTTCTTCTTGCTTTGTCGCAGTTTGAAGCACGCTATTAGCCGCTGTCATCAAATCATTAAGGATTTCTACACTCTCATCTGTTTTCCTTGAAAAATCCTTATTGCGCAACTCTTTGAGATAGTTCTCTAAAGCACTCTTCTTCAGACTAACATTTGCAGAAGACGACTGTGCAACTCCTTCTGTGTATGACTGAACCATTTCAGCAGCTGGTTGAGAATTTCTAAGAGCAGTTGAATCTGTCACTTGGCTTGTCTCTGTCACAGTAGGGGTGGCAGACTTTAAGGGAGCTCGATTGTCCTCTTTAGTCTCTGCTGGCACTGATGCAGAAGCCTTCGTTGAAGTCGTCTCTTGATTTTCTTTTTTTGTTGCTTCAGACGCTCCTTCTGAGGCTTGATTATCTGACTTATTTCTCACTTGTGCTGTAGATTCAAGTTCATCTGCGTGAACTGTTTGGTCCACTCCAATCGCAGTGGGTGCAAACAAAAATCCAATCGCAAGGGACACAGTAGCTACTGATAATTTTCGGATTGAATATTTTATCTTTCTATCCTGAAAAGACATTCCAGTTCTCCTTCTATTTTATACCTTTTATTCTACCACAAACAACTGATATTAGCGACTTTTTACTATAGTTCTCCAAGATCTTAGCAGCTAATATTTTTTCCATAATATACAAATATTTGAAGAATTTATTCTCTAAAACAACTGAATTAGGAATTTCGAGTTCTATTAGAAAGATAAAGGCGAGCATGAATTCTATCAAGATTATCACTACCTCATCAGTCAGAACGAAAGATCGTGATATCATCATTAGAGACATCATGAGAAACAAGTTGACAGGAGCTCCGTCCCCCTTTGGTATGATGCATGTGAAGAAATAGAATCCTAAAAAGCTTTTAAATCTTTCTATTTCTAATCGCCAAGCTAGAAAGCACTACTGCTATCTGCAAATGAATCACATAGCATATTGAACACTTCACAACTCTGAAAATTTTCAGAAATATATTTTCATTTTTATGCATCAAAAAGAGAGAACAAATTCTATTCTCCCCTGATGCTAGTTTCTCATTACACCCTATGAATTTTAAAAAACTTATACCAAAATCGATAAATCATTTTTCTTCTCTATCGGCCTTCTCATTATCTTTTTTTTCTCGTGCCAATCTAAGAGCACGTTTGGGATTGAGACGATTGAACAGTTCTTCTAGTTTCTTTTCATTCCAAACATCTGCTGCAGAAACAAAATTTCCACCTGCATCTCGGAATGATATCGGTTTATCTCCCATATCAATCTCCTAGTCTACAAATTCAAACTCAAATTTACCGATTCGGACCAAATCGCCATCTTTGGCTCCACGCGCACGAAGGGCTTCGTCAACCCCCATACCACGAAGCTGGCGAGCAAACTTCATGACCGATTCGTCACGGTCAAAGTTGGTCATGTTAAAGAGTTTCATGAGTTTTTCACCAGAAAGTACCCATGTCGCATCATCATCACGACTAATCTCAAAGGCTTTTTCTTCCTCATCAAAGCCGTAGTATGCCTCTTCTTCCATATCGGATTCATCATAAATCGGAAATTCTGGAGTCTTGTCTAACAATTCAGCTGTCGCATCCAAAAGTGTAGCCAAACCTTGCTTGGTCAATCCAGAAATAGGGAAGATGGCTGGAAGTTCCTCAAACTCGTCGTAGTTTGCTGCCAACTTTTCCTTGAAGGCTTTAAGATTTTCCTGACTTTCAGGCATATCCATCTTGTTGGCAACGATGATCTGCGGACGTTCCATGAGACGAAGGTTATGGGATTCCAATTCCTTATTGATAGCAAGGTAATCCTCATAAGGATCACGACCTTCGCTAGCAGACATATCAATGACATGGAGGATAACTCGAGTGCGTTCGATATGTCGAAGGAACTGGGTTCCAAGACCAACACCTTGACTGGCCCCTTCAATCAAACCTGGAAGATCTGCTACTGCAAAAGATTCGCCTGACTGCGTACGAACCATACCTAGATTTGGCACAATCGTTGTAAAATGATAAGCACCGATTTTTGGTTTCGCTGAAGTGATGACACTAAGCAGAGTTGACTTTCCAACCGATGGGAAACCGACCAAGCCAACATCCGCCAAGATTTTCAGTTCTAGTTGCAACTCACGTTCTTGACCTGGTTCTCCATTCTCAGAGATTTCAGGTGCAGGATTTTTGGGAGTCGCAAAACGAATGTTTCCTCGGCCACCTCGACCACCATGAGCTACGATAAATTCTTGACCGTGCTCAATCAAGTCTGTAATGACTTTACCTGTCTCTGCATCACGTACAGTGGTTCCCTGTGGTACGCGAACACGAAGATCTTCTGCACCACGTCCGTGCATTCCTTTGGTCATCCCTTTTTCACCGGAATCAGCCTTGAAATGACGATTATAACGGAAATCCATCAAGGTACGCAAGCCTTCGTCCACAACGAAAACGACGTTACCTCCACGTCCACCATCACCACCCCAAGGACCGCCATTAGGGACATATTTTTCACGGCGAAAGGCAACCATACCATCGCCACCATTACCAGCCTTGACCTTGATCTTGGCTGTATCTAAAAACATACTCATATTTTCTTCTCGCTTTAAAAAGGCTGGGAAATCCCAGTCACTAAATAATCCTGATTTATCATCAATCTTTATAGATTACTCAACGCACCTATTGCTGTTGCAAAAATACCAAGTAAACTTGCAAGTAACATGACAATAACAATTAATAATGTTAATTTTTCAAACAATGTTTTTTTACGTTTTCTATCGTCTCCGAAAGCCATAGCCTCTCCTTTAAACCTTATATTTCTAATTTAATATTCTGTCGAAACTGGAGCAATTGCCCATAAAATAATATATGCTACGACCCCTGCCCCATAACAAAAGGCAAGAACACCCCAAATCACACGAACAATTGTAGGATCAATATCGAAATAGTGAGCTACTCCTGCGCAAACACCACCAATTTTTTGATCTCTTCCACTTCTCATAAATTTTTTCGCCATCTTTTATTCTCCTATATTTTTACTAATCTCTCCAGTAATCCCGGATGCTAGACAACTGCTTTTGGGAAGCCTTTAGTATTCGTTTAGACTCCTTAACTGGAGCCGACACAGCCTGCTGGGGTAGATAAAGAACTGTCTTCAGAAATCGCTGTGTCATAGGTTCGTCGCCACGTAGTTCCTGCTCAAATTTATTTGAAATCATCGCATCGAGATAAAACTCATGAACTCGTTTCCCAAAGTTCTCAGCCGAAATCTCATACAACTTATCCGCCAATTTTTGTTCAGACATATCCGGAGTAGCAATTAAGGCTTCAAGGATAGCGCCTGCAAGCTCTCGTTCTCCATAATAGAGGGTTCCAAACATTTTATCATTGATCAGATTTTCAAGATAGGAATTGCCATGAGCGATGACAGGCGTTCCACTGGCTAAACTCTCTAGATAGGTTAAGCCCTGGGTTTCGCTAGTGGAAGCAGAAATAAAGAAATTAGCTGCTTTATAGTACAAGGCTGTCTCACTTGGAGCAATCATACCTGTAAAAATCACATGTTTTTGTATGTTTAATTTCCCTGCTTGTTCTTTCAGACTGTCCAGATAAGGTCCGTCTCCAGCAACAACCAACTTCACCTTATCTTCTTCTTTCAATACCTCAGCGAAGGCATTTAGAACTGCTTGGATATTCTTCTCAAAGGAGATACGAGAAAGACTCAGCAGCATTTTCTCGCCTTCCTGAATACCTAACTGCGAACGAAGCTCTTTCAAGTTTTCCTCTTTGATCTCAGGTCGTTCAAACTTAGCCAGCTCAATTCCAGTTGGGATGACCCGCTTTTCAACCTTGACTTTGTATTTAGATAAAAGGTCACGAACAATCTCACTTGGGCAAATCACACCATCTACATCATGAAGGAAGCCACGCACCAAATATTTTACCATACTCGGACGAATTAGCATGCCCTTAGCAATGTAATGCACATAGTCTTCATACTGGGTATGATAAGTGTGAATAACTGGAATTTTTAATTCTCTCGCAATCCAAATACCTAACAAACCAAGTGAAAATTCTGTCTGGGTGTGAATGATGTCGAGTTGATACTGTTTGGCAATTTCAAGTGCTTTTGTAAAACCTCGATAGGCAAATCGTCGATCCTTAAACGCAAAGAAAGGGACACTCGGAATTCGAATAATTTGCCAATCCTCGTATCGGTTCACGTCTTTATCGGTCGTTGTAAAGATAAAAACTGCATGCCCTTGCTTCTCAAGCTCAGTTTTCAATGTTCGAATACTAGTCGCGACCCCGGAAACCTGAGGGAAATAGGTATCTGTAAATAAACCAATTCGCATAAATTACCTCACTTTTTGCCCAAAGCAGCCTGTTCTCGATAAAATTTTAACCAGATTTCCAACAAATGCTCCTCGGAGTACTCTTTGGAGATCTCGCGAGCTTTTTCTTTCAAGTCTTTTAAAGCTTCAGGGTCTTTCTTGTATTCTAGGATTGCTTCTCTCATCTCAGAAACATCACTTGTAGCACGATAATTCCCTTCAAGGATGACCTTGTATAGATCTAAATCCCTCAACATAATCGGTGCTTCACAGCTAGCTGCCTCTAAGATAGTCATAGGGAATAATTCATTATAACTTGGTAGCAAGAACAAATCTGCTAAAGCATAGAACTCACGCATCCGCTCTGGCGGAACAATACCTGGGAAAATAAGGTTTTTGGGTGGATTGTCCATAATCTTCTTATAGCGTTCATAACCATCTGTCATCCCACCAAATGAAAAACCACCAGCCCAGATAAAGGTAATTTCTGGCAATTCCTCAGCAAGACGGATAAAATCATCAATTCCTTTTCGTTTCTGAACCTGACCCGCACCGACTACGACAAACTGACCTTCCGCGAGATCCATTTCCTTCCGGAGTTGTGCAACTTGTTCAGCTGGTAATGGATGCCATTTTTCTTTATTTACAAAGTTTGGAATATAAGTTACTTTTTCACGCGGAATACCAGCAGCTACCAAATCCTCGATAAACATGGGATTGACCACGACCAAGTGTTCCATTCGGTTATAAAAAGAAAACACATAGCGTTTGATAATTCCCTTTAAGAAAAATGGAATTTTCAAGCTTCCCTCAAGCGTATCAGGCAAGAAATGCACATAGCCAATTTTTCTCCCAGAGCGTTTCTTTTGGAAAGTAGATAAATAATAAGGGAAATCAATGGTATGAAAGTGGGTTACATCCGCTTCTACAGGAAGATTCTCTGTAACAATCAACTGGTCTTTGGCATCTCGATGTAGAAGGCGTACCAACTCACGGTAGGCTCCTGATACTCCCTGACCAGCCACTTTTTCACTTGAACTTAGCATATTGACACGCAATTTTTCGTTTTCCATACCATTCATTATACCATTTTATTTCCAGAAAATCAGCAAAAGAAAGAAGAGACCAAAGGAAAAAGGATAAATTTACCTTTTTTTCCAATCGTCTCTCATATTTTTTACTGTTTATTTAATTCCTAGGGCGATACGTGCATAGCGACTCATTTTTTCAACAGTCCAAGCTGGATACCAGACCAATTTGACCTCGGTATTGGTTACCTCAGGAACATCTGTCATCGCATCGTGTATCTGGTCTGTCAAAAGGTCAGCCAATGGGCAGCCCATAGTTGTCAAGGTCATATCAATTTCAGTGTGACCTGTTTCACCATCAAAACGAATTTCATAAATCAAACCTAAATTGACAATATCAATCCCCAACTCAGGGTCGATGACTTCTTCTAAAGCATTTAAAATGCGTGTTTTGATCGTCTCAATTTGCTCTTCTGTATAAGCCATGTTCATCCTCACTCTAATCTTCAATAAAATCACGAAGGGGTTTGCTGCGACTTGGTTGACGCAATTTTCTCAAAGCCTTGGCTTCGATCTGACGGATACGCTCACGAGTCACGTTAAAGACTTTCCCAACATCTTCAAGAGTACGCATTTTCCCATCGTCTAGCCCGAAGCGCAAGCGTAGGACGTTTTCTTCACGGTCTGTGAGAGTATCCAAGACTTCATCCAACTGCTCGCGCAAAACGATACGAGTTGTATAGTCTACTGGATTTTCAATCACTTCGTCTTCGATAAAGTCCCCAAGATGGCTATCGTCCTCTTCACCGATCGGTGTTTCAAGTGATACTGGTTCTTGGGCGATCTTTAGGATTTCACGGACCTTGTCAGGTGTCATATCCATACGCTCTGCGATTTGTTCAGGAGTTGGATCTTGCCCCAATTCTTGAAGGAGATTACGCTGTTCACGGACAAGCTTGTTTATCGTTTCTACCATGTGGACAGGGATACGAATAGTACGGGCCTGGTCAGCGATGGCACGGGTAATCGCCTGACGAATCCACCAAGTTGCATAAGTTGAAAACTTGAATCCTTTTGAATAGTCAAACTTGTCAACAGCCTTCATCAAGCCCATGTTTCCTTCTTGAATCAAATCCAGAAACTGCATGCCACGCCCTACGTAGCGCTTAGCAATCGAAACCACCAAACGAAGGTTGGCTTCCGCAAGACGTTGTTTAGCTTCGATATCACCAGCCTCAACAGCTAAGGCCAATTCTTTTTCCTCTTCGTTGGTCAAGAGAGGAACAACCCCGATTTCCTTCAAATACATACGGACTGGGTCATTAACCTTGGCAGAGGTTGAGCCAATTAAATCCTCATCACTGAGTTCTGGCTCTTCTTCTGCACTAAGCACACGCGCACTTGGATTTCCTTCATTATCTGTGATAGAAATTCCAGCATCCTGAATCCGTTGCAAAAGGTCTTCAATACCGTCTACATCGAGGGTAAAAGGAATAACCAGACTTGAATTGATTTCGTCGTCTGTTGCTGTTCCTGTTTTTTTGTGGTTACGGATAAAGTCTGCCACTTGCACATCAAATGTCGTTACTTCTTTTTGTTTTGTTGCCATTATTACTCCATTCTTCTCTTTTGGGAAATCAATCGTTGCAATTCTTCCAAGGCTGTGTCTGTATCTCCTACATGACTAGCTTCCTGCACTTTCTTTTTAATTCTTAAGTTGTCCTTGCTGAGGAGGGCACGGTTTCGAGTCTCTTCGACTTCAGAAAGTTCCTCAGGCGACATCTCAGCTGGCAAATCCAGACTAAGCACATGGTACCAAGCATTTTCAACCTCAGGCGTCTGGTGAGAAAGCACCTCAGAGCCAATTTCTCCCTGCTCACTTAATAATTCGTAAAGAATCTGAAATTCTGGGGTATCAAAGAAAAAATCTTCTCTTAATCGATAGTCATTTAGAACAACTGGATTTTCAGCCATCCTATAGAGGAGATGAGCCTCTGCTCTCATAACTGCTGTCAGTTGCCGCGTCACAGGCAAACTAATCACTGCTGGAGGTTGCTCCTCTTTGACTCTTTCCTGCCTTTGAACAATTCGACTTTCATTTACAATCTGCTCAACCTGCTGGTAATCAAAAGAAGGTAGATTATCAGCCAGAATGTGGATATAAGAATTCTGGGCAGTGATAGACTTTTCTTTGGCGATTAGGGGAGCAATCTTTTCAATGAACTCGATTTGCGCCTGTAAGTTATCACTATTTTCAGGCTTGAGCTGGTAAATATAGAACTCTATAGGACTAATACGAGTCTTGGTTAAGAGGTAGGCCAGGTCTTCAGCAGAATTCTTTTGCAAATACTCATCTGGGTCCATGGCATCAGGTACCCGAACAACCTCAACTGAGAAATCTTTTAACTCCTCTAGTGCCTTGGCTGTTGCTGCCTGTCCTGCCTTATCGCCATCATAGCTGAGAACAATTTTTTTGGTAAAGCGTTTGAGGTGGTCAACATGCTCCTTGCTTAAGGCTGTTCCCATAGAAGCTACAGCATTTTCTATACCAGCACGGTAGGCTGCGATAACATCCATGAAGCCTTCCATCAAATAGAGTTCTGTGATTTTACCTGTTCCCTTTTTAGCCTTGTCCAAATGATACAATTCATAACTCTTGTTAAAAATTGCAGTAGAACGACTATTTTTATACTTGGCAGTCTGACTATCAGTTTCTTGCCAGACACGACCTGAAAATGCAATAACCTGCCCCTTGTCATTGGTCAAAGGAAAGATGATCCGTCCGAAAAAGATATCATAAAACTGATTGCCATCTGACAGGTAAAACAAGCCAGAATCCAATAAATCCTTTTCCTCAAACTTGTCAGATAAACGTTGGTAGAGATAGGTTCTCTCTGCTGGAGCTAGTCCAATCTGGAAATGCTTCAGAACATCATCTGTCAATCCGCGTTTGTAGAGATAAGCCCTTGCTTCTTCACCCATCTTGGTCGTCATGAGGATTGCATGGTAAAAACGGGCAGCTTCTTCATGCATATCATATAGAGCTTGATGAGGGGAAGCTTGTTGGGGACGAGACTGAACAGGCATAGCTAGTTGAATACCGACGCGCTCTCCTAAGAGCTGAACGGCTTCCATGAAGGACACGCCTTGGTATTCTTCGATAAACTTAAAGACATCTCCTGAGCGCCCACATCCAAAACAGTGATAAAACTGCTTGTCTTCCACAACGTTGAAAGAGGGGGTCTTTTCACCATGAAAAGGACAGAGCCCTAAATAGTTCCGTCCAGCCTTCTGTAAAGAAATCACATCACCTATGACTTCCACAATGTTGGCATTGTTTTTGATTTCTTCAATGACTTGCTTGTCAACCATACGCAATACCTCCATTTTATCATAGTTTCACGTAAACTAGTATAGCTTATTTCTGAAAAAAAGTAAACCATTTCATACGCTTTCCGTAATTCTCTTTACCTTATTTTTCTTGATAGAAAGGGAAGATAAAAAACTCAGAAACACTTCCATGTTTCTAAGTTTCTCTTCTCTATTTTTTGATGATAATTTAACTCATCTATTCAAATAATTGATAGTAGTCTGAGATTTTCATCTTAGCTTTTTCTTCTTTATTGAGATCTTGGATGATACGGCCTTCCTTCATGACTATCAGACGATTTCCATACTTCAGTGCATCCTCCATATGGTGGGTAATCATCAAGGCTGTTAGATGATCCTTGCTAACAAAGTCATCTGTTAACTCCATCAAAGCAACACTGGTCTTTGGGTCGAGAGCTGCTGTGTGTTCATCCAACAAGAGCAACTCTGGTCGCTTCAAGGTTGCCATCAAGAGACTCAAGGCCTGACGTTGTCCACCTGAAAGAAACTCAATCGGAGTGTCCAGATGTTTTTCAAGCCCATTTCCCACTTTTTCAATGGTTGTCTGAAATTCTTCTCTATGGCTTGAAAGTCTCCTAGGAAGGAGTCCTCTCTTCTCACCACGAAACTTGGCAATTAAGAGATTTTCCGCCACCGTCATACGTGGAGCCGTACCCATCTTAGGATCCTGAAAGACACGAGACAGGTACTTAGCCCGCTTTTCAGGTGAAAAATGCGTCACGTCCTCGCCCATGATACGGATACTTCCACTTGTTAAGGGTAAAGTACCTGCAATAGTGTTAAAAAGCGTTGACTTCCCTGCTCCATTTCCACCTAGGATAGTAATGAAATCATGTTCGAAAATTTCAAGAGAAACATCATTCAGAATGATTTTTTCCTCGTCAAAGCCATTCGTGATGACTTTGGTGGCATTTTTTAATTCTACAATTGCTGTCATTTGCTGAACTTGACTCCTTTCAGGTATTTGTTTTTGAAGGTTGGAATCATGAGACAAACTGCCAAAATCAAGGCGCTGTACAAACGAAGATAACTTGTATTAAATCCAAGAGCAATCACTCCCCAAACGAGGAACTGATAAGCAATAGACCCCACAACGATGGTCATGAGTCGCTCTGCCAGGGTCAAACTCTTGAACAAAACCTCACCAATAATCAAGCTAGCAAGCCCTACGACAATCACTCCAATTCCTCGAGAAACATCTGCATATCCTTCTTGTTGAGCAATTAAGGCCCCTGCAAGTGCGATAATCCCATTTGAGAGAACCAAGCCCATAAGTTCCATACGTCCAGTATTGATACCAAAACTACGAGCCATATCAGGATTATCACCTGTAGCGATATAGGCTTGACCTAGTTTGGTATCAAGGAAAAAGAGCATGAGACCAATAACAAGAGCTACAAAGATTAATCCAGTTAGCAGTTGATTGAAATCTGAATCAAAAGGCAAGACATCCTGAATTTGCTTGGTTCCAAGAAGCCCCAAGTTGGCACGTCCCATAATCATGAGCATGATGGAATGGCAGGAAGTCATGACTAAAATCCCTGATAAGAGAGTTGGGATTTTTCCTTTGGTATATAAGAGACCTGTCGCCATTCCAGCTAGACAGCCCGCTCCTACTGCGGCTAGAGTTGCTAAAAATGGGGTGACTCCCTGTGTTATCAAGGTTACAGCTACTGCTCCCCCAAGAGGAAAAGAACCTTCAGTAGTCATATCAGGGAAATTCAAAATTCGAAAAGTCATAAAGATTCCCAAACCTAAAATCGCCCAGACCATCCCCTGAGAAATAATGGATACTATCATAATCTTTCACTCATTTCTTTCTTTAGTAAAAATGGGAGGAGATGTCCCCAACTCCTCCTTTATCTTTATTCAATCACTTGTCCTGCTTCTTTTAGAACGGACTCAGGAATGGTGATACCAAGTTCCTGCGCTAGTTTTTTGTTAATCACTGACTTACCAGTTGAAAAGACATTAACTGGCGTATCAGCTGGTTTTTCACCTTTCAAAACTTTGGCAATCATTTTACCAGTTGCCACACCAACGTCATGTTGGTCAACTACAACGGATGCCAAACCACCTGCTTCTACCATGGCAGTTGCACTTGGGTAGATTGGTTTTTTAGCTGATTGGTTGCTTGATACAACAGTTGAGAATGCTGATGCGATGGTGTTGTCAATTGGAACCCAGATTGCATCGACCTTGCTTGTCATAACATTGACTGTTGAAGCAATTTCATTGGTTGATGGAACGGCAAATGTTTCGACTGTCAAACCTGCTTTTTCAGCATAAGCCTTGAATTCTTCTACCTGTGTTTTTGAGTTATCTTCGCTACTTGAGTAAAGAGCGCCGATTGTTTTGACATTTGGTGTCAAAGTTTTAATCAATTCCACTTGCTGCTCAGCTGGGTTGTGGTCTGACACCCCTGTGATATTGCCACCTGGTTTTTTCAAATCTTTGACCAAGTTAGCACCGATTGGGTCTGTAATAGCAGCCATGATAACTGGTAGGTCTTTCGTAGCACTAGCGAGTCCTTGAGCCGCTGGTGTCGCAATCCCAACAACAACGTCATTTCCATTTGCTACTAACTGTTTACTCATGGTTGAAACCTTGCTCTGATCCCCTTCAGAGTTCATAAAGTCGATTTTTACTTGGTCACCTTTATAGCCTTCTTCAGCTAATCCATCTTGAATCCCTTGGTAAATCAAGTCCAAGGATGGGTGACTAACAAATTGAAGGACACCAACCTTAGCAACCTTTTGCTCTTCCTTAGCTACTGGCTTGTTCATAGATGAATAAATCAAGCTAGCCACTACCAATACTGCTAATCCAGCGACAATTCCAATCAAACGTTTATTTTTCATTTTTCTTTCTCCTTAATTCTTTTACCTTAACTTTTTAAATCACATCATCAAGTGATGCCATCGTTTAAATTCCAATATCTTTCCTCCCCATAGAAAAAGTCCTCACACAAAAAACTTGTGTGAGGACGTCGATGCGCGGTGCCACCTCAATTATAGGGAATATCCCTATCGCTCTTTCTCGCAATAACGAGTTGCACTGTAAGGTGTGCTCACCGAATTTTTATGATTTCAAATTCTTAAGTACATTCAGCCCAATTTCGTCACTTTCATCTATCTGTTTCCACCAACCACAGACTCTCTAAAAAACTTCAATGATTACTTTCTGAATGTTTAAATTATACCATTTTTCAACTACTTGTCAAGCTTATTTTTAGAATTTTTTAAACAATTCAAAAACTTCCCCTTGAAAAAAGAGGAAGTTTGTAGAATATCAGCCTGAATTACGCAAACCTGTTGCAATTCCGTTGATAGTTGTATGGATTAGTTTTTCTTCGTCAGCTGACAATTCGCCGCGACGTTGACGTTTGATCAACTCCAACTGGATGTAGTTCAGGATATTAAAGTAAGGCATACGATAGTTTAGACTGTCTTTTAGGTAAGAGTTTTCTGACAAGAGTTCGTCATAACCTTCGATAGCTAAAATAACGTCCTTAGTCAACTGCCATTCATCTAAAATGGTATAGTAGATAGCCTGCACTTCTTCATCTTCACAGAGCTTGGCATATTCAAAAGCAATGTTCATATTAGACTTAGATAAGACCATGTCCACATTAGAGAGCAGGGATTGGAAGAAAGGCCAGTTTTGGTACATGTCACGGAGGATCTCAATATTATCAGGATCTTGATCGATAAATTCTTTGAAGCTTGATCCCACTCCGTACCAACCAGGGAACATGACACGACTTTGTGACCATGAGAAGACCCAAGGAATGGCACGCAAACCGCCAATTTCAGTGATGGTTTTACGAGCTGCTGGACGCGAACCGATATTGAAGCTTGAAATAGCCTTGATTGGACTTGATTCAAAGAAATAGTCATAGAAATGTTCATTTCCAAAGACCAAATCACGGTAGATATCGTAGCTACGGTCCACTACTTGATCCATGATAGCTTCGTAACGATTTGATGTATTGGTATCACTCTTCTTCTTGGTAATCATACGGTTAATGGCTGCAGAAACCAACATTTCAAGGTTATAATAAGCAGCATCTTTGTTTCCGTATTTGTTTCCAATCACTTCTCCCTGCTCAGTCAGACGAATACGGTCCTTGATAGACTTGAGCGGTTGAGATGTGATGGCTTCATAAGTTGGACCACCACCACGACCCACAGTACCACCACGACCGTGGAAGAAGGTTACTTTAACGCCAAATTCATCACCGATAGCAGTTAGTTGTTGTTGCGCCTTGTAGAGGGTCCAACATGATGACAGGTAACCACCGTCCTTGTTACTATCAGAATAGCCAAGCATGATTTCTTGGTAGTTGTCTTTTGAAGCAATCCATTTTTTAGCCAAAGGAAGAGAGAAATATCTTCTCATAGTCTCTTCTGAGTGATCTAAGTCCTCGATTGTTTCAAACAAGGGAACAATCTGAACGCGGGCTTTTTGAGCATCTACCAAGCCGACTTCCTTGAGCATGATGGCTAGTTCGAGCATATCAGAAACGCTAGTTGCATGAGAAATGATGGTTTGACGAATGACGTTTTCACCCAGTTTATCCTTCAACTTGCGAGCAGCTTTAAAGATAGAGAGTTCTTTTTCAAGTAGTTCTGACTTTTCAGCATGAGTCGCTGAGAGGATACGAGGGTCTTCTTCCAACTCTTTTAAGAGGAGGGCGCATTTTTCGTCTTCAGACAGATCGCTATAGTGGTCGTTGATGCCAGCAGATGCTAGTAATTCAGCCACACAAGCTTCATGAACACTAGAATCTTGGCGCATATCGATAGAGGCAAGATAGAAGCCAAAGATTTCAACGGCTTGCATCAACTCAACAAATTCTCCTGAAATCAGGTATTCACCTTTGTTCTCTAATAGAGAGTCACGAATAGCCAACAAATCTTGATAGAATTCGTCTGCAGTGGCATACCTAGGTTGAATATCCTTATCTTCAATCAAATAAGCCTTGGTTGCCTGCATCTTAGCTTGGATGTCAAAGAGTGCTCTACGATAGAGTTCTTTTTCACGATAAATCGAGTTGTCCTGAGACTTCAGCGCCATCTCACGGACCTTGTCGCTGACATTTACGATGCTGGTTGAAAGTGAAAATTCACGATAAAGATTGTAAATCTTTTCATCGTAGTAGTTCATGATGACTTCGCACTGAGTCAAGGCTGATTTGTTTAGGGTTTCCGCTGTTACGAAAGGATTTCCATCACGGTCTCCTCCGATCCACATCCCCATTGTAATTGGTTTTGGATGCTCAAGCTCGATACCTTGTTCTTTAGCAAGTTTCTTATATTCAGCCGTCAAACGTGGTACAGCATTCAGGAAAGAACTTTGGTAGTACTCCATCACATTTGTGATTTCGTTGGTTACTTTCAATTTCTTCTCACGAATCATGTCGGTTTGCATGATAATTTCAATGTAACGACGGAGATCCATGTTCCATTTTTCTTTATTAATCAAGCCGAGTTTGACATCACGGTACTTACGTAAGAGAGTGTGGATATGGTTGGTCAAATCCAGCATACTCTTACGTTGTACTTGCGTTGGATGGGCAGTTAAGACAGGAACCACATTTAACTTTTCTAAAATTTCAGCTGCATTTTCTTTCTCAGCTACCATTTTAATTGTTGTAGATAGTTTTCCTAGATAGTCTTGATTCAGATTATTTTGGTGATTGATCTCATAGGCTAAGTCCACATCCTCAGAGATATTAATCAAAAGTGGAAGAATGGAGAAATAGCGAGAAATGTAAATCATTTCTTCATTTGAAAGGCTGGTCACTAGGTCATTGAGCCCTTGATAATTCTCACTTGTTGATAATTCTTTCAACTGGATAATCTTTTCAAAGGTTTCTGGTGCCAGCATATTTTTTGTGATATCTTCTAACAGCTCAGTCAAAATCAAGACTTCTTCTTGGACGACGGCTTTATTTCTATAGTTTTCTAATTTTTGAAGAGACATATACTTTCCTTTCCATACAACCCTTACAGCATCTCAGAGGTTTGACTTTCATATTCTCTGATAAGTTTGGCACGTTTTTCACTAGCATCTATATTTAATACAAAGGCAATGGCTACAGATAAGACTAGGAGACTATTTCCCCCTTGTGAAAGGAAGGGGAAGGTTACCCCTGTAGAAGGGATCAATCCAGAAATCCCACCAATATTGACAAAGACCTGAACCAGAATCATCCCCCCGACACCGATAGCAACCATAGAGTTAAAGGGATCCTTAGCTCGAATACCAACCAAGATGATTCGCAAAATCAAGAAGAAGAGGAGTGCCAAAATCATACTCGCTCCTACAAATCCAAACTCCTCGATGACGATCGAAAAGACGAAATCTGTGTGAGCTTCTGGCAAATAACCACGCTTTTCGATGGAATTTCCTAATCCAAGTCCAAACCAGCCACCATTCACCATGGCATAGTAGGAATTTGCAAGCTGGTGTCCTGCGCCTGCCAAGTCATTAAAAGGATTAAAGAAGGCACTGAAACGTTTGGCAACGTAGCCAAACACTGGAATTTGAGAAAACTTTTCAACCCCAACAAAGCGAATGACAGACAAGACTAGAATCGAACTACCTGCCAAAAGAGCTAGGAAAGTTGAAAACCAACGGTAGGCAATCCCACTGACTGTATACATAATCAGTGATACCATCACCAAGATAGTCGCATTTCCCAAATCTGGGAAAATTCCCAAACTACCTATCAAAATCAACAAAACAAAACGCCAGTCATTAAAAGCACGAGGTAGCCATTGATTTTGGGTCAAAACTTGGAAATCATAGACCGCTATCTCATCTTGTTGCTTTGAAAATCGATGGGCTAGGTACCAAATAATGATAATCTTTAGGTACTCTGCAGGTTGAATCGTCACTGGCCCTACAGAAATCCAACCATAGGCACCATTGATTGGGGTACCAATTAACCGTGCCAAAGCCAAGAGAATCATCTCCACAAACATAACGATAAAAATCAAGCGTTCATTTCTTAAAAAATTAAGTTTCAGTTTATAAATTAAGGCAATCAAAAACAAACTGATTATCCAAAACATTCCTTGGTTTCGAGCTAACTGAAGAGCGCTCTTCCCTTCTTGAATTAAGGTAGCACTCGTTGTTGAGTAAACGACGATTAGACCCAAAATCGATAAAAGGAAATAAGGAATCAAAATGGAATAATTCAATAGGTGCCTTTTACTAATTTTCATATGTCACCATTCTAATAGGAACAGAGCCGACTGTTCCCAATTCCGTTTTATTTTCTAGTTTTGATTGCTATTATACCATTTTTTCAGAAAGAAAAAAACTCTTATCCTCCAATCCTTCGAATTTTGCTATTTGAACGAAACTGATTGCTAAAAAATACAAACTTCAAGACAAAGTTTGTATTTTTCTTTTTTATTCTGCTGATGAGCTACTGCTTGAACTTGAGCTTGAGTCTCCACTTCCAATATATTGAGCAAAAATACTCTGGAAAGCAGGGTCTTTTATTTTAATATTTGCTGCTTGGAATTCTTTTCCGATGACACTCTGAACGAAGGAAGCATCGTTTTGTTTCTGTGTCAAAATGACGGTTTTTAATTTTTCTTTGTAATCATCTAGATTTGATGATTTTTCTGTTTTCTTGGTTACTTTAATGATGTAGAATTGGCTACTATAAGCTTGGGTACCAGTTGCTCTAATCACATCAGATACCCCATTCACATCCAAAGCAAAGGCAGCCTTCTTGACTTGTTCTGGAAGTTCAGTAGATGCCGAGTCAAAAGTGATTTCTCCACCATTTTCTTTTGTCTTGTCATCATTTGAGTTGTCTTTTGCCAACTGGGCAAAATCAGCTCCTTCAGCTTTTGCTTTTTCGAGCACTTCTTTTGCCTTGTCTTCATTATCCATACGGATGATTTGTGCTGTCACATCGGGTGTGTAAGCTTCGAAAGCTTTTTGGTAAGCTTCATCAGTCAGTTCATTTTCCGCTGCTTTTTTAACTGCCAATTCAACTAATTTGCTGGTGCGAATTTGAGCTTTACGAGTTTCAGGAGTCATTCCTGCACGTGAAAGAACATTTTGATAACTGTCCCCGTATTTCTTCTGCTCTTCGGCAACAGCGTCATCTACTTCTTGCTCAGTCACTTCAGACCCATATTGCTTTTCAAATACTTTTTCTATCGTCATATTGAGCAAGACTTGTTGTGCAGTTGGGTTGTTTTTAGCTTGTTCATAAAATTGGTGTTCGGTGATAACATCACCCTTCATGCTGATGAGGTCAGCCCCTTCAGAACTTTTTGAACAAGCAGCCAAAGTCGCTACAGATAATAATGTAATGGCTCCTGCCAATAGTTTTTTCTTCATGTTTACTCCTTTTATGGTAAGTTACCTTCTCTATTTTACTAAATTGTCTTAAATTTTTCTAAAAATCATTCGCTCTCAGGAAGTTGTACTTCTGCTGCATTCTTTCTCAGCATGAGAATCCCGTCCCCAAGTGGAACTAGAGTTGCTGTTAGACCTGGATTATCCAAAGTTGCGTCGAAAAGTCTTTGCAAACCACGGTAAATGGTTCGTTGACCTCGGCGGACTTCCATGATGTCCTTGGCAACATCGCCTCCTTGGAAAATATCATCCAAGACCACCACTCCACCGACTTCCAAATGTTTAAGGATTTCAGGCAGAAAGACGATATACTTTGACTTGGCCGAATCCATAAAGACAAAATCATAGGTTTCTGTCAAGGTTGATAGGACATCGACTGCGTCCCCCTCTAAGAGAGTGATTTGCTTGCGACTGTCAAACTGGGCAAAGTTTTCCTTGGCAAAGCCGATCATTTCAGGATTACGGTCAATCGTTGTAATCTTAGCATTTGGCGCATGTTCCGCCATCAAGAGGGCTGAAAAGCCAATCGCCGTCCCAATTTCCAAAATATTCTTAGGCTGCATGGTTTCCATGAGAAAACGGAAATAAGCAACCGTTTCATGGGGAATGATGGGAATATTTTCCTTGCGAGCGAAGGTCTCCAATTCTTTCAAGGAACCTGTCACCTGCTTTTGACGCTGGCGCATGAGTTCTACGATTTCTTCCTTGACGACGGGACGTCGCATATTGTGATTGGCATTTTTACTATAAGACTCTACCATCTTAAGCTAATCCCAATTTTTCAACAAGGGCTTCAAACTCGTTCAAGCGACGTTCAAAGACTGCAAAGGCATCGTTGAGATAGTCTTCCTTCTCCATATCCACTCCCGCTTTTCTCATGACATTGAGTGGATAGTCTGATTTACCTGCCTTGAGGTAGTCGATATAGCGGTCACGATCTTCTTGACTACCATGGACAATCTTCTCAGCCAAGGCTGAAGCCGCTGCAAAACCAGTCGAATACTGGTATACGTAGTAGTTATAGTAGAAGTGTGGAATGCGCGCCCATTCGTACTGAATTTCAGGATTGTCTTCCTTGCTAAGTCCATAGTACTCTTGGTTTAAGTCAGCATAGAGTTTATTCAGGAAATCACTTGTCAAGACTTCACCATTTTGGTCTGCTTGGTGGATGGCGTGTTCGAACTCAGCAAATTGAGTTTGACGGAAGACTGTTCCACGGAAACCGTCCAAGAAATTATTAAGGATAGCAAAGCGAGTTGCATCGTCTTCTACTTCTTCCAGTAATTTCTCCGTTAAGATATTTTCATTGGTCGTTGAGGCAATCTCTGCCAAGAAGATCGAGTAATCTCCGTAAACATATGGTTGGGTCTCACGAGTATAGCTAGAGTGCATACTGTGACCAGTCTCGTGTACTAGAGTAAAGAGATTATCTAAGTTATCCTGCCAGTTGAGGAGCATAAAGGCATTTGTATCGTAAGAACCACCAGAGTAGGCACCAGAACGCTTGCCTTGGTTTTCATAGACATCAATCCAACGCTCGCTAAAGGCACGTTTGACACGGCTCAAGTAATCGTCACCCAAGACTGCCAAGGCTTCTTCTGCCTTTTTCAGGGCTTCTTCGTAGGTAAAGCTATATTCTACAGAAGAAAGTGGTGTGTAGACATCGTACATCTTGAGATCTGAAATCCCCAAGATTTTAGAACGAAGTTCAAGGTAACGATGCAAGAGTGGCAAATGCTTGCGAACTGCTGCTACTAGATTGTCATAGACACTTTCTGGAACAAAGTTGGCTGCGAGGGCTGCATGACGAGCACTCTTATAGTTGCGAACTTTTGCTCGGTAGTTTTGCACCTTAACATTTGTCTGCAAAGTCTTCGCGTAAGTATGTTGGAATTGTTCGTACGTCGCATAGAGGGCTTCATAAGCACCACGGCGCACTTCACGATTTTTAGACTCCATCAAGCGAATGTAAGTACCGTGTGAGAGCTGCACTTCATTGCCTTCATCATCAAGGACGTATGGGAAGCTAATATCAGCATTGTCCAAGATGGCAAAGGTTTCACTAGCAGCGCCAAAGATTTCTCCTGCGCCAGCCAACAATTCTTCCTCACGTTGCGAAAGAACATGGTCCTTCTTTTGCAATAGCTTGTCAAAAAAGTGTTTGTAAACTTGGAGTTTTGGTTGAGCTTCTAGGAAGGTCACATACTGTTCTTGGCTAATCTCCATAAACTCAGGTTCGTAGAATGAAAAGGCTTGTTCTAACTGACTATATAGGGTCATTGCCTTAGCATAGTACTCTTGATACTTGGCTTCACGCGTGTCCTGATCATTTTTCATATGCGCATAGACATAAAGCTTTTCAACTTGGCGTTCCAAGTCAAGTGAGAATTCTGTAATCTCAAGCAAACTGTCCGCGCTGTCCAAGAGATGTCCCTCATACTGGGATGCTGTTTGTACTTTTTCAGTTAAGTCTTTCAAGGCTTCTTCCCAAGCCTGGTCTGTTGGGTAGATTGTCGAAAGATCCCATGTATCTTTTTCATTTATTTCATGTCGTTGTAATACCATAAGATTCCTCCATCCTTTCTATTTTATCACATTTTCTGAAAAATATAAGTGATAAAAGGCTGGTGGATAGAGCTTTTGACGATTATTTTTTATATTTTTTTGATAGTAAGCGAAAAATTCTTTATAATAGCTACTTAAATCTTGGTCAATTTGACAAAAATCTCCTGATTCTATTGGTCTAACTTGAGGATACCAGTCATCTAGTTGACGGTTTAATAGATTGCCTCCTTGCTGATAGGCTGCCTCCTGTTTCTTCATCCAGTAAGGCGTTTGGTAGTACAATTGCTGGCGAATGTAGTGACAGATAGTTGGATCTTGAGAAACTGTAAAACGAGCTAGCTTTTGTTTTTGATAAGGAAATCGTAGAATTTCCAAGAGGTTTCCTTGACCAAAGGGAAATTCCTTTACCTGAAAATGAAGCTTGCCTCGTAGATCCTGATGTAAAAGATATTTTAGTCTCAAAACTTGCTTTTTGAAATCTAGTTCCCATACATAGAATCCCATATTTTGACTAAAATAGAGAAATCCCCTTTGCAGTTGTGTTAGTCTCTCTTTTAACCAGAGTTTTTCTCCCAGTAGCCAGATAACTTGGCAGCCCTGACTACGGTAGCCTTTACTTCTATCGCATAAAAGCTTTTGAGACAAGGGACTGCACTGGACCTCCAGAGCTAGTTTCTCATTTACGAGAACATCCGCTACCTGCTGAATCGCAGACAGACTATATTCAACGGCAACCTGATTGTCCTTCTTGGCCCAGTGATAGAGGGCCTCTTTGTTGGCCAAGTGTTCTGGACTTTCATTCTCAAAAATAGCCATACAATCTCTTAAAGATTCATGAGCAAAATGCGTTCGCATGCTCTGCCCTTGACGTAATCGCAGTCCGCCCCCACAGGCGGGGCAGGTATAAGCCTGCTTGGTCACCTCTTTTTCGAGGGCATTTACCAAATTTCCCTTGCTATCTCTGGCTACAAACATGGACTACCTCCTTTTCTTTTCTATTCGAAAAAGAAGTAAAAAAGACCGGAATTCCAGTCTTTCATATTGCTTTTCTACCTTTTAAACCTCTTAGAGAATTTTTTTAGCATGGGAATGAGATTGGGTATTTGCTCGCTTCTAATGACGAGCACGCCATATTCCTGACAACGATTGGCATAAACAGGATTGATTTTTCCCGTACAAACAATCAACTTGAGGCAACTCTCCCCAGCAAAATGATTGGCATAGACTTCAAGCTCATTGATGGCTTCAACTGATAAATCTGTCATCTTGCAGGAGATAAAGGTAATCGAGCGCCCCTTTCTCAGAATGACATCAATCTCATTTTGAACATTGTCCGCCTCTGGAAAGATACCATTCCAATCAATCTCACCACCTATCATGCATTCATCAAACAGCTGAGATTCGAGCGCCAAGAGGTAGAGATATACCTCTAAAATGTGACCCTTATTACGGCAAAAGACTTGAGCTTCTTGATTTGGAAAGCGGTAAGCTACTCGTTTTTTGTCCTCTCTTTCAATACAAAGCATCCCCGCTTCCACTAGTAAGGGGATTTGGTATTCTGGATAGAGGTAATACTTTCCGTTGTTTTCCAGTATCTTTTCGGTTTCCGCATGCAGGTCATTGGTCTTAGCTAGAGAGAAAAATTGGGTTACTTGATACCAGTGGGCAGGATTGGAAATAGCCGAGCTGGCTAGTTTTTTTATGGCCGCAATTTGCTCAACTGAGTGGACAGGGCGTTTTGATTTGAGCATTTTTCCACCACGCAAGGCTATCAACTGTTGGATGCTTAGGGTTGGAATGTCCAAATCTTCTTTTTCCAGCTGGCCAGCTACCCACTTGTATTGTTTTCCTCGTTCAACATCCATGGCAACGATGGGGAGGTGGCGATTCAATCCATATTGATAGAGAGATAAGGCTAGTAGTGAATCTCCGCCAAAAACATCAAGAAGAACCTGATCATAGCCCGCTAGGCAATAATCTAACTGGTTCGCTAGTTGTTCTAAAGACAGCTGACGAAAGGTCACACGCTGGATATGGGGGACTTCATCCGTGATAAAGTGGCGCAGTGAAAGTTTATCGTTATTGCTTATTTTCGTCAAAGATAAAAAGAGAATCTCGTCACAATCACTGACAAAGGCTTGGTAGACATTCTTTTCCAATACATGCCGATCATACAATTCCACCAAAAGACTCGCCATTGGACCACCTCCATCATCCACACTTTCTTGAGCCGAGAGCAATACAGCTCTACTGCTCATATTTCCTACTTTTAGTATAGCATAAAATCCTGCTCGCCCCAATCAACCAACGCAAACAAAAAACGAATAGAAACTTTTAGAAGTAATTTCTATTTAAGCTACTAAAAATATCAAATGTCACGACTTTGAATATAGAAACTTTTCAAACTTTGAAAGTCGTATTTCTCTCACACTGGATACCCAAAAAGAGAAGACACTTAATGCCTTCTCCCCATGTTACCTTTTTATCAACCCATTACAGTTGACAAAGAGACAAAGGAGAAGATCATCTGATCTTCTCCTAACCTTCATCATTCAGCAAATACAAGATTCTTATATGCTTCTTACTTCTCCTTCTTTTTCATCAGGAACAATCCTGTCAAGGCTGTTAAAAGACCAAGTAAGAAGGCGGAATCTGTTGCTGTTCCAGTATTTGGCAAGACTGCAGTCTCTTTTCTTTCTGGGGTCTGTAGCGGTGCCTCTGGTTTAGCTTCTTGACTCTGAGGAGAAGCAGGTTTGTTAGTTTGATCTTGTGAAGGAATTTCTGGTTTTTCTTCCTGCACTTGGCTCGCACTAGTCTTGTACACAACTGCATAAACACTCAGTTGATCTGTCATGAATTCGACATAGCGACCTTTTTGTTGGAAGACAAGACTATCCACTTGCTGAGCATTTTTAACAGTGTAGACAGCTTCAACTTCTTTGTTCGCAGCTAGAGGCAGACTGACAAATACCTTGCCTTTTGGCTGGATTGGCTGACCATCTTGACCTTCCAGAGTGATATCGTAGGCATCATAAGTCTTACCTTCCAAGTTTTGCGCTTTCACTTTCTTGACTTTCATACTAACAACTTTATCCAGTATAGCCTTGGTACCAATGACTTGGACCTTGGTGGCTTTATCAGTCAGGATACGCAAATCACTTTCCGGTTTAGATGGTACTGGTGGAGTGCTTGGTTTTTCTTCCTTACTTCCGATTTCCACAATCTGATCCACTGGGGCTTTGGAAACGAAGCTATCTCGAGTCACTCGACCGCTTTCCTTGCCATTTTCAATCGTCACTTCGACAAGCGTGGTCTTCTCACCAACCTTGCCTTCTTGGACAACTTTTCGAGTGCCCTTAGGCAATTGTGGATTTTCACGTTCGATGGTCTTGAAGCCAACCTCTTCAGTTACCACATCCAAGCGCGGCTGTTCAACGACAAGTTCTTTATCACCCGCAGCTGGCGTTACTTGCTCGACTGGTTTACCAATTTCCACGATTTGATCCACTGGTGCTTTGGAAACGAAGCTATCTCGAGTCACTCGGCCGCTTTCCTTGCCATTCTCAATCGTCACTTCAACCAAAGTGGTCTTCTCACCAACCTTGCCTTCTTGGACAACTTTTCGAGTACCCTTAGGCAACTGTGGATTTTCGCGTTCGATGGTCTTAAAGCCAACTTCTTCAGTCACCACATCCAAGCGCGGCTGTTCAACTACAGGGGCTGGAACGCCTTCATCTGGTGTCGTCTTGTGAACTGGTGGTGTTGGTGTATCTGGATTAGGTGTCTCAGCTATCTCAGCATGATAGGTAGAAACCTCATAAAACTCAGGGCGACCACCTTCCCACTTCAACTTAACATCTAATAAGTGGGCGCTGTTAGCAAGCTGGAAGGTTTGGAAACTTGTGGTAACCGCACCCAGATCTTGCCATGCTGTTTGGCCATCTTTGGAAATGGTTCTTGCCCAAACGTGCGCTGAGCTTCCTGCTGGAATATCTGAAATCAGGCGAACATGATTCGATTCTGTCTTTTCAGATAGATGGTAAATCAACTCACCGCTGTCTTGGGTCGCCTTGTAACTGCTGAGAATATTTCCATCTGCTATATTATTCTTTTCAGATGACTTGCTCTCTGTACCCGCACCTTCCACAGTTGGATTATTGACTGACTTAGTGTATTCTCCATCATTGATGACTAACTCTGTAAATCCAACAAAGCGATGACGATAAGGAGCTGTGTAGAGCACTCGGAGATATTTCGCTGCAGTTGCTTCTGGCAATTCTCCCTCAATATAGCGATTTCCAGGTCGCTGTGAATCATGTGTCCAGCCATCAGTTAAGGAGTCGTCACGTGCTGGATTTTCCTGACCGTCTCCTACTGAAACTACATCTTTCCAGGTCTTGCCATCTGCGCTAACTTGAATCTTTCCATCACGAAGATAGTTCTGTGTGCCATCTTTAATGTAGGCACGAATCTTCTTGATTTGACGGGTTGCTCCAAGATTGAGAGTCATATGACCATCGGTTTGTGGATAATCAGAAAATTCAACATAATTGTTTAAATCACCATCAAAGAGCTGATCTAGGTTTTTCGCTTTACGAACATCTCCGCTACCATAGTTAGGATCGATACCCATGCTGGTTGACTCAATTGATGTTGGTTGAATTTCCTTAGTAGTCAAGAGCAAGGAAGTCGTTCCTATTGCCTGTTTCTGACCTGTCTTGTTTTCAAGACGTACATAGCGGACGAGCTGGTGATCTTGTAATTCAGAAGCCCTATACCACTCCACTCCATTTGGAGAATAGCGGAGCTGGAGTGCTTGATTGGCATTCTCACCTAGTTTCAAATCCCCAATTTCATGGAGACGATCTAGTTTCATGCCAAGATATTGGCCCGCATCTAAAGTTGTTCCAGCTGGAATATCCATCTCGTAGCGGCCCAATTTTTCATGGACTTGAGTAGCCTTGAGTTGCTCAACATTAGTATCTGTATACTGGTCTGTTCCAGTCTCTGACTCAACAGATAGGTTGCCAATTCGCCACCAGAAATTCGTCTTTTGCGTATTTCTAACGCGTACATAACGGATATTCTGATTGGTTTCAACTTCTTTGCTTTGCTCACCTGTCAAGTTGGCCACTGTTGTCCAGTTTTGTCCGTCAGTAGAGACTTCGATGACACCAGCTGCTAGCTTATCTGTCACACCTTGTACCAAACGAATCTTCTTGACTGTTTGTTGAGAACCAAGATCCAACTGTACCCAAGCATCTACTGGGGTTGTATCTCTTTCTCCATTTGCTGTTGAAGAACTTGCCAACATTGCTTCTGTGCTATCACTATTGTCAGTCATCTTGGCAGACGTTGTATTGAGTTTATAGACCAGATTTGGACTGATGGTAATGCTTCCAGCTTTCTTCTTGGCATTTTCAAGAGGACGGTTAACTGCGATTTCACGGACTGCAAACCAAGTATTGTCTCGATCTTCTGTTGCAACCATTCGAATACCTTTGGCTTTGATGTCAAGATTATCTAAGGTAATCTCAGACTCATTGCCGACATAGTTACCTTGAGGAAGGGCAGTCCACTCACCCGCCTCATTTAAGTATTCAATCTTGGCCTTGTTAAAGGTATCTTTCGGATTGCTGACAGCTCCCATAGCAAAGCTCAATTTCTTGATAGAAACAGGCTTATTGAACTGAAGTCCAATATAATCGCCAGTACTAATTCTGGTTGGATTTTTAAAGATAACTTGAGTAGACAAGTCTCCGTCCAAGACCTGAGTCAAATCGCCTTCACCACCTGTACGGTTAGTAATAAAGGTCGTTACAACTTTATCTGGATTCAGTTCTTTTTCGATTTCCTTAGCTAGATATTCTTTTAGGTTAAGGATAAATGGACGGATATGCTGCACGCCCAGCTCAGCATTTTCATAGTGATCAACATACCAGAAGGAATGTTTCTTAGATTGCTCATAATCTTTTAAGCCCTTATAGTAATTATTCCAAAGGCCATCAGCATTTTTGCTACCAATAAATTCAGTAGCTGTCAAGAGAGCATCCAGAGCATTCATCTGGTCAATGGTATTGTCAAGCCAGTACTTAATCTGCTCACGCATCTGTTCATTTCCTGATGCTTTATAGGTCTCAGCTGCAGCTTTTAGTTTAGCAAATTCTGCCTTCAACTCTTTGCGCTCAGCTGAGACATCTTGACCTGCTTTCAGCTTGTTCATGAAGTTTGTCAGTTTCGGAGCTAGCTCTACAGACTCTTCTAGCTTCACAACACGATTATCCATATGTTGGTTAATCATGTGCTTACCTAGCTCACGGAAGGCTGCAGATTCTTTGGTCTCTGTAAAACGACCTGTTTCTGCAAAGTTGAAAGCTATATCATTAACAGCTTTGGCTTCTGCCTCATTCTTCCAGATATTCCAGCTGTACTCTGCAGCTGAGAAGAGAGCAATTTTAGATGGTTCTGATTGCTGCATTGGATTGAGGATGACCCCACCGATTAGGCTTGGATCCACACCAGGATGTAGGAATTTCTCACCACCACCCAAGATGAGGTGTTGCTTAGAATTATCCGTACACGGCCAGTTAATCCAAAGTTGAACAGGACGATATGGTTGACCAGATGCTTCTATATTTTGTTTGAGTTGAGTCAAGAAGTTTTCAGAAACTTCGCCCCAAATCTTGCCTCCTGTCAGAGTCATAATGCTACTTTTCGGAAGATTACGGTTTAGGGAACGCAGTTCGTCTTCTCGACCATTGCCCCAATACTGACTTGGAACAAAAATCATCTCTTTCTTCAAGCCTGGATAAGCCGCTTGTTTTTCAGTCAACCAATCGGTCATATCTTTCATCAAGCGGTTATAACTTTCATAACCACCATAAGGCTGAGCTGCATCATCTGCAAGGATACCAAACTCACGAACACCGACATCCAGTAACTGGGTAAATTTAGCTTTGATTGCATTCAGGTCTTCTTGGTAAACCGTCTCATTTTGGAAGCGAATTCGACTATTCATAAATGGATGAATGGTCCAGACATAGCGAGTCTTAGTTTCATTTCCTACTTTAGCAAGTTGGCGGATTTCTTCTAGTTTTTCTTTTGGATAAAGTTCTCTCCACTTACTGTTGTGATATGGATCATCTTTTGGCGCAAAAATATACTGGGTCAGTTTTAAATCACCACCATATCGCATCAAGGCCGCCCGATCTTTATTAGACCATGGATTACCATAATAGCCTTCGATAAAGCCACGATTCTTCATATCAGCATAATCTTCAACATTGACCTCGCGCAGAACTGGAGCAGAGCTATCATTTAGCATATGCTTAAGTGTTGTTAGTCCATAGAAGACAGCATCTGTATCTTTTCCGACAATGGAAATTTGCTGACCTTTAACAACTAATGAATAAGCATCAATCTTATCAAATAGTCCTTGGTTGACAGACTCTGTTCTCTGAGCTTCTTCCGCTTTTGAGCCAGTCTGGTGAACTCCCAGATAGATATTAGTTGCTCCAGCTTCGGCTGTCTTACCAGTAGTATAGGAGATATTGCTATTTTGCAAAATAGACTTGAGTCGATTACGAGTATAAATATCAACTTGCTCACCAATTACCAAATGAACTTTCTTATCTAGACGTACCAAGCCATCGCCATAAGTAACCTTATGAGGAGTTGGGAAAATCTTATACTGTTTCTTAAGGTATTCTTGGCTTCTCAAAGCTGCTTCTACTACACTTGGATCTGCTGGTTTTTTAGCGATAAAGGTATCTTCCAATTCAACAGTTCCGTCATCTTTCGGAGCTGGAGTTTCAGGTTTTAGATCTGGTTTTGGTGCTGGTGGTGTAGCAGGCTCATCTGATGTAGCTATTGGTTTCAAAAGATTGATTTCAGCTGCACTGGCATATCCTTCTACTCCCTGTAGAATCTTCAACTGGATTGTATCCGTTTCGACAGCTTCAAAGTTTGCAATCTTTTCAGCTGCATTATTATCCCAAGTACCTTCAGCTACCTTAACCAGTTGATCAGCCTTTTTAGCATAGACTTCATATTTAGTCACAAGACCATTTCCGCCGCCTGGACGAGGGAGATAAGTCAGCGCATTGACAGCTGTTGTTTGCTTCAAGGTCATAGTAACCGTATAAGACGGATCCTTCTTCGTCCAATGTGAATGCCAGAAGGTTGCCGGATTGCCATCAAAGGCTTTCGAAACAGCTCCTTCTGTAGCATTTCCTGGTAGCTGCTCACTACTTGCTTCCACACGGGCAATCTGATCCTGTGCAATCAAACGTGGATTAACAAATGGCTTATCAGATAAGCTGAGATTGTGCAAAGTACCTTCAAAACCTCCGATTTTTTCAAGAGGTAGGACAAGACTTGTGTGAGCCAATCTTGGATGAGCTGGGTTGGCAACACGATTAATCTTTTCACCATTTACATAGAGCTCAGTTGACTGAGGTTTGGTGACAAAGACTAGCTCATAGCGTTTACCTTTTTCCAATGTCTTGTCAAACTGAATATGGTGTTGCTCAAACTTATAGGCTACTTTACCTGACTCATCAGATAAATAGAGCTTGTTCCCCTCACTAGAAGCTAACTCCTGCACACCGTCACCTGTAACCGTCACATCAACCTTTAAGACGTGACTTGGACCGACGTTCCCAATAGCATTTTCAATCTTGCTTTCTTTATTGAAGACCAGGCCTTTAGCGTTTTGTGTGATGTTTTCTACATCGTAACGCTTGATTGTCTTTGGATTGATTTCATAGGTCTCAGTATCATCAATCTTGTACTCTGGATTGCTACCTGGTGCATAAACATAGTCTGCGTGTGGTAAGGTTCTTCCTGCAAAGTTGTTAGCAGCCCGGTTTGATCCCCAAGTCTTTTCAGCAGTAACTCTTGTTGCTTCAAAGAAGCGCTTGAAAATATCATAAGAAGTCATGCCTGTTTCATGGAGATCAATATTATCATTCCAAACGGCATGTCCACCACCCAAGATATGAGGGTTTGAAGCTGCTAATTTTGGACCGTTGCCGGCTGTCGTAAAATCATTTGGTGTCCAGCGATTATATTGATACTCATAAGAAGAATAGTCACCGTATGCTCCTTGCTGGTTATTACCATTTGGCACACTGTAAGTCGGAACATCAGTAATATTGATAATCTTAGCACCAGCCTTCAAAGCCGCTTGTGGATGTTGCCAACCTAGACTCCAGATATCCACCTCGACATCCTTCAAATCAACCGGTGTTTGACCACTCTTACGGCTAAGTGAACCCCAAATTCGTGGCGTATAGCCCTTACCTTTGATATAGGTGATCAAATCGTTAACATAACGACGATAGTTTTCATTGTTGCCATAGTACTCATCTGTTCCTATGTGAATCGTTTTAACTCCACGAAGCGGTGCATCCTTACCATCCAGCAATTTATCATAAACAGACTTGACAAAGCGCAATGTTTCATCATAATTCTTGTCCAAATCAAGCATCGCAACACGCTCTACATTGTGCTTATTCGGACTTAGCTGTCCTTTATACATCAAGTCTGGACGAACCTTCACAAATGATAAAGCATGCCCCGGTGTATCAATTTCTGGTACTAAGTTGATTCCTAACTCATCAGCCAAAGCGATGAGTCTTTGCATTTCATCCTTAGTATAGTGTTGCTTAGAAGTCAAAGGAACACCATTGTCACCGACAATATCTGTCTGTAAACGGAAACCTGTATCTGCATGATTGAGCACATATTCAATTTCCTGCTCCTTGGTCAGATGTTTACCTGCTAAATGCTCCTTGAGGAAAATATAGTTATCATTCAAATGCAACTGCAAGTCATTCATCTTGTAGTAAGCCATGTTTAGCATAATGTCCACAAGAGTATCATAAGGAATAAACTTACGACCAGTATCTAGCATAAATCCACGGTGGCTGAAACTTGGAAAATCCCGAATTTCACCATTTTGGATATTTTCTTGACCCATTTGAAGTAGGGTTCGAGTAGCATAAAAAGCACCTTTATTGGTCTGCGCTTCAATGGTAAAGACATTATCACGAATCGTAATACCATAACCTTCTTCACCATAGCCCTTGTCCGTTACCTTTTTAAACTCAATACGATGCGTGGATGTGCTGTCTCCCTTGGCAAGCTCTAATCCTCGAGAAACCAAGTCATTAGCATAGAAATTAGCTGCCTTGTCAAATCCTGAATCTCCAACAGATAGAACAGTGTCTTCCAAAATAGAAGAACGTCCTTCCTCACCATGCCATTGCTGAACAGTTGGAGCCACTGTTGGCTTGTCTCCAACTCCCTCGTCTGCATAACGACCAGGAACTCTAACTTCAAATTCCTTGGTAATGGTTTGGCCTTCATGCACTTGTTGCAAAGAAACTTTAACTGTCTGCTCTGTTAAAGGCTGGTGGATTTTATTATTCAGATCAATCACACCTGTTTTATTGCTACCAACTAAGCTAACTTTACCTGGTAATTTAGGTAGGTCAAGTGAATGGCCATCTTGAGCCAAATTCAGCGACTCTACTTGGTTAAGATTTGTTACCTTATCTGGTTCTGGAATGTTAGAATAAGCTCGTATTTCCTGAATACCAACATTGCGCCAGCGCATACTACCTTCAGTGTATTTTGTGATTTCCAACTTGAGATATTTGGCTTCAATTGGAGTATCAAGATTAACCCTTTCATCTAAGATAGGTTGACCATCTTTTTCATAAGCTAGTTTCCATTTACGAGTAGCTTCTTCTTCATTGATAGCCTCTGCCGTAGCATAGTATAGTTTCCATCCTTGAATGTTCGGATCGTTCGGCTGTCCTGTTCTCTGTCTACGATCCCAATCAATCTCAATCCGCTTGATTGATGTCACTTTATCTAGTGTCATAGTCAACTGAGGATTTACTACATCCTTGTCTGTCGCCCAACGACTACTACTATCTCCATCAACTGCCTTATCAGCAGTAAAAGAAGTATTTTGTTCGCTATCGGATGCGCTTACATTTACATTTAATAAATGATTAACATCAGGAGTCTTTTCAACTTCTGTCGTTGGTGCAGTGGTGGATGAGTCTGGATGAGTTAATTCATTGCCCACCTTAGGTTTAGGTGAAGTCGATTCCGCAGTTGCTTCGGAAGTTAGCTCATGACCTTCTGTACTTGGAGTATCATTTCCCCCTGCCTCTGCTTTGGCAAGTTTATCAGCTAAATCAGCCGGCAATTCATTCAAAGGGTTAATCTTCTCCGCCGAATCTGAAGTAGTGTCATCAGTCTCAGTCGCTGCACTAGCACTCGAAACTGGACTTGTAGGGGTAACTTCTGCAGCTGCAGCTAGTTGGGAACTAAATAACAAAGTTCCTATCACAACAGAGCAAACTCCCACAGCATATTTCCGAATGCTATAGGTAGATTTTTTCTCAAAAAATCTCTTATCCATTTTCCTTTTCTCCTCCCAAAAAAGAGTAAGCGTTTTCAAAAGAACGCACTTTATATATTATTATCTCTATTATGCAACCCTTCCCCAAAAATGTCAAGTCTTTTTATAAGAAAATTTAAAGTTTCTAATTAACGCAAGTATCAAATATTCTGAAAAGTAACTAACGTTTTTTGATTCCTTATGTTCCTCTCAAAGAAGTCTTGATATTACTGAGCATTATCTCTAAAAACTCATCAGATATCTCACCCGCACATAGATTAGTTTACTTGCCTGAGACAGATTAATACCAACATAACAAAAAAGCTCTCCGAAAACTCGGAAAGCCTTATTTTATGCTACTTCTAGCTTCCTCGCCTTAAAATATCAAGGCTCGGGATAAAAAGGTTCACTGGACCTTTTTATTTTGCGATTGGGTAAACAGAAACTTGTTTTTTATCGCGACCTTTACGTTCAAAGCGTACTACGCCTTCAACTTTAGCGAACAAAGTATCGTCTCCACCACGTCCAACGTTTACACCTGGATAGATGTGTGTACCACGTTGACGGTAAAGGATTGATCCACCTGTTACAGTTTGTCCGTCAGCTGCTTTAGCTCCAAGACGTTTCGCTTGTGAATCACGTCCGTTTGATGTAGAACCTCCACCTTTTTTGTGGGCGAAAAGTTGCAAGTTGTTAAGAGTCATTTTTAACATAATGTTTTCCTCCGTGTTAGTTTTCTGTGATAACTCTGGTTTGAACGAACTCAGAAGAGTTCTCCGATAAGTTTGCCATACCTAAGAAAAATGATTCGAAGAATAACTGGGTCATTTCTCTCTGGTGTGAAGGGAGATCCGCTGGTATATCAACCTTTAGATAGCCACCTTCATCTTCGTTTAATTCTAAGATTGGTTCATAGCCTGCAAATTTCTCAATGGAATTGACAAAGTTAATGGCAAGCGTAGAAACCGATGCACACACGACATCTAAGCCGTATTCGCCACTTTCGGCGTGTCCAGTAATTTCCGCACTCCTCAGCTCGCCATCTTCGGCTCTCTCAAAGACTGCTTGTATCATGTGTTCTCCTTAAAATTAAGCGTTGATCGCGTTGATGACAACTTTTGTATATGGTTGACGGTGACCTTGTTTACGGTGGCTACCTTTTTTAGGTTTGTACTTGTAAGTAACAACTTTCTTTTGTTTTCCTTGTTTTTCAACAGTTCCAACTACAGTAGCTCCAGCAACAAGTGGAGTTCCGACAACAGTTTTATCACCACCAACAAGAACAACCTCGTTAAAAGTCACTTCTTGACCAGCTTCAACATCCAATTTTTCAACGTAGATAGCTTGACCAACTTCAACTTTAACTTGTTTTCCGCCAGTTTTAATGATTGCGTATGTGCTCATTATGCACCTCCTATGATTTTTTGGGGTTTCCCCGTATTTTTGTGAAGACTCGCCTAGCATCGTGGGACGAACCACTTTACACTCACTATGTGAGCAACGATGATCGTGCGGTTGCACAGGACTGTGCATAGTCAACTCTTCAAGTATAGCATATCTTCTTTTTTCTTACAAGTAAAATCAACCAAAATTAAGCTTTTTCTTTCCCTTTTTTTCTCCAAGAAGCAAAAAGCATACTGAAGTAAAAGATACTCATCATAAGAGGAACACCTAGAATTGTCTTCTCCTGATAGTAAATCGTCAAATAAGCTGAAAAAACAACTCCGAAGACAAAACTACTAAGTAAGCTAACAAAAATCAAGCCCTCTCGTAGAAAAGGCGTATGTTTGGTCCGAAAATAATCTCCAAAAGCCAACATGGTACGTTTGATATTCCCTGTCATAAAAGCATTATTATAGGCAATACCTGACACTTCTCCAAAAGCAGTTGTCACCAGTCCCATACAAAATGCCAAGGGCGGTACGAGATAGATATTATCAACCGTTTGCGGCACAAAGCCTATAATTAGAGACAGGACTGCAAGTGGAATCAAGGACAAAATCGGTTTTTTAACAATTCGAAGTTTTTCCTTATACAATGTCAGAAAAAAGACACCCATCATAAAGGAAAGCAAGGTCATTACTTTAGCACTAGCATCCGAGACATTCTGCTGAATGAGTCCTACAGAAAGAAAAACCACATTTCCAGTTTGGCCTGCTACTAGGGTATTCCCTCGCACGATAAAGGTATAAGCATCGACATATCCTGCACAAAAGGTTAAAAAAAGCGCTAGTCTCTTAGACTGACGTGATATTTTTCTTATTGGTAATAATCTCATTTTCTCCCCCTTCTCATTTCACCTACTTATCTAAATATTGTACCACTTTCTCCAAGAAATGCGTAGTCCATTTGAAAATTTTTACCATCTGTTGGATAGTCCTTCTTTTCTATGTTATAATGAAGGAAGGATTTGAAGTCGGAAAAGGAGTATCTATGCTTAAATTAGGTGTCATCGGAACAGGGGCTATCAGCCATCATTTCATAGAAGCAGCCCATGCTAGTGGAGAATACCAGCTGGTTGCAGTCTATTCTAGAAAACTAGAAACTGCCGCAACCTTTGCTTCTCAGTATCAGGATATCCAACTCTTTGATCAATTAGAAGACTTCTTTAAGTCTTCCTTTGATGTAGTCTATATCGCCAGTCCAAACTCCTTGCATTTTGTTCAAGCCAAGGCTGCCTTGTCTGCTGGTAAGCACGTCATTCTTGAAAAGCCAGCTGTCACTCAGCCACAAGAATGGCTGAATCTAATTCAAACAGCTGATAAAAATCACTGTTTTATCTTTGAAGCAGCTCGTAATTACCACGAGGAAGCTTTTACTACTATTAAAAATTTTTTAGCAGACAAGCAAGTCTTGGGTGCTGATTTCAATTATGCCAAGTATTCTTCCAAGATGCCCGACTTGTTGGCTGGACAGACGCCAAATGTTTTTTCAGACCGTTTTGATGGTGGTGCCCTTATGGATTTGGGGATTTATCCTCTCTACGCTGCCGTTCGCCTCTTTGGAAAGGCTCAAGACGCGACTTATCAGGCTCAACAGCTTGACAATAGCATTGACCTAAATGGAGACGGTATCCTCTTCTCCCCTAACTTTCAAGTTCACATCAAGGCTGGGAAAAACATCACTTCCAATCTTCCTTGCGAGATTTACACAGCAGATGGAACCTTGACACTCAACACGATTGAACATGTCCGCTCAGCTATTTTTACCGACCACCAAGGAAATCAAGTCCAGCTCCCTATCCAACAAGCTCCTCATACCATGACTGAGGAAGCCACTGCATTTGCACACATGATCCAGCAACCAGACCAGACACTTTACCAGAACTGGCTGGACGATGCAGGTTCTGTTCATGACCTATTGTATACCATGCGCCAGACTGCTGGCATTAGATTTGAGGCAGAAAAATGAAAACCAAACTACCTACTGAATGGCAAGAACTAAGTGACCGACTCGGTTTCCAAGAATTCACCCCCATTCAAACTCAACTATTTGAGCCCATTCTCGATGGAGAAAACCTCCTAGGAGTGAGCCCAACAGGAACTGGTAAGACCCTAGCTTACCTCCTACCTAGTCTGCTCAGACTACAAAAGAAAAAAGCCCAGCAACTCTTGATTCTAGCACCAAATACAGAACTTGCTGGACAGATTTTTGATGTATGTAAAACGTGGGCAGAAGCTATCGGCTTAACTGCTCAGCTCTTCTTATCAGGTTCCAGTCAGAAACGCCAGATTGAACGCCTAAAAAAAGGACCAGAAATTCTGATTGGAACTCCTGGCCGTATCTTTGAACTCATCAAACTGAAAAAAATCAAGATGATGAATGTGGAAACCATCATTTTGGATGAATTTGACCAATTGCTAGATGATTCTCAGATACACTTTGTCGAGAAAATCACCCACTACGCACCTCGTGATCATCAACTCATCTACATGAGTGCGACGACCAAGTTTGACCAAGAAAAGATTGCTCCAAACACGCGCACCATCGACCTTTCTGACCAAAAGTTGGACAACATTCAACACTTCTACATGCAGGTAGACCAACGTCACCGAGTGGATATGCTACGAAAACTGGCTCATGTAGAGGATTTCCGTGGTCTAGTCTTCTTTAACAGCCTATCAGACCTTGGAAGTGCAGAGGAGAAATTGCAGTTTCGAGATGTCTTAGCAGTTTCTTTAGCCAGTGATGTCAATGTCAAGTTCAGAAAAGTTATCTTGGAAAAGTTTAAGGAAAAGCAACTAACTCTTCTCCTTGCAACTGACCTTCTAGCTCGTGGAATTGATATCGATAGCCTAGAATGTGTCGTAAACTTTGACGTCCCTAGAGATATGGAAACCTATACTCACCGCGCTGGCCGTACAGGTCGCATGGGCAAAGAAGGCTATGTTATCACTCTCGTAACCCATCCTGAAGAACTTAAAAAACTCAAGAAATTTGCAAGTGTACGTGAAATTGTCCTAAAAAACCAAGAACTCTATATCAAATAAGGTTGGCATTGGCCAACCTTTTTCTTATCCCCAAGTAATTTCTAATTGATAGCTGGCAAAAGGGGGTCCCTCTTGATTTTGCAGTTGATAGGCTAGCTCAATTTTCTGTTCCTCTACTTGATAACGGTTCGTTTGGATGATAAACTCCTGCATCCCCATTGGAGTAGGAATATAGGCCAAACTATCACTATCCCTGAGAAAACGCATAATGGTCTTCGGATTGGAGAAACGGGTCATCACCAGTTCTTGACCATGGAATTTAATAACTACTTTTTCTTTTTCCTCATTATAAAAAAGCAGATAGCTAAAATCCCCTTTTTCATGCACTTCCACGTCATAAAGTTGGTCAATGACTTCCAATTGTTCATCAAACTGAATCGTATTTCGCATCCGAATCTTCACATCAAATCCTCTTTCTTGTCTCTTGTCCTACTATTTTACCAAAAACTCTAGCTTTTTGCTATAATGGTCATATGAACGAAAAAGTATTCCGTGACCCAGTTCACAACTATATCCATGTCAATAATCAAATCATCTATGACTTGATCAATACAAAAGAATTTCAACGTCTGCGTCGTATCAAACAGCTAGGGACTTCCAGCTATACCTTCCATGGTGGCGAGCACAGTCGCTTTTCTCACTGTCTAGGAGTCTATGAAATTGCACGACGCATCACAGAGATTTTTGAAGAAAAGTATCCTGAAGAATGGAATCCTGCTGAGTCTCTCTTGACCATGACCGCTGCGCTCCTACATGACCTTGGGCATGGTGCCTACTCCCATACTTTTGAACATCTCTTTGATACAGATCATGAGGTCATTACTCAGGAAATCATCCAAAGTCCTGAGACAGAGATTCACCAAGTCCTGCTACAAGTAGCGCCAGACTTCCCCAAAAAGGTGGCTAGTGTCATCGACCATACCTATCCCAACAAGCAGGTGGTGCAACTCATTTCTAGTCAGATTGACGCAGACCGCATGGACTATCTCTTGCGCGACTCCTATTTTACAGGAGCATCTTATGGGGAATTTGACTTGACTCGAATTCTCCGAGTCATTCGTCCTGTCGAAAATGGCATCGCCTTTCAGCGCAACGGTATGCATGCCATTGAAGACTATGTCCTCAGTCGTTACCAGATGTATATGCAGGTTTATTTCCACCCAGCAACACGGGCCATGGAGGTTCTCCTACAGAATCTTCTCAAACGCGCCAAGGAACTCTATCCTGAGGATAAGGATTTCTTTGCACGAACTTCTCCTCATTTGCTACCTTTTTTTGAAAAGAAAGTTACTCTATCTGACTATCTAGCTCTGGATGATGGCGTGATGAATACCTACTTCCAACTCTGGATGACTAGTCCTGACAAGATACTAGCCGACTTGTCGCAACGTTTTGTCAACCGCAAGGTCTTTAAATCCATTACTTTTTCAGAAAAAGACCAAGACCAACTCGCAACCATGAGACAACTAGTTGAAGAAATCGGTTTTGATCCAGACTACTATACTGCTATTCATAAGAACTTTGACCTCCCTTATGATATCTATCGTCCCGAATCTGAAAATCCACGGACACAGATTGAAATTTTACAAAAAAATGGAGACCTGGCAGAACTCTCTAGCCTGTCCCCTATCGTCCAATCCCTTGCTGGCAGTCGCCACGGAGACAATCGTTTCTATTTTCCTAAGGAAATGTTGGACCAAAACAGTATCTTCGCAAGCATTACCCAGCAATTTTTACACTTGATTGAGAACGATCATTTTACCCCAAATAAGAACGAATAGAGGAAATATATGAGTATTAAACTAATCGCCGTCGATATCGATGGTACCCTGGTTAACAGTAAAAAGGAAATCACTCCGGAAGTCTTTTCTGCCATCCAAGATGCCAAACAAGCCGGTGTCAAAGTCGTGATTGCAACGGGTCGTCCTATTGCAGGTGTTGCCAAACTTCTGGACGACTTGCAGTTGAGAGACGAAGGTGACTATGTGGTGACCTTCAATGGTGCCCTAGTACAAGAAACTGCTACTGGACATGAGATTATCAGCGAATCCTTGACCTATGAGGATTATCTGGATATGGAATTTCTCAGTCGTAAGCTCGGTGTCCACATGCACGCTATTACCAAGGACGGTATCTATACTGCCAATCGCAATATCGGAAAATACACAGTTCACGAATCAACCCTCGTCAACATGCCCATTTTCTACCGTACTCCTGAAGAAATGGCTGACAAGGAAATCGTCAAATGTATGTTTATCGATGGACCAGAAATCCTCGATGCTGCGATTGAAAAGATTCCAGCCGAATTTTACGAGCGCTACTCCATCAACAAATCTGCTCCTTTCTACCTCGAACTCCTTAAAAAGAATGTAGACAAAGGCTCAGCCATCACTCACCTAGCTGAAAAACTCAGATTGATCAAAGATGAAACCATGGCGATCGGAGACGAAGAAAATGACCGTGCCATGCTCGAAGTCGTTGGCAACCCCGTTGTTATGGAAAATGGAAATCCAGAACTCAAAAAAATCGCCAAATACATCACCAAAACAAATGACGAATCTGGCGTTGCTCATGCCATCCGTACGTGGGTATTGTAAAAAGATAAGAATAGACGAAAACCGCTCTGGAGAGCGGTTTTTTCAAATCAATAGTTTTTCTATCCCATCATTTTTAAAGTAATCAAGTTAGTTCATCTAGGTGGGCAAATCTCTATGAACTATGCTAAATTACCAATCACTTGATGATCCACCACCATCAAAACCATCGCCAGACCAATCATCACTTGACCAAGACGATGAGGAATCACTGCTACTTTTCTTAGGATACTTATCTATATTTTCAATACGGAAGTCTCTCAATGCCTTACATGACCATGAACCATCATTAAAAAATGCAGTATCATAAGGGAATAATTTATCATTACCCTCATATGATTTATTAGATCTTCTTTTTCTATTTGAAGTAGATCCATACATAAAAATATCATATATATAACAAACAGCAGAAATCAAAAATGTAACAATAGAAATGATACCAACCCAGATAATACCACTTCCGAATATATTCCATACTTTTTTGAAGAATGCTAGTAAATAATTCCTCTCTACTACAAGTGCATCAGCTAATTTATACTCTTGATTGGAAATGTTTTGGATTATATCAAGAACAGCACCGTCATAGTCTTTGACTCGCATCTTATCACGAGAGGCATCTAATATTTGCTTAGCCTTTGTATCAGTCAATGTAATAGCTAGATTATTAGAAGTTTCAATCCGAAACTTTCTATCTTTTATAGCAATCAGTAATAATGCACCCTTATTTGAATCCGAATAACCGATTTTCCAAGATCTGGCTATAGTATTTGACAATTCTTCTAAAGATTCACCATTTAGACTCTCAACAATATAAATGCCAATTTGAATTTCCGATTTGCTATTTAGTTCTTGTAATTTATCCGAAACAACCCCTGATAAACAATGATTTGGATTATAAATACCATTAGAAGGTCTATCTGGTACCACTAGATCTGCTTGAGCTGGTCCAATAAAAAATAACAGGATTGTCAAAAAAGATATTAGGATTAAAACTATTTTTTTCATCATGAAAATAGAACCTTCCTTCTGTTGAAAATTTACAATTTCAATAAGAATGAGAATAAACAATATTCTTTTTTAAAATAAAATTACTTCGATAAAGTCATCTTTCTATCAATCAATTGTAACTAGAATTGAAATACGAAATCAGATTATCTGCAGATGCCATGACCTTGTTATCCAGTCAATTTTTACTAATTCATTATCTATTTTTTCCATTGAACTAAACTAATTTGTGATTGAATTGCATCGAATAGAAATGCCATTGAAAAAATCAGAAACATTCTTGCCCACACTTTTGGCAGTCTACAAGCCCTGGTGGATTCCCTTCCAAATCTATTTTACATGTTTCTCATACCATTCCTGATACTCTTGGAAACTGTTGAGCGGAGTCTCTTCCTTTGTTTTAGGATCTATCCCAACAACATCTAGCTTATCCTGACCAACCGGCGCAAACCAATGCCGCATATCTTGGAAAATAGCTTCTGGATCGGAATAGGCTCCTTTTCTTACTACTATTTTAGCCGCACCTTCCATACCCTTATAATATTCAGGGTAATCCGCAATGAAGTTTATGTTGGTGTCTTCTCTCACTTTTGAATCATTACTGTAGGCTAAATAATAAATGGGGATAAGGCCGTATTCAGTTGCTATATCATCCAAATTAGTATAAGTAAAAGAGAAGGCAAATCGTTTGGAATCTGTTTTATCTGTAGGTAGAGCTGGCACTATCTGTTCAGAAGCTACATCCAAAGCAACCTCCTTCTTATCTTCTCTATTTTGCTTATTCCTCAAAGAAAAAACTAAATAATCTTTCCCATCATTAGTGTAATTTCTTGTAGAATAAAAATCTACTCTATAATTTTGGTCATAGGTTTGGATCAGTTTGACTACATCAATCGTCTTTGGTGGGTTCTCTAAATGATTGAGATCATAAACATCTAGCGTTAATTCCACCAGATTACTCTCGCTCCTCCCAACAAACTTTGCATTACTTATAACAAAATGATTGGATAAAACAACTGGAATCATAGGCTCCTTCATTTTATAATAAACATAACGGTTCTGGGAACCAAAGGTTTCAATGCGCTCCACCTCTGTTTTAACTATCAATACCTCATGGTCTTCCTGCCATTGGACATATATGGGCCAAGTATAGGCATAAACACCATAGCCCACCAAAGAAACTAGAAGCAAGCCCACAAACACCTTAGTTCGGAAGCTGAGAGTCTTTAGGTATTTCATTTGGTAAGAATCCTCCTTTAGTTGACTTAATGTTAGGACTAACCGTCCTCTTATTCTCCTTTTTCAACCAATATTCGACGTTGTTTGTTCAGTTCGCGGTCTTTGGCAATATCGTAATACAAGTCAAATTCTTCTTTGGTATTGACTGAATGTTCTTGACCATCCTTACTGAGTTCGGCTAGAATCGTCAGCCCTTCGTAAAGATTCGTATCGGCTGGGACAAAAAGCTGATACAAATCAAGAAACTGTGGAACATCTCCATAAACCTTATCATAATCATACTTGGAATCAATCAAAAGGAAAAACTGTGAATCTTGCTCACTTAATAATTGATAAACCTTAGGCGCAGCTGTCTCTAAAACACTTCCCTTCAATACATCTTGATGAAAAGAAAGTTGATTTTGGCGAAGACTGTCATAGTAAGTTTGTAAGATAGTCATCTCTATCAATTTCTCTTTTAAAGAACCTAGATCTACCGAAGGAGTTTTAGGATACTGTTGTATTTTTGTGTCTTCCCAATCAATTTGCTTGGTTTCTAAATTTAACCATAATTGTTTTTTCTGTGATAGCTCCCATCCACGTTTGTATACTTGTAACGGTATATAATCCTTACCATCCTTTTCGATAATACCACCAGTTTTTTCGGGTATATAATCAGGGTTATAGTCCTCTACAAGTTTATAAATATCGAGTTGACTCCCTTCCAATTTTCGATCACCTATTCGATAAATGGACATGGCATAATAAACGTCAGGATCCTCTTTAGGTAATTTTTGTATCCTTCTATGGGTAAAATTATGGAAATAATCACGAACAATATAGCGTTGATTAGAGGCCCCATGAACGCCTAAAAAGTTCTCAGCTACTTCTGGATTGTATTTGGCAAACAATCGATCCTCTTCTGGAGTCAGAGACTTCCAATGCACGGCCACTCCCCTCCCGTCTTCTAAAAACTCATAAGAATCAATTTCCCATTTTCCTGTATAGTAACCCATATTTTCATATTTTTCGCGTTCTTGCTTGACCTGATCTGATTTTTGGCGTTCTTGTTTATCCTGCTCTGATTGTTGATAACTATGATAGCCCCATAGAAGCAGAACACCCAGCAAGACAGATCCAACTATTGTTAGTACTTTTTTCATTTCTCTCCCCCTTATTTACCATATTTCTGTTCGAAATACTCTCAACTTTTCCTTTAATCTGATTTAGACCATTCGCCATCTTTTGAATCTGCTTTGAAATGATTGCCAAACAGAAAAGCAAAAGGAAAATGTCTTTGTCCCATTATACCACAAAAAGAGAGCGGATTTCGCTCTCTTTATTACTCTGGCAATTCTATCTTCAAGCTCATATTTTTAGGTTGCAAGACTTTCTGAGCAGCTGCACGAAACTTTGCCCTTATTTTCTTAGTTCATAGATTTGAACTTTATCTTTATAACTCAATTTCATTATAAAGCACCCCAAATATTAGACAGAAAAATCAAACTTTTGGGGTGCGGAACAGAGTCTGCAGATGGTTTCAATACTAAAGCCTTAGTGATTGGTTGCTTTTTATTGTAAAACTAACTGATTTCATATTTTTCTCCTTCGGTCTACTGGCAAATTCTTTCTACGACGTAGAATCGTTACTTCGCTGACAGGGATTTTTCCTGATGCATACGTAATATGACCGTACTTATCATCCATCAATGACGCACCATCTGCTATATTGTTTTCATTTAAAAATTCTTTATCAGAAACCAATATTTGCACATAAGAATCGGGTGCTGTAAAATCATCATCCCCATACTTATGACCTGCGATTTCAAATTCATGATCTTTATACAAGACACTATCACAAACCAAATACCTTTGACTAACCTCACTATAAGGCACAAGCTTCCCGTATAGACCTTCTTCTTCACCATCTACATAGGAACTATAGGGGAAATAGCCTTCTTTCAACATTGCCGGATCTTCTGAAAGAAGGATATAGTCATTTATATAATTCACAAAATTAGAGTATACTTTATTTTGGTAAACTAAAAATTCTTTACGCATACTAACCCTCCACATATTCCATTATACCATCTTTATTAACCCTACCAACCAAGACTTCCTCTCCTCCGACGTTCAGGTACATTTTTGACCCGTCAGTTAGGTTGGCTGAAGGAAATTTGGTATCTGGATCAACTATTTTATACTACGGAATCAAATATTCATCTATCGCCAAAATAATTATTGTTATTCTCAATCGGAATAATCTTCTACATATCTGTTTGTTCCGTAGACTTTGCTATTGCTTTACGGATAACAACCATTTTCTACTCCCCACTTTCATTTTGTCCGACCAACGAAGCATCTGATTGGTTATCTTCTTGACTGTCGCCTGTGTTCGCTGAACTATCTGATTTTGGAAAATCCAAACTATACTCAGTTTCTGTACTAATCGCTGGAAGATTAACATCTATTATTTCATGATCTTGAACAGGATGATAATAAGTGAAAAAGGCCCAAACCATATAAACAAGAATGGCTGGATATACAATCAGATGTCTTCCCCAAAAATCCCCAGAAGCTTCAGCTCCTCTTGTAGACATTCCTTTCAATTCTGGGTACTGAACCTCGTATTGTTTCTTTTTTGTCCAATACGGCCTTGATATAACAATACCTGCAAACACAATTAAGCCAATTGAAACATTTTCAAAGATTAGATTCCTAGATCTTGAATAGACCAAAATAAAGGATAGAATAGCTCCTGTAACGGCCGTTAGCAAGAATATAATGCGACTATAAATAGCTTCTTTTTTTACTCTAAGATATTCTTTGATAAGTAAGTCTTTTTCTGTCATGATAATCCTTTCGTTTACCGTGTAATTTTAAGCCGTATCTGGGAACCTTGGGATTTCAGATAAACTTGATCAACTGGTAGATTTTCTTCTCTCCTGTTTTCAAAAACAACTCCATCTCTTCCACCATTTTAGAAATCAGCTCATCCTGATTTCAAGGACTAACCCAGATATGCAACAACTACAGAAAATCAACGTTCTAGCCATTCTAGCATTTGCCGACATTTTTCGTCAATCAATTCTTTATTAGCCAGCTGTTGAATCCATTTTTATAATAATATTATTAGCAACCTCTTCCACACCCTTTATCAAGAATCCTGAATCCCTTGTCAATCAACAGACTAAAAGAATTGACCTTACCAGCTTCGGAGGCACTGATTTTCCAAGTTATAAATTCGTTAAAATATAGAAATTTAGCAATCAATCCTCTTCCTCAAACATAAGGGTATCTAGTTCTTCTATATCAGCCGTAATCCCTTCATAACTAGAGATAATATTATCTAATACTTCCAAGGTGATGATGCCTGTTGAGTCCTTTATCGTGACCTCCGTACCTATGTCGCTTAAATCATGAATTAACTCCCTGAACTTTCGAAGTTCGTCCAGCTTTAAATCATCGACTTCCATCACTGGATCATGATTTTCTATTCTTGACTTTAGTTGAGAAAAAGACAAAGTCGAATATTTTCTTAATAGCTGATAGGTCAAAGACTTGTTAGTAATGGCATCAATACGAATATCTAACATAAGCTCTATCCCTTTCTTTGATAATGACAGTCTGAGTGCCGTCCAATTCAATTATACCATACTGTAAGAGGCAAAAAAGAGAGCATCCTTCGCTCTCTTCAGCACTCTGGCAATTCTACCTTCAAACTCATATCAGTCGGCTGTAACACTTTCTGAACAGCGGCGAGAAAGGCTAGTCCATTATCAGATGGAGAATATTGGAAGGTGATATGGATGACTTTTTTAGCAAAATTATCACCGTAACGTGCCAGATACTGCTTGCTTTCGAGGAAGTAGATATAGTTGTTGAGTTTTTCCTGAAGCTTCAACAAATGTTCTTCTTCGGTATCTGGAAGCCAAAGATTGCCATCTATTAATAAAAGTTCCAAGTCTGTATCACTCATTCCGATTGCATCAATTTCTGAAACATCCAACTGAATAGGAACGCTTTTAATCCTACATCTAAATTTCACAACCTCATATAATTCTTTAATAGCGTCCTCCTCTCTTTCAAAACTAGCTTTTTCATGTAACTGTTGACGTTCAGTCACCTCATACACTATAAATCTATTTGAACTCAAATCCTGATAATAGCCTATCGCAAACTGCTCTAAAACCTTTTTATTTAAGTGTACAGAATAATATTTTGCTTTACTACTATTATGTTTCAAAAAATCTAATAATTCCTGTCTTCTCATTAGTTTTCCTCCGTCATTCCTATATTTAGCTAATGATTTCCTCGATAGTAGTTTCTCTATCTCTCACCAAATCATAAAATCCTACATGAACGCCTTCCTCATATAACCAGCATAAGTCGGTACCGTATGGAGCTTCAAACATTTCTAGCATAACAGGAGCAATTTTTACAATGCTATTTGCTCCTAAAATTGTGAAATTTTTTGAATTAGCTAGGTAAGCTTCATCATCTTCGATTGATAACAGTGTCCAGCCATTTAATTGTGGAATAGCAGATTCCTCGCGATAGGAATAGCGAATAGCTTTTCCATCAAGAATATTGTTTGAAACAACAAAACCACCAAAATCATTGTTATTAATTCCTACCATCTTCATACTCCTTTATAATATCAAGCAGACTACTTCTCCATCATTTCACTGATATTTTTTGAATTCTGTGTTATTCATTTAAGGTCAGAATACTTTCTTAATTTATAGAACCATTGTCTAGACTTAAAGCTACTCTTGTTTCCATTAAGATTTTCCCCAGCATATTTTTACCAGATTCATCTCCCCCGTCAGCCCAATAGTAATCATTTTTTGTATGCTCAAATAATTCTGCATCAGATGTCGCAATTAGTTTCTCTAGAATCTCTGGATTTTGACGAAATTTCTCACGAACAGCATAACGCATAATATCATCCTTGACATCTTCCCAGTCCTTTCGTAACGGATTCTGGCGATTGCGTCCCTCCAAAGCAGCATCCATAGGTGACCCCAGCAAGCGAATTTTTTCCTGAATTTCTGGAACCAAGAATTTCTGAGCCTGGAAATAATGTTCCGATGTAGGCCAGATTTTATTTCCATCCGAAAAAGGATATGGAGCAAAATTGGACATATAACCGTAGGCATCGTTTACCTTATAGAATTTAATTTCTTTCATCCTCTTCCTCCAATCCGAAATCAGCTAGTGATTTATCCTTCTCCTCCAGAATCTTCTCCACATAATCAGGTTCAATCTCCAAAAATAGTTTCAAAGTATCATGAATTCGCCAATAATTATCTTCTGGCTTATCCATAATGGACGATAAAAAGTGTTTGATGTGGGGGATATATTCAGAAAAGCCATTATCTTCAACTAGATAGTAAAAATATGAAAGATCATAATAACCTTTTTCCGCCTGCTCTATAATTTTGCAGACATAAGGGAATATGTCTTTCCTTGCTTTATCACCATTGCCAATATCTGATTGACTTGCCCAATAACTTGATAAATCGTCTAATAAAATTCGATTTGTATCATCATAAGCGTACAATCTATGTAAAATATAACCTTCTAACTTCCCTTCAACAAACATCTGAGTCAACACATCAAAACCTTCTTTCAGCCCCCAAATAGTTAAAAGCCTAGAAGCTTTATAGCGCAAAAAATCATCATCGCTAGATAATAAAGAGATAAGTTTTTTAATCGTTTCTTCTGGTACATCTTCTAAGTCAACTTCTTCAAGCAGGTCTGCGTAGTCTACACCATTAGGGACTTTGTAAAATAGATCATCAAGTTCTTCTCTAGTCATTTTTTCTTCTTATTCAAAAGTAAAATATTCGGGTGGAATACTTTCTTTAACCTTAATTAAAACCTCGTTATCGCGTTTAACATAAAAAAGATCCCGTTTAGTGTTCGTTAGACGTTCAGAATTCTTTTTAGAAGGATTATTATTATATCTTGCTTGAGCCTGATCGATCCGCTTTTGCAAATGGTCAACTATTTCTTGGTGTGTTATAACTTCTATATCTTCAAGTTTTCCTGTCTCAATATCATGCTGAATTTGCTTTGGTCCAATCCTTCTCCCATTATACCACAAAAAGAGAGCGTTTCCGCTCCCTTTATTACTCTGGTAATTCTACCTTTAAGCTCATATCAGTCGGTTGCAACACCTTCTGAACCGCAGCGAGAAAGGCCAATCCATTATCAGATGGAGAATACTGGAATGTGATATGGATGACTTTTTTATCAAACTTATCACCATATCGCTCCACATACTGCTTGC